>Ga0325400_1000677_pt1 | contig 26024 bp, 32 predicted proteins | sample PopdelMetagenome_2_FD_205662 | JGI IMG/M metagenome (GOLD analysis project Ga0325400, IMG submission 205662) | Populus deltoides microbial communities from Bellville, Georgia, United States - Xylem-PdKOR-R1 | ecosystem: Host-associated > Plants > Phyllosphere > Stem > Wood/Secondary xylem...
CTCGGTGGTGATGAGGAGACCCGCCACCGACGCCGCGTTCTGGAGCGCGGTGCGGACGACCTTGGTCGGGTCGATCACGCCGGCCTGGACCAGGTTCTCGTAGGTGTCGGTCGCCGCGTTGAAGCCGAGCGAGGTGTCGTTGCCGTCGAGCAGCTTGCCCGAGACCACCGCACCGTCGTGCCCGGCGTTCTGCGCGATCTGGCGGACCAGCGCGGTCAGCGACTTGCGGACGATGTCGACGCCGCGGGTCTGGTCCTCGTTGGCGCCGTTCAGGCCGTCGAGCGCCTTCGACGCGTACAGCAGCGCGGTGCCGCCGCCGGGAACGATGCCCTCTTCCACGGCCGCGCGGGTCGCGTGGAGCGCGTCGTCGACGCGATCCTTGCGCTCCTTGACCTCGACCTCGGACGCGCCGCCGACCTTGATGACCGCAACGCCGCCTGCGAGCTTCGCCAGACGCTCCTGGAGCTTCTCGCGGTCATAGTCGCTGGTGGTGTTCTCGATCTGCTGGCGGATCGCCTCGGTACGGCCCTTGATCGCGTCGGCATCACCGGCACCATCGACGATGGTGGTGTTGTCCTTGTCGATCGTCACGCGCTTGGCGGTGCCGAGCATCGCGGTGGTCACCGACTCGAGCTTGATGCCGAGGTCCTCGGAGATCATCTCGCCCTGGGTCAGGATCGCGATGTCCTCGAGCATCGCCTTGCGGCGATCGCCGAAGCCGGGCGCCTTGACCGCCGCGACCTTGAGGCCGCCGCGCAGCTTGTTGACGACCAAGGTCGCCAGCGCCTCGCCCTCGATGTCCTCGGCGATGATGAGCAGCGGACGGCCCGACTGGACTACCGCTTCCAGGATCGGAAGCATCGCCTGCAGGTTCGACAGCTTCTTCTCGTGGATCAGGATGAACGGGTCGTTGAGTTCGACCGTCATCTTCTCCGGGTTGGTGATGAAGTACGGCGACAGGTAGCCGCGGTCGAACTGCATGCCCTCGACGACGTCCAGTTCGAACTCGAGGCCCTTGGCCTCCTCGACGGTGATGACGCCTTCCTTGCCGACCTTCTCCATCGCCTCGGCGATCTTCTCGCCGACCTCGGTGTCACCGTTGGCGGAGATGATGCCGACCTGGGCGACTTCCGACGAGCCGGACACGGGCTTGGAGCGCGCCTTGACGTCCTCGACGACCTTGCCGACCGCGAGGTCGATGCCGCGCTTCAGGTCCATCGGGTTCATGCCGGCCGCGACCGAGCGCATGCCCTCGCGGACGATCGCCTGGGCGAGCACGGTGGCGGTGGTGGTGCCGTCGCCGGCGACGTCGTTGGTCTTCGAGGCCACTTCGCGCACCATCTGCGCGCCCATGTTCTCGAACTTGTCCTTGAGCTCAATCTCCTTGGCGACGGTGACGCCGTCCTTGGTGATGCGCGGCGCACCGAAGCTCTTGTCGATCACGACGTTGCGGCCCTTGGGCCCCAGCGTGACCTTCACCGCATCGGCGAGGATGTCGACGCCGCGCAGGATGCGCTCGCGCGCGTCGCGACCGAACTTTACGTCCTTGGCTGCCATGTTGGCTGACCTTTCAGATAAGTGAAGTGGAGGAAGTGGAGGCGATAAAGGCTTAGCCGACGATCCCCAGGATGTCGGATTCCTTCATGATGAGCAGGTCCTCGCCGTTCAGCTTGACCTCGGTGCCCGACCACTTGCCGAACAGGATGCGGTCGCCCGCCTTGACGTCGAGCGGCGTGATGCTGCCGTCCTTCTCGCTCTTGAGGCCATTGCCGGCGGCGACGACCTCGCCCTCCTGCGGCTTTTCCTTGGCGGTGTCGGGGATGATGATCCCGCCGGCCGTCTTCTCCTCGGCCTCGACGCGGCGGACGAGGACGCGATCGTGCAACGGACGAAAGCTCATGTGCGAACCCTTTTGCAGAGTGTGACAGTGTCTTGGCACTCCCGATCGGTGAGTGCCAACGCCCGCCATATGTGGTGCGCCTTCCTACCCGTCAACCGGCCGCGCCGACAAAATGAACGGAAGGCGACAGCCCGATCCGCCCGCGCGCCGACCAGCGCCACACCAGCAGCGCCGCCACCGTCGACAGCCCCGCCGCCAGCCCCCACCATACCCCCGTCGCGCCCCAGTCCAGGCCGAAGCCGAGCAGCGCCGCCGTCCCGAACCCCGCGACCCAATAGCCGAAGATCTGGACCAGCATCGGCACGGTGGTGTCCTGCACCCCGCGCAGGATCCCCGCCGCCACCGCCTGCGCCCCGTCCGCGAGCTGGAACAGCGCCGCGACCCCGAGCAGCTCGACCGCCAGCGCGGCGGTCGCCGCGTCGTGCGCGGGATCGACATACAGTCGCACGAGCTGCGCAGGGATCGCCCAGAAGATCACGGCGGTGACCGCGGTCGCGCCGATCCCCAGGATCAGCGCCGCCCGCCCCGCCCGTGCGCACCACACGGGATCGCCCGCGCCATAGGCGAAGCCGACCCGGATCGTCCCCGCCTGCGCCAGTCCGAACGCGATCTGGAACGCGAGCGCGGCGAGGTTGAGCGCCACCGCATGCGCGTCGATCGCGGTCACCGAGATCAGCCCCATCAACAGCGCCGCGCCGCCGAACAGCCCACCCTCCGCGGTCCAGCCGAGCGCGATCGGCCCGCCCAGCCGGGCGATCGCCTTCAGCCGCGCCCATTCGGGCCGCCACCACCGGCCGAACAGCCGGAAACGACGCAGCCGCCGGTCGCGGGTCAGGATCAGCCAGTAACTCAGCACCGAGCTGACCGAGACGGCGAGGTTGGCCAGCGCCGACCCCTCCAGCCCCAGCGCGGGTGCGCCCCAGTGGCCGAAGACGAGACACCAGTTGACCAGCACGCCCACGACGAGGTTGAGCGCGGTCACCGCCAGCGCCCAGCCCGGCCGCCCCAGCGCCGCCGCGGTCAGCCGCATCAGCGCCGCCGCCTCCGCGAACGGCACCGCCAGAGCCAGGATGCGGCAGAAGCTGCCCGCGCGCGCCGCCACCGCGGGGTCCTGCCCGGCGAGCACCAGCAACGGTTCGGCGACATGCATCACACCGGCAACCACCAGCGACCCGATCACGGTCAGCCACAGCGCCATCCGGAACGACCGCCTGACCTCGCGCACCGCTTGCCGCCGCCGCCCGAGCGCCGCGGCGATCAGCGGCTCGGCCGCGCCGACCATCCCGACCAGGCCGAATGCGAGGATGTGGAACAGGAACACCCCCAGCGTCCCCGCCGCGAATTCCGCCGGGCCGAGCCGGGCGACGAACACCACGTCCACCGCGAACACCGCCATCTGAAGCAGGTTCGCGCCCACCAGCGGCCCCGCGAGCCGAGCCAGCGCGGCGACCTCGCCCGCCTGGGTCGCGGGCGCCTGGGGAGCGACGGTGGCGGTCATGGCCGGAGGGCTTAGAGGCGATCGCGTCCGGTTGGAAGCGGCGCGCGCGATCCTCCCCCACCAGGGGGAGGTGGCAGGCGCAGCCTGGCGGAGGGGGAGGAAGCGTGCAGGCCGTTTGGGCGTCCTCCCCCTCAGTCGCCTTCGGCGCCACCTCTTCCTGGCGGGGGAGGATCGAGCATCGCCCGCGTCTTACCGAAACAACACGGGTTGTTGCCAGTCCCCCGCGCCTGCCCTAACCCGGCCATTGATGACCGACACGGCTTTCGCCCAGCAGCGCTTCACCCCCGAACCTCCCCCGGGCACCCCCCGCCGCCGCACCGGCTGGCGGATCGTGCGGGGTGTGTGGAAGCTGCTGGTCGGGTTGAAGGACCTGCTCGTCCTCCTGTTGCTGCTCCTGTTCTTCGGGCTGCTCTACGCCGCGCTGACCGGGCGTTCGACGGCCGCGATCGGCGACGGCGCGCTGCTGCTCGACCTCGACGGCGCGGTGGTGGAGCAGCCCGCGGAGGTGCAGGCGCTCGCCGCACTGTCGGGCAACCGGGCTCCGCGCCAGTTCCGCCTGCGCGACCTCGTCCGCGCGATCGACGCGGCCCAGGGCGACGCTCGGGTCAAAGCGGTGGTGCTCGACCTCGACGGGTTCGGCGGCGGCTACCCGGCCAGCCTCAACGAGGTCGCGGACGCGCTGCTGCGGGTGCGCGCCTCGGGCAAGCCGGTGCTCGCCTACGCCACCGGCTATACCGATGCCGGCTATCGCCTCGCCGCGGCGGCGAGCGAGGTGTGGGTCGATCCGATGGGGGGCACGCTGTTCACCGGGCCGGGCGGGACCCAGCTCTATTACAAGGGGCTGCTCGACAAGCTGGGGGTGACCGCGCACGTCTATCGCGTCGGCCGCTACAAGTCCGCGGTCGAGCCCTGGCTGCGCGCCGACCAGAGCCCCGACTCCCGCACCGTCAACGAGGCGCTGTACGGCACGCTGTTCCAAGGGTGGCAGGACGCGATCCACCGCGCGCGGCCAAAGGCGCAGGTGACGGCGTTCCTCGCCCACCCCGACCAGGTCGTGCTCGCCGCGAACGGCGACATCGCCGCCGCGAACCGTCAGGCGGGGCTGGTCGACCGGGTCGGCAGCCGATTGCAGTTCGGACAGCGGGTGGCGGCGATCGCGGGCGCGGAGGCGAACAAACCCGCCGGCGCCTTCCGCACCATCCGCTACGACCCGTGGCTCAAGGCGCACCCGCTGTCCACCAGCGGCCCCGCGATCGGCGTGCTGACCGTCGCGGGCGAGATCGTCGACGGAGAGGGTCCGGCGGGGACCGCGGCGGGCGAGACGGTGAGCAAGGCGCTGCTCGACGGGCTCGCGACCGGCGATCTGAAGGCGCTGGTGGTGCGGATCGACTCGCCCGGCGGATCGACCTTCGCCTCCGAGCGCATCCGGTCGGCGGTGGCGGAGGCGAAGCGGCAGGGCCTGCCGGTGGTGGTGTCGATGGGCGGGCTCGCGGCATCGGGCGGTTATTGGGTCGCAACCGCAGGCGACGTGATTTTCGCCGAGCCCACCACCGTCACCGGCTCGATCGGCATCTTCGGGATCATCCCGACCTTCGAAGGGGCGCTGGCGAAGATCGGCGTCACCGGCGACGGGGTGCGGACCACGCCGCTGTCGGGCCAGCCGGACCTGTATCGCGGCACCACCCCGGCGTTCGACGCGGTGCTCCAGTCGGCGATCGAGAACGGCTATCGCCAGTTCGTCGGCCGGGTCGCGACCGCGCGACGGATGACGCCGGCCAGGGTCGACCAGATAGGCCAGGGCCGCGTCTGGGACGGCGGCACCGCCCGCCAGCTCGGCCTCGTCGACCGGTTCGGGACACTCGACGATGCGGTCGCCGAAGCTGCGCGCCGGGCAAAGCTCGACCCCGCCAAGGTCCACGCCCGCTACCTGGAAAAGGAGCCCGGCTGGGCCGCCCAGATCGTCCGGACCTTTGGCGAGGACGACGACGAGGACGCGCGTGATGGCGGCGACGCGTTCGCGCGGATCGGCGCGGAGCAGCGCGGCCTCGCGCTGCGGGCGCTGGGGGACGTGCGGCGGCTGGCGGCGGCGGGATCGATCCAGGCGCGGTGCCTGGAATGCGGTGGGCTCGGGCCGGTCACGCCCGGCGCGGGGGACGCACGGCTGCTCGACCTGATCCTCGCGCGGGTCGGGCTTTGATCGGCCGGGTGACGATCGGGGCATGATCCGCGCTGCCACCGTGGCGGACGCGGGCGCGATCGCCGCCATCTACGCCCCGCACGTGCTGGGCGGGATCGCGACCTTCGAGACCGATCCGCCCGACCCGGCCGGGATCGCGCGGCGGATGACCGCCACCGCGCATCCCTGGCTGGTCGTGGAGGCGGACGGGATTGTCGCAGGCTACGCCTACGCCTCGCCCTTCCACCCCCGCGCCGCCTATGCCCGCACCGCGGAAACGAGCATCTACCTCGCCGACTCGGCGCAGGGCCGCGGCATCGGGCGCGCGCTGTACGCGGCGCTGCTCGATGCGCTCGCGGCCGGTGCCCATGCGCAGGCGATCGCCCGGATCGCGCTGCCCCACCCCGCCTCCGTCCGGCTGCACGAGGCGCTGGGCTTTTGCGCGGCAGGGGTGCTGGCGCGGGTCGGGTGGAAGTTCGACCGGTGGATCGACGTCGGCTTCTGGCAGCGCGGGTTGAACGATCAGCCCTTGGAGTAGGCGGGCAGCGCCAGCCGCCAACGCATCGCCGCCGCCCTGAGCGCGAAGCCGGCGAGCGCCGCCGCCCCCGCCGCGACCGTCACGGGCGCCCCCGCCTCGACCAGCGCGACATGGCTCGCCGCCGCCAGCGCCGCCGCGGTCACGTACAGCTCGGGCCGCATCAGGATCGACGGCTCGCCCGCCAGCACGTCGCGGATGATCCCGCCGACGCATGCGGTGACGACGCCCATCAGCGCGGCCGGCACCGGCGGCACGCCATACCCCAGCGCCTTGGCCGCGCCATAGACCGCATAGGCGGCCAGCCCGACCGCGTCGAACCAGTCGAGCGCCGCGCCCCGCCACCACCGCGCCGGGGTCGCCCAGATCAGCGCCGCCATCGCCAGGCATACGCCCGCCGCCCGCGCGTCGTGGACCCAGAACACCGGCGCTCCGATCAGGAGGTCGCGCACCGTGCCGCCGCCGACGCCGGTAATCAGCGCAAAGAACGCCAGCGTCACCGCCGTCTGCCGCGCCCGCGCCGCCGCCAGCGCTCCCGACGCGGCGAACACCGCCAGCCCCATCAGGTCGAGCCACGGCGCGGCGACAGGCAGCACGGCAGCGGGGAGCACGGGGGCGGGCAGCACGGTAACCGGGGGCAGCATCACGCGCGACCGGTTAGGTTCCGTTGTCCCGTCCCGCAACACTTCGCGCGAACCGTTGCCTGAACGGAACGTTGTTTCCCGTTCATGCAACCGGTGCCAGAACATGACGTTCTTGCGACATCCCATCAACGAAGCCGGGAGTTTCTATGCGTAAGATGATGCTTGCCTTGGGTTGCGCCGCCATGGTCGCCCCCGCCCTGGTCGCCACGACGCCCGCCGACGCACAGCGCCGCTACAAGTATCGCGAATGGCGCGACGACAACGGCCGCCTGCGCTGCCGCAAGCCGGACGGCACCACCGGCGCGGTGGTCGGCGGCGTCGCGGGCGCGCTGCTCGGCCGCACCATCGACACCGGCGGCGACCGGACACTCGGCACGCTGGGCGGCGCCGCCGCAGGCGCGCTCGCCGGCCGCGCGGTGGAACGGTCGGGCAAGCGCTCCTGCCGCTGAGCGCTTGTCGCGGATCTGACAGGTTCGTCACGGGCAAGGGCGTCGGGGGTAACCCCGGCGCCCTTTCTCGTGAGTAGGCGGGAGTACGATTTTTTGGGGGTAGGTGCGCCGGTCCGCGTTTCCTAAGGACGACGGATGGGCACGAGGGACGATGGCTGGGCGCTGACCAACAAGGAGAAACAGACCCTGCGCCTGATGGTGCGCGGTCACGACGCCAAGTCGATCGCGCGCAGCCTGGACCTGTCGGTCCACACGATCAACGAACGCCTGCGCGACGCGCGCCGCAAGATGGCGGTGTCGAGCAGCCGCGAAGCCGCGCGCCTGCTGCTCGAAGCCGAAGGCGACACGCCCGCCCCGTTCGCCCCCCAATCCTTTGCGGACAGCCCGATCGGGGAGGACGAGCGGCGTCGCACGGCAGATGAAGAGGTCGCGCCGATCGGCGGCGCAGGGCCGGCGCAGCGCCGGCCCTGGATCATCGGAGGTTTGCTCATGACATTCGCCCTTGCCCTGCTTGCGCTGGTCGGCCCACAGCTCGCATCGGCACCCCCGCAACCCGCGGCCGCCCCTGCCCAGCCCCCCGTACAGCCCGACGCGCAGGTCGTGGCATCGGCGCAAGGGTGGCTGGAGCTGGTCGACCAGGGCCGTTGGGACGACAGCTACCGCGCGACCGGCGCCGCCTTTCGCAGGCTCAACACGGCGAAGGCATGGGCCGCCGCGTCCGAACGGGTCCGCGTCCCGCTCGGCGCGGTCACCTCGCGCACGCTCCTGGGTCAGGAGGACGTACCCGCCCCGCCGAGCGGCTATCAACTGGTGAAGTTCCGCACCGCCTTCGCCAACAAGGCCGATGCGACGGAGACGGTGACGCTCGAACGCGACGGTGGCAGGTGGCGCGTGGTCGGCGTGACGGTCGGCTGATCGTGGCGGCGGCAGGTGTCGGTTGCGTGAACGAAACGTAGTTTTCGGTTCACGCAACCGGTGCCCGCGCCGCCCCGTTTTCCCTTCACCTGTTTCGAAGGGAGTAGCTTTCATGCGTATCATGCTTTCGGTCGCGATCGCCGCCACCGCCCTCGCCGCGGTGCCAGCCGCCGCGCAGCGCAACCCGTACGAGGCGAACCGCGAATACCGCGACGACGTCCGCGATGCCCAACGCGACTATCGCCGCGACCTGCGCCGGGCGGACTCGCGCCGTGACGTGCGCGAGGCACGGCGCGAGTATCGCGACGACGTCCGCGATGCGCAGCGCGATCGCCAGCGCTCGATCCGCGACTGGCGGCAATACCGCAACTACGACTACAACCGCTTCGCGCCGGGGCAACGCGGCTACTACGCCGAGAATTACTATCGTGACGGCCGCTACTACCAGCAGCGCCGGCTGGGCCGGAACGACCGGGTCTATCGCGGCGGCAACGGTCGCTATTACTGCCGCCGCAACGACGGCACCACCGGGCTCATCATCGGCGGTCTGGCGGGCGGCGGGCTCGGCAATCTGATCGCGGGCGGCGGCTCCCGGCTGCTCGGCACGCTGATCGGCGCGGGCGGCGGCGCGCTGCTGGGGCAGGCGGTCGATCGCGGCCAGGTGGTCTGCCGCTGAAGAACGGGGGCCCGGCGTCCGCGCCGGGCCTCTTACAGGATGCCGCCGCCCAGGCTCAGGCGGATCACCGCGACGACCAGCACGAACAGGTTGAAGTTTCGCCCGCTGGTGCGCCGCGACAGGATGCCCAGCCCCGCGCCGACCACCGCGATCGGGATCGCGAGATAGTTGAGCGCGCCCAGCAGCGGGATGATCCCGCCCAGCACGAACGGGATCGCCAGCAGGCCGACCAGGATCGAAAGGATGTTCATGGCCGCGAAGATGGCCCGCATCGGGCCCGTCCGCAACCCGCTCACCTTTCCTTAAACAGGCCGTGCGATGCCGACAGGATGCTGCGCCTTGCCCTTCCCGCCCTGATCCTTCTGGCCGGATGCAGCCGCGCGCCCGAGCCCGCGGGCGACCTCGACAGCCTCGACCGAGAGCTGGCGCAGGCGACCGGGCCGGGGAACGTCCGCGACCCCGCGCTCACCGCCGCGCTCGCCGACCAGATCATGGTCGATCCCGCGCTGACCCAGTCGTCGAACGAACACGCGATCCGCCCCGCCCCGCGCCCCGACTCCGCACCGATCCCGCCCGAGGTCGCGCCCACCGACCCGGTCGAGACCGCATCGCTGCGCACGCCCCCCGCGCCGTCCGCGACCTGCCCGGACTGCAAGGCGAAGGCGGGCACCCTCACCCCCGCCGCGCTCGCCCAGCGCCAGCGCAATCCGGCCACCGCCGGCTGTGCGGCCCGCGTCGGCTATTCGGCGGCATGGGCGACCCGACTGCCCGACGCGCTGCCGCTCTATCCCGGCGCGCGCGTCACGGAGGCGGCGGGCACCGACGCCAACGGCTGCGCACTGCGCATCGTCAGCTTCACCACCGGTGCCCCGCCCGCCAAGGCGATCGGCTTCTATTATACTCGCGCCACCGCCACCGGCTTCTCCGCGGAGGCGCAAGCGCAGGGCGCGATGCGGGTGCTGGGCGGCACGCGCGGCGAGGCGGCGTACGTCATCTACGCGACCCCGCGCGCCGGCGGCAGCGAAGTGGATCTGGTGGTGAACGGCGGCTGACTTCCCGGCCCGCCTGCGCTAGGGGCGAGCCATGCAATTACCTCTCGTCATGCTCGGCGGCGCGATCGGCGCGGGCGCCAGGCACCTGACCGGCCGCGCGACGCTGGCGCTGTTCGGTGCCGGCTTTCCGGTCGGCACGCTGGCGGTCAACCTCCTCGGCGGGCTGCTGATGGGCGTCCTCGTCGGGGTGCTCGCGCGCACCGGCGGGGGCGAGACGTGGCGGCTGTTCTTGGGCGTCGGCGTACTCGGCGGGTTCACCACCTTTTCCGCCTTCTCGCTCGACGCGGTAGTGCTGGTCCAGCGCGGGCAGGCATGGGTCACAGGCGCCTACGTCCTCGCCTCGGTCGCGGGCGCGATCGCGGCGCTGGTGCTGGGCCTCAAGGTCGCGCAGGCATGACCCCGAGCGTCGCCGGCACGACCAACGTGCGCGAGTTCACCGTCGGCTTCGACGACGACGGCATCCGCCTAGACCGCTGGTTCAAGCGGCACCTGCCCGACACCAGCTTCACCACCGTGGCGATGTGGGCGCGCACCGGCCAGCTGCGTGTCGACGGCGCGCGCGCGACGCCGGGCGACCGCATCGTCGCAGGGCAGCAGCTGCGCGTCCCCCCCGCCGAGCCCCGCCCCGCCGAGGGGGTCCGCGCACCCCGCCCGCGCGTGCCGCTGACCCCCGATCAGGAAGCGTTCGTGCAGGAGATGGTGATCCATCGCGACGCGCAGGCGCTGGTCCTCAACAAGCCTCCCGGCCTCGCGACGCAAGGTGGCACCAAGACCCACGAGCATGTCGACGGCCTGCTCGACGGACTGGAGTTCGGCTCCGGGCAACGCCCCAAGCTCGTCCACCGGCTCGACAAGGACACGTCGGGCGCGCTGCTCGTCGCCCGCACGCCCCGTGCCGCCGGGTTCTTCGCCAAGACCTTTTCGGGCCGCACCGCGCGCAAGACCTATTGGGCGCTGGTCGTCGGCGTCCCCTCGATCGACGACGGCATCGTCGACTTGGCCGTAGCCAAGCAGCCCGGCACCGGCGGCGAGAAGATGCAGGTCGACGAGGAGAACGGCCAGGCTGCGCGCAGCCGCTATCGCGTGATCGAGCGCGCGGGCAACCGCGCCTGCTGGGTCGAACTGCAACCCTTCACCGGCCGCACCCACCAGCTACGCGTCCACATGGCCGCGATCGGCCACCCGATCGTCGGCGACGGCAAGTACGGCGGCCCGGCCGCATTCCTCACCGGCGGGATCAGCCGCAAGATGCACCTCCATTCGCGCCGCATCCGGGTGGACCACCCCGATGGCGGGCAGGTCGACGTCACCGCGCCGCTCCCCACCCACTTCGCCGAAAGCCTCGCCAGCCTGGGATTCGAGGAAGCGCTGGGCGACCGCATGCCGCTCGACGACGGCCCGCCCCCGCCCACCCGCGCGGTGCAGAAACAGCGCGCGAAGGCGCACGCCAAGTCGGTCCGCAAGGAACGCCGGGGCGAACGCCGCGGGCGGGGCGACGCGAAGGACGGCCCGCCTCGCGGCCGGCGCTGACCTTTCCGTCACATTCCATTCCCGTCACCCCCGCCTTCGCGGGGGTGACGGGAATGGCACACGCCTCAGCGCCGATTGCGTTCCCGCATCTTGCAAATAGCGGGTGCCCGACCCTAATCAGCGTCATGGACCCAGCGCTGCCGATCGCCCCCTTTCCCGCCTACGACGTCGTCATCCCCTGTCATAACCGCGCCCATGTCGTCGCCGACGCGCTGGCGAGCGTGCTCGCGCAAACGCCTCCGCCCGCCCGCGTCGTGCTGGTCGACGACGGCTCCAACGATGGCGGCGCGGCCACCGTCCGCGCGCTCGCCGATCGCCACCCGCAGGTCACGGCACTCGCGCTGCCGCGCAACTCGGGCGCGTCCAACGCGCGCAACGCCGGCACCGCGATCTGCGGGTCGGAGTGGGTCGCTTATCTCGACAGCGACGATTGCTGGATGCCGGGCGCGGCGGCGGCGCTGCTGACCCGCGCGTGCCACGACGACCTCGACGTCGTAGTCGGCCATTTCGCGCGGGTGGAGGGCGATGCCGCGCCGGGCGACGCCGAATGCGGCTGGGATGGCGGCTGCATCCGCGCCGGGCTCCTGTCGGGCGGGGTGGTCGGCCCCAGCTGGTCGCTGGTCCGCCGCGCCAGCGTCTATGCCGCGGGTGGGTTCGATCCTTCCTTCCACAATTGCAACGACTGGGACTTCTTCGTCCGCGCCGCCGCCGCCGGCGCGCGTTTCGGCCGGATCGCGACGGTGGTGGCGCAGTATCGCACCGTCGCCGGCCACCGGCTGGTCGCCGACACCGCCGCGCTGGAGGCGAACGCGGTCCGCGTCCGCGCGCATCCCTGGCTGAGCGAGCCGGTCGCCATCGCCGCATGAGTCCCGACCCAGCCATCAGGCTGGCGGTGTTCGACTGCGACGGCACGCTGGTCGACAGCCAGGCGAACATCTGCCGCGCCGCCGCCCTCGCCTTCGACGCCAGCGGCCTCGCACCGCCCCCGCCCGCCGCGGTCCGGCGCATTGTCGGCCTGAGCCTGGTCGAGGCGATGCGCACGCTCGCTCCCGAGGCCGAGGACGCCGCCCACCGCCGCCTCGCCGCCGACTACAAGCAAGCCTTCGCCGCCCTGCGCAGCGCCGGCGCGCTCGATCCCGAGCCGCTGTTCGATGGCGTCGCCGAGGCGCTCGACCTGCTGCTCGCGCGCGGATGGCTGATCGGCGTCGCGACCGGCAAGTCGGATCGCGGGCTCGCCCACCTCCTCGACCACCACGGCATCGCCGACCGCTTCGTGACGCTCCAGACCGCGGATCGCCACCCGTCCAAGCCCGACCCGGCGATGCTCCACGCCGCGCTGGCGGAGGCGGGTGCGCTCCCCTATCGCGCGGCGATGATCGGCGACACCAGTTTCGACCTCGCGATGGGCCGCGCCGCCGGTACCGCCACGGTCGGGGTCAGCTGGGGCTATCACGCCCGCGCCGATCTCGCCGCGGCCGGCGCGGACGCGATCGTCGACGCCGCGATCGACCTGCCCGACCTGCTCGCCGCGCTGGTACAGCCATGAGCGAGATTGACACGCTCGCCCAGCGCCGCTGGCTGGCGATCACCGGCGTCCGCCTGCTCGGCATGGCGGGCGCGGTGTTCGGGCTGGTGCTCGCCGCCCGCGCGCACGACCTGTTCCCCAAGCTGCTCGGGATCGCGATCCTGCTTTCCGCGCTCGGCGTGATGGCGGTCGTCCCCGCCAGCCTCGCGCATCGCTGGCGCAGCAAGACGTGAAACGCTTCTGGACCGACGTTGCGATCGGCCCCGGCCGCAGCGTGACGCTCGACGGCCGGCCGGTCCGCACCCCCGGCCGCGCCCCGCTCGCGCTGCCCACCGACGCGCTCGCCGGGCTGGTCGCGGACGAATGGCGCGGGGTCGGCGACACGGTGGACCCGCGCGCGATGCCGCTCACCGGGCTCGCCAACGCCGCGATCGACCGGATCGCGCCCGATCCCGCCGCCTTCGCCGACGGCCTCGCACGTTATGGCGAGAGCGACCTGCTCTGCTACCGCGCCGATGCGCCTGCCGAACTCGCCCAGCGTCAGGCTGCCGCCTGGGACCCGCCGCTCGCCTGGGCGCGCGCCCGCTACGACGTGCACTGGACGGTCGCGACCGGGATCGTCCACCAGGCCCAGCCGCCCGCGACGCTCGTGCGGCTGGGCGCGGCGGTGGCGGCGCTCGACCCGTTCCGGCTCGCCGCGCTGTCGCCGCTGGTGACGATCACCGGCTCGCTGGTGCTCGCGCTCGCACTGCTCGAGAACGCGATCGGCCCCGAAGCCGCCTGGGCCGCATCGCGCGTCGACGAGGACTGGCAGGCCGAGCGATGGGGCGAGGACCCGCTCGCCGCCGCCGCCGCGGCCGATCGCCGCCGCGGGTTCGACGCCGGCGTCGCCTTCCTCCGGGCGCTCGACCGCGACTGATCCGTTTCCGGATGCGGCATTGCCGCGTTCCGGCCGGGCCGTAGAAGGCCGAGATGATTGACCTCTTCCGCACCGACAGCTCCTATTACGCCGAGCGCGCCGGCAAGGCCGAAGGGGCCGCCGCCCGCGCCAGCGACCCGCAGGTGCGTGCGATCCACCTTCAGATGGCGGAACGCTATCTCGCGCTGGTCGCAGCGGCGGCGCCCGTCCTCTCCGCCGAGGTGCAGCAGGCGGTGGATTGCATCGCGGAAGCGCTGACCCTGCTCGACGCCGCCGGCCGCACCGCAGAGGCCGCCTACCTGTCCGCCGCGCTCGAGATGCTGGTGGTGGAGCCCGAGACGGCCTGAGCCTCCGTCCCCTGTTCCCCCGCGAAGGCGGGGGTCCAGTCTGGGCTCCCGCCTTCGCGGGAGCCCATGTTCGGGATATCGCCGATCCGGATCGGCAGCCGACCCCGAGCCGCCTTCACCGCGTCGTCAGCTTGCGGATGAACCCGATCAGCCCGGTCTGGCGCGACCGCTTCAGCCGCTCGGCCGCCAGGATCGTCCGCACCCGCTCGAAACACCGGTGGAGGTCGTCGTTGACCAGGACATAGTCATACCCGTCCCAATGGCTCACCTCGTTGGCGGCGCGCGCCATGCGGGCGTCGATCACCTCGACGGCATCGGTGGCACGGCGCTCTAGGCGCGCGCGCAGCTCCTCCATCGAGGGCGGGAACAGCAGCACGCGGACGACGTCGCCGCCCGCGATCTGGAACAGCTGCTGCGCGCCCTGCCAGTCGATGTCGAACAGCACGTCCTTGCCCGCCGCCAGCATCGCCTCCACCTGCGCGCGCGGGGTGCCATAGCGGTTGCCGAAGACGTGCGCCCATTCGAGGAACTCGTTGTCGGCGACCATCTGCCGGAACTGCTCCAGCCCGACGAAGTGATAGTCGCGCCCCTCCTCCTCGCCCTCGCGGATCGCGCGGGTGGTGGCCGACACCGACAGCGCCAGATCCGCCTCCGCCTCCAGCAGCATCCGCGCGATCGTCGACTTGCCCGCGCCCGACGGCGACGACAGCACGAACAGGACGCCGCGACGCTTCAGGCCATGCGGATCGGAGGGGGTGGTGGGCATGAGGGCCAATGGCGGTGCATGGGGGCGGGCGTCAAGCCGGGCGGGCCAGGTGCGGCAACGGTGCGGCTCTTGGGCAACGCACATGAACCTGTTGGTCACCCCGGACTTGTTCCGGGGTCTGCCGTGCGCCGATCCCGTCGACCACCGATCAGAGCGTCACGCCTGAACGACGGCGGACCCCGGCACGAGGCCGGGGTGACGGCCGCGCTTCAGTCCCGCGGCACCCGCCGCATCGCCCGCCGCCGATCCAGCGCCTTTTTCGCGACATAGCCGCCGCCGATCAGCACGCCCAGCGGCCCCATCCGGCGCAGGCCGCCGACCGCGAGCGCACCCAGCGCCGCACCCTTGACCCCGCCCGAGCCGTCGCGACGGTCGATCTCGCGCCCCACCAGCGCGCCGATGATGCGGCCGATCACGCGTGCGCCTCCTCTTCGACGCCCGCCAGCGCGCCGCGCACCTCGGTCAGCCCGCGTAGCACCGCCCAGCCGACCGCGTAGGTGACCACCACCGGCAGCACGACCTTGGCGACATTGGCGACGATCGCGCCCTTCAGCGCGCCGTCGACCGAGCTGTCGTCATCGCCCGAGAAGTGATCGATGGCGCCGCCGATCAGCGCGCCGATGGTGGTTGCACTCACGTGTTGTCTCCTTGTCCCCGCCTGAACGGCGACAAGGACGGCGGAGTTCCCCGGCGTTCAGCGACCCAGCATCAGCTCGGGCCGCACCACCCGATCGAACGTCGCCTCGTCGACCAGCCCCAGCCTCAGCCCCGTCTCCTTCAGCGTCTCGCCCGCGAGATGCGCCTCCTTGGCGATCTTGGCGGCGTTGTCGTACCCGATCTCGGGCGCCAGCGCGGTGACCAGCATCAACGACCGCCCGACCAGCTCGGCGATCTGCTTCTCGTTCGCCTCCGTCCCGTCGATGCAGCGCTCGGCAAAGCTGACCATGCCGATGCTCAGCAGCTCGATCGAGCGGAGCACGTTGGCCCCGATCAGCGGCATGAACACGTTGAGCTCGAAATGCCCCTGCATCCCGCCGACCGTCACCGCCTGCCCGTTGCCGATCACCTGCGCCGCGACCATGGTCAGCGATTCGCACTGGGTGGGGTTGACCTTCCCAGGCATGATCGAGCTGCCCGGCTCGTTGGCGGGGAGCGACAGCTCGCCGAGGCCGGAGCGCGGCCCCGACCCCAGGAAGCGGATGTCGTTGGCGATCTTGGTCAGCGCCACTGCCAGCGTGGTCAGCGCGCCGGCGAAGAACACGAGGGCGTCCTTGGCCGCCAGCTGCTCGAACTTGTTGGGCGCGGGCTCGAACGCGGTACCGGCGATGTCGGCGATCGCGGCGCTCATGTCCTCCGCCCAGCCCGCCGGCGCGTTAAGCCCGGTACCGACCGCGGTGCCGCCGATCGCGAGCTTGCGCAGATTGCCGTTGACGGCTCCCTCGATGCGGGCGCGGCAGCTGGTGAGCTGCGCCGCATAGCCCCCGAACTCCTGCCCCAGCGTCAGCGGGGTCGCATCCTGGGTGTGGGTGCGGCCGATCTTGACGATGTGATCCCACGCCTCCGCCTTCGCGAGGAGCGACCCGGTCAGCCGCTCCAGCGCGGGGAGCAGCCGGTCGCGCGTCGCCAGCACCGCCGCGACGTGGAGCGCGGTGGGAAAGCTGTCGTTGGACGACTGGCTCATGTTGACATGGTCGTTGGGATGGACCGGGGTCTTGCCGCCGCGGGTGCCCGCCAGCACCTCGTTGGCGCGGCCGGCGATCACCTCGTTGACGTTCATGTTGGTCTGGGTGCCCGACCCGGTCTGCCAGATCACCAGCGGGAACTGGTCGTCGAGGTCCCCTGCGACGATCTCCGCCGCCGCCGCCTCGATCGCGTCGGCGAGGTCGGGCGACAGACCGTGCCGCCGGTTCACCCGCGCCGCCGCCTGCTTCACCAGCGCCTGCGCCCGAACGATCCCCAGCGGCATCCGTTCGGCGGCTCCGAACGGGAAGTTCTCGATCGACCGCTGCGTCTGCGCGCCCCAATAGGCGTCGGCGGGAACGGCGATGGCGCCGATCGAATCGGTTTCGGTGCGGGTGTCGGTCATGGCGCGCACCTCTCGCGAACCGCGAACGGTTGTGCAAGGCGCGATGACGCGCGCGGGCACCGCGATGGCGAGCCGGGGCAGACGGGCTTGCGGCGGCGGGCGATCGGCGGTCGGCCTCGGACCTGCCTCCGGCGGAGTAGAACGCCCCCCGGGCGTTCTACTTCTTCCGCTTGAAGTCCACCGCTACGACGTTGGACCCGTCCTCCACCGGCACCGCGGCGGGGGGGCCGTCGTTTTCCGCCTCGTCATGCGGCTCGGGGCCGTCGTGCGGGCCTTCGAGCGCCTGGAAGCGCAACTCGAAATTGACCGCGGGATCGTGGAAGCCGGTAATCGCGGCGTACGGGATCACCAGCTTGGACGGCACCTGGTTGAAGCTCAAGCCCACCGAGAACTTCTGCTCGTCCACCGTCAGGTCCCAGAAGCGGTTCTGGATGACGATGGTCATCTCGTCGGGAAAGCGCTCGATCAGCCGGCGCGGGATGTCGACGCCGGGTGCCTGGGTCTTGAAGGTGATGTAGAAGTGGTGCTCGCCGGGCAGGTTGGACCCGCCCTCCACCACCGAGCCGAGCACGCGGCCGACCACCGCACGCAACGCCTCCTGGACGATCTCGTCGTAGGGGATCAGGCTGTCGGGCAGGCCGTCGGTCATGCCCCTTGCCTAGCGCCCCCGCCCCGCCGGTCAAGCCGGGTCAGACAGGCGGCACAAGATTGCGCCGCGCCGCCAGCACGCTAAGGGAAGCGCCATGCGTACCGCCACCCTTCAGCGCGACACCGCCGAAACCCGGATCGCGGTCACCGTCAACCTCGACGGCACCGGAGCGTACCGGATCGCGACGGGGTTGGGGTTCCTCGACCACATGCTCGAACAGCTGTCGCGCCATTCGCTGATCGACCTCGACGTCGCCGTCGAGGGCGATCTCCACATCGACGGCCACCACACTGCCGAGGATTCGGCGCTGACGATCGGCGCGGCGGTGGCCAGGGCGCTCGGCGACAAGCGTGGCATCCGCCGCTACGGCGACGCGCTGTCGCCGATGGACGAGTGCCTGACGCGGGTCGCGCTCGACATCTCGGGGCGGCCGTGGCTGGTGTGGAAGACGCAGTTCACCGTCACGCGGTTGGGCGACCTCGACACCGAGCTGATCGAGCACTGGTTCCACAGCTTCGCGCAGGCGGCCGGCATCACCCTCCACGTCGAGACGCTGTACGGGTCGAACAACCACCACATCGTCGAGTCGGCGTTCAAGGGCCTCGCGCGGGCGCTGCGCGCCGCGGTCGAGATCGACGCGCGAAAGGGCGACGCGGTGCCCTCGACCAAGGGGACGCTGTGACCGCACTGGCGCTGATCGACATCCGCTCGGGGAACCTCCACTCGGTCGAGAACGCGCTGCGCGCCGCGGGGGCGACCGACGTGACGATCACCGCCGACCCGGCCACCGTCGCCGCCGCCGACCGCATCGTCCTGCCCGGCGTCGGCGCGTTCGGGGCGTGCGCGGCCAACCTGCGCGGCGTCGACGGGCTGGAGGACGCCCTCGCCGACGCGGTGCTCGAACGCGGCGCGCCGTTCCTGGGCGTGTGCGTGGGGATGCAGCTGATGGCCGACACGGGCGAGGAGATGGGTGAGCATCGCGGCCTCGGCTGGCTGCCCGGCCGGGTACGGCGGCTCGAGCCCGCGACTTCGGAGGCCAAGGTGCCCCATATGGGCTGGAACGACGTAATCCCCGCTGCCGATCACCCGCTGCTGGTGCCCGGGGAGGCGTACTTCCTCCACTCCTATGCCTTCGACGGAGACGGCGTCCTCGCCACCACCGACCATGCCGGCCCGGTCACCGCCGCGATCGGCCGCGACAACCTCGTCGGGGTCCAGTTCCACCCGGAAAAGAGCCAGCGCTACGGGTTGGCGCTGCTGGAAAGGTTCCTGACATGGCGGCCTTGACGATCCTCTCCGGTACGGGGAGGGGGACCGCTCGCGCAGCGAGTGGTGGAGGGGCGCTGCCGCGAGCGCCCCGTCTGCGGCAGCGCCCCTCCACCGGCTTCGCCGGTCCCCCTCCCCGTTCCGGGGAGGATCGCGCATGACCCTGATCGTCTTCCCCGCGATCGACCTCAAGGGCGGGCAGGTCGTCCGCCTCGCCGAGGGCGACATGGACCGCGCCACCGTCTATGGCGACGACCCCGCGCACCAGGCCGAACTGTTCGCTGAAGCCGGTGCCGGCCACCTCCACGTCGTCGACCTCGACGGCGCGTTTGCGGGCGAAAGCCGCAACGGCGACGCGGTGCGTGGCATCGTCAAGCGATTCCCCGGCCATGTCCAGCTCGGCGGCGGCATCCGCACGCGAGCCAGCGTCGAACGCTGGTTCGACACCGGCGTGTCCCGCGTCGTGATCGGCACCGCCGCGCTGGAGGACCCCGATTTCGTCCGCGGCGCTGCACGCGACTTCCCCGGCGGGGTGGTGGTCGCGGTCGATGCGCGCGACGGGCTGGTCGCGACCCGCGGCTGGGCGGATGTATCCGACGTGACCGTCACCGACCTGGCCCGCCGGTTCGAGGACGCCGGGGTGGCCGCTCTGCTCTTCACCGATGTCGGCCGCGACGGCCTGCTCAAGGGCTGCAACGTCGAGGCGACGGTGGACCTCGCCCGCGCCGTCCAGATCCCGGTCATCGCCAGCGGCGGCGTTGCCGGGATCGGCGACATCCACGTCCTCGCCCTGCACGCGCGCGACGGCGTCGAGGGCGTCATCACCGGCCGCGCCCTCTATGACGGCCGCCTCGATCTCGCCGCGGCGCTCAGCGTGGCGGCGGCGGCATGAACCACGCGGAGACACGAAGACGCGGGGAGCTGCCCCCCGCCGCAGGCTCTGTCATGCTCACGCGAAGGCGCGAAGGCGCGAAGATCATGCCCGATCATCTTTGCGCCTTCGCGCCTTCGCGTGAACCGATGGCGGCTTCGCCGCCCCTCCGCGCCTCCGCGCCTCCGCGTGAGCATCAACTGGCTCGGGCATGACCATCCTCCATGTCCGTTAGAGCCCGCGTCATCCCCTGCCTCGACGTCGCCAACGGCCGCGTGGTCAAGGGGGTCAACTTCGTCGACCTCATCGACGCCGGCGATCCGGTCGAACAGGCGCGCGCCTATGACGCGGGCGGGGCGGACGAGCTGTGCTTCCTCGACATCACCGCATCCCACGAGGATCGCGGCACGCTGATCGACGTGGTGCGCCGCACCGCCGCGGTGTGCTTCATGCCGCTGACGGTGGGGGGCGGCGTGCGTACCGCCGACGACGCGCGCGCACTGCTGCTCGCGGGGGCGGACAAGGTCGCGGTCAACTCCGCCGCCGTGTCCCGGCCGGAGGTGGTCGCCGAGATCGCCACCCGCTTCGGCAGCCAGTGCTGCGTCGCCAGCATCGACGCGCGCCGCACCGGAGACGGCTGGGAAGTGTTCACCCATGGCGGCCGCCACGCCACCGGCATCGACGCGGTTGCGCATGCGCTGCACCTCGCGGAGCTGGGCGCGGGCGAGCTGCTCGTCACCTCGATGGACCGCGACGGCACGCGCTCGGGCTACGACCTCGACCTCGTCCGCACCATCGCCGACCGCACGCGCGTGCCGGTGGTGGCGTCGGGCGGGGTCGGCGGGCTCGACGACCTCGTCGCGGGGGTGCGCGACGGCCACGCCTCCGCGGTGCTGGCCGCGTCGATCTTCCACTTCGGCCAGGCGAGCATCGCCGACGCGCACCGCGCGCTGGCGACGGCCGGCGTCCCCGTGCGGAGCCACTGACGCCTGCCCGGGCACAGATGTGACTATCGTCCCGACCGGACCGCACTGCCGCCCGACCAGTAATCGCCCCCTAATGTCCCGGTCCTAGACATTCCCCGACATTTCGACACGCTGCGGCTGTTCTTTCCCGCGCCGAACCCCGTCGCGTCACCACAGCCGATCTGTTAAGACGGCATTAAGACGATTACAGGGGAGACTTCAAGCATGCGTATGTTTCTGGCCGCCGCCGCACTGGCGCTGGTGCCTACGGCCGTGTCCGCCGCCACCTACGATTTCGCACGCGACTTCGGGTCGAGCGTGTTCCGCTACGGCTATGGCCAGGGGGCCAGCTTCACCGCCTTCACCTCCAGCACCGCCAGCGGGTGCTTCGGGGTCGCCAATCTCGCCTGCCGCAACTCGGGCGGCGACTCGCTCCCCTATATCGGCGCGACCACCGACGGCAGCGGGTTCGCCGTCTCGACCGTCAACGTCCCCGCCAACACGCTGCTATTCCACCCGGGCCAGGGCGTCGGTGCCACCGACGCGATCCTGATCTTCGTCGCGCCGCGTTCCACCACCTACACGCTGTCGGGAACCTTCAGCCGCGTCGACACGGTCAACGGCGGCGGCAACGGCGTGGCGCTGTCGGCCTATGTCAACGGCAACCTGAACGACACGAGTGTGCTGTCCAGCGCGGCCTATGGTGCCAGCCTCGGGATCAACGGCACGGTCGCGCTCAACGCCGGCGACACCATCCAGCTCAACGTCGGCAACAACGGCGAATTCAGCTACGACACCACCGGGCTCCAGGGCTCGATCACCGCGGCCGGAGTGCCTGAACCCGCCAGCTGGGCGCTGATGATCGGCGGCTTCGGCCTTGCCGGCGGCAGCCTGCGCCGGCGCAAGGTCCGCGTCGCCTTCGCCTGAACCATTAGCCGGTGCCGGGTGATTACCCGGTGCCGGTCTCCCGTTGCCCTCGGGCGCGCGGTGACCTAGGCTTCCGCGATGCTCCCGCTGCTCGCCGCCACCTCGTCCGGCTCCGCGACCGCGCCGCGCCGCCATCCCGAATGGTCGGACCTCGCGCTGTTCGTCTGCGCCGCGGTCGCGGTCTGGTTCGTGCGGCGCGCGCTGCGCCGGCGACTGCCGCGGGATTGACCGTGACCGCAGGGGCCTTCACGGGGCGGCTCATGGACCCGTTCGACCGGCTCGAAGCCGTCATCCGCAGCCGTCGCAGCGCCGACCCTTCCTCGAGCTACGTCGCCAGCCTGTTCGCACGCGGGCGCGGCACCGTCGTGCAGAAGCTGGGCGAGGAAGCGGTGGAGCTGGTGATCGCCGCCACCAGCGACCCCGCCGGGATCGTCCCCGAAGCCGCCGACCTCGTCTTCCACCTCGCGGTGCTGCTCGCCGATGCCGGGTTGTCGTTCGCCGACGTCGCCGCCGAGCTCGAACGGCGCGAGGGCGTATCCGGCCACGAGGAAAAGGCGAGCCGCACGCCCGCCCCCGCCCAGCCCGCGCAACCCGCCCTGTCCCTCTCCGGCCTTGCCGCGGACTCGGCTCCCGACAGCGGCGACGCCCTCCCCCTCCCTCGCGGCGGCCCGCTCGGCTCGGGCGACTGACCGGCCACCCGCCGCAAGATAATCCGGGGTCGAGCTCGGGGTGACGGGGGAGGAACGCAGGGGCTGTCCTACATCGCCCCGCCATGGCAGGCTCGATCCATGCCGCACCCTGCGCCCTTGCCTGCCGCCCACACCCGACCTGTCGCCGGCGATGTGGAGGTCCGGGCTGAGTATGCGTTATCGCCTCCACTTCCTCCACTTGACGAAGTTGCAATCGTCCATCCGGAGCCCCTCGCCCATGCCGATCGACGCCACGCTTCCCTATGACCGTACCAACATCTTCGCCCGGATCCTGCGCGACGAGATCCCCTCGCGCCGCGTCTACGAGGACGAATGGGCGGTCGCGTTCCACGACATCGCCCCACAGGCCGCGACCCACATCCTGGTGGTCCCGCGCGGAGCCTACGTCTCGTGGGACGACTTCAGCGCACGGGCGAGCGCCGACGAGATCGCCGGCTTCGTCCGCGCGGTCGGCCAGGTCGCCCGCGAAGGGGGGCTGGTCGAGCCCGGCTACCGCCTCCTCGCCAATGTCGGCGCGCATGGCGGGCAGGAGGTCGCGCACCTCCACGTCCACCTGTTCGGCGGCGGGCCGCTCGGTCCGATGCTGGCGCGCGAGGAAGGTTAAGGGATTGCGCCGCGCGCGTTTCGCTCTAGGCTCCGGCGTTTCACGAGTATCCCTGGGGGGCAAGAGCGAATGATCTTCGGGCGGGTAAAGCCGCTGGACGCGATCCTGGCGACGGCGGAGAAGAAATCCCTCCACCGCACGCTGGGCTGGTTCCAGCTGACGCTGTTCGGCATCGGCTGCGTCATCGGCACCGGCATCTTCGTGCTGACCGCCGCCGGTGCGCAAAAGGCGGGGCCGGGGCTGATGCTGGCGTTCGCGATCGCCGGCGCGATCTGCATCGTCGCCGCGCTCTGCTATGCCGAGATCGCGGCGATGATCCCGGTGGCGGGATCAGCCTATACCTACACCTACGCCTCGATGGGCGAGCTGCTAGCCTGGACGGTGGGCTGGGCGCTGGTGCTTGAATACGCGGTGGCCGCGTCAGCGGTGTGCGTCGGCTGGTCGGGGTACATCACCAATACGTTCCTCGGGCATACCCTGGGGGTCCAGCTGCCCGCCTGGCTCGCCTCGGCGCCGCTGGCGCTGGGCGGCAAGCCCGGCGGGTTCATTAATCTGCCCGCGGTGCTGATCGCCGGGATCATCACCTGGCTCCTGATGATCGGCACCACCGAGAGCGCGCGGGTCAACGCGGTCCTGGTCGCGATCAAGGTCGCCGCGCTGACCGTCTTCATCGCCCTGACCCTCCCGTCCGACCAGTTCGACGCGGCCAAGTTCAACCCCTTCCTCCCCGCCGGCGTGTTCGGCGGCATCGGCACCGGCGTCGGAGCGGTCGGCGCGGCCGCGACGATCTTCTTCGCCTATGTCGGCTTCGACGCGGTTTCCACCGCGGCGGAGGAGACCAAGAACCCGCAACGCAACGTCCCGATCGGGCTGATCGGCTCGCTGCTGTTCTGCACGGTGTTCTACATCCTGGTCGCCGCCGGCGCGATCGGCACCGTTGGTGGCCAGCCGATCATGGGGCCAAACGGCGTCCCCTTCCCGACCGGATCGGAAGAGCTGGCGCGTCAATGTGCGACCTACGCCGCCGACGCGCTGCCGCTGGTCTGTTCGGACGAGGCGCTTGCGCACGTGCTGCGCCAGATCGGCTGGTCGGGGGTCGGCAACGCGCTCGGCTACGCTGCCGGCTTCGCGCTGCCTTCCGTGATCCTGATCCTGATGTACGGCCAGACCCGCATCTTCTTCGTAATGGCGCGCGACGGGCTGCTCCCGGAGCGGCTCTCCACCGTTCATCCGAAGTGGAAGACGCCCTACATCGTCACTGGGCTGACCGGCGTGGTGGTCGCGTTCGGTGCCGCCTTCTTCCCGGTCGGCCAGCTCGCAGACTGGGCCAATGCGGGCACGCTCTACGCCTTCATGATGGTCGCGATCTGCGTCATGATCCTGCGTCGGACCCAGCCGAACGTACCCCGCTCGTTCCGCACGCCGCTCCTCGCCGTCGTCGGTCCGCTGACGGTGGCGGGATGCATTTTCCTGTTCATCAACCTGCCATGGCAGGCGATCTTGGTGTTCGTGGTCTGGGCGGCGCTCGGTCTGATCGCATACTTCGCCTATGGTCGTCACGTCAGCCATCTTGGCCGGGGCATCGTAGACGCCCACGAAGACCACACGGCTCCCGAGCCGCCGATCCCCGGATCCTATTGACGAGACAAGGGCCGGAAGGAACGATCCTTCCAGCCCTTGTCTTGTAGGAGAAGCTCAGGTCAGGCGAGCGGGCCGGCCAGCGCCTTGAGGTCGGCGATCGGACGGGGACCGATATGCCCGATGCACTCCGCCGCGCAGATCGCTCCGAGCTTCAGCGAGTCGGCTAGGCCATGGCCGGCGACCTGCCCGTGGAGGAACCCGGCCGCGAACAGGTCGCCCGCGCCGGTGGTGTCGACCACGTCCGCTACCGGCTCGGCGGCTACGGTGGTGCGTTCGCCCCCCGCGATCGCCATCGCCCCCTCGGCCCCGAGGGTCACGACCAGCAGCGGCACCTTGGGCCCCAGCGCCGCGATCGCCGCCTCCAGATCGTCGGTCTCGTTCAGCGACTTGAGCTCGGCGTCGTTGGCGAACAGCACGTCGATCAGCCCGGCGTCGATCAGCTGGTGGAACGCCGCCCGGTGCCGGTCGATCACAAACTCCGCCGACAGGGTGAAGGCGACCTTGCGCCCCGCCGCGCGCGCCACGTCGATCGCAGCGCGCATCGCCGCCCGCGGCTCCTCGGGGTCCCACAGATAGCCTTCGAGGTAGAGGTACCGGCTCGCCGCGATCAGCTCGCGATCCAGCGCGGCGGCGGGCAGATAGTGCGACGCGCCCAGGAACGTGTTCATCGTCCGCTGCCCGTCCGGCGACACGAAGATCAGGCAGCGTCCGGTGGTCGGCGCCCCGGCACGCGCATCGGTGTCGAAGCGAATGCCGGCGGCGCGGATATCGTGCGCGAACACCGCCCCGAGCTGGTCGTCGGCGACCTGCCCGATGAAGCCGCACGCCGACCCGAGCGCCGCCAGCCCCGCGATCGTGTTCGCCGCCGATCCGCCCGACACCTCGGTCCCCGGCCCCATCTTGGCATAGAGCGCGTCCGCGTCCTCGGGCGAGAAGACCAGCTGCATCGCACCCTTGGTCATCCCGTTGGCGGCGATGAAGTCGTCGTCCGCCTTGGCGAGGACGTCGACGATGGCGTTGCCGATCGCGGTGACGGCATAGGTGGGTTCGGTCATGCGGGCTCCGGTGGTTTCGTGTCCGCCGCCTTACGGACGGCTCGGGGCGCGGGCAACGCCATTGACTTGGGGCGGGGAGCGGCGGCACCGGTCCGGCGTGGGACGCGCCCTCCTTCTTTCGATCGGCCAGCTCGGCGACCGCGCGGTGCTGGAGGTGCTGGCGAAGTCGCTGGCGGTGACGCTCGCGTTGCTGGCCTTGCCGGGCGTCGGTTACTGGTACGGGCTGGAGCGGCTGTTCGGCGGGCTGGACCGGCAGAACGATCCGCATGGCTGGGCGACCGCGCTGGCGGTCATCGGCGCGCTGGTGACCGGCTGGCT
>Ga0325400_1000680_pt1 | contig 25997 bp, 27 predicted proteins | sample PopdelMetagenome_2_FD_205662 | JGI IMG/M metagenome (GOLD analysis project Ga0325400, IMG submission 205662) | Populus deltoides microbial communities from Bellville, Georgia, United States - Xylem-PdKOR-R1 | ecosystem: Host-associated > Plants > Phyllosphere > Stem > Wood/Secondary xylem...
TCTCCTCGATCGCGGCCAGGTCGACGCCGAGCGTTGCCAGCGCGTCGCGCATCTCGGCGGTGCGGTGGAGATTGGCCAGCGCATCGCGCAGCAGGCGGCCGATCAGGAACTCCAGGCTGAGGTAGTAGACGCGCTTGGCGCCCGCCGCATGGGCGGCGCGGGTGGAGGCCATCCAGCGGTCGATCACGTCGTCGCGCACCGTCAGACAAGCGGCGGCCAGCCAGTCGTGCGGGCGCGCGGCGCGCGCGTCCTTGCCGATGCGATGCCGCAGCGCGTCCAGGATCGCGGCGGCGAGCGGGTTCGCCGGGGGCGCGTCGGGGCGGGGGGCTTGGGCAGCGGTCAAGAGGCGGTTCCGGACAGAGACGGCAAGTGTAGCGGCGCGCGGGGGCTTGTCACGCGCGTGCCGCGACGAACCCGGCATAGGGGCCGAGATATCCGTGCCCGACCTCACCGGTGTCGAAAAAGGGCGTCCAGCCGCCGGGCCGAACCCAGTCGACGCGTTCGGACGACAGATTGATCGCGACCAGCAGCCGCTCCTCCCCCTCGCGCCGTTCGAAGGCGATCACCTGCTCGTCCTCGCCGATCAGCGTCAGGTCGCCGGTCCGCAGCGCCGGGTGCGCGCGGCGCAGCGCGATGGCGGCGCGGGTGAAGTGCAGCAGCGAGTGCGCGTCGGCCTCCTGCCGGTCGACGGCCAGCGCGGCGTGATCGGGACCGATGGGGAGCCAGGGATCGCGGCTGCCGAAACCCAGGTCGGGCGCGTCGCCGACCCAGGGCATCGGCGTGCGCGCGCCGTCGCGCGACAGGGTGAGCGGCCAGTTGGCGATCGCCTCCGGATCGACCAGCCGCTCGAACGGCACGTCGACTTGGGTCAGGCCCAGTTCCTCACCCTGGTACAGGAACGCGTTGCCGCGCAGACAGAGCAGCAGCAGCGCCTTGGCGCGGGCGAAGGCGTCGCGATGTTCGGGCGCGGCCCAGCGCGAAACGGCGCGGGGCGCGTCGTGGTTCTCGAACGCCCAGCTGGGCCAGCCCTCCCCCGCGGCGCCGGGCCAGTCGCGCACCGCGCGGCGCACGGCAGCGGGCGTCAGCCGGTCGGCGTAGAGGAAGTCGAAGCCGTAGGCGGTGTCGAGCCGGCCGGGCGCGGTATATTCGCGCATCTCCGCCAGCGCGCGCGCGCCGCCCACTTCCGCGACGGTGAAGGCGTCCGGGTAACGGTCGGTCAGCGCGCAGACGCGTTCCAGGAAGCGCGGCACGTCCGTGTGGCCCTGACTGTGGAGGCGGTCCTGATAGTCGAAGGGGCGGGTGCGCGGGCGGCCGTCGGGCAGGGCCGGCGGATTGTCGCGCAACAGCGGATCGGGCATCGAATGGTTGATCGCGTCCAGCCGGAAGCCGTCGGCACCGCGATCCAGCCAGAAGCGCGCCACGTCGAGCAGCGCGTCCTGGACGGCCGGCAGGTGCACGTTCAACTGGGGCTGGGCGCTCAGGAAGCTGTGCATGTAATATTGGCGGCGGCGCGCGTCCCAGGTCCAGGCGGGGCCGCCGAACACCGATTGCCAGTTATTGGGCGGCGTGCCGTCGGGCTTGGGATCGGCCCAGACATACCAGTCGGCGTGGTCGCCGTCGCGGCCGGCCCGGCTGGCGGCGAACCAGGGGTGGCGGTCGGACGTGTGCGCCCAGACCATGTCGACGACCACGCGCAAACCCAGTTCGTGCGCACGCGCGATCATCCGATCGGCGTCCGCCAGCGTGCCGTAGGCCGGGTCCACGTCGCGATAATCGCTGACGTCGTAACCGAAATCGGCCTGGGGGCTGGCGAAGAAGGGCGACACCCACACCGCGTCCGCCCCCAGTGCTGCCACGTGATCCAGATGCGCGGTGATGCCGGGCAGGTCACCCAGCCCGTCGCCGTTCGCGTCGGCGAAGCTGCGCGGATAGATCTGGTAGATCACCGCGCCGCGCCACCAGGGATGAGGGGCGTTATCGGCCACAGGACACCGGGCCGCCGCCGGGCGACTGGACGGTGCAGCGCGGGCTGCCCGCCACGCTGACGCTGCCCAGTCCCGTGTTGGCGACCTGGGCGGTGTAGCGGGCGGCGGCGCGCGTCTCGCCGGGGCCGTCCAGGCGGACGAGCAGATCGTCGGCGATCAGCGCGCCCGCGTCGATCGTGCCCGGCCCGTTGGTGACGAGGCGCGCGCGCCGCGCGCGGCCGGCGGCGGTGATCGTGCCCGCGCCGATCACGGTGGCGGTGAACTGCTCGGCGGCGGCGGCGGCGGCCACCGCGATCTCGCCCGCGCCGCTGACGGACAGGTCGACCTGATCGCCCGCCATGCGCGCCGCGGTCACGCGGGCGCCGGCGAACACGGCCAGCGACGACAGGCGCGGCGTCGCCAGCGTCACCACCAGGGGCGCGCGCGAGGCGGTGGCCGGACGCTCGCCCCAGCCGTCGCCGCCCATGCGCAGGGATAGCGTGGTGCCGTCGACGCGCAGGTCCGCGCGCTCCAGCGCGTCGCGGTCGCCCGACAGGGTGGCGGACGGCGAGCCGGGGACGATGCGGACCTCGAACGGGCCCGACACGCGCACCCGATCGAAACTGGACAGCCCCTGGCGCCGGTCGGCCGCGAGCGCGGGGGCGGCGAGCAACAGCAGGACGAGGGCGGCGCGGATCACGGGGCGGGACGCTGGCAGCGTGCCCCGCCCCCGTCAATCAGGAGCCCTCAATCAGGCGATCAGCCGCCGCAGCGCGCCGAGCCCGACCCGGCGCGGCGCACCTCGCACCGCGCGCGGGGACCCAGGTCGGCGTTGCCCGATCCGGTGATGCCCACCGTCGCGGGGCCGTCCACGGTCGCGGCCACGTCGCCCGACCCCGTGACGTTGACCGCGGCCGAGCGGGCGGTGAGGCCGCGCGCGGACACGTCGCCCGACCCCGTCACCGCCACCTCCAGCCGTTCCGCGCGGCCCGACGCGGCGATGCCGCCCGAGCCGGTGAGGCGCAGGTTGGCGCTCCGCACCGCCAGGCCGTCCAGCCGCAGGTCGCCCGACCCGGCGACCGAGCCGCGGAACGCCTCGCCCGCCACCTGGTCGACCGACAGATTGCCCGACCCCGCGATCGTCGCGGCGGCGAGGCGAGGCAGCGTGACGAACACGCGCGCGGAGCCCGGGCCGCTGCCCGCGCGGCCGGGCTTGCGGCCGACGCTGAGCGCGTCGCCGTCGCGGGCGATGCGCAGCCGGTCCAGCACTTCCGGTGCCCCCTCGGCACGGACGGAGAAGGCGGGGCCGACGCGGACGGCCACGTCGTCCGATCCCGCCAGGTCGACGGCGGTGAAGCCAGTGACGGGGTAGCTGCGGCTCGACCCGCTGCCGCTGGGGGCCGCGCCGTCACTCTGGGCGACGGTGCCCGACGAGCAGGCGGCGAGCGCCAGGGCTAAGGTTACGAAGTTGCCGCGCATCGTCATTCCTCTTCGGGGTGTGTTGCCTGTACAATACACACGCGGCCGGAGCGGGGTCAAACGGAAAAGGGCGGCCCCGTGGGGGACCGCCCTTTCGCGTGTGGAGCGCGACGTCGAACCGGGCGGGGCCGTGACGTCGGTCGGGCTTCGGCCCGCCGGCCGGGCGGGGCCGTGACGTCGGTCGGGCTTCGGCCCGCCGGCCGGGCGGGGCCGTGACGTCGAACCGGTCGGTGGGCTCCGCACCCCGCTGGCCGGCCGGGCGGAGGCTTGTGCCCCGCCCTGCGGGGCTCAAGCCTCCGCCTTGTCCTTGTTGTAGATCGCCGCCGCCGCGCGGAGGATGTCCAGGATCTTCTCCTGCGCGCGCTTCTCGTCGGTTTCCTCCATCGCGCCCAGCTCGCGCGCGAGGCGCGAGCAGGCGGCCTCGAAGATCTGGCGTTCGGAATAGCTCTGCTCGGGCTGGTCGTCGGCGCGGAACAGGTCGCGCGTCACCTCGGCGATCGACACCAGGTCGCCCGAGTTGATCTTGGCCTCGTACTCCTGGGCGCGACGCGACCACATGGTGCGCTTGACCTTGGGCTTGCCCTTCAGCGTCTCCATCGCCTCGCGCAGCGTCTTGTCGGAGCTGAGCTTGCGCATCCCCACGCTCTCGGCCTTGTTGGTCGGCACGCGCAGCGTCATGCGCTCCTTTTCGAAGCGCAGCACGTAGAGTTCGAGGCTGGTTCCGGCGATCTCCTGCTTCTGCAGCTCGATGACGCGGCCCACGCCGTGCTTGGGATAGACCACGTAGTCACCGACGTCGAAGTGGAGCGCCTTGGAAGCCATTGGGGGACCTTTCCCGATACGGGCCCCGAGCGGCCGGCCGAGGGGGGATCGGCGGGTCGCTGTCGGAGCATGACAGATGGTACGAACCGGCGGGCAAGAATGGTGCCCGTCCCGGACCTTATAACCGCTTTTCCGCCATTTTACCAGTCGCTATCGGGCAGCGACGCTTACCGTGCCGGCCCGCCGCGACGGCGCGACCGGCCGCCCCCGCCGGTCGCGCCCCCTCGGTCGCACCGGCCAATCGCCCCGTCAGTCCCCGGCGCCGGGGTTGGCGGTGAAATACTTCTCGTACTTGCCTTCCTCGCCCTTGTGCTCGTCGGCGTCGGGCGGCGTCTGGCCGGCGTTGCGCGTGACGTTGGGCCATTGCGCCGACATGGTGGCGTTCATCTCCATCCAGCGTTCCAGGCCGGACTCGGTGTCGGGCAGGATCGCCTCGGCCGGGCATTCGGGCTCGCACACGCCGCAGTCGATGCATTCGGACGGGTTGATGACGAGCATGTTCTCGCCCTCGTAGAAACAGTCCACGGGGCACACCTCGACGCAGTCCATGTACTTGCAGCGGATGCAGGCGTCGGTGACGACGTAGGTCATTGCAAATTCCCCTGGAGGCGGAGCGTAACGCGCGCGCCGCCTTTTCAATCGCGGTCGGCTGCTATGCGCCTGGAAAAACCGCGTCAATCCGATCCGGTCGCCAGCTCCTGATAGCAGAGTTTGGCCTCGGGCGGGGGGCCACGGCGGTGCGGCAGCGCGTCCACCCGGATCACCCGCACCCGATCGTTGAGCGCGAAGGTGAGCACGTTGCCCGCGCGCACGGGGCAATGGGCCCGGTCCACCGCGCGCCCGTCGATGCGTAAGCGCCCGCCCTCCGCCAGCGCCTGGGCGGCGCTGCGCGTCTTGGACAGCCGGCTCCACCACAGGAAACGGTCCAGGCGCATGGAGGGGGCGTCCGGTCGCATGTCCGCGCTCAAGCCCGACCCATCAGGCGCGGCCCATCAGGCCGGCCAGACCGGCGAACGCGTTGCCCGGCCGCGCCGGCGCGGGGCCGGGGCCACGGGGGCGGGTCAGGCCGCGCCACGTCCAGCGGGGGCCGGGCGCCGCCTCGTCCTCGGGGGCGGGGCGGAAACCGAGTTCGGCCATCAGCCGCTCGATCGTCGCCGGCTCCAGCCCCAGCGAGATGGTCAGCGCGGGGTCGGGGCGGAAGGGCGCGCGGCCGGCGCGCGCGTCGTGGGCGGCGCGCGCGATCCGTTCCACCAGGTCGACGCGCACCGCCTGGAGGCCCAGCGGACGGAAACCGGCGGCGGGCGCGGCCCCCTCGCCGCCGCGGGCCAGCACGGTGGCGCCGGGGGGGGACAGCGCCACCGGACGGCCGGCGATCGCCAGCAATTGCCCGCGCAGCGCCGCGGCGGCGGGTTTGAGGACGCGGGGGTCGAACAGGTCCAGCGTCCCCAGCTGGACGCCCGCCGCGCGCAGCCGGCGGCGCGCGGGGCCGTCCAGCGCGTCGAGCGGGGCGACCAGCGCCGCGCGCGGCACCAGCCCGCCCCCCGCCTCCAGCGCGCCCGCCACCGCGCGCAGCGCCGGCCCGGCGTCCGGATCGCGCGCGGCCTGGGCCAGCGCGGACAGGCCGGGCAGCCGGCGGCGGACCTGTTCGTCCACCCAGGCGGAAACGCGCGCCGCCGCCCGGTCGCGCGCCGGCCGGGTCAGACAGTCGAGCGCGCGGTCGGGCACGACGCGCGGGCGGCCGAGCGCGGGGCCGGGTTCGAGCGCCGCCACGCGATGCCCGCGCCAGGCGACGCCGATCCCCGCGCCATCGGCCGCGAACGCGAACTCCGCGTCGGGCGCGTCGGCCAGCGCCGCGGCGCGGGCCCCGCGTTCGGCGGCCAGGTGCTTCTCCGCCGCCGCCAGCAGCAGGCGCTTGTCGGCGGCGCGCGCCGACGCCTCCACGGCGAAGCGGAAGCCGTCCAGGCGGCCGATCGGGTGGTCGTCCACCGTCACCTCGCCCTCCGGTCCGACGGAGACGGGCAGCGCGCCCGCGTCCGCGCCGATCTGGCGGATCAATGCCGAGGTGCGCTTGTCGACGAACCGCTGGGTCAGCGAGGCGTGGAGCGCGTCGGACAGCCGCTCCTCCACCTCGCGCGTGCGGTCGGCCCAGCGGGCGGGGTCGGCCAGCCAGTCGGGGCGCTGGGCGATATAGGCCCAGCTGCGCACCGAGGCGACGCGGCCGGCGATCGTTTCCACGTCGCCCGCCGCGGTGTCGAGCCGCGCCAGCTCGTCGGCGAACCATTGGTGGGGAACGTATCCGTTCCCCTCCGACAGGTGCCGGAAGATGCGCGACACGAAGCGCGCGTGCGGGTCGAGCCCGGTTTTGCGGAAATCGGGCAGGCCGCACGCCGCCCAGAGCCGGCGGACCATGGCAGGCGAACGCGCGCGGTCGCGCACCCAGGTCTCGTCCGCCAGCCGCTTCAGCACGCCGAGATCGATCGCCTGGGGGGCGGCGCGCAACGGCAGTTCGGGGTCGGGCCGGCGTTCCAGGCTGGCGATCAGCGCGTCCACCGACGACAGGTCGGGGGCGCCGTCGCGCCAGTAGACGTTCTCCAGCCGGGGGAAGCGATGCTCCTCGATCGCCAGCACCTCCTCGGGCAGGAAGGCGTCGGGCCCCTCCTCGCTCAGGGCGCCGAACGTGCCGTCGCGCTGGTGACGCCCGGCGCGGCCGGCGATCTGCGCCATCTCCGCCACCGTCAGCCGGCGACGCCGGCGCCCGTCGAACTTGTCCAGGCCGGCGAAGGCGACATGGGCCACGTCCATGTTCAGCCCCATGCCGATCGCGTCGGTGGCGACGAGGTAATCGACCTCGCCCGCCTGGAACATCGCCACCTGGGCGTTGCGGGTGCGGGGCGACAGCGCGCCCATCACCACCGCCGAGCCGCCGCGCAGACGGCGCAGCATCTCGGCCACCGCGTAGACCTCCTCGGCGGAGAAAGCGACGATGGCGGAACGGCGCGGCAGGCGGCTCAGTTTCTTGGCGCCCGCATAGGCGAGCGTCGAGAAGCGGGGACGCTCCACCACCTCGGCCTCCGGCACCAGTTGCCGCAGCACGGGGCGCAGCGCGGCCGACCCCAGGATCATCGTCTCCTCGCGCCCGCGCGCGCGGAGCAGCCGGTCGGTGAAGACGTGGCCGCGCTCGGGATCGGCGCCCAGCTGCGCCTCGTCCAGGCCGACAAACGCGACGTCGCGGTCGATCGGCATCGATTCGGCGGTGCACAGGAACCAGCGGGCGTCGGGCGGGCAGATCTTCTCCTCGCCGGTTATCAGCGCGACGCGGTTCTCACCCTTGATGCGCACCACCCGGTCGTACACCTCGCGCGCGAGCAGGCGCAGCGGAAAGCCCATCACGCCCGAGGCGTGGCCGCACATGCGCTCGACGGCCAGGTGCGTCTTGCCCGTGTTGGTGGGGCCCAGCACGGCGGTGACCGCACCCGACCCGGCTGTCGGCCGGCTCATGGGCGACAACATCGGGCCTCGGGCGGGGCGGCGCAAGGACGACGGCCCGCAGCGGCAACCCCCGTTTATTTGACATTAGGGTTAGCGGCCCACAACGCGCCCCCGGTTCCCCAGACAAGGCGGCGGACGTGTTCCTGAGGGCGGAAGGGCTGGAGACGGGCGGCGGGGCCGGCGCCTCGCTTGGGAAACCGGGGGCGTCGGTGCGGCCGTTCGCGCGGGCCCTGTCGCCGGCGGGCATCGAGTGGGTGCCCGACCTGGGGCAGGACATCGGCTCGGCGCACTGGTGGCGCGGGGCGGCGACCTGCCTGGGCCTGTGCGCCGCCGCCTGGATGCTGGGGCCCACGCCGTTCGCGCCGCTGATGGCGGGCGGGCCGGCCCCCCTGGCGGGCGCGGAGGCGGACGAGGCGCGCGCGCTGGCGATCCGGCCGCTAGGGCTGGGGTCGAACGTGCGGCGTGCGGCTATGCCCGGCGACCTGGTACGCGCGATCGCCGACGCGCCGGAGCGGCCGCGGATCGAGCTGGCCGCGACGGTGGCGGCGGGCGACACGTTTCGCGAGGCGCTGGCGCGCGCGGGCGTGGGGCGGGCGGACGCGGAGGCCGCGGGCGCTCTGCTGGCGGGGGCGGTGCCGGCGGGCGGCGTCGCGCCCGGCACGCGCGTGGCGCTGGTGCTGGGGCGGCGGCCATCGCGCTACGTGCCCCGCCCGCTGGAAACGCTGGCGATGCGCGCGCGGTTCGACCTGGACGTGACGCTGACGCGCGTGGGCGCCGGGGCGGACAGGCGCCTGATGCTGAGCCGCCGCGCGATCGCGGTGGATCGCACGCCGGTGCGGTTGCAGGGCGTGGTCGGGACCAGCCTGTACCGCTCCGTCCGCGCGGCGGGCGCGCCGGGGCACGTGGTGGAACAGCTGCTGAAAGCGCTGTCGGACCGGGTATCGCTGTCGCGGCTGGGGGTGGGCGACCGGTTCGACCTGGTGATTGCCAGCCAGCGCGCGGCCACCGGCGAGGTGCGGACGGGCGACCTGCTCTACGCCTCGGTATCGGGCGGGGCCGAGCCGGTGCGGCTGGTGCGGTTCGACGGGGCGGACGGGGGGGCCGACGGTGGGCAGGCGGGCTGGTTCGACCCGGACGGCCAGGCGGAGGAACGCGGCGCGATGGGCCTGCCGGTGGCGGGGCGGATCACGTCGGGCTTCGGATGGCGCACCCACCCGCTGCTGGGGTTCCTGCGGCTGCACAAGGGGCTGGACATCGCCGCACCGCGCGGCGCCCCCGTCTATGCCACGATCGACGGCGCGGTGCAGTTCGCCGGCTGGTCGGGCGGCTACGGCAATTTCATCAAGATCGGCCACGGCGGCGGCGTGCAGACCGGCTACGGCCACTTGAGCCGCATCGCGGTGGCGCCGGGCCAGCGGGTCGAGCGGGGCCAGGTGATCGGCTATGTCGGCTCTACCGGCCTGTCGACCGGCCCGCACCTGCACTGGGAGGTTTGGCGGGGCGGCACGGCGGTGAACCCCGCCAGCATCAGCTACGACCGCGTCAGCCGCCTGTCGGGCGACCGGCTGGCCCGGCTGAAGGCGCGGGTGGCGCAGCTGACGGCGGTGCGGGTGCGGCGTTAGAGTTGATCCACTGACGTGGAAGCGGCACCGCCCTGATCCAGCTTTGCCGGATCAGATACTAACCGTTCGACCAGCGCGCCCAGATCGCGGTCGGCAGCGCCAGGCCGCGCGCTTCCTCGCGCACGCCCAGTTCACCCGCCTCGACGCGGCCGGGCAGGTCGGCCATGGCCGCCGCCAGCATCTGGCCGATCGCCAGCGCCGACATCCGCACCGCATAGACGGTGAGGAACAGGAAGCGCGATTCGGAGCCGAGCAGCCGGCGGCAATCGGCGATCAGGCCGGGCAGATGCTCCTCCAGCCGCCATACCTCGCCCTCGGGCCCGCGGCCGTATTTGGGGGGGTCGAGCAGGATGCCGGCGTAGCGGCGGCCGCGGCGCACCTCGCGCGCGGTGAAGCGGGCGGCGTCGTCGACGATCCAGCGCACCGGCCGGTCGGCCATGCCCGACAGCGCGGCGTTGGCGCGCGCGGCCTCGACCGATTTCTTGGACGCGTCGACGTGGACCACGCGCGCGCCGCGGCTGGCCAGCGCCAGCGAGCCCAGCCCCGTATAGCCGAACAGGTTCAAACAGTCCGCCTCGCCCGCGCCCGCCAGACGGTCGCGCATCCAGCTCCAGACGGGGGCCATGTCGGGGAAGAAGCCCAGGTGGCGGAACGGCGTGGTCTGGGCGGTGAAGGCCAGGTCGTCCCAGTTCAGCCGCCAGCCGGCGCGCGGCACCGCGCCCGGCCGGTCGAACACCCAGCGCCCGCCGCCCTCCTCGTCCGAGCCGGGCACGAACTCGCCGTCCGCGCGCCAGTCGGCGGTGGCGGGCGCCCACAGCGCCTGGGGCTCGGGCCGGACGAAGCGGTGCGGGCCGTAGCGTTCGAGCTTTCGCCCGTGCCCGCTGTCGATCAGGCCGTAATCCGCCCAGGGGTCGCCGATCAGCGTCCTGAGCTGCATCAGCGGACCGTGCCCGCCCCGTCCGGCGTCGCGTGCGCGGCGACGTAGCCGCCCACCGCCGAGAGCGTCGCGTCCAGCGTCTCGTAGCGCTCGGTCCGCTCGAACAGGTCGCCGACGCGGGACGGCAACGGGGGGCGGACGCCGGTGGCGCGTTCCACGGCGTCGGGGAACTTGGCCGGATGCGCGGTCGCCAGCGTCACCACGGGGGCCGAGCCCGGATAGCGGGCGGCGGCGGCCAGCCCGACCGCCGTGTGCGGATCGACCAGCTCGCCCGAGCGCGTCCAGGCGTCATGCATGGCGCGCGCGGTCTCCGCCTCGTCGACGCGGGCCGAGGCGAAGCGTTCGGCCGCGCCCGAACGCTGGCGGTCGGTGAGGCCCATCCGGCCCGTCCGCTCGAAGCCGCGCATCTGGTCCGGCACCGCGTCGGGGTCGAGGTCGAACAACAGGCGCTCGAAATTGGAGGACACCTGAATGTCCATCGACGGGGTGGCGGTGGCGGCCACCTGGCCCCGCGAATAATCGCCCGCCGACAGCGCGCGGTGAAGGATGTCGTTGACGTTGGTGGCGACGATCAGCCGCTCCACCGGCAGGCCCATGCGCGCGGCGACGTGGCCGGCGAACACGTCGCCGAAATTGCCGGTGGGCACCGAGAAAGCGACCGATCGGCCGGGCGCGCCCAGGCGGACGGCGGCGTAGAAATAATATACCACCTGCGCCATCAGCCGGGCCCAGTTGATCGAGTTCACCGCCGACAGCGCGAAGCGGCCCGACAGGTCCGGGTCGGCGAACATCGCCTTTACCAGCGCTTGCGCGTCGTCGAAGTCGCCGCGGATCGCGAGGTTGCGGACGTTGGGTGCCGCCACCGTGGTCATCTGGCGGCGCTGCACCTCCGTCACGCGGCCCAGCGGGTGCAGCATGAACACGTCGACGCCCGCGCGCCCCGCCAGCGCGTCGATCGCGGCCGATCCGGTGTCGCCGCTGGTCGCGCCCACCACGGTCAGGTGACGGCCGGTGCCGTCCAGGAACCGCTCGAACAACAGGCCCAGCAGCTGGAGCGCCACGTCCTTGAACGCCAGCGTCGGCCCGTGGAACAGTTCCAGCAGCCAGCGGTCGTGATCGATCTGGCGCAGCGGCACCACCGCCGGGTGATCGAAACGGCCATAGGCGGCGATGCACAGCGCGCGCAGCTCGTCCTCGCGCAATGCGTCGCCGACGAACGGCGCCATCACGCGCACCGCCGTCTCGGCGTAGCCGAGCCCCGCCAGCCCGGCGATCGCGTCCGGCGACAGCTTGGGCCAGGTCTCGGGCACGTACAGGCCGCCGTCGGGCGCCAGCCCGGCCAGCGTCACGCCCCGGAAATCGAGCGCGGGCGAGGCCCCGCGCGTACTGCGATAGTTCATGCGTTCCTCCGCCGGAGTGCCAGCGCGTAGACGATCGCGGCGGTGGCCGCGAAGAAGAACCATTGTCCCGCATAGGCGAGATGATTGTTGGGCACGGTGTCGGGGTCCGGCGCGGCGTTGGGCCCCAGGCCCGCCGCGGCGGGGTCGGCGACCAGCATCGGCCGCGGGCGCGCGGGGCGGAGCAGCGCGCCGATCAGCGACTGACCCTCCGGCGCGCGTCCGACATAGCCCGCCACGCCGCCGCCGCCCCACGCCACGTCCGTCCGGAAGTCGCGCGTCGTGCCCAGCTGGACCAGCGCCCCGTCCGCACACGTCGCGATCAGCCGATAGCCCGCGGCCCCCGCGCCGGCCCGGCGGATCGCGACGGGCGGGCGGCAGTCGAGCCGGCTGCGGCGGAACAGCAGCCGGCCGTCGTCGGCCCGCGGAAAGGCGACCGGCGGCAGCGCCGGGTTGCGTTCCAGCTGCGCCAGATAGGCGAGCTTGGCCGGGCGGCGGTCCAGCAGCTGCCACAGGCCGAGCGCCAGCATCGTCGCGACCGCGAACGCCACGATCAGGGTCGGCAGCACCGGCACGCGCCGACGAACCCTCATCGCAGCCGCCCCTCGCGCGCGGCGTTGCGATACTCGGCCCATAGCAGGGCCGCCTTGGCCGCGCGCAGCGACAGCAGCACGCCCGCGAGCGTCAGGGGCACCCATAGGAGGACGTGGACCCAGAAGGGCGGGTGGACGCGCACCTCCAGCACCACGGCCGCCGCGGTGACGATCGTGCCCAGGATCAGCGTCAGGAAGGCGGCCGGCCCGTCGCCGACGTTGAACTGCCCCAGGTCGAGCCCGCAGGCGCGGCAGCGGTCGGCGAAGCGCGCGACGCCGGCGAACAGCGTCGGCGCGCCGCAGCGCGGGCACAGACCTTTGGCCGCGGCCTGAACGACGGACGGCGCGTCCGGTCCGGACGCGCCGTCGATGGGGGGCTTTGGGGGCGTCGGGGGACCGCCCTCGCCGTTCAAGGGATCAGCCGCCGTGGACGGGCGCGCCCCAGCCGCCCCAGACATAGACGGTCACGAACAGGAACAGCCACACCACGTCGACGAAATGCCAATACCAGGCCGCCGCCTCGAACCCGAAATGCTGGCGGGGCGTGAAGTCGCCGCGGTACGCGCGCACCAGACAGACGATCAGGAAGATCGTGCCGATCAGCACGTGCGCGCCGTGGAAGCCGGTCGCCATGAAGAAGGCGGCGCCGTAGTTGATGCCCTTGAACGGGAAGGGCGCGTGCATGTACTCGTACGCCTGGATCGAGGTGAACAGCGCGCCCAGCGCCACCGTCAGCCACAGGCCCTTGAGCACGCCGTCGCGGTCGCCCACGCCCAGCGCGCCCCAAGCCCCACGCTTCACGCCGCCGCGCTGGTTGTGGATCAGCGCGTGGTGCGCCCAGGTGACGGTGGTGCCAGAGCAGAGCAGGATCAGCGTGTTGAGCAGCGGCAGCTCGAAAGCGTTGATGACCTCCAGCCCCTTGGGCGGCCATTGCGCGGCGACCGCGGCCGCGCCCTCCGCGGCGCGTTCCACCTGGCCGTCGACGATGCTCATGGCGGTGGGAAACAACGAGAAGTCGAAGAACGCCCAGAACCAGCCGACGAAGAACATCACCTCCGACGCGATGAACAGGATCATGCCGTAGCGGAAATGCAGCTGGACGACGGGGGTGTGGTCGCCGGCATGCGCTTCGCGCACCACTTCGGCCCACCAGCTGTACATGGTGAACAGCACGCCGGCCAGACCGGCCAGGAACAGCCAGCCGCCGCCGTTGGGCTTGTCGACGTGGCCGCCGTGCATCCACATCACGCCGCCCGACGCCATCAGCAGGGCCGCCATCGAGCCGAAGAACGGCCAGATGGAGGGCGGGAGAATGTGGTAATCGTGGTTCTTCGCGCCGGCCATCGCCCGATCCTATCCCTGTGCGGTCGGGGGTCTAGCCCGGCGCGGCGCCGGAATCCACCGGGTAAAAGGTGTAGCTGAGCGTGATCGTCTGGACGTCGGCGGCGTCGCGGTCGGCCAGCATCTTGGGATCGACGTAGAAGATGACGGGCATCCGCGCCGTCTCGCCGGGTTTCAGCGTCTGCTGGGTGAAGCAGAAGCACTGGATCTTGGTGAAATACTTGCCGGCCTGGGCGGGGGTGACGTTGAAGGTGGCGGTGCCGGTGACGGGCTTGCTCGACCGGTTGGTGGCGACGAAGAACGCCATGTCGCGCGCGCCCACCGTCACCGTCTCCGAAGGGTTTTCCGGCCGGAAGCGCCACGGCAGCTTGGGGCTGACATTGGCGTCGAAGTCGACGCGCACCCGATGCCCCGCCACCGCGCCGGGCGCGGCCAGACCGCGTTGGGTGGTGCCGTTCAGCCCCGTCACCTGGCAGAACAGGCGATAAAGCGGCACGCTGGCCCAGGCGAGCCCGGTCATGAAGCAGATGCCCAGCACCGCGAACAGCGCGGTGCGCAGCTGGCGGCGCTGTTGGGAGGAGGAGGCCGCCGCGCTCGTCACCCGTGCATCCCCATCCGGATCTTGGCGATCGAGATGGCGAAGATCAGCAGCACCAGCGCGCCGAGCAGCACCGCCATCACGCGCGCGCGCGACCGCTGGCGGGACTGGATCAGGTCCTGGTCGTCGGGGTTCATGCCGCACTCCACAAAATCACCCAACGATCGGCGACCAGCGCGCCGAACAGCAGGAACAGGTACAGGATCGAATAGCCGAACAGCCGCTTTTCGGGCCGCATCGCGTCGTCGGGGCCCGTGCGGCGGGTGGCGACGACCCACGCCATCGCGCTGAACACCGCGGTCGCGACCAGCGACGCCAGTCCGTACACCCAACCCGTCAGCCCCAGCGCCCAGGGGGCCACCGCCGCCGCCGCCATCGGCAGCGTGTAGAGCCCGATCTGCCGCCTGGTCGCCGCCTCGCCCGCCACCACGGGCAGCATCGGCACGCCCGCCCGGTCGTAGTCGGTGCGCACGAACAGCGCGAGCGCCCAGAAATGCGGCGGCGTCCACAGGAACACCAGGGCGAACATGAGGACGGGCAGCAGCGCCACCTGCCCCGTCGCCGCCGCCCAGCCGATCAGCGGCGGAAACGCGCCCGCTGCCCCGCCAATGACGATGTTCTGCGGCGTTCGCCGCTTCAGCCAAACGGTATAAACCAGCACGTAGAACAGGATCGACACGAGCAGGATGGCGGCGGCGACCACGTTCACCGCCAGCCCCATCAGAATGACGGAAAAGGCGCTGAGCCCCACGCCGAAATGCAACGCGGCCTGGCGATCCATCCTGCCCGCGGGCAGCGGCCGACCGGCGGTGCGGCGCATCATCGCGTCGATGTCCGCCTCGTACCATTGGTTGAGCGCGCCCGCCGCCCCCGCCCCCAGCGCGATGCACAACACGGCGGTGAAGCCGATCACGGGGTGGATCCCCGTCGGTGCCGCCAGCATCCCACACAGGCCGGTGAATACCACCAGCGTCATCACGCGAGGCTTGGTCAGCGCCAGGAAGTCGCGCCAGTCGGCCGGAATCAGGAGAGGGGCGGCGCTGCTCATGCTGGGTGAGGCATATAGGCCGCCCCGCCCCCAAAGCGAAGCGCGAGCAGCCGAATCAGTCCGCGGCCGCGTCTGCCGGCTCGGCCGTCCCCTCACGTCCGGCGGCGCGCGGACGAACCAGCGTGTCCAGGAAATTGCGCAGCTCCAGACGCCGTCGGTCCTCATGAGTCGCTTCCGACGTCAGCCCGGCGCGCCACAACGCCGCCGCGTCGTCCGGATCGTCGTGCAACCGGTCGAGCTGCGCCGCCAGCGCCTCCACCGCGTCCTCATCCTCGGCGATGCCGGCCTCGACGAAGTCTTCGGCCGACCCGCGCAGCGCGATCGCGATTTCGTCCGGCGCCAGTTCGGGGTGATATTGCACGCCCCAGAACAGGCCGTCGCCCGACCGTATCTCGACCGCCTGGACATGGGCGGCGGCGTTGCCGGCCAGCCGAACGCCGCCCTTCGGAAGCGCTGTCACCTCGTCGTCATGGATCGAGAGCGCGTCCCACGATCCGGGGCGGCCGGCGAGCAGCGGATGATCGCGCCCTTCCGCCGTCGCGACGATGCCGCGCACGGCGCCGGCTTCGCGGCGCGGACCCATCGACCCCACCTCGCCGCCGAGCGCCGCCACCATCACCTGCAATCCCGCACAGGAACCGAAAACCGGCACGCCCGCGTCCATCAGCGTTCGCGCCTGGATCAGCAGCCGCTCCGTCTCGGTCGCGCCGTCGTTCACGTGGAGCGGCGAGCCGGTCAGGAACACGCCGTCGAACTCTTCCAGCGCGTTGCGTCCGAGGCCCGCGTCGTCGCTGTCGGCGGGCGTGATCCGCACGATTTCCGCCCCCGGCGCCAGCTGTTCCAGCGTCGCGGCGTACGTCTCGTCCGCGCTGCGGCCGGCGGCCTCGCGCCGCTGCTCGCGCTCGGAAGCGCGCTCGGTGGCGACGACCAGCAGCTTCACAGCGTCAGCCCGGCGCGGTCGTCATCGGAAAGCTTACCCGCCAGCCCCGGCACCTCGTCCAGCTGGCGCAGTTCGGTGAAGCGACCGCGATCCTCACGATAGCGGACGATCTCGAAACCGTGGCCAGACAGGCCGGGCGCGCCGTCCAGGTCGGCGGCGGAAGCGGTGTTGACGTTGACCTGCATCAGTATCCCGATCGCTGCGAAGTCGCGCCAACGCGCGGGATGCCGGGTCGGGCGCGTGGGATGCCGCCGCGGTCGATCAGTCGGGTAACTTGTAGCGCATCGCGTAGAAATGCTTCGGACCGTCCAGGCGGATCGCCATGGTGCCGGACAGCCCCTTCAAATCGCCGGTGCCCGAATCGGGGACGACCGCGACCGACAGACTTTGCGCGCCTTTGTCCATGGTGCCGCTGTGCTGGAGGGCGAACGTCCCCCGGCGGCCGTCGAGCGTGCCGTCGACGGTTTCCATCGCGACGTAGCCGGCCGAGCCGTCGACCGGCGTGCGGACCGCCAGCATCCGGCCGCGGCTGGTTGCGACCAGCGCGCCGCGAAAGCCCTTGTCGATCGTCATCTCGCCGATGCCGGGGCCCGGGGCGTCGACGGGGGTCAGGCGGACGTCGAACTCCCCCTCTGCGGTCTGTTTTGTCACGGCAGGATGCCTCTTCTCGGTCGCTGCGGTGACGGCCGGGACGCGATCAAGAGCAGTGCGGCGCGGATCATGGGCTCTGGGTGGCTGAGGGCGCCGCCGGAGGCAAGAGCGCACGTTTATCCGCCGGGCGGGACGCGGGAGTTAATCCCGCGTCGTCGGTCAGGTCGCCGACGCGAACCTTGTTCGCGTCAGCGCCTGCCGGCCGGGGTGGATTGTGCGCCTGCTTCGCAGGCGCACCGGCATTTAGGCTGGCCTAAATGCCTCAATCCACCACGGGCAGCGTTTCGAACTGGTGGTAGGGGGGCGGGCTGGACAGCGTCCATTCCAGCGTCGTCGCGCCCTCGCCCCAGGGATTGTCCGGCGCCTTGCGGCCCGCCAGCAGCGACCATACGACGTTTACGAAGAAGATCGCCATGCCCGCCGCCATCAGCTCGTAGCCGTGGCTGACGATGCCGTTCCAGTAGGCGTACGCGTCCGGATAATCCGGATAACGGCGCGGCATCCCCTGAAGGCCCAGGAAGTGCATCGGGAAGAACAACAGGTTCACGCCGACGAAGAACACCCAAAAGTGCAGCTGGCCCAGGAACTCGTTGTACATCTTCCCCGACATCTTGGGGAACCAGTAGTAGAAGCCCGCGAACAGTGAGAACACCGCGCCCAGGCTCAGCACGTAGTGGAAGTGCGCCACCACGTAATAGGTGTCCTGCATGTAATCGTCGACACCGCCGTTGGCGAGCACCACGCCCGTCACGCCGCCCACCGTGAACATGAAGATGAAGCCCAAGGCCCAGGTCATCGGCGTCTTGAACGACAGCGAGCCGCCCCACATGGTCGCGATCCAGCTGAAAATCTTGATGCCGGTGGGTACCGCGATCACCATGGTCGCGGCGGTGAAGTACATCTTGGTGTTCACCGATAGGCCGGTCGTGAACATGTGGTGCGCCCACACCACGAAGCCGACCACGCCGATCGCGACCATCGCGTAGGCCATGCCCAGGTAACCGAACACCGGCTTGCGGCTGAACGTGGCGATGATCTGCGACACGATGCCGAAGCCCGGCAGGATCATGATGTACACTTCGGGGTGACCGAAGAACCAGAACAGGTGCTGGTACAGCACCGGGTCGCCGCCGCCGGCCGGATCGAAGAAGGTGGTGCCGAAATTACGGTCGGTCAGCAACATGGTGATGGCGGCCGCCAGCACCGGCAGCGCCAGCAGCAGCAGGAAGGCGGTGACCAGCACCGACCACACGAACAGCGGCATCTTGTGCAGCGTCATGCCGGGCGCGCGCATGTTGAAGATGGTGGTGATGAAGTTGATCGCGCCCAGGATCGAGCTGGCGCCCGCCAGGTGCAGCGACAGGATCGCCATGTCGGTCGACGGCCCCGGCTCGCCATAGGTCGACAGCGGCGCGTACAGCGTCCAGCCGTTGCCGGCACCCCCGAAGAACGGGCTGGCCAGCAGCAGCGTGAAGCTGGGGATCAAGAGCCAGAACGACACGTTGTTCATGCGCGGGAAGGCCATGTCGGGCGCGCCGATCATGATGGGCACGAACCAGTTGCCGAACCCGCCGATCATGGCGGGCATCACCATGAAGAACACCATGATGAGCCCGTGCGCGGTGATGAGCACGTTCCACAGGTGCAGCGACTGGTCGAGCGATTGCGCGCCCCCGTGTAGCATGGACGCCCAGCCGCCCAGATACTGGATGCCCGGCTGCGCCAGCTCGGCGCGCATCAGGCCCGAGATCGCGCCGCCGATGATCCCCGCCACGATGGCGAAGATCAGGTACAGCGTGCCGATGTCCTTGTGGTTGGTGGACATGAACCAGCGCGCGAAGAAGCCGGGCTTGTGATCGGCGTCGTGGTGCGCGTGCCCGTGATCGCCATGGGCGACGAAAGCGTTCGGGTTGAGGGCGGTGTCGGTCATGTCTTCAAAGACCCTGGTTGCCGGCGCCGCCACCGTTGCCGGTCGCGCCCTGCGAGGTGACGGGAGCCTGTTCGGTACCGTTGATGACCTGGCCCCCGTCGGGATAGGTCGAGCCCGAATTGGACGTGGCGTCGGCGGCGTCGGAGCCGACCTGCGGGATCACCTTGTCCGACGCGCGGCCGGCGGCCGGCATGGTGCCGCCCTTGGCACGAACCCATTGCGCGAACACGGCCGGGGTCACCGCCTCGACCGCGATGGGCATATAGGCGTGGCGCGCGCCGCACAGTTCGGAGCATTGGCCGAAGTACACGCCGGGCTTCTCGATGGTGAAGCTGGTCTCGTTCAGGCGACCGGGGATGGCGTCGAGCTTGAGCCAGAAGGCGGGAACCGCCCAGCTGTGGATCACGTCGTTGGACGTGGTAATGAGGCGGATGGGGACGCCGACGGGCAGGACGATGCGGTTGTCCACGGCCAGCAGGCGCGGCCCGTCGCGGTCGGTGCGCGCACGCTCACCCGGAGCGATCTCGGCCCGCTCTTTCAGCAGGTTGGCGGTGATCTCGAACCCGCCGTGATCGGGATATTGATAGGTCCAATACCACTGGTTGCCGATCGCCTTCAGCGTCACGGCCCCCGCGGGCGCCGGGCGGAACTGCGCCTGGAGCAGCCCGATCGACGGCACCGCGATCAGCACCAGCGCCACCACGGGCAGCAAGGTCCACAGCACCTCGATGGTGGTGTTGTGGCTGGTCTTGGACGGGATCGGGTTGGCGGCGCGACGATAGCGCACGATCACCCAGATCAGCAGCGCCAGCACGAGCAGGCTGATGGCGGTGATCGTCGGGAACAGCACCGAATCGTGGAACCAGTGGGCGAAGCGGCCATTGGCCGTCACCTGCGTCTGGAGACCGTACACCCCGTCCGTGGGATGACCGACGCCCGGCAGCACCGGCGCGCCCGGCGCGCCGTCCACCGCCAGCAGCGGGCTGGTCGGCTGGGCGGGCGGGGTCGCCGACGCGGTGGTGGGCGCGATGTTGGTGGCGCCCGGCACGTTGGCCGAGTTCTGCGGTCCCGGCGACGTCGAAGCGGGCACCGGCGCGGCGGGCGCAGAGGCCGATTGCGCCAGGGCCGCAGCGCCCCCCAGGCCCGACAGGGCCAGGGCCGCGGCGGCGATGATCGTCTTGAACCCCGTTGGCTGCATTGTCGAACCAGATCCTCAGCCTTGGCAGGGCGCGGCCCAAGCCCGCCCCACGCATCGACACGGTCGCGGCGCCCCCGCATACCCGTAAACCACCGGGTCTATACGGAAGCCGGCCCGCCCCAACAAGTCGCGCCGCCGCCGGAATTAACACCCGTGTCCCGAGCCCCCGTTGCGGGGCCCCCGCCCCCTCCCCTAAAGGCCGGTTCCCTTACCGCAAGGAGCGCGCGTGACCGAAGACGAGGTGCTAGCGGAGTTCCGCGACGCGCGAGCGCTGCTGGAAGGGCATTTCTTGTTGTCGTCCGGGCGGCACAGTTCCCGCTACCTGCAATGCGCGCGCGTGCTGATGGAGCCGGCGCGCGCCGAGCGGCTGGCGCGCGCGATGGTGGCGGCGATCCCGGCCGAAACGCGCGACGCGCTGGACGCGGTGGTGTCGCCCGCGATGGGCGGCGTCGTGATCGGGCACGAGGCGGGGCGCGCGCTGGGCTTGGCCGCCATGTTCCTGGAACGGCCGACGGGCACGTTCGAACTCCGTCGCGGTTTCCGGTTGGAGCCGGGCCAGCGCGTGCTGATGGTGGAGGACGTGGTGACCACGGGCCTCAGCTCGCGCGAGGCGATCGCCGCGATCCGCGCGGCGGGTGCCGAGGTGCTGGCGGCGGCGGCGCTGGTGGACCGGTCGAACGGGACCGCGGACCTGGGCGTGCCGTTCCACCCGCTGATCCGGCTGGACGTGCCCAGCTACGAGGCGGACGCGCTGCCGCCGGAACTGGCGGCGACGCCGGCCGTCAAGCCGGGGAGCAGGGCGGCGTGAGGTGGACGGCGGCGCTGCTGGCGATGGTGGTCGTCGGGGCGAGCCCGGCGGCGGCGCAGGAACCGACGTGGCAGCAAGCCGAGGCCGCAGGGGCCGAGCGCGCCCGGCGCGTGGCCGACGCGCTGGGTCAAGCGAAGTTCGCCGGCCTCTACGCGGTCGCGACGGACGGCCAGCGCGTGGCCGGCGGCACGGTGGCGACCGACATTCCCTATCAGGCGGTGTTCCCACTGGCGTCGTTCACCGAGCAGGTGGTGGCGACGATGGTTATGCAGGAGGCCGACGCCGGCCGCGTGGCGCTGGACGCCCCGGCCGCGCGCTACCTGCCGGCATTGGGGCGTAGCCCGACCACGGTGCGCCAGCTGCTCCAGTACCGGTCCGGCCCGTACGATCCGAAGGATGGCGCCAAGGGCGCCGCCGACCCGTCCCGGTGCCTGGACGGAGCGCCCCCTTCGGACGGCCGGCGGCGCTACGATGCCTGCGACTACGCGGTGCTGGGGGCGCTGCTGGAACGGGTGAGCGGTCGTCCCCTGCCGCAACTCTATGCCGAGCGGGTAGCAGGACAGACGGGGATGGCGGCGCTGTTCCAGTCGGGACCCGACGACATTCGCGCCGATGCGAACTGGGCCGGCGGCCCGACCGCGACCGAACGCCAGACGCTGGTCCGCTACGGCGCCGCCGGCGGCCTGGTGGGGACGGCGGCCGATGTGCTGGCCTTCGACGCGGCGCTGTTGGACGGGCGATTGCTGTCGCGCCGCGCGTTGGCGCAGCTGTGGCGCGGCGACCCGGCGCGGGGCGGTCAGGCGCTGGGGCAATGGTCGTTCCTGGCGTCGCTCAAGGGTTGTGCGGGCCCGGTCAGGATCGTGGAGCGGCGCGGCGGCATCGGGCGGTTCCAGCTGCGCAACCTCATCCTGCCCGATCGGGGACTGGCGATGGTTATGCTGACGACGGACGGCCGCTACGACTTCGGCGAGATCCGGCAGCGCGCGGGCGCGGCCCATGACGCGCTGTCCGCGGCGGCCTGTTCGTGAGCGGTCCCGTGCGCCCCGGTGTTCGCTTGGGGGTCAATATCGACCACGTCGCCACCGTGCGCAATGCGCGCGGCGCCGGCTATCCCGATCCGGTGCGCGCCGCACTCCTGGCGGCGGACGCGGGCGCCGACGGCATCACCGCGCACCTGCGCGAGGATCGGCGGCATATCTCGGACGCCGACGTCGCCCGGCTGGCGGCCGAACTGCCCGTGCCGCTGAACCTGGAGATGGCGGCGACGGACGAGATGCTGGCGATCGCGCTCAGACACCGCCCGCACGCCGCCTGCATCGTCCCCGAGAAGCGCGAGGAGCGGACCACCGAGGGCGGGCTGGACGCCGCCGGCCAGCGCGACGTGCTGGCGCCGATCGTGTCCGACCTTCGCACCGCGGGCGTCCGCGTGTCGCTGTTCATCGAGCCCGCTGCCGAACAGGTCGCCGCTGCGGTCGCGCTGGGCGCGCCGGTGGTGGAACTGCACACCGGCCGCTACGCCGAGCTGGACGGGGAAGCGCGCGCGCACGAGCTGCGTCGGCTGACGGACGCCGCGGCGCTGGCGGCCAAGAACGGGATCGAGGTCCATGCCGGCCACGGCCTGACCTTCGACAACGTCCAGGCCATCGCCGCCATCCCCCAGGTCGCCGAACTCAACATCGGCCATTTCCTGGTCGCCGAGGCGCTGTTCCTGGGGCTGGGCGACGCCGTGCGGCGGATGCGCGACCTGATGGACGCGGCCCGATGAGAAACCGGGCGGTGAGGAGGGGGCTTTGATAATCGGGCTCGGCTCCGACCTGTGCAATATCGAGCGGATCGCCGCCTCGCTGGCGCGGTTCGGCGATCGGTTCGAGGCGCGCGTGTTCACCGACGTCGAGCGCGCCAAGGCGGATCGCCGCCCCTTCACCAAGGCCGGCACGCTGGCCAAGCGGTTCGCGGCCAAGGAAGCGTTCAGCAAGGCGGTGGGCACGGGTTTCCGCCGGGGCGTGTTCCTGCGCGACATCGGCGTGGTCAACGCCCCCTCGGGCGCGCCCACGCTCAGCCTCACGGGCGGGGCCAAGGCGCGGCTTGACGCGATCACGCCGCCGGGCCACGCCGCACGCGTCCACCTGACCATGACCGACGACCATCCCTGGGCACAGGCCCTGGTGGTCGTGGAGGCGGTTCCCTTGAACGAGCAGCCATGAGCCCCCTCCCGAACGACAGCGCCGCCGCCCCCTCCACCGCCCCGTCGGCCGCGGACGCCGCGCCCGCCGCCAGGACCAAGCCCAAGACCGACTGGTGGGCAGAGGTGAAGGGCGTGTTCTGGCTGTTGCTGCTGGTGCTGGGGTTCCACAGCTTCGTCGCCAAGCCCTTCTACATCCCGTCCGAATCGATGCTGCCGGGCTTGCTGGTCGGCGACCGGCTGGTGGTATCGAAGTTCGCGTACGGCTGGTCGTTCGTATCGCCCACCATTCCGTCCCCGGTCGGGCTGTTCCGCGGGCTGGTGCTGCGCGATCCCGGCGCCGTCTGGTCGATCAGCCTGCCGCCCGTGTCGGGGCGCATCCTGGGCTCGGTCCCAAAGCGCGGCGACGTGGTGATCGTGACGCCGCCGGGCACCAGCAACGATTACATCAAGCGCGTGATCGGCCTGCCGGGCGACCGGCTGGAAGTGCGCGGCGGCGTGGTGTTGCTGAACGGCCGCGCGGTCCGGCGCGGGCCCATCCACGACCGGTTGCTGCCCGTCGACACCAACAGCCCCTGCGATCCGGCCGAATATCCCGGCGCGCGCGAGACGCTGCCCGACGGTCGCGCCGTCTGCCGCCTGCCGATCGTCACCGAGACGCTGCCCAATGGCCGAACCTACGACACGGTCGAGCTGGGCTGGAGCCCGGGCGACGATTACGGGCCGATCACCATACCCGACCATCGCGTATTCCTGATGGGCGACAATCGCGACCGTTCCGCCGACAGCCGCTTCCCGCTGGAGGCGCAGGGGCTGGGCGGGCCGGTGCCGTGGGAGAATATCGGCGGCCGGGCCGAGTTCATCACCTTCTCGCTAGACGGCGACGCGACGCTGAACCCGCTGACCTGGATCGGCTCCCTGCGCGGCGGCCGCGCCGGCACCTCGCTCCATCCCGCGGAAGTGCCGGTCGGGGCGCCGCGCTAGCGGCCATGGCTCAGGCCGGCTGGCCGTTCCCGCCGGTGGAGCCGAAGATCTGCCCCGTCGAATAGCTGAGCAGCGGATCGGCGGCCGCGACGTACAGCCCGGCGATCTCCGCCGGCTGGCCGGGGCGGCCCATCGGCGAGTCCTGCCCGAACGTGCGCTGCTTCTCGGGCATCGCGCCGCCCGACACCTGGAGCGGCGTCCAGAACGGGCCGGGCGCCACCGCGTTCACCCGGATGCCGCGCGACGCCAGCTGTTTCGCCATGCCCTTGGTGAAGTTGAGCACGGCGGCACGCGTCATGGCGTAGTGGAAGATGTCGGCGGACGGGTCGCCCGCCTGCTCGGACGAGGTGTTCACGATCACGCCCCCCGGCCCCATCCGCTCCAGCGCCGCCTTGGTCAGCCAGAAAGGCGCGTAGACGTTGGTCTTCATGGTGTCGTCGAACAGCTGCGACGACACGTCGGCGATGGTGGCACGGGCCTGTTGCAACGCGGCGTTGTTGACCAGGATGTCCAGCCCGCCCAGCCGGTCGGCCGCCTGCGCCACCAGCCGGCGACAGAAGCGTTCGTCGCGCAGGTCGCCGGGGATCGCCACCGCGCGGCGCCCCGCCCGCTCGATCAGCGCCACGACCTCGCGCGCGTCCGGCTCCTCGGCGGGCAGGTAGTTGATCGCCACGTCCGCCCCCTCCCGCGCGTAGGCGATGGCGGCGGCGCGCCCGATCCCCGAATCGCCGCCGGTAATGAGCGCCTTCTTGCCCAGGAGGCGGCCCGAGCCCTTGTAGCTGGTCTCGCCGTGGTCGGGCCGCGGGTCCATGCGCGACGCCAGGCCCGGCCACGCCTGCTTCTGCACCGCGAAGGGCGGCTTGGGATAGGCGGCCGCCGCCGGGGTGGTCGGCGCCTTGGGGCCCTTGTCGTCCGACTGTGCGGCGATGGCGGGCGCGGCTGCGGCGGCGATGGCGGCGCCGGTTACGAAGGTACGGCGGCTGGTATCGGTCATCGGGTGGACTCGGCGAAAGGGATCGATACGGGCCAGACGGTCCGGCGCGGTCCCGGTTCCCCCCACGGGGTGACGTACGTGACTCCAGGGGCTAGTTCGCGTGCATGACCGTCGCAGACCCCATCATCGCCCCCACCGCTGACCAGGGCCAGGATCAGATCCGTGGCCGCCGCCGGCTGGCCGAGCGCATGGCCCGCGGCGCCGAATTCCTGGGGTCGGAGGTGGCCGTGATGGGCGGCGCCATGAGCTGGGTTTCCGAACGCAACCTGGTCGCCGCCATTTCCGAGGCGGGCGGGTTCGGCGTGCTGGCGTGCGGCGCGATGACGCCCGAACTGCTCGACCGCGAGATCGCCGCCACGCGTGAGCGGACCGCCAAGCCCTTCGGCGTCAACCTCATCACCATGCACCCCGCCCTGACGGAGCTGATCGCGGTGTGCGGCCGCCACGGCGTCGGCCACGTCGTCCTGGCGGGCGGGCTGCCGCCGCGCGGATCGATCGAGGCGATCAAGGGGACGGGCGCGAAATTGATCTGCTTCGCCCCCGCGATGGCGCTGGCCAAGAAGCTGGCGCGCAGCGGCGCGGACGCGCTGGTGATCGAGGGGATGGAGGCCGGCGGCCATATCGGCCCCGTCTCCACCAGCGTGCTGGCGCAGGAGATGCTGCCCGAGCTGGCGGACGCGATGCCCGTGTTCGTGGCCGGCGGCATCGGCCGGGGCGAGGCGATCGCCGGCTATCTCGACATGGGGGCGGCGGGCGTCCAGCTGGGCACGCGCTTCGTCTGCGCGACCGAATCGATCGCGCACGCCAATTTCAAGCGCGCCTTCATCCGCGCGTCCGCGCGCGACGCGGTGGCCAGCGTCCAGATCGACCCGCGCCTGCCCGTCATCCCCGTACGCGCGCTGCGCAACGCTGGCGGCGAGGCGTTCGCGGCGAAACAGCGCGAGGTGGCGATGCTGCTCGACGGCGGCGGCGTCGAGATGGCGGAGGCGCAGTTGCAGATCGAGCATTACTGGGCCGGCG
>Ga0325400_1000682_pt1 | contig 25980 bp, 40 predicted proteins | sample PopdelMetagenome_2_FD_205662 | JGI IMG/M metagenome (GOLD analysis project Ga0325400, IMG submission 205662) | Populus deltoides microbial communities from Bellville, Georgia, United States - Xylem-PdKOR-R1 | ecosystem: Host-associated > Plants > Phyllosphere > Stem > Wood/Secondary xylem...
GCCCGGTTCATGTGCTCACCGGCGGGTTCCCCTGCCAGGACGTCTCGGCCGCCGGCCGCCGCCTCGGCATGAAGCCGGGCACCCGCTCCGGGCTGTGGTCGCAGATGGCCTACGCCATCTCGGCACTGCGCCCGTCCCTGGTCGTGATCGAGAACGTGAGAGGACTGCTCAGTGCCCGAGCCGGTGGCCAGTTGGAACCCTGCCCGTGGTGTGTGGGAGACGACGAGGGCGTCCCTCTGCGGGCACTCGGAGGTGTTCTCGGAGACCTGGCCGGCCTCGGGTACGACGCGAGCTGGGTCGGCCTACGCGCAGCCGACGTGGGAGCACCGCACGGCCGGTTCCGCGTGTTCGTCGTCGCCCAGCCTGCTCAAGACCCCCACGTCCCAGCTGGCGGTGAACGGTGGCAGCCAGCACCCGGACAAGCGGAAGGCGGGCGGGCACGGCCCGACGCTAGCCGACGAGATCGAGCACCTGCTGCCGACGCCGCTGAGTCGGGACGGGAAGGGCGAGGCGGCCAACCCGGCACGCACCGGGGGGCCGTCTCTGCCCGATGCGGTGCAGACGCTGCTACCGACGCCGGGGGCGAGGGCGTCGAACGACGGGGAGGGGCCAGAGACCTGGCTGGCGCGCCGGGAGCGGGTGAAGGCCGCGAGGGTGAACGGCAACGGCATGGGGATGCCGCTGACGATCGCGGTCCAGCTGCTGCCGTCGACTGGGGCACCTACGCCCCCGCCGTCGAGCGGTGGGAGCGACTGACCCGCCCGGCACCCGGGCCGACCGAGCCGGGACGCACTGGGCCGCGCCTGTCGCCGCTGTTCGTCGAGTGGCTGATGGGCCTGCCTGCGGGCCACGTCACGGGCGTCCCGGGCTTGTCCCGCGCCCACCAGCTCAAGGCCCTGGGCAACGGCGTCGTCCCGCAGCAAGCCGCCGCCGCGCTGCGCGAGCTGCTGCCCGACCTGAGGTCGTTGACGGCGTGAGCGCGGTCGACGTCCTGGCGTTCCTGCCGACCGCCACGCTGGCCCGGGTCATCCCGACCGCACAGCTGGCCAGTGCGCGGTCGGGCCGGACGGCGCACCTGATGACCGGCGACGGCACCTCGGCGTGCGGGCGCCGGCTGCGGGGCGCGATCCGGCACGACCTCGAGGGGGCCGAACCGCCGCTGCTGCGGGTGTGCACCCGGTGCGCGCGGTCGCTGCCGCAGTCGACCCGGGTGCACCTGGCCACCCTCGGGCGTCCGTCGGCTGCCGAGCTGGCCGCGGTGCGCGAGGCCGAGGTGCTCACCGCGGCCGCCGAGTTCCAGGCGCTGCTCGAGCACCACCGCACCGAGGCCGTCATGGAGGACTCGGTCTCGGAGCCGGTGGCGTTCGACGGCGACCCACCGCCGCCGCTGGACTACAACGGCCAGCGCACCGATGGCGTCCGGCTGACCCTCGGCCTGATGATCGGCGCCCTGATGCCGGGGGCGATGACCGGCGGCCGGGTGTGGATCCCGGGCGACGCGTCGTCGCCGGCTCGGGTCGCGGCACCTGGCGGCGCCGGCACCAACGTGCTGTCGGCCCCCGACCGCACGGGCCGGTTCCGGCCCGCCGGTGTCGCCAGCTACGCGGCGAGGCGTCGATGACCGCGCCCCGGCCGCTGACCCGCCGCCAGCACGCGCTGCTGCGGTTCTCGGCCCGCCACGGCGGCCGCGGCACCCACGTCACGGCGATGGCGCTGCTGGTGTGGGAGGCGTTCGGCCTCGGTCTCCTGCCCTACCGCCAGGAGCTAGCCGCCGCCGTCCGGCACCCCGACGCCGAGGCCGCCGAGCCGACCGAGGTCCGCCGACTGCGCCGCCTGCGCGACCGCCGCCCCCGCCGGGTCGGCGACCACCTGCCCGAGACGAGGGGCACCTGATGCGGTCCACCACGCCCGAGCCGTTCCCCGACACCCAGCGGCCACCGGCCCCGTTCGAGCTGCTGGCGATCTGGGGTGAGACCCAGAACGACGCGCGGGAGGCCGTCTGGCTGCTGGGCCTGAACGCCCGGCAGGTGATCGCGCTGGGCAACCGCAGCGCGGACACGCTGCGCGGCCTGGTCCCACCGACCCGGGTGCTGATTCTACCCGGCGCGGACAGCGCCGCGGTCGAGGATGCGCTGGCGAACGCTCTGGCCAGCCGACCCGGCGTGCCGGTGCTCGACCTGCGGCCGGTGCAGGCGTGAGCACCACCCGGCACCCCTACCCTCCGTCGCCCGAGCGGGCCGCGCGGAACGACGCGCAGCGCGCGGTGCTCGCCCGGTTGGAGGCCCTGGCGACGTCGTCGCTGCACGCCTACAGGGCGCGAGTCCGGCTGGCCAGCCAGGTGCCGCCGCCCGACGTGCCGACCGAGCAGCAGGTGCTCGACGCCGTCGAGGCCACCACCCCGCAGGTCGATGCCACCGCGCTGATCGCGCTCGAGCGGGACGCCCGCCGGGCCCGGCACCTGCGGGTGGCCGGGTGAAGCCCGGTCCGCGGCCCAGCGTGCGCGCCCGGGCGGCGCGGCATGCGATGACCGAGGCGCAGTTCCAGCAGGCCGTCGTCGACCTTGCCCGGCTGCGCGGGTGGCTGGTGTTCCACGTCCACGACTCTCGCCGGGGCCTCGGCGCCGGTTTTCCCGACCTGGTGCTGGTGCACCAGGCGACCGGCGAACTGCTGTTCGTCGAGCTCAAGACCACCAGCGGCCGGGTGTCGACCGCGCAGCAGGAGTGGCTGGACGCCCTGCAGCTTGGCGGCCACGACGCGCGGGTGTGGCGGCCCGCGCACTTTGCCACCGGTCAGATCCAGAACGCCCTGACCGTCCACCCCGCCCGGCGGGACGGGGCATGACCGGTCATGGGTCCTCGGGGTACCGCTCCCGGACGCTGGAGGCCGTCACCCACCGCCGGGGCGCGTCCAGCTCCGGCGCGGTGGCGATCTCGGCTTCCCACGATGGGACGCCCCACTCGGCAGCCCGTCGCCACTGGAACAGGTGCCCCCACACCCAGCCGTCCTCGGTGCGCCGCCCGACGGCCGGCACCCGGACCCACACCAGCTTCGGCGGGTCGTAAGGCCCCATCACCGGCACCAGCGGTTCGGACATGCGTTCGATCGTAAGAGCGTGCGCCGACCGGCCCCCGCGCCACGCCCGACCCCAGATCCCCCGATGACGACCCAAGGAGGTGTCCCGCCCCGTGGCATGGCTCCGGATCGGCGACACCGCCTCGATCCATCCTCTGCGCCTGGCGCTGCACGACCCGGCGCACCCGCTGGTCGCCCGGGCCGCGTGGGGCGTGTTCCTCGACCTGGCCACGCTGTGCGCGGCCGAGGGCACCTACGACATCGCGCCGGGCTTCATGCACCAGGCAGGTGCGACCGAGGCCCCCGACATCGTCCGCCGCCTGCACCGGGCGGGCCTGCTGATCCACACCGGCGGCACCGGCAAGCACCGCACCTACAAGATCGTGGACGACGCGCCAGACCTGATCCACATCCGGCTGCGCACCGAGATCGACTGGGAGAAGAAGCGCCGCCAGGACACCGGGGACCCGCGCCTCAAGGCCGCCGTCCTGCTCCGGGACGGCGACGCCTGCCGCTGGTGCGGCCGCGTCGTGCAGCCCAACGACAACCGGTCCCCCCGCGGCCGCGAGCTCGACCACCTGCACCCCGGCCAGCCCGCGCGCACCCCCGACGACCTGGTGGTCGCGTGCAAGGTCTGCAACGGCGCCCGCGGCAAGGCATGGCAGGACACCGAGACCCGCGACCAGTTGGCCCAGCTGTTCCGGCTGCTGCCGCCGCCGGCCGAGCGGATCTACGTCCAGTCGACCGCGACCTGGCTGCTCGAGCAGGGCCACGCCCTGCCGCCCGGGGCCCGCGTCGTCGACCGCGCCGACCACACCGCCCCCAAGACGTCCCGCGCCCAGCGCGCGGGCTCGGACCCGGCGCACCCGGCCACCCAGGCCGGTGTCGCGGACGGTCCCAGCACGACCCCCTCGGACGACCAGCACCCGGCCACCCAGGCCGGTGTCGCGACACCCGATGGGCCAGACGACAGAGCGCACCCCGGCAGCCAGCCGGGTGTCGCGCCGCCGTCCCCGACCGACAGAGCGCACCCCGGCCACCAGCCGGGTGTCGCGCCGCCGGCGGGCGCACCACGGCACCAGCCCCCCGACCGACCGATGGCTGACCGATCGGTCACCGATCGGTCTGGGGGTGCAGGGCCGGGTCGGGTCGGGTCCGGGTCGGGCTCGGGTCGGGTGGCTGGACCACCCTCCCGGCTCTCACCGGATCCGCCCCGCCCGGGCAGCCCCACCAGCTCGACCACGGCCCCCCGATCCCGCCGGGGCCGCAGACGCTCACGCCCAGGAGGCGACCCGCGGTGACCCCAACCCCTGCCGGCCCCGCCCGGCGCGCCGTGGACACCGGGACCCTCTGGGCCTCGGTCGACCGGCTGACCCGCGACCGGCCGCACCGGCTGCACCGCAAGGACGACCGGCAGAGCTGGACCGAGCGCACCGTGCTGCCCAGCCTGCTGACCCAGCTCGAGGAGCAGGTGGGCGCCACCTCGACGGTGGACGGCGGCGCGGCCAAGAGCACCGGGTCCCCCGCGCCGCTCGACGTCGGGTCGGCGTCGCTGCTGCACGACATGGACGTGCAGACCGCCCGGGCGCTGGTTCGGCACGGCGTCGGCGTGCGCCATCTGGACCCGGTCGCGCCGGCCACCCCGGTCCGCATGCCCGACGTCGTGCTCGGTCGCCACCCGGCGCCGACCGCCGAGGACGTGGCCGATGGTCTCGAGCCGAGCCTGGGTGCACCGGTGTTGCCACCCGACCACGCCGCCGCACTGCTCGAGAAGTCGCGCCGCGCGGTCGCCGCTGTCGTCGAGCGAGCCGCCCTCGGCCGCCGGCCCCGCGACCTGCGGGCCAATCTGCGCGCGCTGGCCGAGCACCTGGCCGAGGGTCACCAGCCCCAGCCCGTCGTCGACAGCTGGGTGACGCAGTACCGGTCCTGGGTCGCCCAGGTCGAGACCGCGCTGGTGCTCGCTGAGGCCGACGCCATCACCACCCGGCCGATCCGCGGGCAGGCGTGCCCCGAGTGCCTCGGCCTGGCCGTCGAGCGCATCGAGGACGACGGCTGCACCTACTGGGACCCGGCCATCGTCGCCTCGCTGCGCGACGGCCGGCTGCTCCACGTCACCTGCCGGGTGTGCTCGACCGGGTGGTGGCGCGGCGAGGGCCTCGATGTCCTGCACCAGCAGGTGGTCGACGTGCTCGGCCAGCGCCGCGGCCAGCCGCAGCTCGGCCCAGCTGCGCCACCCGAGTGGTCGCCGGAGCGGGCCCGAGTGGTCAGGATGCTCGGCGAGGCGGGGGGCTGGGCCTGACCGTCAGCCGCGACGGCTCACGCCCCACGACACCAAGGCGGACAGCGACGCGGCGGCGGCGAGCCCGGCGACGATCAACCCGGCGGGGGCGTCCGGCGACAGGTTCTCCGTTGGGATCGCCACCGTCGCGGCGGCCGCCAGCGCGACCAGCGTCGGCGTGAAGTTGGACAGCACCGTCTTGACCGCCTTGGGGTTAGCCAACCAGCGGTCGAAGAACCTGCCGTCTCGGTCGGCGAGTGCTGCAGCCTCCCGGTCGACGAGCTCCCCGATGCGAACGGCACCCGCGCTGCCGGCGGGTAGATCCTTGAGCAGCGCGGCGTGGCGCCGCAGACGCTGGTTCAGCGTGGGAATCGACAACCGGGTGATGGCCGCCGTTGCGATGGCCACAAGCACAGGGACCAGGAAGGCGCTCACCGGCGGGAGGGTAGCTGTCGGCAGCCCTCACGCGGCGCTGATCGGTGACAGCGTGTGCCCGTCCGTGTACCTTGGCCCCCGCGTAGGTCAGCCATGCCCGGAGAACGAACCCGGAGGTGATGGCTGTGACCATGCCCCTGGCTCAGCAGCCGATGGACCCGGCTGGCTGGTGCGCCCCGCACCTGGTGACCGGCGTGCTCGAGCACGCCACCACCTGGGTGTCGGGCACCTCGATGTGCACGGCCCACGCCGTCGCCAACCTCAACGCCCAGTTGACCCCGACCGGCACGACCGGCGGGACGTCGACCACCGGGGGCGTCGTCATCCGGCTGTGAGCTGGTCGACCACCCGGCCGCGGTCGGCGGTCTACGGCCGGGCCCACGCCCAGACCAGGGCCCAGCACATGCAGGCGCTGCGCGAGGCAGGCGGCGTCGGTCGCTGCGCCGAGCGGATCTGCAAGGCCAGGTCTCGGCGCATCACGCTGTCGATGGGCTCGGCCCTGCACCTCTGCCATGACCGGGAGACCGGCCGGGTGCTCGGCCTGGGTCACGCAGCGTGCAACCTTGCCGAGGCCGGGCGCTACGCGAGGGCCAAGCAGACCGAGGCTGAGGCCACCCGGCTCGACTGGGGCTGACAATCCCCCTCCCTCGCCGTCCGTCGGCGTAACCGCTGTTCAGACGCGCGTCGTTCTTTAAACGATCATGGCAGCCGGGACCCGCCACCCTCCGTCGTATCTCCCCGCGCCAGCGTTGCAACGTTGCAACGGTCGGAGGTGAACGGTGCCCGCCCGTCACTGCGCGTCATGCGGCGAGGACTTGCCGGAGAACGCGTCGCCCCGGATGAAGTACTGCGGGAACACCTGCAGGTCCCGGGGACACCGCGCCAAGGACACCGCGCCGAGCGTGCCGGCCGAGGTGGTGTCGACGCCGGGCACGGCCGCGCAGGCCTCCCGGATGGTCGAGCTCTGCCGGACCACCCTCGAGAAGGCCGACCGGCTCGACGACTGGCGCGGGCAGGCCGCGCTGGACCTAGCGGGCCGGATCGAGCGCGCGATGGTCGACACCGGCTCGGCCTACGCCGGCCTGCACCGCGCCTACCGCGAGGCGATGCAGCTGGCGCTGACCGGCGTCGGCGCCGCCCAGTCCAAGCCCGCCGTCCTGCGTGACCAGCTGGCCGAGCGGCGCGAGCAGCGCCGGACCGGCGCCGGGTGACCGCCCGCACCGAGGGCCCGCTGTACCGCACCGCACCCGAGTGGGAGCACACGAACGGCGACCTGGCCAACCAGGTCGCGGTCGACATGGGGTTCCCCGAGCTCGACGTGGACCAGCGGTGGGGCTTGGACGCGATGGCCGCCGAGGACGCCGCGGCGATCCCGATCTGCGGCGAGTACTGCGTGGTCGGCCCCCGGCAGACCACCGGGAAGTCGGCGGCCCTGATCGTCATGGCCATCACCGACGTGTTCGTGCTCGAGCACCCGCTGCACGTCTGGACCGCCCACGAGTTCAAGACCGCCCGGAAGTCCTTCCTGGACATGAAGCGGCGGATCAAGGCCCACCCGGACTACGCGGCCCGGGCCACCTTCCGCGACTCCCACGGTGAGGAAGCCGTGCTGGTCGACGACGGGGAACGGGCGATCGAGTTCCACGCTCGGTCGGGGTCCTCGGGCCGTGGGTTCACCACGGGCCGGATCACGATGGACGAGGCGATGTACGTCCAGCCCGGCGACCTCGGCGCGCTGGTGCCGACGCTGGTCACGATCCCCGACGCCCAGATCCGCTACGCCGCCTCGGCCGGGCTGCTGCAGTCCGGTGCGCTGCGCGGGCTGCGCAAGCGGGGCCGCGCCGGCGGCGACCGCGACCTGGCCTACATCGAGCACGGCGCGCCGGTCACCCCGTGCGCCGACGGCGACGGCTGCCTGCACGAACTCGGCGACCCCGGGTGCGCGCTGAACGACGAGCGACTCTGGCTGCGGGCCAACCCCGGGCTGAGGTCGGGCCGGGTGTCGATGGAGTCGATGCGCAAGCAGCGGTCCAAGCTGGCCGCCGCCCCGCTCGAGTTCGCCCGCGAGTTCCTGTCCTGGTGGGAGGACCCGGCCGCCGGGTCGGGCTCGGCGATCAACAGCGAACGCTGGGAGACCCTCCGGCTGCAGACCCCGCCGACCCGACGCGGCGCGATCGGCTACGGCGTGGCCACCGCGCCCGACCGGTCGTGGACGGCGATCGGCGCGGCCTGGCGGCTGGCCGACGGCCGGATCTGCGTCACCCTGACCAGCTACAAGGACGAGCGCGACCGCGCCCGACCGGACTACCGCCGCGGGCAGGCGTGGGTGCCCGAGCGCGCGGCCCGCCTGGGCCGACTGCTGCCGGGCCGGTTCGCCACCGACACCGCGTCGCGGAACATCCTGCCCGACGCCGAGCACCCGTCCGAGGAGCAGCAGGCCCAGGCCGAGGCGTCGTTTTCCGACGCCGTCGAGGCCGGGACCGTCGCGCACCTCGGCGAGTCCGCGCTGAACGTCTCGGTCTCCGAGTCCCGCTGGAAGCAGGGCCGCACGACCCGCCGGCTGGTCCGGGACGGGCACGTGGACGTCTCCCCGCTGTCGGCCGTCGTGCTGGCGGTGTGGGCGCTGGGCAAGAAGGCCGACCCGCTGTCCCAGATCCAGTGAGGAGGTCCCCCGTGCTGCTGCGCGTCGTGCTCGCCGCCGTCCCGGGCCTGCTGGCCCTGGTGGCCACCGTCGTGGCCGTGACCGCGCTGCTCGGCTGGCCGTTCGGCCTGCTGGCCACCGTGCCGTTCCTGCTGGTCGTCGACCACCGCGCGACCGCCGCGCAGCGCAACCGGCCGCCCGCCGTCGGCCCGCTGGGCGAGGTCGGCTGATGGGCCTGTTTTCCGGGCCGCGGCTGACCGAGCGCGCGGTGCAGGGTTGGCCCTCGGAGATCCAGGAGGGCATGTTCGCCTCCCGGTTCGGCGCCGTCCCGGCCGCCGTGCCGGTCGGCTGGGCAGGGTCGATGGCGATCCCGGCGGTGTGGGCCGCGGTGCGGCTGCGGGCCAACCTGCTGTCGTCCTGCCCGGTCGACGTCTACCGCCGCCGCCCCGACGGCACCACCGAGCAGGTCGCCACCCCCGCCGTGCTCGAGTCCCCGGCCGCCGGGCAGGACGTGGCGTCGTGGCTGCACGCCTCGCAGGTGTCGCTGGACCTGCGTGGCAACGCCTACGGCCGGATCGTCGACTGGGACCCCCGCACGTTCCTGCCCGCCCAGATCGAGCTGCTGCACCCCGACGACGTCCAGGTGACCGACCGGGACGGCGAGACGCGCTACTGGGTGCGGGGCAAGCGGGTCGAGGCCCGCGAGATGTGGCACGAACGCTGCAACGAGACCCCGGGCTCCCCCGTCGGCGCCTCGCCCATCGCGGTGGCTGCGCAGGCGCTGGGCATCCAGCTGGCCGCCCAGCAGTTCGGCTCGGACTTCTTCCGCGACGGCGCGCACCCCTCGGCGCTGCTCACCTCCGAGGACGAGCTGGTCGGCGACCAGGCCCGCGTCGCCAAGCGCCGGTTCATGGACGTGCTGCGCGGCCGCGAGCCGCTGGTGCTCGGGAAGAACTGGAAGTACCAGCCCCTCTCGGTCGCCCCGGCCGAGTCGCAGTTCCTCGAGCTGCTGCAGTTCGGCGTCGAGCAGGTCGCCCGGATGTTCGACCTGCCGGCCGAGATGATCGGTGGGTCGTCGTCGGGGTCGTCGGTCACCTACGCCAACGTCGAGCAGAAATCGCAGGACTTCCTGGCCTACCGGTTCGGCACCGTCGTCGCCCGCCGCGAGCGGGCGCTGTCCCGGCTCACCGTGCGCGGGCAGTTCGTGAAGCTGAACATCGCGGCCCTGCTGCGCACCGACCTGATGACCCAGTACAAGGCGTTCGAGCTCGGGTTGAAGAACAAGTTCCTGGGCCTGGACGAGGTCCGGCAGCTGATGGACCGGCCTCCGATGACCCAGGCCCAGCTCGACCTGCTCGAGCAGCTCGGCCTCAAGCCGTCATCCCCCACGGCCGCCGCCGGCGAGCCGGCCGACCAGAAGGAGAAGTGATGGACCCCGATACCCTCCCGTCGTCGGCTGCGGCCGCCGAGGCCCGCGCGGCGGGCACGGCGCAGAACGTCGACCGCCCCCGCGACCGCCGGTCGACCTCGGCCGCCGGGTCTCCGGCCCGGGTGCGCGCCGCGCTGCACGGGGTCAACGTCCGCGAGCCGGGCAGCGACGACGGCGCCGTGCTCGGGTTCGACGGCTACGCCTCGATCACCGAGACCGCCTACGAGATGTGGGACATGTTCGGGCCCTACACCGAGGAGATCGCCCGCGAGGCGTTCGACGCGACCCTGGCCCGCAACCCCGACGTCGTGTTCCTGCTCAACCACCGCGGCATGACCCTGGCCCGCACCCGGTCGGGCACGCTGCGGCTGTCGGCCGACGACACCGGCCTGCACGTCGATGCCGACCTGGACGCCGCCAACAGCGTGGTCCGCGACATGGCCTCGGGCCTGCGCCGCGGCGACCTCGACGAGATGTCGTTCGCCTTCCGGATCACCCGCGGCCAGTGGTCCCCGGACTTCATGTCCTACCGGATCACCGAACTGGACCTCGAGCGCGGCGACGTCTCGGTGGTCAACTACGGCGCCAATCCGAACACGTTCGGGTCGCTGCGCTCGGCGGAGATCCTGGCCGGCCTCGACAGCCTCGGCCTCGACGACCTGACCCGGGCCGAGGCCGCGCTGACCGCGCGCCGGTCCGCGCTCACCGCGGCCGCCGGTCTCCCGATGACCGCCGCCGAGCTCGAGGCGATCGACGCCGTCGCCCGTCAGCACCCGCTGGCCGCGCGCACCGCCGGCTGACCCCAGCCGCCCCCAGACCCCGGACCGCCACCGTGGCGGCCCGGTTCCTTGCCCTGCACGTTGCGCGACCGAGCTGCGCTGCGCCCCGCCGTGGGCCTGGCCTGGCCGATCTCCTGATGCCGCGGGCGACCCCCTCACGACAGATCGAGGAGATCGCTGTGAACCTGGACCAGATCCGGGCCGCCATCGAGGCGGCCCTGGCCACCCGTGCGACGCACGAAGCCACCGTGACCACCGTCCGCGCCGCGATGAACGGCGCCGACCCGACCGCCGAGCAGGCGACCCAGCTGCGCGAGGCCCGCGCGGCGATCGTCGCCGTGGACGCCGAGCTGGACCAGCTGCAGGCCCAGCGGTCCGACGCCCTGGACGAGCAGCGCCGCGAGGAGCGGGCCGCGCAGATGCGTCGGGAGCTGGTGCCCGCCGCCCAGCGCGGTGCCGAGCGGCCCGTGGGCGGCGCGCAGGTCACCTCCGAGGAGCGGACGTACACCCGCGACAAGGACGTGCGCGGGGAGACGTCGTTCTTCGTGGACGCGTTCCGGATGCAGTTCGGCGACCTCGAGGCCCGCCAGCGTCTCGAGCGCCACGGCCAGGAGGTGCTCGCCGAGCGCGAGGCCGGGAACCTGCAGTCCCGCGCCGTGGGCACCGGTGGGTTCGCCGGCCTGGTCGTCCCGCAGTACCTGGTCGACCTGGCCGCCCGGGTCATCCGGTCCGGGCGTCCCGTCGCCAACGCGATGACCCACCTGCCGCTGCCCGCGCAGGGCATGACGGTCATCGTGCCCCGCGGCACCACCGGCGCGGCCGCCGCCTCCCAGGCGACGGAGAACACCGCGCTGCAGAACACCGACGAGGTGTGGGCGAACCTCAACGTCCCGGTGGTCACCATCGGTGGCCAGCAGGACGTCTCCCGCCAGTCCCTCGAGCGCGGCACCCCCGGCATCGACGAGATCGTGTACCTCGACCTGGCCGGGGCCTACCACGCCGAGCTCGACCGGCAGGTGATCAACGGGTCCGGCGCCTCCGGGCAGATGCTGGGCATCCTGCAGACCGCCGGCATCGGGCAGGGCACGGCGTTCGGTGCCCAGGTCACCGCGGCCAGCTTCAACGGCAAGCTGGCCGGCGCGATCGCCGGTGTGGCGGCCTCGGGCTCGGGCATCGCCCCGCGCCTGATCGCCATGAACCCCCGCCGCTGGGGCTGGCTGACCGCCCAGGCCGACTCGACCGGCCGCCCGCTGGTCGTGCCCGGCGTCGCCGGTCCGTTCAACGCGATGGGCGTCAACCAGAACCCCGGCGCCTACGGCGGCGACGGCTCGGCCGACGACGTCCGCACCACGATCTACGTGGGCGCGCTGCAGGGCCTGCCGACCACCACCGACGCCAACGTGCCCACCACGGTCGGCACCAACGCCGAGGACCAGGTGCTGGTCGCCGACACCGCCCACGCCCTGCTGTGGGAGGACGGCGACGGCATGCCGCGGCAGCTGCGGTTCGACCAGACGCTGGGCCAGAACCTCACGGTCAAGCTGGTGGTCTACGGCTACGCGGCGTTCACCGCCGGTCGCTACCCGCAGGCGTTCGCCAAGTTCGGCGGCCTGGACACCGGCGCCGGAAACGGCCTGGTCGCGCCGACCTTCTGATCCTGGGCGGGGGGCCGACGGTCCGGGGAAGGGACCCCGGCCCCCCGTCCAGCACTACCTCACCCAGCACCCGGCATCCGACGTCCAGGAGGACGACATGGCCACCACCAGCAACCCCACCGGCACCACCTCGGTGGAGAAGGTCGACCCGACCTACTTCATCCCCGAGGCCACCCGGGAGAACTACGTCCAGATCGCCCGCGACGCGGCCAAGGCCGCCGGCATCACGGCCAAGGCCGCGATGGGCAAGCTCGCCGCGGACTTCAAGGACCGGCACGACACCGACCCGGTCGGCGGCTGGGACCACCTGGCCGAGTGGGCCAAGACCGTCGACCCCGACGAGACCGGCAGCCCGACCGGCCTGGCGCTGGCCCAGGCCCGCGCGATCGAGTCCGCCCGCCGCGACCCGCAGCAGGCCCTGATCGGGGACCAGGCCGTCGTCGCCGAGGCGGTCAAGGCCGTCGAGGCCCGCGAAGCCGCCACCGGCCCCGCCGCGGTCGAGGGCCTGGTGCCCAACACCGGCCCGGTCGCGCCCAAGGAGTAACCCCCACGCCGGCACCCGGGACCCGGGTCGTGCCTCGCGCCCGCCGTCGGCGGGTGGCCCGCACGGCACGGGTGGACAGAGCCGGTGCACCACCCGCAGCGCGAGTCCCGGGCGCGCTGCGGCCCCTTCCCCACCACGACCCACCGGAGGTGCCCATGTCCGACACCGGACGCGACCTGAACCTGGTCCCCGACGACGCCCAGGCCAACTACCGCGCCGTGCGCGAGGAGCGCGGCTGGACGTGGATCCAGATGGCCGAGGACTTCGAGCGGCAGGCCGAGGCGACCGCGCTGCCCGACCGGGGCTACCTGCGGCTGGGCATGTGGGCCCGGGCCGAGGCCATCGCCGCCGGTGAGGTCGAGGCGACCGTGGAGCGCGAGGGCACCACCCCGACCCCGCCGGGTCGCGGTCGCCGCGGCAAGCGGACCACCGAGGCCCAGCCGGCGCCACAGCGCACCGACGAGGCCCCGGCCGACGTCGCCCCGGTCGAGGCCGCCGCGGGCGTGCCGCTGGCGGTCTGACCGTCGTGGCCCTCGACCTGGCCTCGGTGAAGCGGCACCTCAACATCCCGGCCACCTCGACCGGCGACGACGCCGAGCTGGCCGACACCCTGGCCCGCGCGGTCGCCGTGCTCGGCCAGCGGGTCGGCCCGCTGACCCCGACCACCATCACCAACGAGGTGCACACCGGCCCGGGCCCGCTGGTGCTCGACGTCTACCCGGTCATCTCGGTGACCACGGCGACGGCCGGCGGGGTCGCGGTGCTCGACGCCGAGGTGGACCGCAGCACCGGGGAGCTGTTCGGCAGCTTCGGCTACACCCCGCGCGGGGTCCGGGTGACCTACGTCGCCGGGTACGACCCGCTGCCCGCCGACCTCGAGCTGGCCGCGCTCGAGATGACCGCGCACCTGTGGCGGTCCCAGCGCGGCGGCGGCAGTGGCCAGGTGTCCTTCCCCGGCGAGGGCGAGCAGGACGACGACGACGCCAACCCCGCTGCGGCCTACCTGCTGCCCTACCGGGTGCAGTCGGCGATCGACACCCACCGCCTGCCCCCGAGCTTCGGCTGATGGCCACCACCTCGACCATCCCCGCGGCGATCGCGCGGCTGGTGGCGCTGTTCAAGGCCCGGCCGGGGCTGGCGGGCGTGGACGTGCACGACGGCCCGCCGATGCAGGCCGGGTCCGGGGACTACATCTGCGTGGGCCACGACCCGGCCGACCCGCTGACCGCCGTCGAGGGCGGCCAGACCCCCGCCAGCCTGGGCAACCGGGCCCGCGAGGAGGTCTACGCCGTCCTGTGCTCGCTGGCCACGGCGTCCGGGGACACCGACATGGGCGCGCGCCGCACCCGCGCGATGGCCCTGTTCGCCGAGGTCGAGGCCGCGGTGCGGGCCGACGTGACCCTGGCCGGCGCCGTCCGGACCGCCCAGGTCGGCGACTACACCCTCGTGCAGGAGCAGTCCAGGAACGGCTCGGCCGCCGGTCTGCGGTTCCGGATCACCTGCGCGGCCCGTCTCACAACCACGATCTGAGGAGTCCCCGTGCACCACCGGATCTACGTCGGCCCCTTCGAGGCGGTCGACGTCCTGGGCGTCACCGTAGCCCGCGGCGAGCAGCTCGAGGTGACCGCCGAGGAGGCGGCCGCGCTCGACCGGCAGCCGGGCAACTGGGCCAAGCCGACCACCACCCGCGGCAAGCAGGCCGCGGCCAACCCCGCGACCCCGCCGGCGACCCCGTCGCTGATCCCGCCGCCGGTCGGCGAGGACGACGAGCAGGACGACGAGCAGGACGACGACGACCGGGGCGAGACCCGGCAGGACGCCGAGCAGCAGCCGGCGCCCACCACCGCCCCGATCCCGGCCCCGGGTGAGGGCACCGACGCCGAGGAGGCCGGTCAGTGAGCGCGCTCGACTTCCAGCTGGGGGTCTCCGACGAGTCCGTGTACGGGACGATCGTCACCCCGACGCGGTTCTTCGACACCTACCGCAACCCCGACTCGATCACCGCCGAGTGGGGCCGGATCGAGTCCGAGGGCATGCGCCCGGGCCAGCGGGTGGCCCGCTCGGACCGGTTCGCCGCCTACCCGATCGGCGCGTCGGGTGACCTCGAGGTGGAGCCGCTGACCCGCGGGTTCGGGTTCTGGCTCAAGCACATGCTGGGCGCGGTCACCACCACCGCCGGCGCCGCTGGTGAGGTGAACACCCACCGGGCCACGATGGGCGACCTGTTCGGCAAGAGCTTCACCTGCCAGGTCGGCCGCCCGTTCAACCCCTCGGGCACGGTGCAGCCGTTCACCTACTTCGGCGGCAAGGTCACCAAGTGGGAGCTCTCGAACTCGGTCGAGAAGCTGCTGGTGGCCAAGCTGTCGTGCGACTTCCAGGGCGAGGACGTGGCGACCGCGCTGGCCACGGCGTCCTACCCGGCCTCGGCGCAGGTGCTGTCCTGGGCCGGTGCCGCGGTGACGATCGCGGGCGCGGCGTTCGAGCCGTCCGACATCTCGGTGTCGGTCGACTCTGGGGCCAAGACCGACCGCCGCTACCTGCGTGGGTCCGCGCTCAAGCGGGAGCCGGTCGAGCAGATGCGGGACGTCGAGTTCAAGATGACCGCCGCGTTCGACGGCCTGTCCGAGCGCAACCGGGTCGCCTCGGCCACCACCGCCGGGGCGCTGGCCTCGATCGTGGCCACCTGGACCGGTCCGGTGCGGGAGGGCACCTCGACGTTCCCCCTGCTGCGGGTCACCATCCCGGCCGGCCGGTTCGACAAGTTCGACCTCAAGGGCGGCCCCGCGCCGATGGAGGAGACCCTGACGGGCAAGGCGATGTGGGACGGCACCAACTCCCCGGTGACCATCGACTACCTGTCGATGGACGCCACGCCCTGACCCCGTGGCCGACGGGTTCCGGCTCGGCATCGACCAGGCCGAGCTCCGGGGGCTGGTCGCCGACCTCAAGCAGCTCGAGGACGGCCGTGCCCTGGTGACCGCGCTGCGGCGGAACCTCACCGCCGCAGCGCGGCCCGCCGCCGACCAGGTGCGCAGCAACGCGTCGTGGTCCTCCCGGATCCCCGGCGCCGTCGGGACGCAGGTCCGGTTCACCGCCAAGAAGGTCGGCGTCTCGATCTTCGTCAACCGCAAGAAGGCCCCTCACGCCCGGCCGATCGAGAACGACGGCCGATCGGGCACCTTCACGCACCCCCTGTTCGGGGACAAGGGCGAGCGGATCCCCCAGCGGGCCCGCCCGTTCTTCTTCGACCAGCTGGCTCGGCACATGCCGGCGGTCGAGGCCGCCTGCAGCGATGCCATCGACACCTCGGCGCGAGACGCCGGGTTCCGCTGACCCTTCCCCTCAAGGAGACCCCGTGTCCCAGACCGTCCAGAACCGCGCCGACCGCCGGGCCGCCCGCCGCGGCGGCGAGTCCCCCGGCATGCAGATCGAGTACGACGGCCGCACCTACGTCGTCCGGCAAACCGACCTCACCCCCCGGCTGGTCGCCGAGCTCCGCAAGGAGACCGGGTTCGCCGGGTGGATGGGTCTCCTGCAGGAGGTGCGGCGCGGGTTCGACCTGGACGTGTGCGCGGCGTTCATCTGGCTGGCCCGCCGGGTCGCCGGCGAGGTCGTGCAGTTCGGTGAGGTGCTCGACTCGATGACCTACGACAGCCCGCCGCGGATCTCGGTCGACAAGCCCGAGACCCGCCGGGTCGGCCCCGCCGACGACGCCCCGGAGGGCGAGACCCCGGAAGCCTGAGGCGGGCCCTGCAGCACGTGCTGCCCGGGTTCGCCTACCACTTCGGGATCCGGCCGTGGGAGATCGACGACCTCACCTACGGCGAGGCCCGCCTGTTCGTCCGCGCGCTGAATGAGATCGCGGCCGCCGCCAGCAAGAGCAGGAGGTGACGCGTGCCGGTCCGTGATCTGCGGGTCCGTCTGCTCGGTGAGGACGAGACGGGCCCGGCCTACGACTCGGCGGTGGACAACGCCGACCGGATGTCGACGGCGACCGCGGCGGCGTTCGGCGCCGCGGCCGCCGCGGCCGGGCTGTTCGTCGTGGCCCTCGGCGACGCGTTCAACCAGGACCAGCTCGGCGACCGGACGGCGGCCGCGCTGGCCCTGACCGGCCCGCAGGCCGAGCAGGCCGGGCAGGCCGCCGGTGAGCTGTTCGCCAACGCCTACACCGACTCGGCCGAGGAAGCCAACCTGGCCGTCGAGTCGGTCATGTCGTCGATCTCGGGGATGCGGGACGCCTCGGCCGACGACATCGAGGCCCTGGCCGGCGCGGCGCTGAACTTCTCCAACGTCATGGGCACCGACGTGGCCCGCTCGGCGCAGATCGCCGGGCAGATGATCAACAGCGGGCTGGCCACGGACGGCACCGAGGCGTTCGACCTGCTGGTGGCCGCGTCGTCGCAGGTGCCCACCGCGATCCGCGGTGACCTGGTCGACGCGGTCGACGAGTACGGGCAGTTCTTCTCCCAGCTCGGCTACTCGGGCGAGCAGGCGATGGCGCTGCTGGTCGACTCGACGGCCGCCGGTGCGTTCGGTCTGGACAAGACCGGTGACGCGATCAAGGAACTGACCATCTCGGCCACGACGATGGCGCAGTCGACGTCCCCGGCCGGGCAGGCGCTCGAGGCCATCGGGCTGTCCGGGGACGACATGGCCAACCGGATGCTGGCCGGCGGCGCGACCGCGCAGGAGGCCACCCAGCAGATCATCACCGGCCTGCTGGGGATGACCGACCCGGCCGCGCAGGCCCAGGCCGCGATCGGGCTGTTCGGCACCCCGCTCGAGGATCTGAACGCAGGCCAGATCCCGGCCTTCTTGGGGCAGCTGGGCATGATGAACGGCGAGCTCGAGGGCGTCGCCGGGAGTGCCGACCGGCTCGGTGAGCAGCTGAACGACAACGCGTCGTCCCGGTTCCAGGCGTGGCGGCAGAGCGCGCAGCAGTCGCTGGTCGACTTCATGGGCGCGCAGGTGATCCCGCGGATCGAGTCCCTGACGACGTGGATCGGGGACAACGGCGACAAGATCCAGACCTGGGCCACGGTCATCGGGACCGTGCTGCTGCCGGTGCTGGCGCTGTGGGGGACCGCGGCGCTGATCAACGCCGGGAAGAACGTCGCGGCCTGGGTGACCACCGCGCTGGCGTCGGGCACCTCGGCGGCCACGCAGTCGCTGTCGGCCGGGCAGGTCGTGCTGGCCTGGGTGGTCGCGGGCACGCAGTCGCTGATCCAGGGCGCCCGGATGGCCGCGGCCTGGATCATGGCGATGGGCCCCGTCGGCTGGGTCATCGCCGCCGTCGTCGGCCTGGTCGCGCTGATCGTGGCCAACTGGGACACCGTCGTGTCCTGGACGACGACGGCGTGGAACGCGGTCACCGGCGCGATCTCGGCCGCCTGGTCGTGGATCACCGGCGCGATCGGGTCGGCGATCTCCTGGGTGCAGGGCGTGCTGTCGGCCGGGTGGAACGCTGTCCTGGGCACCGTCCGCTCGGTGTGGAACGGGATCACCGGCGCGATCTCGGGTGCGGTGTCGGCCGGGTGGAACGTCGTCGCCGGGCTCCCGGGTCAGATCGGCGGTCTGTTCTCGGCCGCCGGGTCGTGGCTGCTGTCGGCCGGCCGGAACCTGCTGCAGGGTCTGTGGAACGGGATCTCGGGCGCGGCCGGGTGGCTGTGGCGGCAGGTCGAGAACTGGGCGTCCGGTCTGGTCGACAACGTGCTGGACTTCTTCGGGATCGCCTCCCCGTCCCGGCTGTTCGCCGAGATCGGTGGCCACCTGATGGGCGGCCTCGCCCAGGGCATCGACGACGGCGCGGACGACGCGGTCGCCGCGGTCGAGGACGCCGCGTCCCGGGTCGCCGGCGCGGCGCAGGTGACCGCGGCGCTGGACCCGGCGCTGGCCGGGTCGATGGGCATGCCGATGGCCGGCGGCGGCATGGGCGGGCTCGGCGCCGGTGGCGCCGGCGGGATGGCAGGAGGTGACCCGATGGCGGCGCTGCTCGAGGCGATCCGGGATCTGCGCGACCGGCCGACCGTGGGCCAGGTCGTCACGCAGCGGGACGAGACCGGGCCGGAGCTGGCCGAGCGGCTGGCGTTCATGGCCCGCACGGGCGCGACCGGTGGCTGACACCGAGATCGCCTGGCGGGGGGTGACCCTCGGCGGGTCGGGGGACTTCCGGGTGCTCAAGGTGACCGGCTGGGACGACCAGCCTCCGGTGACCGACTACTCCCAGGAGCGCACCCGCGGCCACGGTGACCACGTCGGCGAGCTGTTTGCCCGGGCCCGCACGGTCACCGTGACCGGGGAGATCGTCGACACCGTCAACCGGGACACCCTGGCCCGCCGCCTGCAGGCGGTGTCGACCGTCGACAGCGTGCTGCGCGACCTCACGGTGACGATGTTCGGGCTGACCCTCACCGCGCAGGCCCGCGTCGTCGCCCGCGCGCTGGACCTCACCGCGCTCTATGACGTCGGGAACGTGCCGTTCTCGCTGCAGTGGCGGTGCCCGGACCCGCTGCGCTACGGCGCTGCGGTGAACCCCTCGACACCGCTGCCGCTGGCTGGTGGTGGCCTGGCGTATCCGCTGGCCTACCCGCTGCCCTACGGGGACCCCGGGATCACCGGGCGCATCCCGCTGACCAACCCCGGCACCGCCCCGGCGACCCTGCTGCTCGACATCCGGGGCGGGCTGCCTGAGGGCTGGCTGGTCTCGGCGGCCGGGCAGGCTCTGGCCTACCCGGTCGCGGTGCCGTCCGGGCAGACCATCGAGGTCGACACCGGCGCGGGCACCGTGCTGGTCGAGGGCACCGCGTCCCGCCGCGGCAACCTCACCCGCGCCGACTGGCTCACCGTCCCGGCCGCCGACCCCGAGACCGGCCAGCCCGGCCAGCTCGAGCTGCAGTTCGCCTCCCTCGGCGGCGCGCGCGACCCCAACGCGCAGCTGTCGGCGCTGATGCGGCCGGCGTACTGGTGAGCACCACCCTCTACTTCGGGGACCTGCGCACCGGCCGGGTGACCGACACCCTGCTGGCCACCGGGGCGTCGTGGCAGCAGCAGCTCAACGCCGCCGGCCAGGTCGACTCGGTCACCGTCGCCGCCGCCGAGGTGCGGGCCAAGCAGCTGCGCTCGAGCTGCCGGGCCGCGCGGTCGTTCATCGTCGCCGACGTCGACGGCGTGCTGCAGGAGGGCGGCCCGGTGTGGTCGCGCACCTGGGACGCCGAGCGCCGCCAGCTGACCCTCGGTGCGGCCGGGCTGTGGTCGCTGTTCGACCACCGCATGGTCGTGCCGGTGCTCGCCGCCGGCCAGCGGGTACAGGACGTGTCGTTCAGCCCCACGCTGTCCGACCTCGGCGGGATCGCCCGCCAGCTGGTCAACCTGGCCACGTCCCACGTCGGCGGGTCGCTGCCGCTGGTGCACTCGGCCGCCGTGCCGGCCGGGGACCGGACCGAGACCTTCAACGGCTGGGAGCTGGCCAACCTCGGCGAGGAACTCCGGCAGATCACCCGTCGCCAGGTCGCCGCCCCCGATGTCCGGTTCCGGCCCCGGTGGCGGCCGGGTACCCCGCTGTCGGTCGAGTGGGTGATGGAGGTCGGCACCGAGGCCCGCCCCCAGCTGTCCCAGGACGGCGACGACTGGTTCCTGGACGCCTCGGTCGCCCGGTCGCCGGTGCTGCGGCTGAACACCGACGAGGACGGCACGGTCATGGGTTGGCGCGGCTGGGTCACCGGCAACGGGATGGAGGCCAACATTCTGATCGGCCGCAACGACCAGGCAGCGGCCTACGCCGCGCTCGGCTACCCACTGCTCGAGGTCGAGGAGTCCCGGTCGACGGTCACCGAGCAGGCCACCCTCGACGGCTACGCCGAGGCGCTGGTGGACCGCTCGGCCCGTCCGGTGGAGACCTGGACGGCCGAGGTCACCGCCCGCGTGGGTCGGGACATCCTCGCCGGGGACTACTGCCAGGTCACCCCGCACCCGACCGACCCGTGGCTGGGCTCCCCCACCGGCCAGTGGGGACCCGGTGAGGGGCAGGCCTACATGCGGGTGAAGGCCAAGGCCGGGTCGCTCGGGAACGACCGGGTCAAGCTCACGATGTACGACGTCGCCGGCGTGGTGTCCTGATGGGCTTCGACGCCGCCACCCCGCCGGGGCTGTGGGAGCGGATCCGGACGCTGGTGCAGGAGGAGGTCGGGAAGCTGCTCCGGTCGGGGCTGCTGCGCAACGCCTCGATCTCCGAGGGCGGCCTGACGATCAAGGGCGGGTTCCTCAAGCTGCAGGCGCCCGGCGCTGCCGCCGACACCGTCTACGTGGGCGGGGTCAACCCACCGGCACCCGACGGGTCCCTGCAGCCGGGGTTCGTGCTGCGCCGCAACGACGGCACGATCGCGTTCCTGCTGCGCGACGGCTCGCCCACCACGGACGGCTACTACCAGCACTGGAACTTCTACGACCGCGCCGGCAACGTCATCGTCTCCGAGGACGCCACCTCCGGGCAGGGCATCGCCACCCCCTACGTGCCGGTCCCGCTCTACCCCGGCCTCGGGGTGAACACCCTGCCGGCGGGCACCACCTCGACGTCATTCACCGCGCTGTGGATCGCCCGCGCGCCCAAGCAGCAGCCGCGCCTCGCGCTCAGCTTCCTGGCCACCGCACCCGCCGGCACGACCGGCGAGGTGCGGGCCACCGTCGGCGCCAGCGCGCTCGGCGCTGGCGCTGTCGTGACCGGCGGCGCCCTGCTGGACGCCACCTTCCTGGGCCCCGTTGACGGCGCCCACATGTCGGAGATGCGCATCAACCTCGAGGCCCGGGTGACGTCCGGACCTGGGCCGATCACGGTCTACCCGGTCCGCTGCGAGGGCCGCCAGTCCGCATGACCACCACCACCCACCCAGACGGCGCCCGCCGTCTGGGCCTGACGCGACCCAGGAGGCACCCCCGTGGGTAGAGCTCTGCACACCCCCGGCCCCGGCGGCGCGGGCCTGGTCACCGCGGCCGAGGCCCGGCTGGACGACGCCGGCCTGCTCGCCGTCGGCAACTCGGGGGCGATCTCGGCCCGCACCGGCGTGCTGGCCGCCCCGGGCGCCACCGCGCTGGTGTCCGGGACGTCGGCCACCGGCACGATGACCTACGCCATCGGGGTGCACCACTGGGTGACCAACCGCGGCACCGTCGCCGACGGCGTATACCGCGGCGCGGCCGAGACCGCCCAGACCGTGCCCACGGCGGCCGCGCCCGGATCCGGGTCGCGCATCGACGTCATCTACGTCAAGCAGAACGATCAGACCTCAACCCTGACCCCCGACGCCGACAGCGCGGTGGTCTACGGCGTCGTCAACGGCGCCGTCGGCGGCGGCAAGCCGGCCATCCCGGTCGGCGCCGAGGAGCTGGCCACCGCGGTGGTCCCGGCCGGGGTGACCCGCACCGACACCGGGGTGACGATCACCCAGACCGCGCGGCTGACCAACCTGCGCGGCGGCATCGTGCCGATCCGCACCGCGGCCGAGCTGGCCGGGCTGCCGGTCTACCCGACCGCCCAGGCTCTCGAGCTCGACACCGGCCGACTGCGCTGGCACGACGGCGCCCGGTGGCGCTACACCGGCGACTTCCTGGTGGTCGACACCGCGACCGCGCGCACCAACCTGGCCGACGCCTACGACGGCCTGCAGGTGCTGCAGCGCAGCGACCGGACCCTCTGGACCCGTACCGGCGCGTCGACCTGGGTGCCGACCCGGGACGACACCGGGTGGCAGCCGCTGGCCATCACCAGCCCTGCCGTCGTGGGTGGGGATGGCGCGAACTACCGAGCAATCGACGGCGTCTGCCACTTCCAGGTGCACGCCACCGCCTCCGGCGGGTTCGGGTCCGGGTTCACGGTGACGACGGTCCCGGTCGGCTTCCGGCCCACCAAGGTGCACTGGCACACCGGCCTGTACTTCGGCAGCTCCACCGCGCCCGTCGAGTTCAAGACCAACCCCGACGGAACCATGCGCGTCGGCGGCGGCACTCCCGCAGCGGCTGCTGGCCTGATCGTCTCCGGTTCCTTCCCCATCGGCTGACCCTGCTCGATCTACACCCCGCCACCGCCCGGTGTCGGGGCCCTCGCCATGCCCTGGAGGCGCTGGTGTCCGAGTTCGACCCCACCGAGAACGGCCCGCAGCCGCGGCAGTTCACCACCGAGGACGGCAGCACCTACACCGGTGTGCCGGCCGACGAGTTCGAGGACTTCTCGGCCGTCGACCACCGCACCGTCGACGAGACCACCGGGGAGGTGCGGTCCTGATGGCCACTAGCCAGAACGGCCTGTCCGCCAACGACCGGTCCCTGATCGCGTCGTTCGTCATCCCGGGCAGCACCCGGAAGATCGCGCTGCGCAAGGGGCCGGTGTCGGTCGTGCTGCTCGACTGGCTCGGGTTCTGGCACAACGAGCTCGAGCCGCTGGACACCGGCCAGCTGGACGACTGGGGCTACGCCGAACGCACCATCCGGGGCAGCGCGACCGAGCTGTCCAACCACGCCAGCGGCTCGGCCGGGGACGCGAACGCGCTGCTGCACCCCCTGGGCGTGGACCCGCGCAAGACCCTCGGCGACGCCAAGCTGGCCAGGATGCGGGCCCGCCTGCCGCTGTACGAGGGCGTGGTGCGGTCCGGTGCGTTCTACACCGGCCGCAAGGACGGCATGCACGGCGAGATCGACAAGCTGGCCAAGCTCGCCGAGCTGGCCGCCCGGATCAACACCGGGTGGCTGGCGCCCGGCGTCCGGTCCTACATGACCGGCGCGCCCGTGGTCGTCAAGCCCGTGCCGGCGGCCCCCGCCCCGTCGTCTGCGCCGTCCCGGGCACCCCGGATCCCAGCGTTCATCGCCCCCGGGCACCCCACCGACCCGGGCACGGTCGGCTGGGTGAAGCTCGCGCAGTCCTGCCTGGCCGAGGCCGGGCTTTACAGCGGCGCGGTCGACGGCGTGATGTCCCCCGGCCGCGGCACCGAGCGCGCCGTGCGGGCCCTGCAGGGCCGTAAGGGCCTGACCGTCGACGGCCGGATCGGCCCGCAGACCTGGTGCCGCGGACTGGCGCTGTCCCGCGAGGCCATCGTGGACGTCGGCAGCAAGGGCGCCGCGGTCGAGGTCGTGCAGAACATCGCCGGCGTGCGCCTGGACCGCGAGTTCGGGCCGATGACCCGGGACGCGCTCAAGGAGGTGCAGCGGTTCGAGGGGCTGACCGGCGGCGATGTCGACGGCCGCTACGGGCCCGAGACCGCCCGGCGCGTGGCGTCTTGACCAGGCGGTTTCGGCTGCTGTCCTGGCTCGAGCGCGCGACCCGGGACCGCACCTGGTCCCCGCCCGAGGTCTCGGCGTGGGACGAGGACGGCAACGCGCACGCCGTGTGGGAGCGCGACGTCGCACCGCGGGCGCCCTGGGCGGTCGTCGTTGGCTGCCTGCTGCTGCTGCTGGTGCTGCTCGGGTTCGGCGCGCTGGTGCAGCTGCTGACGGACGGGTGGTGAGTGCCATGCCCCTGCGCCGACCGCAGCAGCACCCGACCCGGTCCGCCCCACCCGGGCTGCGGCTGACAGTCCCGGTCTACGTCCGGGTGGCCGGCGCGGCGATGGGCGTGGCCACCGTGCTGCTGGGCCTGATCTACCTGCTGGTGCCGCCGTCCCGAGACCCGCAGGCCCGGCGCACCACGATCGCGGTGCTCGAGCCGTACCTGGGCACCGCGATGGTGCTGCTCGGCGTGCTGGTCGTGCTGGCCACCATCGCCTCAACCCTGCGGGCGGTCGCGCACGGCGTCACGGCGGTGGCTCACGGCGCCTACGTCATTGCCCTGGTCGCCAGCTTCCTGGCGATCGAGCCGGTGCGGCCGACGGTGGCCAGCGTGCTGTCGATCTTCGCTGTCATCGCCCACGGCGGCGCCTCGATCGACTACTGGCAGAGGGGACACCGCTGATGGGGGACGCAGGAGTCGTCACCGCCTGGCTGACCGGCATCGCCGCGATCATCACCGCCATCGGCGTCGTCGTGAAGATCGTTACCACCCGCCCCCGGCTGCCCGTCGCGGAGGAGCTGCTGGCCGAGATGGCCGAGCTGCGCGCCTGGGTCGTCGACGTCGGGGCCTGGGGCCACCAGGTCGCCGTTGCCGCCCAGCTGGCCGGGTTCACCCTCCCCCACCCGTTCCCCGACCCGCCCGGGTCGCAGCCCAAGAAGGAGACCCCGTGATCTTCACCCTCCGGTTCTGGCGCGACGCCGCCGAGCGCGCCCTGTCCACCACCGCGCAGGCCGCGGTGGCCGCCGTCGGCGTCGGCGCGACCGGGCTGCTCGACGTCGACCTGGCCGCGGTCGCCTCGGTCGCCGGCCTGGCTGGCGTGCTGTCGGTGCTCAAGGCGATCGGCGCGGCCTACGTCGGCGACGAGGGCACCGCGTCGCTGGTTGACACCCCCGGTCAGCACGCTGAGGACCGGCCGCCCCAGGACTGACCACCCCAGCGCGACAACGCCCCCGCCTGGCCATCACGGCCGGGCGGGGGCGCTGTCGCGCGTGGTCAGTACTCGGTGCACTGCTGGGCGGGCACCAGGTTCCCGATCGCCTGCTGGCTGTAGACGGCGAACGTCGTCCCGTCGGCTTCGTGGACCTGGACACCCGGCGCGGCCGTGCCGCTGGCGGTGAGGAGGTCGACAGCGGCCTGGCAGACGGCGACCGCCTGCTGGCCTTCCGGCGATCCGGCGTCGCCGCGGGGGTCCACGATGGTGGTGTCCACCAAGAGGAGGTCGCCGTCCTGGGTGGCTGCGGTGACGACGTCGCCGGCGGTGGCCTGCAGCTCGGCGGTGCGGTCGACCCCGGCGGCCGGCGGCACGGTCGCGGCCGCACTGCTCGAGGTGGGCGCCGCGCTGGTCGACTCGGCGGCCGGGGCCGGGTCCTCGCCGCCGCACGCGGCCAGCAGGAGCAGGGCAGGCAGGAGCAGGGTGGCGCGGCGCATCGTGAGTCCCCCGGGTGATTGTCTGGCGACCGGACGCTACCGGACCGGAAGCCGACGTCCTGCCCGGTTCGGCACCGTGGCGAACAGGACGGTCACCGGCAGCACGAGGAACACGACCGGGACCATCATCTGGATCTCCTTGGCGCCGCCGGCCTCCAGCAGCCGGCGCTTGCCGGCCTCCCGGACGTC
>Ga0325400_1000684_pt1 | contig 25957 bp, 13 predicted proteins | sample PopdelMetagenome_2_FD_205662 | JGI IMG/M metagenome (GOLD analysis project Ga0325400, IMG submission 205662) | Populus deltoides microbial communities from Bellville, Georgia, United States - Xylem-PdKOR-R1 | ecosystem: Host-associated > Plants > Phyllosphere > Stem > Wood/Secondary xylem...
TTTTAATTTTTATGGTCTTTAATGATTGTATATAGATTGTTAGAATTTTTTTAATTCTGATTTTATTTTTTATGTTCTTTAATGATTATACATGGTTAGCTAATTGATTTGTTGGTGTTAACAAACAATTTTAAATTTCAAAAAAAAATAAAAATTATTTAAAAATAATAAAAATTAAACAAAATAGTAGTCATCATAAATAAATAAAAGATTAAAAATAGCTAAGATAGTAGTTAGGAAAAATGAATAGTTTTTAATGTGAAATATTGATACTATAGATCTTTTAATGTGTTTATATTAACCTCCTATGATCATTTTGCAAATGATCATAGCAAAACGAATTAAAATTTTGGTTAAATAAATATAATTGAAATTATTCAATTGAGATAAATTAAAATATAATCAACTGGTTTGTGGCAATCCAATTTAAATTGTTGTATATTTGCAAGTTCAAAAATTTTAGGCAGTCTCCCACATAGGTGAGGTGCTATCAATTTTTTTAAAATATGAATGTTTAATGATTTACAGTACCTTAATCTTTTAATTTGTGTAGATGTCTAGGGAAATGTCAATAGCATGTCATACAGACAGGATGGTTGCTAGTTCTTCTAGCAGTATTTCTCACGACCATGAGTCATTAGGTGTCGACCGAGATCACACACCTAAGACACAGACATCCACTCATGATGCAGGCTCATCGAATGTGATGCCACCATGTCGCAGGGGGTCCCTTTACAACGAGTTCCATTTACTCAGAAGTACCAGGCTTAGAGGAAGAACAACCTTTCAATGTAAGTTTGTATTCCCTTAATATTGACATGTTAATAATTTTTTTAAAAAATAATTTTAATTAACAAATGCAATTTCAGGTTTACTATGAAATCATTGATGGAAATTCCACTATTTCAATATAGTCAAATTTTCAAACATCTTGAATGGAAACCTATGATTGATTCATGGTTCAGAAGGTTTAACGTTAGTATTAGCTTAAATATTTTTGTATCATGTTAATTTGGTTAGTTTATTAACTTATTAATGAAATTTTTCTTGTACAAATTTTAACTGCACGAAAAAACTTGAATGGGATAGAGCTTACAACACTATTGTAATGAGAGTTTGGAAAAATCACAATGCAACTAGGTAAGATTGAAATCAAGATAGAATTTTTTAATCTTTTTATTCAATTTTATTATTCATTTAATAATACATAATTCATTTGTATCAAATAGATTGTGTGATTTTTTTGTACGAGGTACAATAGAAAGGCAAATAAATATGTGAAAGAGAGTGAGCTTCCAAGCTGGAAGGAGGTGGTGGTTTCAAAAGATTTCAAACCTCTATACATCTTAAGGGCTGTGTGGGCGGAATATATTCAACTTTTGATGTTCAATCATTTCATGCGACGATAAGACTCCAGTATGGAGAACTAAAACCCGACGTGTTCATGGTTTCGTTACCCTGTACATTGGTGGCTCCGTTCCATTCATTTCGCTTGCAAAGAGAATGGTAAGATTTTTTTAAATTACATCTATTTTTTATCTGTTGTTTCTTATAAATATATTTAACTAACTACACTTTTTGCTTGCAGGATATGGTTCTTGGACGCGAACCAAGCCCAATGGAGATTTTTATGGAAACGTACATGTAGATTAATGACTACCAAAAACGGGTGTAACAACTTGTGGATAGTCAAGCTAAACACTTTGTAGTATGTAGTTTTCAACCATTTTTTTCTTAAGTTATTATTTTCTTGAATTTACTGACTTTTTTTTTTCAAGATACATATAACCCATTCATATCTCAATCCGGATTTATGGTTGGAGGCAGGATTGTTTGGTAAACCCGATAGAAATCAAGTGTGTGGTCTCTCTAACACTATGACCAAGTTCTTGTGGATGACCCATAGTGTTTCAACCGTTGGATGCTCTCAATCAGTTCCGAGCAGTTAAACTCTAGAGTTTGAGGTGATTTTAGATTAGCGAGTTAAATATCAGACGACCCATCTTGCTACTGATTATAAATGACTCAATGCTGGGATACCCAAAATCTGTCGATTGGTAATGGAAATAAGATCACATATGGGTGATACATGTGTTCCTTTTTATTCATCCTACGATCTAGGTGAAGACTCGCCTCCTCCTCCTCTTCTATTGTCTCTATGCTAGATTAATTGTATTTGAATTTATAAATGTTTAAATTTTTAATAAATATTTCAAATTTATATTAATTTAATTTTTTTAATTATTTTTTGTTTTTGTTAATATATTTTTTAAAAATATATGTTTTAAAATTATTATTGAAATGGTTACTTATGAACATAAACTGTCAGTATATATCAGAGAGCTAAAAAACAATTACTGCAAATGTCATTGTCAATGTTTACTTACCAATGGAATAATAAATGGTTTGTTTGGCGTTACATGTCAAATTCACCGATAGACATACTGTCAGGTAAAGTTTTTTGTGGCATGCTTTGTTCGTTAGTAAATCCATCTATAAAATGATTACCGACAAACTCGCTGATGAGAGTTTTTCTGACAGATTATTTTCTTCTATGATCACGTGTGCAAATTTCATTCTGACAAACTGTGAGTATAAATATCGATAGACAATTCCATTGGTAAATCTAAAAATTTGGTAGTGCACCTTATTATCACCCATATAATCATTAAATAAGATGCACTAAATAATAAAATGTTCAAAAACTGTGCAACGGCGACGGCGACAACAACAACAACAACAACAACAACAACAAATGTTTTAAATGGAAAATATTAGCACAACTCAACAATTTAGAATGATTTGTAGGCATAAGTGGAGTGCTGAGGAAATCCAAAACTGTAAAAGAAATAAGGGAGTTTTAATGGCAACAGATTCAACCCAAGATAGTAGTTCAACTAGATAAGGAAACTCTACCAAAAATGGTGAATGAGCATATCTAGAATTCAAATTAAATCAAAATTATCTTTGGTGGTGTTTGAAATATTGCCTATGGATTTCATGCAATACGTTACTATACTTTTATGCTTAAAATGAATTCCTCTATAATAATTTAAGATCATTGTCGAGTGTTTATATTTTTCAGTTTCTTTTTATTCAAACACATCCATCATTTCCAATTTTCCTTCTTGGTGTTAGAGTAAGTGTGAACACATGACACATCCCAACAACTCTGTACAACCATAACTTCATTACCTCTCAATATTGGCAACTTCATTACCCTCAAACGTAGTCCTGTAAATTATCCCATATGACATGAACAAGTCTTGGCTTTTGTAGAAAGCTAAGAGTCTGTCAACCATATTACAAATAAAGATCCTGCCCTCATTAAATACACCATATCGAATTCAAATAACACTATGGATGCATAAATGTTTGCACCAAGATTAATTGAAGTATACATTGTCTGGAGAAAGGTGGATCATTATTTTCATGGGTGGATAATTGGAACACACTCTAAAGAAACACTCAACCTAGTTGTTAGCTTAAACATAGCCTATGTTATTTGGGACGCACTTAAGAATGCATATGCAAAAAATTTACAAGAACATGAATTCACACTTAAACAACAGGTAACATATTTTCATGAAGTAGATAACAAAACTATTTGACAACATACTCGCACCTTTAAAGGTTTATACGTTGGTCTTTTAACTATCGGGAAACCTATCCCAGAAAAAGAAAACATTTTATTCCTTCTCACTAGCCTTAGCCCTCAATTCACCACTACCATGTTGAAGCCACCTAGGTCATCATACTCTGAGCTGGTCTCCTAACTCCAAAGTCTTGATCAGCGACGTAATTGGTTCTTTAATCATGAAAGTGACCCAAACTCATTCACTCCTCAAATGACATTTTATGGACAAAAACAACAACACTTCTAATAATTTCCCTCACGATATCTTGGCAACAAAAAAAATTCATATCAACTAGGAAAGGATTTCAAGCACAACAATAAAACGAATGAAACAATTCTTATTCTTCTAGCCTAATCAGGCTCTCAACAAAGACATCATCTACCACCTAGTGAATGTCGTATGACCTATACAAAAAGAGATCTTTATCGTGAAAAAAAATTCTAGTACTATAGCACAATGAGATATATTGTAAAAACATGTTAAAAGGTGCCAAAACAACCAACTCAGCATGATGACATACCACAAGCTCTTATAGCCGTCACATTGGACAACACCATCACTAAAGTAGAGTGAATAGACATAGAAGCTTCCAACACATGACAGGAAAGTCAAATATGTTATCTAATATCCACAACTACTTTGGTGTAGATTCAATTCTTATTAGTAATGGATCTTCTTTTCAAATTCCTGGTATTAGAGATTATAGCATTAAGAAAAAATACTTTATATTTTTACAATGTCCTGCTAGTTCCTAACTTAACAAAAAATTTATTTTTGATAGTTAGCTACCAACTTAGTTTCTTGTTAATTATAAATTCTCTAATGTTGACTATTGTATTAAGGAACAACAAACAGGACAATCGGTGATCATAGGGAGGTGTAATCGTGATCTCTATATTTTTCCCACTTTATTGGAGCTCTACTTTTCTCATTGATTCAAATCTGGCTCAACAAACTTTTAGCATCAACTCTTAGAATATCCTTGGCTTTATGCTTTACAATTATTAAAAAAATAAAGGCATGATTAATGTTATAGGAGCTATAAAAAAATAACACATTTGTGATACTTGTCAATTCAGGAAGCTTAGTACATTATTGTTTTCCTAATCTTAACATTTAAGTGCTGGTACATTTTAAAAATATTCATTGTGAGTTATAGGTACCTACTCATATTTTATCATTAGGAAAATTCAAAGATTATGTTTGTTTGCTAAATGACTTTTCTAAGTATATTTGGATCATTCTCTTACAACATAAATCTAATTTTGCAAATGCTTATGTAGCCTTTGAATAATATGTTACCAGATAATTCAACAAACAAATCAAGATTTTTCACTCTAATAGAAAAGGAGAATTCAAAAACTCCATGCTATCATCTTATTTTCTTTCCACTAGTATTATTCATTAGGTATCGTGCCTATATACTCTAAAGGAAACAAGTATGGTTGAAAGGAAAAATAAGATAATATGAGAACTAGGTATGACTATGTTATTTCACAATGGTGCCACTCTATTTTTATGGGTAGAAGCTTTCATTAATGTTATCTACCTTATTAATTGGTTGCATTTGTTTGCACTTAATTTTTAAACTTCATACTTTACACTATATGAAACTTATCCTGATTATACTTCACCTGAAGTACACGGTGACACAAGTTTAATCCAAAATTCATACTTTGCATCTTTGTACGCTCTAATGATAAACGTAAAGGATAGAAAAGTTTATATCCCTTTAGAAAAAAATATTTTATCTCCTGCAATATGGTTTTTAACGAGTTATTTTTTCCTTATAAAGCACTCAAGTCAAAGCATTACTCCTCCTACATCACATGTCATTAACATATTTGATTTATGGTTACCTTATACTCACTTTAATCCTATTGCATAAACTTAGTTGCCAATATTGATACTATCATGTTTGAGTCCTTTACTGGTAGTGCCAATATTCACTCCAGATTCATAAACTTCTATAGGCTCCCTCTCCCTAACTGAAGATACAATTAGTATGGAGCCCAACAGTTTAGGTCTAAACTTGAGTTCGAGATGCAACTGGCACCATTTGAGCATGAGTCACTCTAGCTTGAGTTTGAGATGCAGCTGCCATGACAAAGGCATAAGTTATCTCATCTCAATTCTGAGATGCACAAACAACCCATACATTCTTCATAACCTAAGTCTTAAAATTTAATAAAGTCAACTTCAGTAAGCTTAGTTTGATTAGTTTAATGTTTTGTTTCTTAAATATGGTTTCTTTTGTAGCCTATCAGACCCATCCTTATTCACATTTCATTCTTATTTTTGTATATTTACCTTTCTTTCTTTATATAGATGATATACTTCTTATACAAACCTCTGCTGCTTTAGTTAGAACATTCATTTATCTTCTAAATTTAGAATTTACAATGAAGGACTAGGACCAGTTAATCACTTTTCTAGGATTGAGATATCTCAAACACTTGATGACCTCCATATGTCCTGCTTATATTATGCCCTTACCATTTTTGAACGAGCTAGCATGGTTGATTATAAGCCCATGAGCACCACTTGAAGCAAAGACCAGGATCTCATCAAATGACATTTTATTAGAAGAACCAAGTTACTTTTGAGGACTTGTTGGTGCTTTTCAATATCTAACACTCACACAACTAGATCTTTCATATAGTGTTAACTATGTATGACCTGTATGCTCCTACTATTGTGCATTTAATAATAGTTCATTGAATCTAAAGATATATCAAAGGCACTATTAACATGGGCTTACACTTTATTTTGAATACTACATTTGATCTATATGCTTTTTTATATGCAGATTAGGTAAGTTGTCCCACCATAAGGCATTCCAACACTTGATATTACATATTTTTTTAGAGAAAATCTCATCTTTTGGTGTATAAAGAACCAATATACCATCTCTCAATGCAACATTGAAGTAGAGTATCAAGCCATGGCTAACATTGCAGCCGAACTCACGTGGATGACTTTTATTCTAAAAAATCTTCATATTCTACTTACTTCTCCTCTAATCCTCTAATATGACAACCTTAGTACTTTTTATATGATAGTTAACCTAATGTTTCATGCTCGTAGTAAATATATTAAGTTGAATTATCATTTTATGCTTGAACAAGTTACACTTGGACTTCTCATCACTAAACACATATTTATTATAGATCAAATAGTAGACCTCTTCACTAAATCAATGTCAAAGGCTACTTTAAGTTACTTTCGAACCAAACTTTGCCCCCAAACCTGACAGAGTTTGAGAAAGAGTATTAGCATAACAACTCAACATGATTTATTAGAACAAGTGGAGTGATAAAAAAAATCCAAAACTATCAAATAAATAAGGATGGTTACTTCCATAAATATACCTATATTAGTGGAGAGACATTGTAGGATGGAGTTTTAATGGCAACAAATTCAACCGAAGATGGTAGTTCACTAAGATAAGAAAACTCCAGCAAAAATGGTAAATAAGTATATCTCGGATTTAAATAAAATCATATCACCTTTAGTGGTGTTTGAAATCAGTTAAGATATAAAGCATATCATCGAGAATATTGCCCAAGGATCCTATGCAAATTGTTACTATGTTTTATGTTTAAATACAAATCCTCTATATTATTTTAGGATCATAGGCCTAGTGTTCTTTTTTTTTTTTTTCAATTTCATCTTCTTCAAACATCTTCATCATTCCTAATATTTCTTTTGAAAAAAAGGAAAACTTCCACTACATGAAAACTAGAAAATATCGATAAAATATTCCATCAACATGTAAATACCATTCCATAAGCAATTTATATCATTGACAGATTTACCTACAAAAATACATTATCAAAACAACATTATCAGGATTTGTTTTCCGTTATCATTTCATCAATAATTGGTAATATTGATGGAAATAACAACACAATATTGGTGCCAAAAAAATAAATTGCACTGACCAATTTTTGTCAGTAATTAAGTTACCAAAAAAGTATCCTCTCGCTGATTTTGTTAGTAAAACAATTAATGATAGAATCTCCATTGTTGATTGATATGGTTTAGCTTATGGTTCAACCTTGGGTTACTCATGATGGGGATTCAGTTGGGAGTTTGGTTAGAGGGGAAGACCATTTAGCCAAGTAAATGTTTTTTCTTGGGTTTCAACTTGTATTTGATTTAGCCATGTTGAGTTTTCACCTTGGGATGCATTCAGTTAGATTGGGTTTGTTGGTGTTGATGGGTTCGATCCAATTATGGAGAAGTTAGTTTTGGCTAGATCTGATTTGAGCCTTATGGATGTGTATGGGCTTAGGCTATATGGGGTCCAAAAGTGGTTTGGAGTAATTAGGGTGTTGAGGTCCTTTTCCTATAAGGATTTGTCAAAAATCCTAGCAAAGTTTGAGTTCATGATGGGCGGTTGTAAAGTAGAATCGGAGAGGGATTACCAAGTCTCTATATTAGATAAGAATTTCATATCTAACATGGAAACCAATAGGTGACAACATGTGAGAGTAAATTCCCCTATTTATTTGTCCATTACAGAAATGCTTTCCTTACAATGAGAACAAGAGGCGGTTAGATTTGGTGGACTTTTCTTGTTGTTTTTTTTCCTTTCTCTTGCAGGATTTCTTTACTTTAAAGGGAGATTGTGGAAGGCTTCTAAAAGGGAAGAATTCAATAAATCTTTTTCCTATTTTTGAGAGTATTAATTTGACCAAACAAGGGAAGAACATCAAGCATTCAAGGCAACATATTCCAACATATTCCAAATATGGAAAGAGGTCTAAAAGGGGCAACAATCACATATTATTTCTACGCAAGTCAAACCCAACTACAAAAGAAAATTAATCAAGATAGGGACAATTTTGGGGGCTGATTGTTTCCTTGTATTATTCTAAACATTTTACATAGTTTTTATTTTATTGTTTTAAGCATTCTTTGAACCATAATATTTCATTAAGCTTGTGTTAGCTAAAAGCCCAATAGTTTGTAATCCAATATGGATCTGTTAGGGTAAATTATCTTAAGACTATATAATATTTTTCTTGCTACAAATTTTAGCATCCTTCAGATGAATAATATTATTGTGTATTGCTTGAAGCAAACATGTTCTTTGTTATGACAAAGAAGAAAACCTGACGTATCAAGGTATAATTAACCTTGTAGCGTGAATTCATGAATTACAATACCTATGGTTCTTAGCTACATGTTAACTCGGGTCAAGGTTCTCAAAACCTAATTTTTGGCTTTCTTGGGGAAGTATCATCTTCGTTGGGGGTTGCTTGACCATATGATTAAGAAGTCCGCATCATTGATTTTGTTGGTAATACCTAAAAATTATCGATGGAATAGCCAATGAAATTCCAAGATTCGCAACAAAATCTCGACCGCAAATTCCATTGGAAAGTTGTATAACTTTTGAACTATTTTGTAACTTTTCAATGAAATGATGCTTAGCCAATGACATAAATCTCTATCGCAAAAAAATTTCATCAAAAGTTTAGTAAATTCATTTTTTAGTTGTTAATTAAAAGTATTAAAAATAATATAAGTCATAATAAAACCAAAAACTATTAATTTTATTAAACATCAAGATTTTATTAATTTCATTATTCATTCAAAAATAATCTCATAAAAATAAATACATCGCTGCAAAGATGAATGTAGAGGTAAAGAGGGGGAATCCCTGGTCAAAAGATCTGAATTGGGAAGCACTATAATAAAAAGTCATATATTCCATCATTTTTTACCCAATTCTTTCTATTTTCTTCTTCTAATTTGGCTTTCATTTATTCTTCTAATTTAGCTACTCAATCCTTGACCTATTTTAGGACCTTCACTTTAAATTTTAGCATTGACTAACTTAAGCAAGATTATTGTATGTGTAGAGTTGAAGCAGAACGACTCGACCTCATTTCATAAGCCAATACCATAGGCATCCCAGAAACCCAATTCATATCTTGTCCATTAGTTGCTTCAACCTCCAACCATAACCGAGGATTATGAGGAGGATAGGTGCAAGGATTTTCTCCATGTTTTTCAACCATTGTGGTGTTATAAGTTTTTTACCAAAAAAAAAATTCAATTATATTTAAAAGAATTCTAAAAATTAAAAGAATTAAAAAAAAACATAGAATGAACATTTTCTCTTTGCTATCTACAAAACTCTTTACCCCTTTTCCCGTATCCCTTTTTTATATGAGTTTTCTCATATAACTCCATTAAAGTAGGCTCGCACCTAAGCAGTTTTTCCTGAAAAATAAATAAATTTTAAAAAAATTCTAACAAATAAAAATTAAATTGAAAATTAAGGAAAAAATAATTTAAAAAGTCTTAGCAAGCATTTTTCATCGTTAGCAAATAAAAGTGTTCCACCGGTGTGCTTGTTCATTCAACCATGTATTTGTTTTTCTTGTGGTTTTACAACCCAGATCATGAGCACCTTTTAAAGTTTTTTAATGCCAAAACTTCTTGAAACTTTGCCTAATTACTCTTTATGACAAGATTCGGTTTATACTTTTTCAATACCGTGATGTCATTAGAGCCAACTTTTTTTTACATGTTTGTGGAATCATATCACAAATCACGCAACTTGTTACAGAAAAGTTGTTAAATATAGATAAGATTAGAAAATTTAAGATTATAATTTTAAATATAATTTTTTTATAGCTTGAAACTTACCTAATTGCGTTGTTGTTTTCCCACACTTTCTTGACTACCATCTTGTTTTCCTTGTCCCACCAAAATTTCCCTTGCATTGTCAATTTGTACATTGATTAGTTTTTTAAAATTTAAAATAAACTATATAATAACTAAAGAAATATTAATTTTATCCTATCTTAAACAGTCCCTACCAAGCATTTATTATAGTTATCCATCCAGGATGATCTTGAAGTTGACTCTATTGAAACAATGGTTCCTCGAACAATGATTTTATCACACGTATGATAAAAACAAGTAGCTTCAATATTTGTAAACCTAAAAATAAATTCACACAAAGTCTATCATTTTCATTTAATGTAAATTTTAAAATAACTTAATCAAAATAAATAACTTACATGGATTGGTTGACCTTTTATTTTTCAATAATTATATCAAAATATGGATCTCTTGAAGATGAGATTCCACTTCTACTACCAAAGTGGACGAGCTTTGGTTAGTATCGTGTACATTAGATGTGTCTTCATGATCAATACTTATATTAACATCATGATCACTGACATCACCAACACTACTGCTATTTGAACTAGCAGTAGCATTAACGCTTTTAAATGTCTTTAAACTTTTTATTGGAATATCCAAAATATAATACAAGTTAATTCTCAATTTCAATGTAATAAACTCAAACCATTGTCAACACATGAAATACATGTAACTACTCACCCTAGTTCAATGGTAAGGTATATCTCCGAGTGAACTTTCAAGTACCAAAACAAAGGTTTAATTTTAGTCATCCATCTTATAAAAATATATTGATTATTTCATAAGTGCGAGCTCAAATCTTATAACAAAATGGTTTATTTGTTTTTTCTTTCTTATCTTGGAATGCAATCAAATTCAGAACCAAGTAACCACATGCCCTAAAATAGCTATATATATACACTTATTTAAAAGAACAAATTTCCTAACAAACACAAAAAGGATACAACAAAAGGAAAAAACATAATTTACAACCAGCTAGAAGAATTACTACCACCATTATTACCCCTATTTCTCATCACTTCTTAGCTTTATTTCCATTAGCTCTAGTTTTCCTAAAACACTAATATAATCATCTACTCAAAACAACATCATCATCACCAAGATCACTAGAGCCTTAATGTTACAACCAAATCTACTAGCAAACACAAACCCCAATACACCTACACCATTTTAAAGGTAGTTAATACTGACACTTATATCCTTATAATCTAGCCTTTGAAAACCATAAAACTATCAATCCAACTAACAACACCACTCTTAAACCACAAACATTACCACTTAAACCCCATGGTTGTTGCCTAGAGCATAATATCTGGTGAAACAAGGAAGAAATCTCACCACCCCATCACCATAACCTCAAACTCTACCAACTTCACTACCACACCACTACCCGTCCAAATATCAAAGAATCACCATCTCTAACAAAACCCAAATGTACAACAAAAATGGTTTTTTATCATTACAATTTAAAACTCACAATAAAAAAACCAATAATAAGTAAAACAACAACAATGAACAAACTAACAAAACTTATAATAACGACATAAAAAAACACAATCAAATTCATATTCAAGTAATATAGATAATAAAAGATTAAAAAAAGTAAGAATATTACTCACTTGTTTAATAAGAGAAAGGAATAGACAACGACAAGAGATGATGGTGAAAGACAACGATGAGAGACAATGACAAGAGATGATGGTGAGCGGTGACGACGAGAGGTGGCAGTGAGAGGAGATGGTGAGAGCTCTATCAATTTTGGTATTTTTAAATTTGTTGAATATGAGATGAAATGGTGAGTGTGAAATTGTCAAATTATAACCTAGATTTACTGATACAAATTCCATGAGCAATTCCATCGATATATTAACATGTCAATAAATACTAATGGACTTGCTAATGAAAATTTTATTTTTTTTAATATTTTTAATTTCATCGGCAATGATGTCGCCATTACCCAAACTTACTGTGAGTTTTTTATGAAGTTACACATCTATTAGCAATTCAATTGCCATTTTCTAATCTATATTTTTTGACAAAATTACTTGTTCGTCGCCAATTTTGTCATCATTTCCTAACCCTATTGTAATGTTTTGACAAAATTGCATGTATGTCACTAATCCTGTCGACTTTTCACTAATTGCTTATGGCTTGTTATATACTCTAGCCAACCTAGGTACACAATAGCAAAATACCAAGCAATTTCAAGCCAATAATTACCCACATTAAAAAAAACTTTTAAAATATATAAAAAAAACATGATGCATTATAAAGTTGCAATAAATGTAAACCCCAAAAAAATTGAAACAAACTTAATAGAATGAATAAATAAATGATAAATTGGCAGGAAATAGTGGGCTTTATTTTGAATGAATGAAATTTTACTAGAAATTATACAGAACTTCGAGAGAGGAAATTTATATGAAAAAAATTAAAATTAAAATAAAAATGAATATATTATTGCGTAAGAAGATGGTCACAAGGACTTAATGGAGTAATTAAAATGGTTCGTGCAAGGAGGGCACAAGAAAATTCAAATTTTTAGTGTAAAACCACATAATAACTAGTTTTACACTAACACGTCTAGCTCTCAATTCAATCGTTGGACTGGACTGAACTTTTATGAGAAGTTACTTGACATATTGTTTTATTTTAGGTTAAAAGTTTAAGGAAATCAAGGATCGAGAAGGTCATATGATAATATAAGGCTAATTAATGTTGTTTTTTGTAAATAAGATGATGAGCTGGAAAATTCCAGTAAATTCTTCTTCTTTAAGTCATGGCAAAACATGAAAAAAAATAAGAAAATGAAGGAAAAAAATAGAAACTAGAGAGATTTGTCTTGATTGAAATCATGTTTCAAGTTGGGTAGATAAGAGGAGTGATTAAACACAAATAACAAATGCCAGAATTAAGTGAAAGAAAATCATGTGAGAGAGAGGAACTAAAGGGAAAAAGTCACAGCAAAGTGAAGAGGAAGAGGAGGAGTGGAATAAATACAATTGGTTAACTTTCGAAGTTCATTTCCTTATTGGGTAAGGAGTTTCAAACTCATTTATACAAGTTGAATGAAAAGAAATAAATTTAAATGCATGATTCTTAATTTTTTGGAATTATGGTTCTTGAAAGCCAATTTGGGAAAAAACGAAAATTGATGGAGTTGATGTAATTATGATTGGATAGGGCATAAATGACTTAAATCTATGCATAAATTGAAAGAAAATTTCAATGTTCCTTGAAGGGTTAGGGCTGGCCATTTTTTTAGAAAAATGAGGAATAAGGAACATCATGAAAGCTTACGAAGTTGTGTGTGTTTAGTAGAAATTGATGTATTGATGACAAATTAAAAAGGGTTGAAATCAATTTGTCAAGTGGTAATGAATATTTAACGTACTTTGAATTTATGAAATTATATAGGGTTGATAAAAAAATGGTGTATGTGTACGTGTGAAGTTATGGATGATGATTGTAAAGAGTTAAGCTATTGCACATAATGATAATGAATTCTAAATGATTAGAAGATTTAATCCCTAGAAGAAAATTTTTGAATCTAAAGACTAAATTGTTGTGTTTATGTTGATTTTTCATGAATGAAGTATTCTTAAATAATCTCAAGAAATTTACAGAATGAAATGAAGGTTTATTCGAATATGAACGTTTAAGTACAACTCAACATAGAGAAAATCAACAAAATGATACAAAGACATTAAAACATATGATTATGATGGATAAATAAATTAATTGAATTGGTATTATGATATGTATAAGAAGTATGTCGATATGTGGTAATGATAATTAATTGAAAACTCATCGATGCATAGGAGACCGTTGGGATGAATTAGCAAGCAGGTGGGAACTGCTCAATCAGATTGCAGTTAGGAACTCTGTACCTTGTAGTAATTTTTAAAAAACACTTTCTTCTATTTTATTTGTGAAACTTCACACTTACCCCATAATTATATATCTTTCTACTTTCACTATACTCTTCAATATAAAATACATATCCATTGATTAAAAAAAACCCATTATAACATTGGATTTTTCTTTTAGAACCCAAAAATTAGAACTTCAATCTATCAATATTGCCTTCCATTTTGAAAACCTGGATAAAGTTAATTAACAACCATTAATTATCCTATGAAAAACATAAGTAAATATATTTTTAGGAGATATGAATTATTAAATACTTACATGTGTTTTAAACATGGAAAATTAATCATCTTGTAATTAAAAATTTTGCATTTTAGTAACATTTGGATTTTAGAATAATAATAATTGATGATGTTGTCTATAAAAAAGTTACTGAATTGAGTCTTTATGATAATATAAGCAAAAATAGTTTAAAACTATATAATTGTAAAACTAACATACCGAACAAAAAGTATCAATCATCATAGTTGAATAGTATATAATTATGTGCTTGTTTGAATTTGATGTTTGTTAAGTACCTTTTCCTCACTATATTCTTTGATAATGGCCATTCAAGATAGTAAAATTTTATAAATTCTCATTTGAAGGTAGTTCACCATCATTATCATGATTTAAAACATGGTTAATTTTTGTTCTCAGGTGAGGTTCAAAATAATATAAGGTAAACATTAAAATTTCTTCAATAATATAAGCCTCGTATATCAAAGACTTAATATGCACTTTATTTTTAACTTTTATCTTATGATTAAACATGTACCTACATGCAAGTACTTTAAGATGAATAAAAAGATGTTTATAAAAAGATAATAGACAATTACTTATGATGCATGTAATCTATAACCTTTTGAATAATTACATTTATTTGTATTGTACAAGCCCTCCAACTTTTATCTCATAAGCTAAATGTATCGGTAAATGCTCTATTAAGTCGAAGAATTTGAAAGGGAATATTATTTCAAGTTTATAAATTACCATAATGATGTTAGTTTCAAGTTGTTCCATGTTTGTATGCAACTTGCTAGAACAAATATCTCTAAAACAAAAAATCTAATCCTTGTCACTTCATCACATATCTCTTTTGGCAATAAATCATTGTAAGCATATGGTATTCATGACTCTTCATTCTATACAATATGCATTCTCCTAAATTCATCATTTTAGCTATATTTGAAGTATATCCATCAGGAAGTCACAAACTTTTAAGTCATTCGTAAACAATAAACTATGTATCATTATCTATGGTGAAGGTGGCTTTGGGTTTTGTGATATGTAACCCATCATTAAACGACTTTATATTCTGATAATCACAGTAGAAAGCTAAATCCATTTTAGCTTTCATGTTATCCTTTATTTACCATTTCTTGTCCATGATCATATTAAAAATATTGCCAAACAATTTCTTCTCGAGCATGACATTTATATTATGGTGGATGACATCAGTCTTTTAATAAGAAAAATCCTAAAATATACTCCACTTTATTTAATTGTGGGTCACACCAAAACCAGAAAACTTCTATTTACAATAATGAGAACCAAATATAATACCCTTATACTACGAAACCACATCATACAATTCTTCATAAGACAATACTGGTGGTGCAACATCCTTTTAATCTCCACTTTTTTTTATTGATAATGACATGGCAAGAACATTCATTGGAAATAAAAAAAAAAAGTTTTACCATCATTCATTAAGGTTAAGGCCTTATTATTTTCCATATAGTATGGACAAGCTAATTTTTCAAGTGTGCTCCAACCTGAGACTATCCCATACACATAAAAATCATTTATGGTCTACATCAATTATGTCTTAATCTAAAAATTATGTTTCTTTGAGACATTATATATCAAAGCCTCGATTGACCATAATTGATTCATATCATCAATCAATGATTAAAGACAAATACCTATATTCCTACCTAGATTGTAAGAACCAGGTATGACCACAAATAAAAACATTAATTTCAACTTAATACACATCTCTAGGGGCAAGTTGTAAGCTATTAGTATAATTGACGAACAAGTATAGGGTGCAACAAAGGATCCAAATAGGTGAAATCCATCTACACACAAGACAATATGTACATTTCATGGTTCCATTAAAAATTAAGGATATACACTATTAAACTATATACAAGCTTCATTATTGATAGGGTATATACTATGACCCCATCTATCGTATCATATGAATAATATCATTTATATGCTCAGTAGTCTTTAGAGATATAAATAACATTTACATACTATAAGTGATTAAGAAGTATCTTAGTTTTTTGTATGCAACAAGTTTCCTTCCTCTACCACTATTTGATTTATACTAAGCATGCTAATAGATTTTGCACTTGATAAATTTACATATTCATCATAGTATAACATGCAAAAGTTTTGACACTTATTGATTTTTTTGATATCCTAGTTCACAAGGTTTCATCATGGATTTTATAGCTTAGAAATCTCTTTCAGCTCATTCCCTTTAAGTAACATGCTTTTAACCTATTCAATTATGCTATCATAATCAGCCCCACTCAACTCGTAATCTAATTTGACGGTAAACACTCTTGCAATTGTCAAAAATTTATTATGAGTTGTGCATCCATCTTGTAATGGTTCGTTGAAATCTTTCAAAAGTTTAAAAAAATTAATTGCATCTACATTTTATTTTTCATCTAAAGAGATGTTATGTGAACCTTCACTTGAATAATCTTGATTCATTCTTATTACATCTGTCACAATACTCTTATAAGGATTACTATTATCATCTGCAAACTTATATATGTTGTTAGAACTAGAAGTTGAGTTAACCATCATTTCTACCATGGTTTCATGAAGAACATAAGGTTCTCCGTGTGCAAATCAACATAAGTATTTCTCAAATAACTATTTTTTAAATAGATGCATCATCACAATATCTTTATGGTGAAACTTTTTATTCTTACACTTCATTTATAGACATCTAATTTTTCTTGTACTGATATTCTTTGGATTTGAAAGTATGGAATTAATAAAACCCTCAACCTTTTGAAGATAATCTTGCTTATATAACCCTAGGGTGAATCTCAATATATCCAAGGATGATCATTCATTGCTTATGAAACCTATATAGAATAAAATTTATTTTATCAATTCCATAAAAAAATAAATTTCCCTAAATTTCCAATTTAACAATAAAATTGACAAAATATAAGGTACCCATTAAAATAACTCATTTGTTCAATTATAACACACCTAAGTTACAAAATCAAAATCAATTTCATCAAATGACAATAAAATTCAATTTCCCCTCAATCCCAAACAAACCCTAACATACAAATCATACATTAATATAATAAATTTCTCTAGAGAAAACATATAAAACCCGTAAATGTATATGCAAACTATAAATGCTACAAAAAATTTTATTAAATTAACCTAAAACATAAATGAGTTATAAAAAAAAAATAGATGAGTTTCTTACTTTGTGTATCGAAGCTTCATAAAAAATTCAATAATAAATGCTAATACTATTGATAGATGTAGATTGATGTCAATGGATTGGAGTGGCTAGATTTGTAAGAAAATACGAGGTTGCTAGTTTTTTTTTTTTTTTTTTTTGCATGAAGAAGAAGAAGAAGAATAAAGGGAAATAATTGCAGGTTATAACTTATTTGCATTTGCTGATGGATTTATTTTGTCGACAATTTCATCTATAATAATGACGTGTCAACTTTTTGATAGAATTGTCAACTGTATTTTTATTGATTTTCTATTTTAGTATTATGCCTGCAATCCCAACATAAATTACCTAGGAAATATATTATGTCATTATTTTTGCTGAAAATTACCATCGAAAATTATCCAACACTATTTTTGTTGGAAAATAGTGACAAAATATTCTTTATCAACTTTTATTATTATTATTATTTATTAATTTTCGTATAGTGAATTTCCTGATAGTGCTATGATAGATGGCGTTCCTCCAAAAAGCTAAAGAGCTTAAAACATACCTGTTCCCAGCCCCAAGTAACTAAAATATCTAAAACTTTCAATCTGATCCGGGGAAATTACAACCACACACCCATCCCACATGCCTCTGGGTATAATAAGACATGATTGCTTCTGTCGTTTGTATTTTTTTTATGTGCCGGCATGCCTACCCTTGTCTTCTACTTGTTTAAGTCTCTACCTTAAAAAAATATCCTCGAGTAACATGGGCTCATCATATCTACCCCTATAACTAATTGTGAGTATTTCGTAGCAGCACGGAAGCATGTGAATACGCTTCCAAGAAAATATTGCTTCTGCTGATAGGGAGAAAATTCCTTCAATCTGAAATTCTAACTTCGAGTCACCATATTAGCAGTATCTTAAGTTTTGGTACGTATGAGGGCACAGACAAATCTAGGAGGTGGTCAGGGTTGTCCCCTTCGAGTCACCATATTAACGAGGATCACCGGTTTGAAGCAAGACTTTTCTAAAGGAGTAATGGGTTTTGTCCGCATATATTTGAACTATACAAGGGGACCATTAAGTTGAGTGCACATTCATGTCTGGTAAAAGAAGTGGCAGCATCCAATCCAAGTTTACCCTTGCCATACAAGGCCAAGAAAACATCTCATGTATGCAATGGATGGTATAGCAAATTAGACATAACTCTAAGATCATCAGTGGCACGGGCATCTGCTTCTAAGAGGAAAAGCTAGTAATTAAGAGGAGAGAGGGTTCTGCCAAATTGAAAAGAACAAGGTGCAAATGACTTTATGTAAGAATTTCGAAGACCTTACACTGATGATCAAGTCATACTCTCTCTCGATCGATCATACTCCGTTTGTTTAATATATAGTATTGATAATGGTATAGTTACGACTGGAAACAGACGAGTCATGCCAAGGCTACATGGATATGGATCAAAATCATATAGCAAATGATGACAAAAATGGAAATTCACAAATCTCCAAAGTATATATATTAATCTATTCTCCTCCTGGTCAAATGGTATGTTAATCACCGCACTAACCCCCAGCTTATGTGATTCTTAATATTAATAATGTTAAGTAATATTTATCTACTTTTATTTATTAAGGGTAGAATAGTATTTTCAGTTTAACCTATATATAATTCCTTTGTATTTAGGTTAACTTATGCATTCATAATATACAGATTATTCAGGATTCTAACCTCCTTTTATGTTTCATCCTAATTACTTTAACATGGTATCAGAGCCTAGTTGATCGAACCCTTGGCTTGTTAATTTTATGGAACTCGCTGCCCTAGTAATAATCATGTTCACCAATGTCAGAGCCACTGGTCGTATCAAAATCGTTATCATCATTCACTTCATTCCCTGTAGGATGTTCCAGCACGCTCAATGCATTCCTTTGAAGCTTAACTTCAGATTCATTTTTCAAAACATCAGACATGAGTTGCTTAACCTATTAAAAGATGGAGGATGAAGATCAGGTTTTGTGCTTGTGGCTGAAGAATTAATATCTGAAACTTTATTTTAGATTCTTCAGCTTTTGCAATTTGGTATTTCTGTTCTGTCTCTGTAATTGTTTCGGTATTTCATCTTCTCTTCGGTTTCTGCAATTTGGTATCAGCTGCTGCAATTTGGTATTTCTGTTCTGTCTTTGCAATTATTTTGGTATTTCATCTTCTCTTCAGTTTCTGTAATTTGGTATCAGCTTCTACAATTTGGTATTTCCGTTCTGTCTCTGCAATTGTTTTGGTATTTCTTCTCTTCAGTTTCTGCAATTTAGTATTTGAGTTAAGTTTCTGAAAAAAAAAGGGAGTTGTCTTCTGCTTCTGCAAAATCTGGTATTTCGACTTTCCTTCAACTTCTGCAATTTGGTATTTTTGTTCTATCTCTGCAATTTTTTTGGTATTTCTTCTTCTCTTCAGTTTCTGCAATTTGGTATTTGCGTTCAGTTTCTGCAAAAAAAAAAATTTGGAGTGATATTTTGTCTTCCACTTCTGCAAAATCTGGTATTTCGACTGTCCTTCAGCTTCTGCAATATGGTATTTCTGTCTGTCTCTGCAATTGTTTTGGTATTTCATCTTCTCTTCAGTTTTTACAATTTGGTATCAGCTTCTGCAATTTGGTATTTCTGTCTTGTCTCTGCAATTGTTTTGGTATTTTGTCTTCTCTTCAGTTTCTACAATTTGGTATTTGAGTTAAGTTTCTGCAAAAAAAAAATTGGAGTAATATTTTGTCTTTCGTTTCTGTAAAATCTGATATTTCAACTTTCCTTCAGCTTTTGTCACGGCATTTACTGCCAAAGAGATTGTTTGGTTACTTGGTTACTTGCCGATATAAGAGTTTTCTTTTCTCATCCTACTCCTATGAATTGTGACAACCATAGTTCTATTCAGATTGCTCACAACTCGGTTTTTATGAGCGAACTAAGCACATTAAGATTGATTGTCATCTTACTCGTCATCATCTCAAGTATGGCACCATTACTTTGCCTTTTGTTCATTCTTCCTTGCAGATTGCAGATTTCTTTACCAAGACGCATTCCATGTCTAGTTTTTTTTTTCTAGTTGGCAAACTCTCGATGCTTGTAGATGTCGCATCGTGAATTTGAGGGGAGATGTTAAGTAATATTTATCTAGTTTTATTTATTAAGGGTAGAATAGTATTTTCAGTTTAACCTATATATAATTCCTTTGTATTTAGGTTAACTTATGCATTCATAATATACAGATTATTCAGAATTCTAATCTCCTTTTATGTTTCATCTTAATTACTTTAACAAATAATTCAAGATGTTATAACTTTTTCTCTTTATAAAGCCTGTGATGCTTCTTTAAACTAATACTAAGAGGTGTTTTAACAAGACAATTACTCGTCAAGTCTTCCGATTCAACAGATTAATGAGAGAAGAAGAGAGAGTAGAGGTTATCAATAGATCAGCAACCAGTGGTGAAAGCCAAGCTGCACACCACAGCCAGATCTTTGTAAACTGGACCTCATGATTTGTTGAATGGTCATCTACGTACGTACGTAGGAGAAAAAGAACAAAATAAATCAAGTGGGGGGGAAAAGGACAGAAGAAGTGATGGCATCTACGAGTAGGAAAACGAGGGACAAGCTGAGATGTTCGATTGTTTTTCTGATGGGTATGTATATTGGAATAAGCACGCGTTGTAGCCTATTTGTGGCGCAAACCCTAAGATTGAGGGATCCACGCTCTATCTTCATTTGCTTTCTTTCTTTATTGGCACAGTCCTTGTCATCGCCGACACGACAACCCCTCGCCTTCCCCATGGAAAGAGAGATTCTCTCTCTCTAATTCTCAATTTATTACTGTCTGCAACTCTATTTTGTTTATAGGTTGACCAATTCCAAAATACAGAAAAAAAAAAAAAAAACTCTTTGTTTGTTTATTATGTAGTTCAAAATAAATAAAAACAGTTCAGAAGAAACTGTTGAGATTTTGTCCCTACTTTCATTTTTCTTTTTTCTTTTCTAAGCATGGAGACTAAATCTACCTCTTCATGATAAATGCATTTCTCATAATTTAGACTGAAATCTGATTAATGGTTAAGGAAAGAACATGTCATTTTAACCATTTTTTCAATCCTCCTATTTTTATGTGTTTTTTAGCCTTTTATCGTGTTTTAGACCTAGTTTGGGGTTGCGGTGCAACCCATTTTTTTATTAAATTTTTTATTTTAAAATAATTTTTTTAGTATTTTTAGATCATTCTGACATGCTGATATCAAAAATAAATTTTAAAAGATAAAAAATATATATTATTTTAATGCATTTACAAACGAAAAACACTTTGAAAAACAACTTCTACTACATTTTCAAACACCTCCTTAATGATATTCATTCACTTTTATATGAGGTTGGAGTCTTGTCCACAAAATATATATAAAAATGCATATTAAAAAATGACATTTAGAACCTAAAAATATAAGTTTGTTTTCTTTGGATGCATAGTTTTTTATTCTAAACTTGCACTTGGTTCATAAGTGATGTAGTCGGATCACTTGAATTTGAAGGTTTTGGGTAGTCAGATGAAGATTTGCATACATAAATTATATTTATGGCATGGACTAGTGAGACATGGTTAAGTTCAAGAAAAGGTTTGGTCGCACTAGACTAACATAACGGCTAAAACATACCATAATTTTTTATCTGATCATTGGATTAGGTTCAAAGTTTTATAAGAGATTTTCAAAGCACAATTCTTTATCAATCCGCTACATAGAATCCTTGAAATTAGACTCAAAAGATCTTGTTTGAGCCAATTTTCCTAAATTTCTTTCTTATTTTTTAATTTTATGTTATTTTTTTATGTTTTAGGATTATGATTCTAATATTAAGCAAAGGTCGGTTTTCTAGCTATTAAAAGCATTGTAAACCTTTTTAAGAGGCTAGCTTTATTTAATTTATTTTCAAATAAAAAAATGATGAATTTATTTTGTTTATCGAGTCTATTATCATTTTTGCTCAAATCATCTCTCGTCTCCGTGATACCGATGCTAGCTCATCTTCAATGTCAAGGTAATCTATTTATCCATGGGCTTTTCTAAAGTGCTTCTTCGTTTTCATTTATCATGTATATGTGAAGATTTTTCTTTGATCATCTACTGAATTTAGTAGTATTAATTTCAATTGCAAAAGTTTCTAGCATAATCTCATTACATATCCTTACAATTCTAGGTTGTAAATAGCTTGCAGATTGTACCAAATCATTGTCTTCTCCAGTATTGCTTATAATTAAGTTGCAAGCAGCTTGTAGATTGTGTCAAACCATTGTTTTCTCTCTTAATGTCGTTTGCTGATTCCTGTATATCATCCTGGTTGGAGAGAAGTAGTTAGTTCCTGCCATGATCATAGCTTTTATACTTCATTTGTTAACCATTATTCATCTATTATATCCACTTTTTAATTTTAAAATTCAACCATCGGTTGACAATAGATGAAACATATCTTGTAATAAATTTTATGATTGTAAGTCAAATAACTATTGTGTTTGTATTGATCAAAAGCACAATTAATTAGACAAATATAAGCTTTGTTTTTAAAAAAAAAAATTAAAGTGAGTGATTAATTGAACATATATATTTTGTTCCTATTAAAATTCTTATTTCTGTGAACTCAAAATATGAATTACTTGAAAAACAATATAGGTCAAAATGGTAAAGCAATAAAAAAATTCATGAAATTAATTTCTTTCTTAGTTATGATATTGTAAAGATTTAAATGTAATATATATAATACCTTAGAATGGAACATCATTATGCTTAGTTTTGCACCAATAACAAAACCAAAATGGTACTAACAACATTACTATTTAACCATAGCCCATTCCATTTCTATTATTACCAACATTACCACCATGTTACCACCATATATGTTACCAACAATGTTTTGATTTAATGGTAAAATTTAAAAGAATAATAACTTTTACAAAAGGATTAAGTAAAAAATTGAAAATCAAAACAATGAGGGCCAAATTTAAAACTATAATAACATCAATTTGAATTCAATGATAAAATTGAATACAAATAGAATTTAAAAAAAAAAAACTCAAGGAAAAGAATTAGAAATCAAAACAATAAGGACCAAATTAAAGAATATAGTATTTAGTACATTATGATTGAAGATTAAAACTGTAAATAAATAAAAATTTTACAAAGAAGGCAATACCAAAATTTAAAAATTAAAAAAAAAAAAAGGTTGAAATATCAATAATAAAGAGGGTCAAGCTGTAATTTCCAGTGAAGGCTCATAAGTGACAAATCGGACCACCACTAGAGACACACGTCACACCATCGGGAAGAGAACATGGTGGTACTTTCAATGAGACAGTGGAATGACATTTTTGGACGTTGATGGGCATCGCATGTGCTGCCCAAAGTGCATGAATGTCTCCTACACCCCTTTAGGTGTCGTACACACGCATCCATTTTTTTTTATCCAAATATAAAATTGCCCCTAAATTGACTTTATAATTAAGAAAAAAATATTATAAAAATAACAAAAAGTCCGTTGAGCTTAGGTTTAAATTTTTTATTTTAAGGGCATTTTGATCGTTTCATTGTGCATTTTAATTGTTTATTATTTTTTATATTTGGTCAAATATCAAATTTCCCTTCATCTAACATTATAATAACAAAAAAAGTATTGTGAAAAATATAGAAATACTCCTTGATGCTAGGTTTAAAAATTTATTCTTCCAAGTGCATTTTAGTCATTTCATTGTGCAATTAAGATGAGAAAAGACATATTTATCCATTGTTAATTTAGAAATGACAAATAAATCATGTGAAAAGACTTTAATGTCCTTGAAAATCAATGTTAAGAGATTTTTAGGAAGAGGGGCAATATATACTGTCATTATATTGTTCTAATAAACAATGTCAATGAATCTAGAGCTACAATAGTTTTCCAAGCCCAATTAGATTTTGCTAATGTTATATTGAAATATAATGCAAGAAAACGAAATCAAGTTTTCAAGTTTCAATACACTTAGTAATAGATATATTTTGTATCATTTTATTTTCAAGCAGATTGTTTTGTGTTTTTTTTTCTTGTATTATTAAAAAAACTATAATATCTAGTAAAAAATATTTGATTTAAAAAAAATGATTTCCTTGCACATTCAAGCAAGTCACTAGTTATCTCTTAAACAAAATAAACTTAAACAAAACCTCATGTAAACTTTGGTCATACCCTCTTATTAATTAATTGTTATCGTGGTAATACAACACCATTTACTGCACCACCAGCTAATTACTAATGTAAATCTTTTTGTTGTCTTTAATTTTTAGTTATAGAGTCTTGTCTATATATGTCAAAAGAAAAAAAAAAGTTCTTAATCCAATCATAATTAATATTTAAATTACTTTTTATAAGTGACTGTTTATTTTGTGGAAAGGATTTCTCAAGAAACACTACCACAATCTTTAGATTTATCGAAGGAATTTTCCATCAATATTTGAACTATCATTCCGTTGGTAATTAATTTACCAACGAAATCACCGACGGAAATGCTCCGTCGGTAAATCTATCATTGATAATTTTTTATCCATCGATAAGTCCGTTTGTAATTAAAAAAATATCATTACTGATAGATTTACTAAAGGAAAAAGCGAGCAAAAAAAAATTACCCTCTTCTTTCCGTCGGTATTTCTCTCGGCAAAATACCGTATGTAATTCAGTCGGTAATTATTTAAAAATATTTAAAAAATTCTTTTTACAAAACTATAAAATAATTAAATTAATATAAATCAACACTCTATAATACTCAAAATGCTTGGAAAAAAGAAGAAGAAAATCAACTCAAACAAATTTGCAACAAATAAATTCAACTAAAAAAAATCATATGAAAAAAATTTATAAATCCTATAAATAAATCAACTAAAAATTGATCTCATATGAAAAAAAAAATCCTAGAACAACATTCATACAATTATTAAGAACAAAAAAATTAAAAATAAAATAAAAAAAAAATATAGTGAAAAAAAACATGAAAAAAAAAAGAAAAAGAAAGAAATCTTACCTTAATGTAATTGCAAGTAAAGCTAAGAAGAGAAAAAAAAACAAATTTGTAAAGTATACTAATTAAAAACAAAACTAAGAAGAAATGAGAAGAAGACATACTTGAGCATGGAGGAGAAGAGGAGTTGAGGAGAGAAGAGAAGAAAAAGAAAAAGAAAAAGAAATGGATATTGATGTTTTTTACATCTGGTGAATAAGAAGAAGA
>Ga0325400_1000689_pt1 | contig 25917 bp, 17 predicted proteins | sample PopdelMetagenome_2_FD_205662 | JGI IMG/M metagenome (GOLD analysis project Ga0325400, IMG submission 205662) | Populus deltoides microbial communities from Bellville, Georgia, United States - Xylem-PdKOR-R1 | ecosystem: Host-associated > Plants > Phyllosphere > Stem > Wood/Secondary xylem...
ACAGCATGATCCCCTGGAATCTGAAATTCAGTTATTACGACGAAGCCGCCCGGAAAGATACGTTTCTGATTGCCAAAACCGGCACGTCCGAGTACGACGCCCACTGGCGGCCGATGCTGGCCGACTTTGCCAGGCACCTGAAACAAAAGGGCTGGTTTGAAAAAACGACCATTGCCATGGACGAGCGCCCAATGGAAGCCATGCAGCAGGCCCTGACGCTGATTAAAAGCGTGGACAAGGCCTTCCGCGTATCGCTAGCGGGCAACTATCACCCCGAACTCCAGCCGGATTTGATTGATTACTGCCTGGCGGTCAATCAGACGATTGATGAACCGACGCTGCAACAGCGGCAGAAAACAGGCTTTAACACAACCTACTACACCTGTTGCACCGAACGGTATCCCAATACATTCACGTTTTCGCCCCCCGCCGAATCGACGTTTATCAGCTGGTACGCGGCCAATAAAGGGTACGACGGCTACCTGCGCTGGGCCTACAACTGCTGGGTAAAAGACCCGCTCCGCGACTCCCGCTTCCGGACCTGGCCCGCCGGCGACACCTACATTGTGTATCCCGGCCCCCGCACGTCCATTCGTTTTGAACGGCTCATTGAGGGCATCCAAGATTACGAAAAGATCCGCATCCTGAAAGAAGAGTTCAACGCCAAAGGGCAGAAAGACAAAGCGCAGCAGCTGGAAAAAGCGCTGGGCGGCATCGACGTTTCGGCCTTAACCACCAAATCCGCGGCTGAGGTGCTGAACCCGGCCAAAGCGGTGATCAATTCATTCTAACCCGCTATGGGGCCAATCAAATCAGCAAGGCGAGTTTTCGACGCGGTTGTCTACTGATCTTCCTACCAATACCCGACTATGAAGGCTTGTTTTGTCGCTCTTTTTATAACCATTTGTGTTTCATTTTTTGTTGCGCCGGATGGTGGCCGTAGGTCAGCGGTGACCAGCTACGGGTATGGGCCAACGGAAGGGCCGGTTGAAGAACTGATTCAACTGGATTCAACGCGGGTGGGCGCGCGGACGGTTGTATCCGGATTGAACGTACCCTGGGAAATTAGCTGGGGGCCGGATAACTGGATCTGGTTCACCGAACAAGGCGGAACGGTGAGCAGGGTGAATCCAGCAACCGGCCAGAGAAAGGTGCTATTGACTATACCGGACGTTTTTCGGAAAAAATCCTACGGCTTACTGGGTATGGCGATTCATCCCGATTTCAAAAACAGCCCCTACGTTTTTCTGGACTACACCTATCTCCGCGATTCCACGATCCAGTCCCGGCTGGTGCGGTACACCTACGCAAACGACAAACTCACTAACCCCGTCACGCTGCTGAATGCTATTCCGGGGGAGACTTACCACAACGGTTGCCGGATCATCATCGCGCCGGATGGCAAGCTGATGATGTCGACCGGAGACGCCGGACGGGACAAGATGGCGCAGGATCCAAAGGCGCTGGTGGGTAAGATTCTCCGGCTCAACATCGACGGCTCGATTCCGGCGGATAATCCCATTCCGGGTAGTCCGGTCTGGTCGTGGGGCCACCGAAATCCGCAGGGACTGGTTTTTGCGTCGAATGGTAAACTGTACAGTTCGGAACATGGGGAGGCCAGCAGCGATGAGCTGAATATCATTCGGAAGGGCGCGAACTACGGCTGGCCGAACGTGCTGGGTAAATGTACCACCGAGGAAGAAAAAGTGTATTGCGGGGCCAATGCTATCACCGAACCCCTGAACGACTGGACCGCGATCATTGCGCCGTCGGGTATTGATTACTACAACGCTCCGGCCATTCCCGAGTGGCGCAATGCCATTCTGGTCACAACCCTGAAAACGTGCAGCTTCCGGGTGCTGCGGCTGAACCAAACGGGCGACGCCGTCGAGTCGGAAAAAATCTATTTCGATAAAGCGTTCGGTCGGTTGCGCGACATCTGCGTAGCGCCCAACGGCGACATTTATGCCTCCACCAGCAACCGCGACTGGAACCCAACCTGCGACGGTTTCCCCCGGCCCACCGACGACCGGATCATCCGAATTTTTGCCGTCAAAAAAGGAGCGTCGGTAAAGCTGGTCGCGGCCTCCGGTAGTAAGGGACAAAAGCTGGTCGAAGTGGCCCTTTCGGCGGGCCAGACACTATACAACCAGCACTGTTTGGCCTGCCATAAGAAAGACGGTAACGGCTTTGAAACTACCTTTCCGCCCCTACAGGGAACCCCCACGGTACTGGGCGAGAAAAAAGCGCTGATCGCCGTTCTGCTGCAGGGCTTATCCGGACCCCGAATAGTTAAGGGCGTGACGTTCAATCAGCAGATGCCGGCCTTTTCTTTTCTGTCGAATGGGGACCTGGCGGAAGTACTGACGTATGTTCGGTCGAGTTTTGGCAATCAGGCCAGCGCCGTTACGCCCACCGACGTTGCCAACGCGCGTAGCCCGGCTGCCACAAAATGAATGACGGGAAAGAACGGGTCATTCATCATTCGTTCCCCATACTCCACTTTTTCGGCTTGGCACCAAGGTGTTGTTCAAACAGGCGCGTAAAGTGGCTCAGGTTGGAAAAGCCCAGTCGATAACCGGTTTCGGAGACGGTCAGGTTTTCTTCGCGCAGCAGCCGGGCGGCCTCCTGCATCCGGATGCGCTGGAAATAATCGTACAGCCCCAGGCCGAAAATCTGGGTGAATAATTTGCGGAGTTTCAACTCATTCATGCCGGCTATTTTCACCAGATCCTTCACGGGCGTGGGCTCGTTAAGTTTGATTACCAGCGCATCCCGTACTTTATAAATTGCCTTTAGCTCATCGATTTTAATGTTCTCATGCGCCGTTTCCTTGCGCTTGCTCAAATCACGGAACAGGAAGTACAACAACTCCGAGGTTTTCAATCGGTAATAGAAATCAGGCAGGGTGGGCTGAGTACTGGTCCTGCTTATCTCATTAGCAATTCGGACAATATCCGCCGACATGAACTCTTCAATAAAAAACTTATTTTCCTGCTCAAATAAAAAATTAAAGCGGGGTTGATCCTCTTTTAAAAGCAGCTGTAGGTAGTCGAGACTGACCATAACGGAGATCATTTTCTGATGCAGATTTTTCGGCGACTGAAAGCTCGCTCCTGAAAGTAACGGCATGATTTGTACGCTCGGCAGTTCTTCGATCAACGTCGTTTTCTGGGACGCCGGATCTTCCAGGCCATCATTAAAAAAGTTTTTGAAGCCAATCAGAATCCCGGACCCAATGGCGGTAATGGGGCCGCGTTTAAACAGGAATTCCTTTTTGGATACCAGGCTCCGGATCATCAGGACAAACTCGGGTAGAAAATCAAAAATCTGGACGTTACGAAAGGCGAAGCTCTGCAGAAAGTCGTCATGAATCTCGTCGGATAGCTGCACACCCAGGCGTTCTGCCATGGCCGCCATTTTCTCAAAGTTCTGTCTGCTTTCGGATTGCGACTTCATTTTTACGACTGTTTTTACTAGTTACTGCGCTATTTTAAGCTTAAAAACTGACATTCCTTTGTAAAAAAATAAAAGAAGGAAATCCGCTATGGCAAAGTCAGTTTTAATATCAGGTGCCAGCATTGCCGGCCTCACAATGGCTTACTGGATGAAGCATTACGGCTATGAAGTAACCGTGGTGGAAATTGGGCCTGCGCCGAGAATGGGCGGCTCACCCATTGATGTGCGTGGCGACTCGCTGGATACGGCCCAACGAATGGGCATACTCGATGCCATAAAAGGGGCAAAGCTGCAGACGATGGGGGTTGAATTCCTGAACGCAGCGGGGGAAGTAGAAGGAACGATGCTGGTTGAAGAACTCGGCGCTATCCGGCCGGGGGATGATACGGAAATTCGGCGGGACGATTTGGTCAATATTTTATACAAAAACGCAAAGGACGGCATCGCGTATCGCTTCAACAACCGCATCGTCGACTTAAAGCAAAGCGAAGAATCGGTATGGGTTACTTTTAAAGACGAAACTGTCGAAAAATATGATTTCGTCATTGGCGCCGATGGTATTCACTCAGGGGTAAGAAAGCTCGCTTTTGGGCCTGAAGAACAGTTCTCGCACTTCCTGAATTTTTATTTTTCTGTTTTTCCGACCCATAAAAGTCTGGGTAAGAAAGATTTCGGCCAGATGTATACCACGCCAGCCAATATGGCCGTGATCTACTTTTACAATGAAGATTGTGCGGATGGCTTTTTAACGTTCAGAGCCAACGAAAAAGTTAATTACAACCGGCGGGATATAGAAGCCCAGAAACAGATTGTCATTGACGCCTTTAAGGGCATTGGCTGGAAAGTGCCCCAGATGATTGAGGAATTGAAAAAAGCCGACAATTTTTATTTCGACCAGGGCTGCCAGATAAAAATGCCTGCCTGGACCACCGGCCGGGTGGCCCTGGTTGGCGACGCGGGTTATGCCCCCGCCTTTCCAACGGGCATGGGAACGACGCTGGCCATACAGGGAGCTACGGTTCTGGCCGATGCCATGGCCGAGGAAGCGGATTACAAGGTGGCTTTCCAGAAATACAACGAAACCTTCCGGCCAACCGTCGAGGCATTGCAGGCAACAGTCTACGAGGGCCTTTCCTTTTTACTACCTGAAACGCAGGAGGCAATCAATGCCCGGAATAAAGGCTTGAACTAAAGGTGATTAGTGGCCGGGAGAACCTGTTTAGGTTATTCTCCCGGCCACTAACTCCGGAGACAGAGGCTGGCGGTAAGTCCGGCTTTGCCGAGTTATTTTCCGGGTTCTTCCTGATGTGAGTAAGTCCCCGGTTATGGATTTTGTGGAGGATAGAATGACTCTATAAATTGCCAGTAAGAAGTCGGTTTTAGATGATGGTAGTACCAGGCCTGAATCTCAAGGGAAGTTACAACGGACAGTAACGTGCATTAGAATACAAACTAGGTCCTCAATGGGAAAGACAAACAATCCTGCTGAAAAATACTGTAAACAAGCTCGCAAGCACAATCGTCAGGAAAATGGTTACCCATTGGCGATTTGTGTCGTCGGCCGGTAGCAATTTTTCGACGTAATTCTTGATAAATCCGTGAGTAATCTGGATTGGGTTGCTAGCGCTCAGTTTGGGGTAGTCCCGTAAGCAGTATGGGTAAAAGTTAAACTAGTTACTCTTTATAGCAGTAATTCATCCCCTACGGGTTTCCATTCAACGTTTATGAAAGCATTGTTTTATTGGGTCTTCCTGCTGTTTGTGTTATCCTGTAAAAGAGAATCATCGGATACCGTAAGCCCCGCCTATCCGGATTGGCACACGGTAACAGCCCCGATTGACAAGGAAATCCAGGGCGTGTGGGGCGACTGGGATAAGACGCTGATCATCTCGACGATGTCGGAGCTGTTTCGCACGACCGATCAAGGAAAAACCTGGCAACCAGTGCATCAATCATCCATCGGCATCTTCACGGTAGTCGAGTACAGGGACACTCTCTTTACCATGACCGGGCTGCATGGGTATAAAACGGTGTTTGACGCCGATCATTACAGTGTCGATGATGGTAAAACCTGGCAACGCTATACCCGGTACAACCCTGTTTTTGATAATGCTGTTGAACTCAAAGACAACGCATTCTGGATCAATCCGGTGACAACTTCCCATGGCTTAACTTACCGGATTAATCAGGTTTTTCTGGATGGGCCAACCGCGACAACGGGCCTTTATGAAACCCCCGGCGTAGTCACCTCCGATGGCCGCCGAATCGATCTTCCTCAGCTGCATCAGTTGCGTAGTCTGTACCTGGATACGAAAGGGCGACTTTATATTGCGGGCACCGACGCCGTTTGCGGCCGGGGGCACTCCGGAGAGAAGTTCGCTTTCTGCAACAGCAAAAATGGCCGGGGAGTCGTCTATATTTCCAAGAAGCCACTGCCTTAGGGAGCGCTACCCTAACGCACCGATTGTTCAGAACGTTTTTAGGGGCCGCTTCACAGACTGCCGGATTAAACCCCATCCGAACGGCCTCAACCCGTAGTTTCAGTAAGGCCGGCGGGAGCAGACGAGTTTGTAAGTCCGTGAACGTTTACATACATTCGGGGTGTATTCATCGAACGTACCACCGCCCGTTAATGGAAAATTTCACACTAGTGCTGGCACTGATGAGTGTCATGGCGCTGCTTAGTGCCCTTGCCGATCGCTTTAAAGTCTCGTCGCCAATCGTACTGATTTTAGCCGGCATCGCCATTGGATTCATCCCCGGTATGCCCTCCATTGAAGTTAGTCCTGAAATCGTTTTCCTGCTTTTTCTGCCCCCTTTGCTGTACGATGCCGCGTTCAATCTGCCATTCCGGGCTTTTAAGGAAAACCTGAATACCATCAGCACCATGGCTTTCGGGTTGGTGTTCCTGACAACGGCGGGCATTGCCGTCATTGCTCACTTTGCGATTCCGGGTATGAACTGGCCGCTGGCGTTTGTCCTGGGCGCTATTCTCTCTTCGACGGATGCGGTGGCGGCCCTCAGTATCACGAAAAGTCTGGGCTTGTCACCCCTCGCCGTAACGATCCTCGAAGGCGAGAGTCTACTCAACGATGCATCGGCGCTTGTGGCTTACCGCTGTGCCGTGGGCGCCGTGACCGGTGTTGCGTTTGTCTGGTGGGATGCCTCGCTGACGTTCGTTCTTCTGATTGCGGGCGGCTTTTTGGTCGGCCTGCTGATATCCTGGCTGCTGAAACCTATTCTCCGACTGGTGCGCAATCAGGCGCTGGCGGTGTTAAGCTTTACGCTGCTTGCGCCCTTTATTACCTATCTTGTTGCTGAAGAAATGCATTCTTCCGGCGTTATTGCCGTAGTTATGCTTGGTTTTGGGATTGCGCGGTTAAGTAGTTTTCAATTTCCCGATAAATTGAAACGTCAGTCGGCGCACATCTGGGAGTTACTGGTTTTTTTGCTCAACGGCCTGATCTTCATCTTGATTGGTCTCGAATTACCCCATATTATAGATTCAATTTCTTCGGAGGAGCTGTGGCGAGATGCCGGTTACGCGCTACTGATTGCCATGACGGCCCTGGCCATTCGGGTGCTGCGTGTCTTTTTACAGAAGGCCAGCCTGGATCACGGATTCAACCACCCGAAGATGAGAAATAGCAAACGGGCGATTCCGGAAACGATCCTGCTGAGTCTACAGGAAAGTCTGATCATCAGTTGGTCGGGTATGCGGGGAATCGTTTCGCTGGCCGTAGCGATTGGTTTACCGGAGACGCTGGCGGACGGTCAGCCTTTTCCGATGCGGGTAACGATTATCTACATTACCACTGTTGTCGTACTCATCACGATAGTAGGACAAGGGCTACTGCTGCCGGTGTTGGTACGAAAAATCAAGGCACAGCCGGTTACGGCGGAATCGCTGAACTAAAACCCTGGGCCGATAACCGGGCTCAATGGGTTAGCAGCGGTGAGGCCGCAGCCGCTTTGCTGGGTTGGGGCATGCGGTATTTTATGGCCGCGGTGGTCCCGATGTTGAGCAGGGCCAAACCGGTCAAGACCGCCAGCAGAAGCAACGGACCGGATTGCTGGACCAGGTAACCGCCAAGCAGTGGTGTGAGCGACTGCGCCAGCAGGGCCGGGCGGGCCAGTCGTCCCAGCACAACCGGATAAGCCTTCGGACCAAATAATTCGAGCGGCAGAGTGCCCCGTAAAATCGAACGCATCCCATTTCCCAGACTATAAAAGACAACCCCGGCCACCGCCAGAGCCGGTGCTATGGCCAGCAACAGTAAGCCCAGAACCGTCAGAACAGACGAAATAAATGTCGTCCAGATGGGGTGCTTTCTGGGCGCTAACAGATCCAGTAAACGAACGCCAACCTGACAGGGGCCAATGAGTGCGCCCATGCCAATGGCAGCCGTTAAAGAGTGGCCCTGAGCGCGTAACACGTCAATCAATTGCACCGTCATAGCCGTCATGATGATGGCCGCCAGGGTCAGATTGACGGCTACGAGCCAAAAAAGAGTTCTATCAATAGGAGCCGATGCGGGTTTTGGCTTATCCCCAAGAGGCTTCGCTGAATGGCTTACGCGCTGACCCGGCAAGGCCAGTTTATAGAGTGGCCAGACGCTTACCCACAAAAAGAATCCGTAGCCCAGGCAGGCGGTGCGCCAACCCCATTCGCTGATCAGCCAGCCCATCAGCGGCCAGATAACCGTCGAGCAAAAGCCGGAGATGAGCGTAATCTGGGTAATCGACTGCTTCGCCTGCAAGCCGTAGTGTTTACCCAGAACGGCAAACAGAGCATCATACAGTCCCATTGCCATACCGATTCCCATAATGCACCAGCCGAGCATAAAAATCCAGAGAGAGTGCGCCAGAGCCACCATCATTAGGCCCAGTCCTACAACGAAACCACTTGAAAGGAGCCCTAAATTTGTTCGGGGCCGGGCAATCTGCCTGCCCGCCCAGGGGGCCAGGATACCCGAAACAAACAGTCCGACGGAGACGGAGCCGTACACCCATTGATGGGGCCAGTGGGTGTCCTGCACTACGGGATCGGCTAAGACAGCCATCAGGAAAAACGAGCCGCCCCAGACCAGAATCTGCGCTACGCCCAGTAGCCCGTTGCTGACTAAAGAGGCTGGCGATGGTCGTTTTGCGCGTTGATGAAGCATGCCCTGTCTTTTTATTGGAGTATACTGCGACAAAGTTCTTCTTTGTGGTTTAATTTGTAAAACGCTATTTTTCTATGAGTATCATCGATAAAACCGATTGATTTGTATGGAACTCCGCCAACTTCGTTACTTCCTTAAAGCCGGTGAACTTCTGAATTTCACGGAGGCTGCCCGAGCCGTTAACATTAGTCAGAGTACGTTATCCCAACAGATCAAGCAGCTGGAGGAGGAGTTGGGAACTTTGTTGTTCGACCGTATTGGCAAGCGCGTTGTACTCACCGAAGCGGGTCAGCATTTCACAACCTACGCCCGCCAGACAGTCGCCAGTGCCAACAGTGGTCTGCAGATTTTGCGCGATCTGGCCGATGTTAAAAAGGGCGAGTTATTAATTGGGGTAACCTACGCCCTCAGGACGTTGCTTACGCCCGCTTTAATCGCGTTTTCAGCCACGTATCCTGATATTTACATTAATGTGCTGTTTGCTACTTCGGAAGAGTTGATGGAGAAGTTACACCAGGGCGTGCTGGATTTTCTGTTAACTTTTCAGGAAGCTGAATGGAAGGCGCCTTTGGTTGGAGAGCCGCTTTTTGAGTCCCGAATGGCCCTGGTTGTCGCGGATTCGTCGCCCCTGAGTCAGAACGACCGGATAACACTGGCTGAGTTGAGCAACTTACCCCTGGCCCTGCCGGTCAAAGGCTTCAGCACCCGGCAATTCATCGACCATGCATTTGCGCAGGGCGGACTGCATCCGGATGTTAGGATAGAAATCAATGACGTACCCACTTTGTTTGATCTGGTAAGAACCGGCCATTGGCATACTATTCTGTCGATGGCAACGGTAGCGGGTCAAGCGGGTTTGAAGGCTATACCCCTCGAAGGCGAGTCAATGAACCGACAGGCGTCGGTCGTCTGGCTGGAGTCGAGCTACCGCAAAAAAGCCGCCATTCGTTTTTGCGAGTTACTGCTCCCTTGATGGCTCTCTTTGCGGAAGTTGATGGCTCAGTAAAAACCTTTACTGGTTCCGTACGTACTCGACCCAGTAGCCTGCCGGGAGCTTTGGCACAACGACGAAGTTGCTGCGCCCATCAATGGGAGAAGAACGTCTGCAGTAGTTTTCACTGACCGAGTAAATCACCTTTTTCTTCCTGTCATCGCGTGTGACATTCATGATATAGCTGCTGTTACTTCCTTGGTTGACTGTCGTCAGCCCAAGGATATCATATTGGGAAAAATCAACGCTGTCCAGGCGATTCGCGCAGCAATCGACAAACACCTGTTTGTACTGTTCCGTCGATGAAATTTTAATTCCGTTACGGCTCAGATCCTCGCCTTGTTTGGTATCATAAGCAAAATAGCGCCGATCCAGGACGCGAAGGACAAGCCCGGCCGTCTGATCCGCGTTTTTTTCGCACGTGGGATCCTGGCATGAGGTAAGACCCAATAAGGAAAGCAGCAGCATCTTTTTCATATACGTAATGACCTCTTTATTAGGCAAACGGTTGGAACGGTTTGTGGCGCTGGTACACACTAGTTGAGCTGCAGCCATCATCCGACACCCTGTTCTAAAACCTAACTGGTGAAAGACCGGTGGTTGCTTTGGTTACTGATCCTGTTTAGGGCGAAAAGGATTGTATACTTTTTTATCGGGCTTGTGCTAAATCGTTCTGGTTAATGCTGGCTATGCAGTTATTGATGGTAGAATATTTTAGTAACGAAAAAGCTAGTAACCGGCTGGAAAGTACCGATGCCATTAAAGCTAAAACGGTTAGTAGGACTATCGTTGGCGGGAATCGCCATCCGCTTTGCAGCAGGATAGGGTAAGCCGGGATCGCATTGGGCCTGTTAGTATGATTTTTTATTACCTGAATAATCAAAGTATCTTCATCCTACAGTGATAAGTAGGTAAACTGTAGTCAATAAATTTATCACAAAGCGCATTTTTAGATTGGTTCCTGTCACTTAGGATGTATAACTTAAGAAAAGAGAGTGGTTATGAATCATTGTTTATTTTTAATTACCTTTAAGGGAAATTATAACAATTAAAAAGACTTCAATCTATCTAATAGATAGAACGACCCAATTTCAGCTTACGAGTGGAATTTTCGCGACGCTAACCGGCTCGGGCGTCCCAGTAGATTTACGAAGTTAACCGGAATGTGAACGGGAAAGGCAACATACGACTTACTTATTAAGCGCTCATGCAAATGCTACTATAAAAATTCACTAAGGCGTCTTTGTGCCGGTCATCAGCCACCAGCCCAAAGATGCCCTTAACAAATAAAGTCGTTGTTCTCTTTTGATTGATTAAGAGCCAGACGGGCTAGTGATTACCATTACTCGTCATCTTCGAGTGAATCTGTTCAAAGTCGGCTTGCGGAATAGCGAATAAGCCGAAACGAAACCGGTAGCCCCAACGCTTTTTGTCCTGGATAAAACTTAGTTGTTCGATGAGGGGCTGAATCGGTGTTTCCGCGATCGATTCGTAGATTACGCTTCGCCGATAGGGTTGGAAATCAGTCGCTACGGCTGTCTGATAGACAGCATCATCCGCTATTGTGCCTGCCGCTACAAATCGCTGACACGGCTCAGCTCCACCATAGACTAACTTGGGAGCGTACAAAAGGATCCGGTCGCCGGGCTTCATCCGGCGCAGTGGAGCGGCCTTTCCGTGATTCGCCTGCACGATACCCTGTTCAACTCCTGAAAGAATGTGGTTGCGCGCTGCAACAGCCACCCAATAATGCTGCTCACCCATGCCTGTTTAGGTTTATTTAGTAGTCATCACTACTAAATAAACCATTCTGTTCCTGTTTAGTTTCGTTGAAGCGAGTCGAATTAGAACGATAGCAAACAGACTTTTTCAAGCTCACTGTTTTTATGGCCAAAGAGCGACTGGTGGCAGTTATTGGGCGAGAACAAACGCTTACTTTGCGGCATTAAACGACCCAAAGCATCCCAGTCCGCCCTCAACATTGCTGGGAATAGATACCGGCTCGGCGAATGGATTGCCGCTAACCTGGTTATTGCGCTCCAGCGCCTGATGGTATCGGTAATAGCCTTCGTCGACGTTCAGCAGATAAGCCCGCACCAGGATAGGCGGATCGGCCTGAATCTTGCCATTCGAGTACGCAAAAGAGAGCCGCCCCCTGGGCGAAACCATCAGGCCGCCATCCCGCTCCTGGTCGGTCAGGAAAGGGCTGTTTTCTTCATAGAAGAAGTGACCAATCTGGCGCGACGGTATAAACGACCCCGGCTGACCGGGCGATCCGAAAACATACTCCTGCCCCCCGTACTCGGTATCGCCCGCTACCTGATAAAAGTTAACCTGATCAGCCGGATCCCGCCAGAGCACCCTGACGTAGTAACCCACTCCGGGATAACCCTGATTGGCTGACGAATCCAGTTGTACTTCCGTAATAGGCACCGGGCGGGGAACCGTCGTCGTGGCCCGCACGGATGGATACCCCGGCAGCAATACCGAAATCCGGTACGTCCGGCCCGCCCCAATGGGAAACTGCCGGGCTGGCGCCCAATAAAACAGCTTCTGCGCATCGTAGGTCAAGGTAATCGACTGGTCGCCGTCCTCCAGTTTCACTGTCGCCCCGGGTAAGACACCACTGGCATTGGCCTGTTCGCCCAGCACAGGCCTCGACAGGCTCACGGCCGCCACAATGGCCGTATCCTGCGGAGACAGATAGCATTGCAGCACTAACTTGTTTTCACCCCGGGTCAGTTCGTCGGGACTTACTTCCCGAACCAGCAGGTTCTCGCAGGCGACCAGTAAGAGTAGGAGACCTAGTAAAGGAATTGTGCGCAGAAAGGTCATGGTCAAAATTTAAAGCCGTAGGTAAAGGAAGGAATGATGGGGAAAACCGAGTAACGCTTCAACACCGTACGGGAGGTATTGCCGATGGAGTACACGTCACTCAACTGGTAGAAGAAAGGATTCCGGCGGCTATAGGCGTTGTATAGGCTGAACTCCCAGGTCCGTTCGTGGTGCTGTTTCTTTTTATGAAATTGCAGACTCACGTCCAGCCGGTGGTAGGCTTCGGCCCGGAAACTATTGCGTTCGCCGTATTCCGAAACCGTGCGGTTGTAACCAAAATAGTAATTGAAAGCCGATGGTAACCCACCGTACCGATACGGTTCCGCCACCTGACGCGGATTCGCCGTGTAGTTCGCCAGCGGCATCGTCAGGGCCTGACCCGTTCCGTATACCCAGCTGCCCGAGATCGTAACGCGCGGGTTGATCTCGTAAATACCCACCAGCGAAAGGTCGTGCCGCCGGTCGTAACGCGGGTAAAAAGGCCGTCCGCCGTTGAGTTCGGCAAACTGCCACTGCGTCCAGGAAAGCGTGTAGCCAATCCAGCCCGAAAACCGCCCTACTTTCTTCTGCAACAGCAACTCGCCCCCGTACGACCAGCCCCGTCCGGCGGTTGTGTTGTCCTCCCAGCGGACCTCGTTGGCCGTTTCGGGATTGTCAAGTTGCAGGAAACTGGCGCCTTCCCGGTAGCTGATGATGTTGCTCATGGTTTTGTAGTACCCTTCCAGCGTCAGCGTCAAGCCCTGTGGCGTAAAGTCTTTGGCTAAACCGGCGGCCACCTGCCGCGACTGCTGCGGTTTGATGCGGTCGGTGGTGGGCACCCACAAATCCGTGGGCAAACCGATACTGGTGTTCGATAACAGGTGAACGTATTGATTCATCTGGGCGTACGAAGCCTTGACCGACAGGTCCGGCCGAATGATGTAAGCCCCCGATAGCCGAGGCTCGGGCCGGACATACTGGATCCGCCGGGTAGCAAAATGACTCAGCCGCAGGCCCCCGTTGATGCGCCAGCGGGCCGTCGGTTTCCAGATGTCTTCCAGATACAGGCCCGACTCCGCACTGTGAATCGTCTCCACCTCCTGTTTCAAGCGCTCCACTTCCGAATCCCGTAAGACAATGGCGCTGGGCGTAAACCGGTGGAGGGTCGCCTGTAAACCCAGGCGCAGGGAATGCTGCGGGCTGGGGTAAAAGTCCAGATCATACTTCAGAGCTACGTCCCGAATGCCTGAGTTGTAGCGCAACGTGTAGGTTTCATCGTTTCCCGGTTGCAGGCCCCGGGTGGTTGATTCGTTGGAAATACCAAACCGGTAGTTGCTGAAGATGAGCGAGGTATTCGAAAACAGCCGTTGCGAAAACAGATGGTTCCAGCGCAGGGTAGCGGTGGCGTTGCCCCAGTTCAGGCCTACCCGGTTAATGAACGTGTTATCGCGGTCGCGGGAGTAGAACTTATCCTGCCCAAAATAACCGCTCAGGTAGAGCTTGTCCTTTTGTCCAAAATCGTAATTGAGCTTGGCGTTCAGGTCGTAGAAATAGTATCCCCCGGTCGACTGCCCTTTGCTTTCAATCAGGATCAGGGGCTGGGTCAGCACATCCAAATACGTCCGCCGGGCCGACACCAAGAACGAAGACCTGCCTTTCTTGACGGGTCCTTCCAGGGTTAGCCGGGAGGCAATCAGGCCAATGCCGCCTTCGCCGTGAAACCCTTCTTTATTGCCCTCTTTCATGTTCATCTCAATCACCGACGAAAGGCGACCCCCGTAGCGCGCCGGGAAGCCGCCCTTGATCAACTCCACACTCTTGAGCGCGTCGCCGTTGAAGACCGAGAAGAACCCGAATAAGTGGTTGGCGTTGTAGACGACCGCATCATCCAGAATAATCAGGTTTTGATCTGGTCCGCCCCCGCGCACGTAGATGCCCGTCTGCCCTTCGGTTCCTTTCTGAACACCGGGCATGAGTTGCAGCACTTTCAGCACGTCCTTCTCACCCAGCAAGGCGGGTATCTTTTTGATCTGGCTAACGGGCAGGCTGATCTGGCTCATCTGGGGGCTTTCGCTCACTTTCTCGGCCTCCCGGTTGCCCGTCACCTGAACCTCCGCCAGTTGCTGGCCCGACGTTAATTCAATCGTCAACTGCGTGTTTTGCCGAAGATCGACCGAACGCGTAACGGTTTGGTAGCCAACCAGCGAAAACGTCAGGGTAACCCGATCCTGCGCCGGTAAGGTGAGTGAATAAAAACCGTAAGTGTTGGTTACTGTCCCTGCCGAGGTACCAGCCTGCAGAACGTGAACGCCGATAAGAGCCTCCTGGCTGCCCGCTTCCCGAACGTAACCACTAATGGTATAGCGTTTAAGCGCAGCCGGCGTCTGCGCCCTAGCTTCCAGTAGCCAGCCCACACACCAACAAAGAAAGACTAAAGAATGCTTCATACAAGGAAGATAAAGAATGGGGATAGCGTAGATAGGGCAATGGCTGATCTGATGACTCACTCCGCCTGGAAAGTCACGTTTATCACCGTATCCGAATTGGACACGTCGTTTAATTGGGATCGATTAATTGCGCGGAGTGGTGGGCACTGAACTCAACGGAAGAGCAACAAACTATTTGATTAATCAGGCAGAAGGGAGCAAAAAAGTATTCACTCCAATGTCTAGTAATTAAGCCTGTGCATGAGGAGAATCGACGCGTTCAGCACTTGTAGGATCTGTAGCGCAGGGAAAAGCAATCCGCTTAACAGGAGTGAAAATCAAGGGTAGAAGCGTGTAATTTTTCATGTGGATAGATTTAAGCGTGCTCAATCACCCTTTAAACGTTGAAGAAGAAAAAGAAAATAAGAGGATTTTATTTACCGGTTAAATAGCCTAAGTAGAAATGAATAAAAAACTGCACTCTAAACCATTATCCGCACGAATGAACCGGTATGGACTTGTGATCGCGCTTATCTTTTTGTCAATGCCTTTTTGTTCGCCTGCCCTGGCTCAATCGGAGTTGCCCGACAGTTTAAAAGCCACTTATACTCCTGTTACCAGTTACTACTATGTCAAACCGGTCGCTGGGGTGATCCGGAACGTTTCCCAGTATAAAGGAGACAGTCGCTTCGGGCAGCCGTACGCCGATAACCTATGGAATATTAATTATGGACTTACAATCGGCTACCACATTAATCGGTTGGAAATAGAAACTGGCCTCCTCACTTTACCGGTCGCGACGGGTTATTTCTTTGACTTAAATGCTCTCAATTCGGGCGGACCTGGTCATGGGTATGGACATACCAGAAAAATAACTTATACCCAGGTTCCTGTTCTGGCCGGATTTACTCTCTGGCAACCCACCAAACGGCTGGACATTCGGGCAACGGCAGGTCTTGGCATAAACTGGGAGTCGGGAGGTCTTACGCTCAGTGGCAATTCAACAACCCTACTGACTATTGAGACTCAGGACGGGATTAAACGAACAACGCGGATAACAACCCAGTCAGACCACCTTAAATCCTTCCGGACAAGCCTGGCTGGTGTGGAGCTGCATCACCGATTCAGCCGTCATTTCACCGCTGGTTTAGAGGTGAAGCGCCTGTTTAGTCGAAAAGATTTGCTCTGGATAGACGCTCAGATTGAGCCTCATGGAGAAACGAAATGGCTTTAATCTGCACACAGGTCTTCAATACCAGTTTGGTTTTAGTAAAAAGTACCGGCTGAAGAACCATTCGTTCAATTAGATCGGCTGAACATAAAACCGTCATGCGTAGCCACTAACTACCTCCGGCAATCAATGACTACGCATGAGCACAATCGTTTAGAGATTAATAACCGGCGTTCTGTACCAGATAGCCCGGCAGGTTAGAAGCACCATCGATGGCGGTTTGCGGGATCGGGAAGAGCCGTTTCTGCGGGTTTCCATCGGTTTTCTCCGTCCACTTCCCTTCAAACTTACCGAAGCGAATAAGATCCGTCCGGCGCACCATTTCCCAGTATAACTCAAAACCGCGTTCGCGCAGCAGCAGGTCCAGGTCCAGGGTCGTCAGAGCGGGCGCGGGCGTGCTGAACGTACGGGCCGCGCGAATGGCGTTTACGTCGGCCAGGGCACCCGCCACATCGTTGTTCTTCCGCAGTTTTGCTTCCGCCCGCATCAGATAAACATCGGCCAGCCGAACAATGGGAATATCGACATCGCCCAGGTTCCGGCCCGACTGGGATCGAGGGCTGAATTCATACTTCAAGACCCGATAACCCGTGTTGTAATTGCTACCGGCTACGCTGAAATCAACCTGCTCGCTGAAGCTCACCGGCAACGTTGGCCGGTTGCGGGTTACGTAAAAGAGTCTGCCGATCCGGTAGTTACTGCCGCAGCGCGTGAACGCACCGTTGACCCGCAGCAGGCCATATTGCTGACCCCGTAGAATACCCCGATCCATGACAACGTTGGCCGCGGCCACGCACGAATCGGCGGGAATGGTCATGTTCTTCCGGTAAAAGCGCGGGTCAATTCCGGCCGGATCCTGCGGAGCGTAGGCCGCCGTCCAGGTGCGGTAGAAATCGGGCGTGATAGCCGGACCGTCCGTACCGTTGGCTGACGGGAAAGCGGGCAGCGGAAACTGATCCCCCGACAGCGAGAAGTAAGCCAGCCGGTTGTGTCCGTTGAGTTCGGACCGCTGATCAACCGCAAAAATCAATTCTTTGTTGGTGTGGTTGTCGGCGTTGAAGATCGAGAAATAATCCGCCACCAGCTGGTATTGACCGGAGCCTATAATCTTGTCGCTGTACTCGATCACCTTGTCCATATCTTCGGACTTTAAGGTTGGCTGCGTGTTGTAACGATCCCGGTAAACGGCGGCATTCAGGTACAACCGGGCCAGCAGACCCCAGACCCCCCCCTTGGTCAACCGGCCAGGACCCACGTTGGTGGCCAGATCCGGCTCCACGGCCAGAAATTCGCTTTTCAGGTACTCCAGCGCTTCTTCGCCCCGCAGAATCTGCGAAACGCCCTGTGGGTCATTTTTCACAAACACGAGTCCGAACAGGTCGAGCAGCATCATGTTGTAATACGCCTGCATTCCCCGCGCTTCGGCGATGTACGTCTTCACGTTCGAGTCATTGATCGTCGGCAGGGTGTTCAGGGCCGTAACTGCCCGCGAAATCCCCTGGGTCAGCAGCCCCCAGGTAGCGCGCAGGTTAGGATCGGTGCTGGTCTGCGTGTGCTGGTGCAGGGCGAGGTAAATCCCGTTGTCCCCCCAGTCGGTTCCACCCCGGTAGGGCAGAATAGCCTCGTCGGTCGAGATCTCCTGAATAGCGAAGTAGTTGGTATGCAGAAAAATATCCGGCAGACGGGCGTACACGGGCGCCAGGTTACCATCGGCCGCCTGCCGGTCGGTCAAACCCGTGGCGGAGGCTTCGTCCAGTACGTTTTCGTTCAGGTCCGTACAACCGTTCAGACCCAATAAAGCTATGGTGAGAATGAGAATCTTTTTCATGATCTGTACTAACCTTGTGCGGTCTTGACAACCGACAGGTTGGTGTATTAAAAGGTGATATTCAGGCCAAAGACGAACGAACGGGCTTTGGGATAGCTTAAATAATCAATACCGTACGAAGAAATTCCGTTGACCGTCCGGTCGGTGCTCACTTCCGGATCGTACCCGTTGTACTTGGTGATCACGAACAGGTTCTGGCCCGTCGCTGACAACCGGATGTTGGAAACCCACTGCTTCAACCCGATCAGGCGCGGATCGAGGTTGTAGCCCAGCGTCAGGTTGTTCAGGCGGAAGAAAGCGCCGTCCTTCAGGAAGCGCGTCGAAACCGGTGCCGAGTTGTTGATCGACTCAGCCGCTTCGCCAATCCCCTCAGGAGTCGTATTCAATCCTTTCACCAGCCGGGCTTTGTAGAAAAGGGCGTTGGCCGTGTTATCGTAAATTTTGTTGCCCGACACCCCGTTGAAATTGGCCGTCAGGTCGAAGCCCCGGTACGATGCATTGGCGTTAAAATTGAACTGCTTGGTGGGCAGCGCGCTACCGGCCGCAATCCGGTCCTTGTCGGTTCCACCAATGCCGTCGCCGTCAGTATCGCGGTAGATGCTCACGCCTTTGTCGTCGATTCCGGTGTACTCACGCAGGAAAAACGTGCCGATGGGCTGGCCGTTAACGTAACCGTTGACGGTCGCCGAGGTTAGACCCGAGCCGGAAGCGGAGCCCGACGTAATAACCGAATAAGGCGAGTTGTCCACCCGATTTTTGATGAATGTGATGTTACCACCCAAGTCCAGTCGGAAACCGCCCTGGCTGGCGTAGCGGTAGTTCAGGCCCAGTTCCACCCCCTGGTTGGTGATGGTCATGTCCGGAACGTTGGTCCAGTAAGTAGAGGCCGGCTGAATAGGATCGGCGGGAATAACTTCGAGCAGAATTTTACCCGATACTTTCCGGAAATAATCAAGCGTACCCGTCAGCGCGCCCTTGAACAAGCCAAAATCCAGTCCTACGTCGGTTTGGGTCGACACTTCCCACTGGATGTTGGGGTTGGCAAGCCGGGTGTAGGTCGTACCAGCCGGATAGTTCGTCGAGGCATCGAGCGGATAGCTGGTTGAGGCACTGACCTGCGACGTGAACAGCGCCTGGGTGATTTTCGACGGAATCTCCTGGTTACCGGTCTGGCCCCAACCCGCCCGGATTTTCAGGTCCGAGAACGGTCCTGAGCGCAGGAAAGGCTCTTCCGACAGCCGCCAGCCCGCCGAGAACGATGGGAATACGCCGTATTTATTGTTGGCCCCGAACTTACTCGAACCGTCGGCCCGCACGGTTGCCGTAAGCAGATACCGGTCCTTGTACTGGTAATTTACCCGCGAGAAAAATGATTGCAGTTCATTCTCAATGGCGGAGCCGCTGGGCCGGTTATTAGCCAATGTCAGATCCTGGCCCAGACCGGCGTTATTGATCGGTTCAATGGGCGAAATCGGAAATTTGTTGATGCTCCAGCTCCGCTCCCAGATCGAAAACTTCTGGTAAGAATGTCCCAGCAGGGCCGTCAGGTTATGGTTGCCCCAGCCGCGGGTGTACGTAAAATAGTTCTCGATCAGCACGTTCTGGTTGTTGCCGTAGACGCTTTCGAGCCGACCATCCTGCTGGGGAACCAGGCTGGCCAGTGTTTGATAGTCGCGGGTTGAACTGGCGTTGTCTACCCCCAGGTTCAGCTTATAAACCAGATCCTTCGTAATTTTGAGCGAAGGAGAGATATTGGCGACCACCCGATTGATGGTCGTGATGTCCTTTTGCAAATTCAGGGTCAGCACCGGGTTGGTGAACGCCTGGTACTTCGCCGGGGCGCCCGTCGAGTCGTACGCGGGGTAAGTCGGATTGGCCGCCAGGGCTGCTCCGACCACCGTAACTGAGGCACTAGAGATACTTTCGTTGGGTGGCCGGCGATTTACCGTCTGCGAAGCCGTCAGGTTTACATCCAGCACCAGCCGGTCATCCAGTAACTTCTGCGAGGCATTGAAACGGCCCGTATAGCGGTTGAACTGGCTGTTTTTCAGTACCCCTTCCTGATTTTGTACACTGAGCGAGCCGTAGTACGTAAACCGGTCGCTACCGCCACTTAAACCAACGTTGTAATCTTGGGTAACGGCCTTGCGGCTGATCTCACGTTGCCAGTCGGTCGAGGCTTTCTGATCGTCCAGCACACCACCAAGGGCTACTACCTGCCGCCGGTATTCATCGGCCGAAAACACGTCAATCGGATTGGCAATCTTCGAAATGCCGACATTGGCCGAAAGCGTCAGGTTGGATGCGCCCGCTTTTCCTTTCTTAGTGGTAATCAGGATAACCCCGTTGGCCCCCCGAGCGCCGTAGATGGCAGTTGCCGAGGCATCTTTCAGAACATCAATGGATTCTATATCCTGCGGATTGAGGAAGTTCAGGGGGTTCAGCGAACTGGAATTGCCGCCGGTATTCGAATTGTCGAGCGCAATACCATCCAGCACGAACAGGGGCGTACTACCGGTCCGGACACCACCCGGTCCCCGAACGGTGATGTTTTGCCGACCGCCCGGTTCACCGCTCGCCGAGGTTACGTTGACCCCGGCTACCTTACCCTGCAACAATTGCTCCGGAGAGTTGATAATTCCCCGGTTGAAGTCTGCGCTTTTGAGGGTAGTCAGCGCCCCGGTTGCGTCTTTTTTGGTCGTGGTTCCGTAACCAATGACAACCACCTGATTCAGCTCCGAAGACGATGCCTTAAGGCCTACGTTTAGGGTGCTTTGGTTGCCTACTCTCACTTCCTGCGAAACAAAACCGATAAACCCAAAGACGAGTACGGATGATTCGCTGGGGACCGAAATGCGATACGTTCCGTTGGCGTCGGTGGTGGTACCCCGCTGGGTGCCTTTCACGACTACGTTACACCCCGCCAGTGCTTCGCCGGTGGTTGCGTCGATTACGCGGCCGCTGATGGTTACGTCAGCTACTTTCCGACTCGGACCATAACCCGTTCCGGCCTTGACCGCCAGCGGAGCTTTTGCGTCAACCGTTAAAACGGACAGCGTTAACAAAGGGATCATTAACCTCCTGTAGATACCCGTAGGTAAAGAGGACAAGTAGAAGAACGGCATAGTAATGATGTGAGTTCAGGCCACAAAATTGCGGCATTCTATAATTCAATCGGCTGGTATACTGGTTATTAAAGAAATGATAACATTAACGATAAGTAGGAGAACGGACCGCTTGCATTTCTCCTCAGCAATGACTACTAATCAATCTTAATACGAAACCGGAACGTAATTTTCAAGGCCCTTTTTGCCCAATGAAAGGGTTTAGCTAACTGGTAGCGCAGGCAAGTGAGTCACCCACCCGGCCATCTGCTTAAACCATTGATAATTAGCATAAAGCCTCATTAAGTATGGGTCTACTCAGGGCAACCAGGAAATGAACCGCGGCTTCGGTACCGGAGAGAGGTAGCCAAAACGCTGTTATCGTTTTGTTAAGAAACTGACACTCCGGAAACGCTGCCTTAACGCTTCCCACGAAGTGTATACGAACGGATTAAGCTTTTAACTAAAAAGTAAGCCCCGGCCTAGGCCAGGGCTAAAAAACGTTAGAAGCCCTCCGTTAATTGGGCTGGTAAATTTTGACAGTTCCGTCGCCTTCGCTGCTGACAACCAGCATGCTTTTGCCATTGGGGCTTTTTTCGGGTGCGACAAATAAAACCCCTTCCGGCGCATCACCCGTGGGAAAGATCTGCAGGAATTGCGGGGCCGCTGGGTTGCTTACGTCATAAACGGCGATGGCGTCGGCGCGTTCAAGAGCAATAAAGGCAATCGTTCTGCCATTGATGATTCCCGTCGTGACGCCTTCCGGTTCAACGCCTTTGTCGTCCGAGCGGTTGTCATCGTACAGCCCCGCTTTCACGACTTGATCCTCCAGGCTACGGCCGGTTTCGTAGACCCGCTGGCGGGTTGAGGCATCAAAAATACTAAAGCCCCGCCCACCGATGGCGTACAGCGCATCAAAGTCGCCATCGTTATCCGTATCGCCGATGCTGGTCGTTACAAGCAGGCGACCCAGGTTGTTGTTCGTTTTCAGCGTTGCCGCGTTTGGGAAAGCCGTGGGGTCCAGATTAAGCGTACCAACCCGGGCTTCTTCGTTATAGCCGGTGTAGGCGCGCGTGTCTCCTTCGTCGGCCGTGATGAGGTAACTTTTGCCATTGATTGCAAAATGAGCAATGGCGTCCGGCAGGTAAAAGGCTTTCACCGGCCAGGTTGAGAAGTTGATTGTGTTACCCGTATTGGTCGGATCAATGGCGTTCTGCGGCAGGCTTAGATCCTTGGTTCCCAGCGGAAAAATGTTCAGAATCGTTCCCGCCACGATGTCAACCTCGGCAATGCCGTTGTTCTCCTGGAGGGTCACCCAGGCTTTTTTCGAATCAGCCGAAACCGCCACATACTCCGGCTCAATATCCTGGGCAAACGTCGCGTTGCGGCCATAAATCCGGAAGCCACCGGCCACCAGGGTTGCTTTTCGGTTCTCGAGAGGAGCGAAGTCCAGGGTTTTAACGCTGTAATTGTCAGCCACATTGATAATGGAAACCGAACCAACCGGGTCAATGGTGTAAGCATCGTTGGGTTCGCCTTCGTCCGCCGTCAGGATATAAGCCCCGTCCGGACTAAACGTCACCATATCCGGCAGGGCACCCACGGTTACCTGTTTGATCGGCGCCAGCGTGCAGGTGTTGACAATTAGTACGCTACCTTTATTCTGCTTGGTGAAGGCTTCGACCGCAATGGCCAGTTTACCATCGTGAACCGCCACGCTGTTGGCCACCCCACCCGCCGATGTTAAATCAATGGCGGGCAATTTAGTAACGGTTGGGTACTGCGATAGGTCGAGCACCTCGACCCGGGCCGCGTTCATCTCGTTATTGACCACAAACAACCGTTTACAGTTGGGGTCGTAAGCGGAAATCTCCGAAGCAGCCTCCCCGCCCAGATCGGTAGACGCAATCTCTTTAAACGTAGCGGGGTTTTCCGGCAGCGGACCGGGATTGAGATGATCCTGCAAACAGGCGCTGAGCGATACGCCTAACAAGGCCGCATAAGAAAGCCATTTTTTCTGAAACATAATAACGTGGAAAGGATTGTGCTGGCGTAAAATTAGCGGCCAAGAACAGCCTTCCACGGGTAGTAACAATAATATAACAATCGGGTAATCAGCACTTTATTTGGTAATACTGAGGACACATACCGGTAATATTGAGCCAGCAGCACTACCCACGAAAAACGGTGATGGCAGACAATCCTCAACGAATGGGTCTCTGTTTAAGCGAAGCTTTGCCGAAACGCCAAAGGCGATATCTGCATCTTCTGTTTGAAGAGTTTATGGAAAGACTGCGGATGCTCGAACCCCAGTTCGTAAGCAATTTCTGCCACCGTTAGACTGCTCGTGCTTAATCTATCTTTTGCCTTCTCAATCAATCCATTATGGATGTATTGCTGCGTACTTTGCCCCGTCAGCGATTTCAGCATATCCGCCAGATACCGGGGCGAAACGTTGAGGTAATCGGCCAGTTCCTTAACCGTCGGCACGCCCGTCAGGGTGGTCGCCCGGGGCTCAAGACGCGCAATCAGGTACGCATCCAGCTCGGCAATTCGTTCGTTGTAAACCGCCTTGCGGGTAAGGAATTGCCGGTTATAAAACCGGTTGCTGTAGTTCAATAAAAGCTCAATCTGAGACACCAGTACATCCTGGCTAAACGCGTCAATGTTCGTTGCCAACTCCCGGGCAATACCATCAAACAAACCCGCCACAATCGTCTTTTCCTGATCGGAGAGAAACAAGGCTTCCGATACCGCATAGGAAAAAAAGCCGTACTTACTGATTGCTTTGCCCAGGGGATAATGCCGAATCAGGTCCGGGTGAAAATAAAGGCTGCGCCCTTCGTACCGGTTTTCTTCGCCGGACAGCGTAACCCGCTGGTTTGGTCCCAGGAAAGCCAGGCCGCCTTCGGTAAAATCGTAGTAGCCGGGGCCGTATTTTACCTGTCCCTGAAACTGCTGTCTAAAAGAAATCTTGTAGAAATTAATGACAAATGCGGTTCCGGCATCGGCGGGACTCACTTTCAAATGGCTGTAATCCATCATCGCGAGGAGCGGATGCAGCGGTTTGGGCTGCCCCAGCCGCTCCATCAGTTCCGCGATGTTGTCGAACCGATACGGTTTTTGAGTGAGTGCTTTCATCGAAAGTGGTTGTCAGGTTGAAGCCAACAACGTTAATTGTTTTTTGTTAATCCTGCACCGTAGGCCGGATAACGATATCGCCCACGTCGACCTGGGCCGGCTGTTCGATTGCATACGCAATAGCGCGGGCGATAGCATCGGCTGGAATCGCCAGCGTGTCTCTTGTTTCACTAATTGCGGTTCTGATCTGGTTGTCTTTAATATGATCGACCAGTTCTGACTGGACAAATCCGGGGGATATACCGGTTACGCGCCACCGTCCGTTTGATTCCTGTCGCAAGGCCTCGCTCAAGGTACGAACGGCATTTTTGGTTGCCGCGTAAACCCCTTGCAGGGGTACAATTTTAAGCCCGGATGTCGAGATAATGTTAATGATGTGCCCCGACCCCTGTTGACGAAAAACGGGCAGTGCCGCAGCGATCCCGTACAAAACGCCTTTTAGATTTACGTCAATCATTGCCTCCCAGCCGGCTACGTCCAGCTCGTCAATTGGCGATAACTGCGTGATCCCGGCGTTGTTCACCATGACGTCCAGCCTGCCGTACCGCGCACGGGCCAGTGCTACCAGGTTTTCCAGATCACCTCTTTGTTTAACGTCGGTTACTGCATAGGCCGCATCTCCGCCCAGACTCTTTATCTGCCTCTCCAGCCCCGCAAGGCGATCTTCCCGGCGGGCGCCCACCACAACCTTTGCTCCCTGCGCGGCAAGCAGTAAGGCTGTTGCCTCACCGATGCCGCTACTTGCTCCCGTAATCGCTACTACCTTACCCTGAATTCCGTTGTCCATGTTCGTGCTTGTTTTCACCGTGATGAGAAGACAAAATTCGGAATCCTTGCGGGGAGAAAAGTAGCCAGAACTGTACTTGTCGTATCCAGAAAGACATTTCGGCGCTAGTCGGGAGAACTTTTAACAGAGCCTTCGTATAAAAATCAATTCAGGTCAATGGGATACAGGTACGGCCTTTGGGCCTGACTGTGCCCATTAGTCAGGCATCTGGTTAAAATAGGTCTTACTGGTTCGTTTTTTCGTGTAAAACTGGGTTGTCTCCAGCGTCTCGTGGCGCAGATGCTGCTGTACGTGCTCCAGACTAACGCCTTCTTCCAGTAGTAACTGCCCAACCGTGTGCCGCAGGCTATGCGCCGACATGCCGGTCCGCTTAAGACCATGCTTCTTCAACTGCTTATCCACGATGTAACGAATCTGATGGGTTTTTATCTCGTCAAATAAAAACTCGTTCCGCCGACCGGGCGCAATCGGCCACCGTTCCGTCTCCTGCAGAAAAACCTGCATTACCTGCCGACAGACTGCAAAAAATTTAATGGCTTTTTTGGTGCTCTTGCCTTTCCCTAACACCAACAGCTGCTGGCGGTCAAAGTCCAGATCGCCCAGCCTCAGGCGGGTTACCTCAACCGTCCGCAGGCCCTCCACAGCCAGCAGTACGAGAATGGCTCTGTCGCGCGCAGGCTGCTCGCTGTCCATCGTTTCATCGTTCAAGAGCTGCTCGCGTTCGTGCGCTTCCAGACTGTCTTTATAAAATGTACGCTCAATAGCCAGTCCCCGCACGTCTTCAATGTCCCGCAAAGCAGTCAGTTGTTCGGGGTTTAGGGCTAGCTCTTCCCGTCGCCGGATGCACCAGACCGCCAGTTGCTTAACAGCGGACAAGTATAAATTAATGGTGAAAGCCGAGTACTGATTGTCTTTGAGATGCTGCACAAAGTCAGACACAGTCAGGCCGTCCAGCGCAGCGGGTTGCCCCG
>Ga0325400_1000690_pt1 | contig 25901 bp, 29 predicted proteins | sample PopdelMetagenome_2_FD_205662 | JGI IMG/M metagenome (GOLD analysis project Ga0325400, IMG submission 205662) | Populus deltoides microbial communities from Bellville, Georgia, United States - Xylem-PdKOR-R1 | ecosystem: Host-associated > Plants > Phyllosphere > Stem > Wood/Secondary xylem...
GCGCGGGGCTCGGGTCGGAGGCGGCATCGGCATCGCCGCTAGTGACGGGGCCCGCCGCCGCAATCGGCGACGCGACGGGCGAGCCGGCAACTGGCTCCGTCGGGTGGGATGTAAATACGATCGGCTCGGGCGAGGACCCGCCATCCACCGCGGCCGGAACCGGAGACGAGGCGCCGCCGAGATCACCCACGTCGAGCGGTTCGGCCACGGGCTGAAAGGCGCCGGCCACCCCGACCGGACCAGTACCGGCGGAGCGTTCCCGCGGCACGATGATCAATGACGGAACGGAGAGCGACCGTACGAGCGGATCGGCGATCGCAGCCGGTGCCCGGGGGCGACCGACCAGTAATGACGGCACCGGGTCGGCATCCGGGGAGGGATGGGGAGCGGCTATCGACGAGGCCGCCTGCGGCAGCGGATTGCCGGGACCGGCAAGACCTTGCTCCGGCGTGCCTAATGAGACCGGCACCGCGACGCCGGTCTCTGTCGCCTTCAAGGCGCCTAGCACCGCAGCGAAGTCGATCACGCCGCCAGGCGCCGGCAGGGGCATCGCTAAACGCGCGGCGGTCGGCGGTGCGAGCGAGGTCGTGGCGAGCAGCGGGATCATTGCGGCGGAATCAGCAAGTTTCGTGCCGTTTACCCGCCACGAACGGCAATGCTTCCAGCGAGCGCCGCTCCACGCTCGCCTCGTCGCGGCGCGCGCGGGCGATCAGCTTCTCCACCGCGCCCTGGTCCTGGCGCGCGGCACGGGTGGCGGCGGCGCTGGTGGCGGCAGCCTGCTCGGCGCGCGTCACGCGTCCGGCGACGGCGGCGGCGGACTGGTGGAGCCGGTCGCGATATTGTGCCGCGGCGCCGAGGCCGAGGCCCGCCAGCGTGCCGGGGGCGGGCGCCACCGCCGCGGCGAGGGCGCCGATCCGCTGCTCCAGCGCGGCCTCGCTGTCGACCAGGTCGCGGGCGCGGCTTTCCTCGGCGCGTGCCAGCGTCAGCTGCAGCGTGCGGACGCGGTGGATCCGGACCAGAGTGGCGGCGTCGCAGGGCATCTCAACCGTCGCCGAACACGCCGACCAGCTCCGCAATCGCTTCGTCCAGCGACACGGGGCTATCCTGTTCCTGGCGGATGTAGTCGGTGATCGCGCCGTGGCAGGCGATGGCGGCGTCGATCGCGGCGTCGGCGCCGGGGCGATAGGCGCCCATCAGCACGAGGTCGCGATTCTCTTCAAAGGTGGCGAGATGGCGGCGCAGCACGCGCGCGGCCTGCTGGTGCCCGCGTGCGGTGATGTCGGTCATGACCCGGCTGACCGAGGGACCGAGGTCGATCGCGGGATAGACGCCGCGTTCCGCCAGCGCGCGCGACAGGACGATGTGGCCGTCGAGGATCGAACGGGCGGAATCGACCACCGGGTCGTTGCCGTCGTCGCCATCGGCGAGCACGGTGTAGATGGCGGTGATCGAACCGGGACCGTGGGCGTCGGCGCCCGCGCGCTCGATCAAATTGGGGAGCATCGCGATGGCGGACGGCGGGTAGCCGCGCGCGGAGGCGGGCTCGCCCAGCGCCAAGCCGATCTCGCGCCCTGCATGGGCGACGCGGGTCAGCGAATCGAGGATCAGGAGGACCTTCTTGCCCTCGGCCCGGAACGCTTCGGCGATGGCGGTGGCGCGCAGCGCGCCGCGGATGCGGAGCACGGGGGAGTGATTGGCAGGAACCGCGACCACGACCGAGCGGGCGCGGGCGTCGCCGGCGACCTTGGTCTCCAGGAAGTCGGCAACCTCGCGCGAGCGCTCGCCGATCAGCCCGATCACCACCACGTCGGCGGCGGCGGCCTTGACCATCATGCCGAGCAGCACCGACTTGCCGACGCCCGAGCCCGCCATGATGCCGACCCGCTGGCCCTGACCGATCGTGAGCAGGCCGTTGATCGCCCGCACGCCGACGTCCAGCGGCTCGCGCACCCGGCCGCGGTCGAGCGGCGACTGCGGCGTGCCGGCGAGCGGCCATGGCCGGGCGCCGCGGATCGGGCCCAGCTCGTCGATCGGGTGGCCGGCGCCGTCGACCACCCGGCCGAGCAGCGCTTCGCCCACCTCCGCACCCAGCGGCGCGCCGAGCGGGCGCACGGTGGCGCGCGGCAGGAGCGCGGCGGGCCCGCCGAGGTTCATCAGGATGGTGCGCCCGTCACGAAAGCCGATCACCTCCGCCTCCACCGCGCCTCCACTCTCCGCGCCGACGCGGCAGATCGTGCCGACGGGAACGGAAAGGCCAACCGCCTCCATCAGCAGGCCGTCGCACGAGGAGAGGCGACCCATGACCTGCGGCCTGGGCGCGGTGCCGGACGTGGAGAGAGCGCCGAGGTAATCGGCGGCCAAACGGTTCAGCACCGGGCGCCGCCACCCCGGTCTTGAGCCGGTGCCCATGCCGCGGCGACCCGCGTAGCTGACGCCAGGGCGTGGCACCCGTGAATGGATAGATCCCGGATCAAGCCCGGGATGACGGAAGGGGTCAGCATCCGGGCACCGGCACCTTGTCGATCGCACCGGCGAGCTGGTCGAGCCACAAGGCCGGGCCGTCCTCGACGATGGTCGATGCGCTTTCCAGCACGAAGCCGCCGCGCGCGACATGCGGGTCACCGGCGGCGAACACGGTCGACGGCAGGTGACGTTCGACCAGCGCGATGTCGTCCGGGTGGAGGCGGAGCAACGCGCTCTCGGTCTTGTCGGCCAGGAGCTCGGTCGCCGCCTCGATGCGGGCCGACAGCAGGTCGGCAGAGACCCCGACCTCGCCGACCAGCCTGGTCACGAGGTGGAGCACCGTTTCGCGCAGCCGGGTCGCGAACGCGGCGCGGTCCAGCCCCCGGCCGAGCGCCGCGACGATGTCACCGAGCAACGCCTGGTCGCGCGCGTCCGCTTGCCCCTGCGCCGCGGCAGCCGCGGCGAGGCCTTCGGCATAGCCGGCGGCGTGCGCGGCCTCCAGCGGGTCGATCCGGGTGTCGCCCAACTGGGGGTCGAGCGGGTCCCAACCGTCCGTCGCCCGGTGGCCTGCCGATGCCGGCGCGAAGTGGCGCGGCCGCACTGGCGCACCCGGCGCCTGCGCCGCGAAGCCGATCGGCGGTGCGAAAGGGCGAGCAAGGTCGGCCGGCGGCAGCGCGTGCCGGACCGACAGGCCCGCGACGAAGCCGGTCGCCTTGGGCTCAAACATAATCGTCCTCGCCCGCGCCGATCTGGATGGTACCGTCCTTGGCGAGCTGGCGCGCGGTGGCGATCATCGCCTTTTGCGCGTCGAGCACCTCGGCCAGCTTCATGGGGCCGCGGCCCTCCATCTCGTCGCGGATGCCGTCGGCGGCGCGTGCCGACATGCAGCCGAGGAAGCGATCGCGCACAGCCTCGTCGACGCCCTTCAGCGCCTTGACCAGCACCTCGCCATCGACGTTGCGGATCATGGTGCCGAGGTTCTTGTCGTCCATCTCCAGAAGGTTGTCGAAGACGAACATCGCTTCCTCGATCTGGCGGGCGACATCCTTGTCGAGCTTGAACAGCTTGGGCATCACCCGCGCCTCCGTCGCCTTGCGCGCGCCCTGGAGGATGCGGGCCGCCTCGCGCGTGCCGCCCAGCGTCAGGCCGGGGGCGGTGCGGCGGCCGCCATGCGCGGCGAGCACCGCCTTCAAGGTCGCGATCGCCTCCGGCGCGACCGGGCCGAGCTTGGCGACGCGGTGGAGCAGGTCGGGCTGGATCGCGTCGGGGAGGAGTTCGAGCACCTGGCCCGCGACCGACGGGTCGCAATTGGCGATCAGCACCGCGCCGATCTGCGGATGCTCGCCCTCGACGATGCGGGCGATGTCGGCGGGGTCGAGCCATTGCAGTGCGTCGAGCTCTCCGCCGGTGTCCTGGGGCACGATGCGGGCGAGGACCGCTTCGGCACGGCTGGGCCCGAGCGCGCGGGTCATTACCGCTTCCACCTGCGGCTTGGGATCGAACTGGACGCCGGTGCGGGTGCGGGCGCGGCCGACGAAATCGTCGAGCACGTCGGCCATCTGCTCCTCGCTGACGTCCGCGACCGCGATCATCGCGGCGCCGAGCGCGCGGACCTCGTCGGGGTCGAGCTTCTGGAGGATGGCGGCGGCCTCCTCCTCGCCGACCAGCATCATCAGCACCGCGGCGCGCTCGACGCCGGTGAAGGCGCCAGAAGATGAAAGGGGGGCGTTCACTTGCCGCCCTGGCCGATCATGTCGCGCACCGCCAGCGCGGCGCGGGCGGGGTTGTCGCGGGTGAAACCGCGCACCGCGCCCAGCCGGTCGTCGAGCGTCTGGGTCGCCTCGATCTGGTCGAGGCCGACGGCCGGCGCCACCTGCGGCTGTCCGGGCGCGGCGTTCGGACCGGCGATCGGCAGCGCGCCGGCCGGCCCCGCATCCTCGCGCTTCTTCATCAACGCCTTGGCGAGCGGGCGCACGCCGAGGAGAAGGACGAGGAGCGCGATGACGATGGCGGTGGCGTTGCGGGCGAGGATGGGAAGCCAGGCATTGTCGTACCAGGCGGGGGCGTCGCTGGCCGCCGCGTCGGCACCGGCGAACTTGCGGCTGATCACCGTGACCTGGTCCTGGCGCTGGGCGTCGAAACCGACCGTCGACTTCACCAGATCGGTGATCTGGTTGATCTCCATGGCGGTGCGGCGGCCCTTGTCGGGATCGCGGAGCAGCACGGCGACGGAGACCCGCCTGACCGATCCGGGCGCGTTGCGCGTTACCGACACTTCGCGGCCGAGATCATAGGCGCGGTTGTAGGTGTCGGTCTGCTTCATGGGGTCGGGGGCGGCGGCGCCCGCGACCGGCTGGGGCGAGCCCGACGCGCCGACCGCGGGGGTCGGCACCTGCAGCGTCGCGGCGGGCGGGGGCGTGTTCGACAGCGCGCCGGGGATGCCGCCGGGGGCGCCGGCGGTGCCGTCCTTCTGGTTGCCGGTCCAGTTGCCCGATTCGGTGCGCAGCGCGCCCTGCTTCTCGTAGCTCTCGCGCGTCGCCGAGGTCTCGTCGAGGTTGACGTCGGCCTGGACCTCCGTGGTGAAGTTGCCGGCGCCGACCAGCGGGGTCAGCAGGGCCACGAGCTGCTGACGGTACTTGTCCTCCAGCTTGGCCTGGAAGTCGATGCGGGCGTCGCCGGCAGGGTCGACCTTGCCGCCCTTGGTCAGGAGCCCGCCGAGCTGGTCGACCACCGTCACGTCCTCCGGCCGCATGCCGGGGACGGAGGAGGCGACCAGGCTGACTATGGAGGCGACCTGCGCGTCCGACAGCATGCGCCCGCCCTGAAGCTTGAGGACGACGGAGGCGGAGGGGTTGGCGCGGTCGCGGACGAACACGGTGGATTCGGGCATGGCGAGGTGGACCCGCGCCTCCGCCACCGCGTCGATCTCCTGGATCGAGCGGGCGAGCTCGGTCTCGCGCGCCTGGCGGAGCCGCTCGCCCTCGACCGCGCGGCTGACCCCCATCGGCAGCTGGTCGAGAATCGCGTAGCCGCCGGGCGCCTGCTTGGGCAGGCCCTGGCCCGCCAGCAGCATCCGCGCGCGGCTGTAATCCTCCTCGTTGACGGTGAGCGCGTCGGTGCCGCCATCGATGCGGCTCTTGATGCCTGCCTGGGTGAGGGCGGAGGTGACCGCGGCCTTGTCGGCGTCGGACATGCCCGAGAACAGCGTCTTCTGCGTCGGTGTCGACAGCGCCATCCAGGCGAGCGCCGCCGAGGCGAGCAGGCCGACCAGCAACACCATCGGCAGCGAGCGGCGCACCGCCGGCTGCGCCATGACGCCGCCGATCTGGCGCAAGGGGTTGGCGAAGCGTTCGGGAAGAACGGGCGCCGGCGAAGTGGTGAGGGCTGTGCTCATGGCGCGTTACACCGGCATGCTCATGATGTCCTTGTAGGCGGACAGGAGCTTGTTTCTGACCTGGAGCGTCGCCTCGAACCCGACGGAGGCCTGCTGGCGGGCGAGCATCACCTTGGCGATGTCGACCGTTTCACCGCGTTCGTAGCTCTCGGACAGGGCGGATGCCTGCTGCTGGCCGTCGTTGACGCTGTTCAGCGCGTCCTGGAGCGAGTCGGCGAAGCTCGCCGGCTTCGCCTCGGTCGCGGCGGGCGCCTGCGACGTGCGCGAGAGGGCAGCGTTGCGTTCGAGGATCTGAGCGCGCAGCTGCATCACCCTGTCGACGCTCATCGCGCCGCCGCCGACCCCGGCGACGCCGCTCATGCCGCACCCGCGACGTTGCGGGCGGCGGCGAAGTCCTCACCCTGTTCGCGCGCCTTGGCGAGGCGGTAGCGCAGCGTCCGCTCGGAGATGCCGAGGCGGCGCGCCGTTTCCATGCGGCTGCCGTTGCAGGCGCGCAGCGTGTCGCGGATCGCGGCGAACTCGCTGATCTGGACGACCTCACCCAAGGTGGAGGGCGCATCGTTGGCGACGAGGCGGAGCGGCGGCGCGGCGGCGGGTGCGGCCATCGGGCGATCAAAGACGATGTGGTCCGCCTCGATCGTCGCGCCGCCCGCGAACAGCAGCGCGCGCTGGATCACGTTCTCCAGCTCGCGGACATTGCCGGGCCAGCTGTGGCGCTTCAACGCCTCGATCGCCTCCGCGCTGGGCCAGGGAACGACGGAGCGGTTGCCGGCATGGCGCAGGATCATGGTCGCGGCGAGCGCGGGGACGTCCTGCGGCCGCTCGGCGAGCGCCTTGGTGGCGAGCGGGAAGACCGACAGGCGGTAGTAGAGGTCGGCGCGGAAGCGGCCGGCGGCGACCTCCGCCTGGAGGTCGCGGTTGGCGCAGGCGATCACCCGCACGTCGACCGCGACGGGCGTGGTCGCGCCGATCGGCACCACCTCGCGCTCCTGAAGGACGCGGAGCAGCTTGGCCTGGAGGCCGAGCGGCATCTCCGCGATCTCGTCGAGCAGGATGGTGCCGCCGTGCGCGGCGCGGAAGAAGCCGTCCCCGCCCGACGAGGCGCCGGTGAAGCTGCCCTTCTGGTGGCCGAACAGCATCGCCTCCAGCATGGTCTCGGGCAGGGCGGCGCAATTCAGCGCGACGAAAGGGCCGTCGCGGCGGGGCGAGTTCAGATGGATCGTGCGGGCCAGCACCTCCTTGCCGGTGCCGGTCGGGCCGCCGATCAGGACGGTAATGTCGGCGCCCGCCACCCGCTCGGCGAGCGCGAACAGCGCCAGGCTCTCCGGGTCGGCGGCGGTGGGGAGGTCGGGTCCGGCGATCAGCGCGCGGGCGAACGCGTTGCCGACCTCCGCATCGTCGGGACCGTAGGCGATGCGCGCGGGGGCGGCGTCGCGGGCCGGGATGACGTAGCGGTCGAGCCCCTCGCCGATCACCACCGTGCGGGCGGGGACGGGCGAGGCCTCGCCCTCCGCGACGAGGTGGAGATCGCCTGCGGCGGCGCGCTGGCCGGGCTGGGCGAGGGCGAGGCCCTGGGCGCGCAGGCCGGACAGCAACGCGACCTTGCGGGCGGCGATGGTGGCGGAAGGATGGATCGAACGCATCGAGTTTTGTCCCCTTGGCGGAGCCCTGATGCGGCAAAGAGAGTAAACGCGGCGTAAACCGTGGCCGCTGCCGGCAGAAATCTTCCGGGCGCGCGATCCCCCGTACGCGCGCGAGGCTCCCCTCGTTTTTTCCGCTTAAGCCCCGGCGAACCCGGCCGTTCACTCCCTTGGCGGCTCGGCCCTTCGCTCTGGGGGCGGCGGGGAGCCCCGACGGAATGGAGACCCACGATGACGGTTATCGCTACCAACACCTCCGCGCTGCGCGCGGCCAACGCGTCCAGCCGCGCCGACCAGATGCTGGGCACCGCCATGGAGCGGCTGTCGAGCGGCAAGCGCATCAACTCGGCCAAGGACGACGCCGCCGGCCTCGCCATCGCCACCTCGATGACTGCGCAGATCCGCGGCATGAGCCAGGCGATCCGCAACGCCAATGACGGCATCGCGCTGGCCCAGACCGCCGACGGCGCGCTGAGCGAGGCAAGCAACATCCTGCAGCGCATGCGCGAGCTGGCCGTCCAGTCGGCATCGGGCACCTACCAGAACACCGACCGCGACAACATGCAGGTCGAAGTGACCGAGCTGAAGAAGCAGCTGATCACCATCGCCGCGAGCAAGTTCAACAACGTGTCGCTGTTCAACGCGGGCGCGGACTCGACGATCAACATCCAGACCGGATCGGCGTCGAGCGACCAGGTCAACCTGATCATCAAGCAGCTGGACATGACCGCGGTGAGCGGCGCCACCTCGGCGAGCGCCACGGACGCGGACCTGAGCGATCCGCTGGCGGCGGGCAGCCCGGTGATCGGCACCACCCGCACCGTGACGGCCGAGGACGTCGCCTTCGGCGCCACCATGGGCGGCGCGCTGGTCGACACGGACGACATCGGCACCAACAAGGTGATGGAAGAGGACGACACCTATTACGTCCCGGCCAGCGCGGCGGGCGTTGCGGGCGGCGCCAGCGTCTCCACCGCGACCAACGCGCGCAGCGCGCTGGCGCTGCTCGACTCGGCGCTGACCGCGGTGAACAGCACCCGCGCGTCGCTGGGTGCCGGGCAGAACCGGCTCCAGTCGGTGGTGAACAACCTCAACACCAACGTCACCAACCTGACGGACGCCAAGAGCCGCATCGAGGACGCCGACTTCTCGGCCGAGTCGACCGCGCTCGCCAAGGCGCAGATCCTCTCGCAGGCCTCCACCGCGATGCTGGCCCAGGCCAACCAGTCGCAGCAGGGCGTCCTGAAGCTGCTCCAGTAATCTCGGGACGGCGCCGGCACCGGCCCCCACATCGGGTGCCGGCGCCGACCGGATCGTCGGGATACCCGGCGCGCGAACCCCGGCGGCTCGGCAACGAGCGGCCGGGGTTTTCGCGTCGGCGCCGGGCAAAGGTAACAAAGGTAACGCCTAAGCGGGCTGACCGGGCGGTCCCTTTGCCCCGCCAGAATGCGGATCGGCCATGTGAAACAGCGGGGTCAAAGAGCAGGGTCAAAGAGCTGGGACCAGGACCCGCCCGATCCTGCCACCGGGCCGGCGTGTAGGACAGCGTTATCCGACGCTGCTGCCGCCGGTATCATCGTCGAGATCCTCGCCCGCCCGGCCGCCGCCCGCGCCGGAGCCGCTGCCGGCGACCTCGCCGGTCCGCTGATCGACCGTGGCGCGGTGGCCCGCCTCGGGCGGCAGGTCCTCGGCATCTTGGCCCGCGCCCGGACCGGTGCCGGGCGTCGCCGGAGTGCCGCCGGTGACGGCGCCCGCGTCGGTGTGGGTCGGGGTCGGGTCCGCGTAGCTGCCGGGCTCCTGGCCGGAATAATGCCCCTCGGTGCCGTGATTGTTGCCGGCTTGCGGCACGGTGGGGTCGATCTCTGGACGGCTGATCTCGGGATGGCTGATTTCGGATTGGTCGGGGTCGGGCATGACGCTCTCCTTGTTCAGGCGGACCAACGGCGAGCCGGGGCGCCCCGTTCCCCGCCGAACCGGTGGGCGAGCAGTGCGTTGAGGCGGGATGAGAGCCTTTCTGCCCCTCGCCTGCGTCGCCATCGGCGCGTCCGCCCCCGCCGCGGTGCCGGCATCCGCCCTGAAGCCGCTGCACCCGGCGGACACGCGCGCGCTCACGGGCGAGCTGCGGTGCGGCTTCTCGGTCGCGGGGCGCACGCTGATGCTCGCCGCGGCCGATGCCGGCCGGACGGCGCCGCGGCACGCGGTGGTGCGGACGCGCGCGGCGGTGATGCTGGCGGGTTGGCGCGGCGGCGCGCTGGAGCGGGGCGGCACGTTCGGCGGCGGCGGGCTGCGCGTCCGGGTGGAGCGCGGCGCGCGGCTGGCGACGGGTACGGAGGAGCTGCGGTACCGCGCCGCGCTCGCGGTCGCACGCGACGGCGGGGGCGAGCGGCGCTATGCGGGGGTATGGAGTTGCGGGCCCTGAGCCCACCCGTCATGCCGGCTGAGGCCGGCAGTTATGGCTCTTCGGCGGCGGCGCCGATCATGGCGAACAGCCATGGACCCCGGCCTTCGCCGGGGTGACGGGGAGGATAGGCGGTGACAGAGAAAGGTGTCAGCCGGCGCGGCGGGTCATCGCCTTCTTCAGCCTGGCATGCGCCGCCGCCTTGATCTGGCAGACGCGGGCGGCGCCGACCTCCAGCACCTCGCCGATCTCCTCCAGGTTGAGCTCCTCGACGTAATAGAGCTGGATCACCAGCGCCTCGCGCTCCGGCAGGGCGGCGATCGCGGCGACCAGCGCGTCGCGCTCGCCCGCGGCGGCGAGCTGGTCGAAGGCGTCCGGGGCATCGTCGGCGAACCAGGGCAGGTCGTCGGCGTAGACGTCGTCGATCGGCTCGAACCGGACGGTGTCGGCGGCCTGGTAGTCGAGGCGGAGCTTGTCGAGCGTGACGCCGAGGGCTTGCGCGATCATCTGGTCCTCCGGGGGGCGGCCGTGTTCTTGGGTGAGGGTGGAGACCGCCTGTGCATAGGCGCGGCGGCGACGCATCGCGCCGCGGGTGGCGGTCGCCTGGCGGCGGAGCTCGTCGACCATCGCACCGCGCAGGCGGGTCACGAGATATTGCTTGAAGGTGGCGAGGCCGCGATCCTCGAACTGGGCGGCGGCTTCGACCAGCGCGACGAGGCCGACCTGGACGAGATCCTCGACCTCGACGACCGAGCTCATCGAGCCATGGACGTGCCAGGCGATCTTGCGAACGAGGGGCAGGTGTTGGCGGACGAGCGCGTCGGCGTCGCGGCGGGTTGCCGGCTTGTAGGTGAGGGGCTGCGCGTTGGCGAACGCGGCTTGGTTCGGGAGCGCGCTCATGCGGCGAGCGCCTGTTGCGGCGCGCCGATCACCGCGACGACCTCGACCGCCTTTTCCTCGGGCACCTCGAAGAAGGAGAGGACGGGCATGTCGGGCAGGACGGTGCGGCAAAGCTTGCGGACCGCGATGCGGATCGCGGGCTGGACGACGAGCGCGAAGGGTTTGGCCTCGGCAAGGAGCGGCTGGGCGGCTTGCTGCAGCGCGTCGACGATGCGGCGGCCGAGGTCGGGCTCGATGACGTGGCGGCGCTGCTGGTCGGCCCGCGCGGCTTGCCCCAGCAGGCCCTCAAGCTGGCCTTCGAGCGTCATGACGCGGAGCGGCTCGCGGACGCCGCACAGTTTGCCGATGATGAGGGGTCCGAGCGCCGGACGGATCAGCTCCACGATCTCGTCGGCGTCGGCGGTGCGCTGTGCCGCCACCGCGATGGCGGCGGCGATGCGGCGGAACTCCTTCAAGGGGATGTTCTCCTGGAGAAGCGCTTTGCAGACCTGGGTCAGCGTGGTGACGCTCAAGGGTTGCGGGCAGAGCGAGGCGACGAGCGCGGCGGAACGCTCCTTCAGCTCGTCGAGAAGGCTCTGGACCTCGTCGGGGCCGAGCAGGTCGGCGGCGTTGGTGCCGAGCTGCTGGTTCAAGTGGGTCGCGATCACCGTGCCGGGATCGACCACCAGGTATCCGGCGCCGGTCGCAGCATCCGCGTCGCCGGCGGCGATCCAGGTGGCGGGGAGGCCGAAGGTCGGGTCGGTGGCGGCTTTGCCCTGGAGCGCGCCGAACGCCTGGCCGGTGTCGAGCGCCAGCATCTCGTCGGGGGAGACCTGATCCTCGCCGACGCAGACGCCGTTCACCATGATGCGATAGGTGTAGGGGGCGAGGTTGATGTCGTCGCGCACCCGGCACTGGGGGACGACGAAGCCGAGCTCCTTGGACAGCTGCCGCCGGACGCCGGTGATCCGGCCCATCAGCGGGGCGCCGCGGCGCTCGTCGACCAGCGGCACCAGGCCGTAGCCGATGTCGAGGTTGACCTGCATGCCCTCGGTGACCTCGTCCCAGGTGATTTTGGAATGATCGAGCGGCTCGGCGGCGGCGACCGGAGCGGGCGGCGGCGGGCGGCGCTCGATCTGACGGAGCTTCCAGGCGGCGAAGCCGGCCAGGCCTGCGAAGGGGAGGATGATCATGTGCGGCATGCCCGGCAGGATGCCGAGGAGGCCGAGGATGACCGCAACCGGGGTCCAGGTGCGCGAGGAGGCGAATTGCGAGCCGATCTGGCCCGACAGGTCCTTGTCGGAACTGACGCGGGTGACGATCGCGGCGGCGGCGATCGAGAGCATCAGCGCGGGCAGCTGCGCGACCAGCGCGTCGCCGATCGCGAGCAGGATGTACGACTTGGCGGCCTGCCCGATCGACAGGCCATGGCTGACCGGGCCGAGGATCAGCCCGCCGATGACGTTGGCGGCGAGGATCAGGACCGCGGCGATCGCGTCGCCCTTCACGAACTTGGACGAGCCGTCCATCGAACCGTAGAAGTCGGCCTCGGTCGAGACCTCGACGCGCTTCGCCTTGGCCTCGTCGGGCGTGATGAGGCCGGCGTTGAGGTCGGCGTCTATCGCCATCTGCTTGCCGGGCAGCGCATCGAGGGTGAAGCGGGCTGAGACCTCGGATACGCGGCCCGCGCCCTTGGTGACGACGATCAGGTTGATGATCATCAGGATCGCGAACACGAAGATGCCGACGACATAGTCGCCGCCGATCAGGAAGGTGCCGAACGCCTCGATGACGTGGCCGGCCGCCGACTCGCCCTCATGGCCGTGGACCAGCACGATGCGGGTCGAGGCGACGTTGAGGCCGAGGCGGAACAGCGTCGCGAACAGGAGAACGGTCGGAAAGGCGGAGAAGTCGAGCGGCTTCTGCGCATTGAGGGCGACCATCAGCACCGCGAGGCTGATCGCGATGTTGGCGACGAAGAAGACGTCGAGCAGGGCGGCCGGGATCGGCACCACCATGACAACGACGAGGAGCAGAATGGCGAGCGGCAGCGCCGCGCCGCGTCCCTGGGCGAGGAGCTTGCCCATCAGCGCCCGCCCATCCCGGCGAGCATCAGATAGGCGAGCCGCGCGGTGTCAGGGGTCGGGCGCATGACGTTTACCGTGGGAGCGCGGCTCGACATGCGGCCGAGCGCGCCCTGCGCCCAGGCGAGCGCGTCGGTGGCGCTCTCGCCGCCGCCGGTGACGACGGTGGAGCCTTCCATCTCCAAGGCCTGCGCGGCGTAGCTGATCGCCGAGGCACCCGCGGTCGAGGCGGCGTCACCTAGCTTGTCGGCGAAGCGGGCGTAGACCTGCTTGAGCGAGCGGGGCGAACCGTCGCGCTCGAAGAAGACGGTGCGGTTGGCGCCGGCGGCGGAGGGGAAGAGCGACGCGGCGGTGGCGTCCGGGTCGCTTTCCATTCGCGACAGGAATTTCCTGGCGCCGCCCAGCCCGAGGAAATGGGCCATGTAGAGGTCGGTGCCGGTCGCCGCGCGGCCCAGCGCGCCCTCGATCGCGTCCTTGTTGTCCGACGCGTGCTCGGCGGCCATCAGGCTGGCGGCCTGCGGATCGGTGCGGAGCTGGAGAATGGCGGCGCGGGTCGCGGGATCGGCGACGCGGTTGCCGGGACCGATCGCATCGGCGGCCCAGCCCAGCCCGTGCTCGGCACCGTGCTTCTTGACGACCGACAGCCAGCTCGACTCGATGAACTGGTAGAGGCCGGCGGCGGAGGAGGTGCGCGCGCGGGCGTTGGCGTCGAACCCGGATTCGATCTTGGCCTGGCCCATGAGGTAGCCGAAATCGACCCCGGTGCGCGAGGCGGCGAGCTGGATCGCGGTCTGGACGCGGGTCGCGGCGATGGAGGTGACCGTCATGCCGGTGCTAACAGCAAACGACGTGCCAAACGATCATCAGGGCGGCTTCAGCCCCGTTGAAGGCTCAGGCGTAGGCGGCGACCAGCCCCGGACGGTATCCGGCATTGCCGCTCTCGCCGGTCAAGGTTTGCAGGCGGCGGCGGACATTTGCCGCCATCAGGTTGACGTAGATGCGGCAGGTCTCGTTCAGCCGGTTGGCCTCGTCGGCCAGTTCGCGCAGCTCGGGGCCGGCCGGGCCGGTACCGGCGGCGGCGATCGCCTCGATGCCGGTCAGCTTCTCCTGCGTGGCGCGTTCCAGCGCGGCGACGTCGTTCGCCTTCAAGGCGGCGATCTCGCGATGCAGCGCGTCGATCACGCCGACCAGGGCGTCCCGTCGAGCGTTACTGGGGCTCACGGCCGGACCACTCGAGCTTGAGCGCGAGCAGCCGGTCGGCGATCGTCGCGGGCAGGATGGGGAAGGTGCCGGTGGCGATCGCGCGCTTGATCTGCGCGACCCGTTCCTTGTCGACGGGAGGCGAAGCGGCGAGCGCCTTGGCAAGGCTGCCGGCGCTGGGCGCCGTCGCCTGCGGTTCGGGACGCGGCGTGTCGGCCGGCCCGGTCGCCGCCGTCACGGGAGCCGCCGGCGTCGGCCGCACGCTCCCCATTGATCTGATCGCGTCCACCATGTCCTGGCCTCGGCTTCCTGTTCAGGGGAAGAAACGGCAAATGGCGACGGGGCTTTAGCAATTTCTTACTCGCTCCAACCGGGCAGCGTCGCACGACCGGGGGCGACCGCCTGCGCCTGGACCGGCGCCCTGGCATCCGCGACGCGGACGAGAAGGCGCGCGCCCGGTACCGCGTCGGCCATGGCGACGCCCTCACGCGTGATGGAGAAGCCAGCATCGTCGGCGGCGATCACGACGGGATCGCCGCGCCGGATCACCGGGGTGGCCGCGGTCGGGGCCGAGATTACCGACGGGACTGTTCGCGCCGCTGCCGGGCGTGCGCCGGTGACGGGCACGAAGATGCGCCAATCGGGGCCGGTGCAACTCGCCACCACCGCGTCGTGCGCCTCCGTGCGCCAGGACAGTGCCACGGTGGGGCAGGGGGCGAGGCGGAGCCGCGGGTCGACGGGCGCGCGGGCGCCGCCCTCGGCACCGAGCGGCCGACCGGTGAAGGCGGCGACCGCGCGGTCCAGCGCGGCGGTATCCTGAAAGCCGGCGCCGCTCAGGAAAACAGGGGCGAGGAGGAGGGGGAGGAACATCGGATCAGTCCTTCACGGCGCTGAAGCTGAGAGTGACGGTGACGGCGCGGCGGGAACCGCGGCGGGTGGCGATGGCGAGGCGCGCGGGCGGCACGCCGGCGGCGACCAGCGCGACCGCCAGCATGCGGGCGCGGTCGGCGGCGAGGATCGCAGGACTGCGGCTGACGGGATCGGCATCCTCCCCCTCGCCCGTTAGGGTGAGGGTGACGCGCGGATCGCGGACCGCCTCGCGGGCCCAGGCGATGACGGCGCCGGGGTGGCGCGGCAACGCCGCCGAGCCCGGTACGAAACCGTCCAGCGCGGCGGCGGCCACCGGCAGCGCGGCCTCGTTGCCGAAGCCGGCCTGCATGGCGGTGCCGGTACGATCGCGGCCGAGCGCCTGCACCAGCATGAGGAATCCGACGAGCAGCAACGCCAGGTCGGCGAGGGTCACCAGCCAGGGGGGGCGGGCAGGGGCGCTCGCCTCCGGAAACAGGTCCGCCGCAGGGGCGCCGGCGGGATCGTGCATCACGCCGCCCTGGCCCGTGGCAGCTCGCGCGTCGCCAGCGCGACCAGCGGCGGTTGCAGGCGGGCGCGTTCGGCGCACTCGATGCGCGCCGCCTGGCGGAGGCGCGCGGCGACCGGGCCGGCGACGAGGTTGGCGATCAGCGCGCCGTAGAGGGTGGCGACCAGCGCCACCGCCATCGCGCCGCCCACCGCGGCGGGATCGGTCATGGTGGCGAACGCCGAGGCAAGGCCGATCAACGTGCCGACCATGCCCATCGCGGGTGCGAGTTCGGCAGCGGCCGCCCAGACCTCGGCGGCGCGCGCGTGCCGCTCGGCACGGGCGCGGCGGCGGTCGTGGAGGAGGGTAGCGACGGCGTCGGCGTCGGCGCCGTCTACGATGGCATGGATCGCGGCGGCGACATCGGGGTCGGCGATCACCGCGCGGTCAAGGGTAACGACGCCGTGACCGCGGGCGATGCGGCTCTGCGCCGCGACCTGGGCGAGGAGAGGGGCGACGTCGAAGCTGCCGCGCGCAAGGGTGCGCAGCGCGGCGAGTGCGCGGGCGACGTCCCGCCACGGCGCGCGGAGCAGCACGGCGAGCACGGTACCGCCGACGACGATGGCGAAGGCGGCGGGGTCGAGGAACCGGGTCCAGTCCATGCGGGCGTTTCTGCAAGCGGCGGGCCAACCGCGCGCGTCGACCCGGCCATCGCGGGGGCGGTGGGTCGTGGGCGAGCGGCGTGCCTTTCCACGCAGCGGCCCCAGCCTCCGCCGGGGGGACGGAACAAGGCTACCGTCATGCCAGCGGAGGCTGGCATCCATGGGCTCTCCGTCGCGGGCGAGGCGCTTAAGTCCGGCAGCCATGGACCCCAGCCTGCGCTGGGGTGACGGGGGAGAGACGCGGCAGGCTTGCCGGCAGCGGCAAGGGGTTGCCGGTCGAAGTTGCCGGCGGCGCCGCCGCGCTTGCCGGAGGGTCGCCGCGTGGCGATTGGCACGGGCGTTGCACAGACCCGATCGACGCCACTCACGGCGCAGGAGATCAGGCCCATGGCGGGCGACACGCTGTTCGGGGTTCACGGTGCGGCGCTGAGCGTACGCTCGCAGCGCATGGGGGTGCTCGCCTCCAACATCGCGAACGCCTCCACCCCTGGTTACAAGGCCCGCGACATCGACTTCCGCGCCGCCATGGCAGCCGAGGAGGGGGAGCGCGGCATCGAGGGCGCGATGCGCTACCGCGTGCCGCTGCAGCCGTCGATGGACGGCAACACGGTGGAGCTGGCGTCCGAGCAGACCGCCTTCGCCGAGAACGCGGTCCAGTACCAGACGACCTTGTCGTTCCTGAACGGGCGGATCAGCCAGATCACCCGCGCGCTGAGGGGGGAGTAAGCGATGCCGACGCAGCCGCTATCGGTGTTCCAGGTCGCGGGGCGCGCCATGTCGGCGCAGCTCGTCCGGATGAACACCACCGCATCCAACCTGGCCAACGCGGGCAACACCGCCGGTTCGGCCGAGGCCGCGTACAAGACGATGAAGCCGGTGTTCCGCACGAGCTTCGACGCGGCGTCGGGCATGTCCACCGTCGACGTCGAGCGCGTCGTCACCGCGGGCGAGGCGCCGGTCAAGCGCTACGACCCGACCAATCCCATGGCCGACAAGGACGGCAACATCTTCGAGGCGGCGGTCGACGAGACGCGCGAGCTGGTCGACATGATGGAGACCGCCCGCACCTACCAGAACAATGTGGAGGTGATGCAGACGGCCAAGTCGCTGATCATCGACACGCTGAAGATGGGGCGCTGATCATGGCTTCCTCTTTCGATGCGACGCTCGCCAAGCTGGGCGTCAAGACGACCGCGAGCGCGAACGCCACCACGAGCGTGAAGAGCAGCAAGAGCACGGGGACGCTCGGCCAGGCCGACTTCCTGAAGCTGATGACCGCGCAGATGAAGAACCAGGATCCGTTCAACCCGACCGACAACACCCAGATGATCGCGCAGATGGCGCAGTTCAGCTCGGTCGCGGGCATCGCGGAGATGAACACCACGCTGAAGGCGATGGCGGAGCGCCTGTCCGGCACCTCAACCGCCGACGCGCTCGCCTATGTCGGCAAGACGGTGCTGACCGCGGGCACCACCGCTTTCCCACGCACCACCGGCGGCATCGCCGGCGCCGTGGAGCTGGACGGCGACGCGACCGCGACCCAGCTGACGATCAGCGACGCGAGCGGCAACGTGGTCCACCAGGCCGACCTCGGCGCGCGCAAGGCGGGCACCGTCGCCTATGACTGGGACGGCACCGACGGGCAGGGCAACGCGGTCGGCACCGGCCCTTTCACCGTCACCGTGACCGCGGCGAACGCCGGGTCGGCGGTGAAGGCGCAGTCTCTCGTCTGGGCACCGGTGGAGAGCGTCTCGCTCGCCGGGGGCGCGCCCGTCCTCAACGTTTCCGGCCTCGGCCCCGTCGCCATTAACGCCGTCCGCCAGGTCGGCTGAACCCCTTTCTCGTCATTCCGCAGGAGCAACACCAATGTCCTTCTACACCTCGCTGTCGGGCCTCCAGGCCATGCAGAACGACATGTCGGTCATCAGCCACAACCTCGCCAACGTCGCCACCGGCGGGTTCAAGAAGAGCCGGTCGGAGTTCGCCGACGTGATCGCGTCCAACGTGTCGACCAGCCCGACCAAGATGGTCGGGTCGGGCGTGGTGGTGAAGGCGAACCGCCAGCAGTTCGGCGAGGGCACGCTGAGCTCGACCGCGAACAGCCTGGACCTCGCCATCTCGGGCGAGGGCTTCTTCGCGGTGAAGACCGCGGCGACCGACGGCAACATCGTCTACACCCGCAACGGCGGGTTCCAGGTCGACAAGAACCGCTACGTCGTCGACGCGCAGGGCTCGCAGCTCCAGGTCTATCCGGTCGACAGTTCGGGCAACGTCACCGCGACCGGGCTGGACGGGCTGATCGGGTTGCAGCTGCCGGAGACGAGCGGCACGCCGATCGCGACCTCATCGGTCGCGCTCAAGCTCAACCTGTCGAGCACCGCCAAGGTGCCGGCGGGGACGTTCGACCGCAATCTCGCTTCGACCTACAACAACTCCACCGCGACCACCGTGTTCGACCAGTCGGGCAACGCGATGACGATGACGAGCTACTATGTCCGTCGCACCGCCAATGCGGGCACGCCCGCGACCAGCAGCTGGGACGTGTACAGCTTCATCGGCAACCAGCAGCTGACGGTGAACAACGGCGACGACCATGTCTCGCTGACCTTCAACCAGCAGGGCGCGATGACTGCGGGCGGCAGCGCCAGCTACGACGCCTTCACCCCCATCGGCAGCGCGCAGACGCAGGACATCGCCCTGACGCTGGCGGGCTCGACCCAGCTCGCCACGCCCTTCTCCGTCGACGAGCGGTCGCAGGACGGCCAGTCGATCGGCCAGCTGTCGGGCGTGTCGGTCGGCGAGACGGGCGTCGTCACGGCGAGCTTCTCCAACGGCGATTCGATCGCGCTGGGCAAGGTGGCGATCGCCAACTTCACAACGCCGTCGGGGCTGCGCCAGGTCGGCTCCAGCTATTGGGAGGCGACCGGCGTGTCGGGCAATGCCAAGGTCGGCGCGGCAAGCGAGAACGGCTTCGGCAAGCTGATGTCGGGCACGCTGGAGGGCTCCAACGTCGACATCACCGAGGAACTGGTCAACTTGATCGCGGCGCAGCGCAACTTCCAGGCGAACGCCAAGGCGCTCGATACCGCCGCGCAGATCAGCCAGTCGATCTTCAACATCCGAGCGTAAGCCGGACAGGCGGGAGCAGGTAGGTGGACAAGCTCGTCTATACCGCGGCGACGGGCCTGCGCGCGCACATGCGGGCGCAGGCGGCGATCGCCAACAACATGGCGAACGCGTCCACCACCGGCTTCCGCGCCGACCGGGTGGTGTTCGACCGGTTCGAGCTGAAGGGCGGTGGTGCCACGCTGGAGGCGCGCGCGCCGTCCGCGCAGGAGGTGACCGACGCCGATCGTCGCGCAGGCGCCGTCCAGCAGACCGGGCGCGACCTGGATCTCGCAATCGACGGCTCCGCCTGGATGGCGGTGCAGTCGGCGTCGGGGGAGGAGGCGTACACGCGGCGCGGCGACCTGACCGTCGCGGCGTCGGGCGTGCTCCAGACCGGCGACGGGTTCATCGTGCAGGGCGGGTCCGGGCCGATCACGCTGCCGCCGTACGACAAGCTGTCGATCGCGGCCGACGGGACGATCACGATCGTGCCGCCGGGCGGCTCCGCGACCGCACCGCAGGTGGTGGACCGGATCAAGCTCGTCTCGGTGACCGGCAGCGACACGGTGAAGGGGCTCGACAACCTCTTGCGCGTGCGCGGCGGGGGGAGCCTGCCCGACGATCTCGACGCGACCGTCACCGCCGGCGCGCTGGAAGGGTCGAACGTCAACATGACGGAGGCGCTGGTCGACATGATCGAGAACCAGCGCTCCTACGAAGTGCAGGCCAACCTGATGAAGGAGGCCAAGTCGATGGACGAGCAGAGCGCATCGCTGATGCGGCTGCCGGGTTAAGGGAAAAGCATCATGAGCAGTGCCGCCATGCACATCGCGCGGACCGGGCTGGACGCCCAGGACATGCGAATGCGCGTCATCTCCAACAACCTCGCCAACGTGGCGACGACCGGGTTCAAGCGCGACCGTGCGAGCTTTGAGACGCTCGCCTACCAGGTCGTCACCGCGCCCGGCGCGCAGTCGACCGCGGAGACCAAGTACGCGACCGGGCTGAACCTGGGCACCGGCGTGCGCGTCCAGGGCACCGCCCGGATCAACACGCAAGGATCGATGCAGCAGACCGGCAACAGCCTGGACCTGGCGCTGGACGGCAACGGCTATTTCCAGGTGCAGATGCCGGGCGGCGAGCTGGGCTACACGCGCGCGGGCAATTTCTCGCGTTCCGCCGAGGGCCTGCTGGTCACCAGCGAGGGCTATCAGGTGCAGCCCGGCATCACCGTGCCGGAGAACGCGACCCAGATCACGATCGGCACCGACGGCACCGTGTCGGCGACCGTGCCGGGGCAGGCGGAACCGACACAGCTGGGGCAGATCCAGGTGGCGAGCTTCCCCAACGAGGCGGGGCTCCAGTCCAAGGGCGACAACTACCTGCTGGAGAGCGCCGCGTCGGGCGCCGCCAATTTGGGCGTCGCGGGCACCGACGGGCGCGGCAACGTGCGCCAGGGCCAGCTGGAGGCGTCGAACGTCAACGTGGTCGAGGAGCTGGTCGACATGATCGAGACGCAGCGCGCCTATGAGGTCAATTCCAAGATGATCTCAGCGACCGACGACATGCTCAAGTACGTGAACCAGAACCTGTGATGGCGAGCAAGGTCCCCTTCCGCTTCGATTACCTCGTCGAGATCGCGCTGGCCGCGGCGGCGGCGACGCTGGTCGCGTTCGCGGTTGCGCCGAGCCCCGCCGACGCGGGGGTGTTCGGCAAGAAGCGCCCGCGCGAGGACTTCACCGTCGCCCGCGCGCCGGCGGCGATGCCCGTTGCCGCACCGGTGGCCGCCAACGGCGCCATCTTTCAGGCGGAGACCGGATATGCCGCGCTCTACGAAGGATGGCGCGCGAAAAAGGTCGGCGATCCGCTGACCATCGTGCTGGTCGAGCGGACCGCGGCGTCGAAATCGGCCTCGTCCAAGCTCGACTCCTCCGGGCAGTTCGGGATTACCCCGCCGTCGACCGGGCCCTTGTCGCTGTTCAACCCCACCGACGCGCGGGTGAGCGGCAATCGCGGCTTCGCGGGGCAGGGCGGGGCGGACCAGGCCAACTCGCTGTCGGGCGAGGTGTCGGTGACGATCGCGGAGGTGTACGGCAACGGCACCGCGCTGGTGCAAGGGCAGAAGCGGCTGACGCTAAACCGCGGCGACGAGTTCGTGCGGATCAAGGGCGTGGTCCGGCTGGCCGACGTCGACCGCGACAACCGGGTCGTGTCGACGCGGGTCGCCGACGCGCAGATCGCCTATACGGGCAAGGGCGACGTGGCGCGCGCCAGCCGGCAGGGGTGGCTCAGCCGCTTCTTCCAGGTGGTGAGCCCGTTCTGACATGGTTTACCCGGCGGTAACCATCGGCGGGGCAGGGTGCGGCGCATGAGCATGCTCGCGCCCCTTACCGTCGTCGCCGCACAGGCGGACCCGCTGCTTCTGCAACCGTGGAAGGAGCCGGCCGCCCCCTCGCGCGGTGGTGACGGGAGCTGGTGGTTCGCGCTGGTCGCGGTGCTGCTGGCGCTGCTCGTCGCCGCGACGCCGGCGCGGGCGGAGCGGATCAAGGACCTGGGTGCCTTTCAAGGCATCCGGTCGAACCAGCTGACCGGCTACGGCATCGTCGTGGGCCTGCCCGGCACCGGCGACGACAATCTCGAATACACGGTGCAGAGCCTGAAGGCGGTGGCATCGCGGTTCGGCCTGCAACTGCCGCCCGGCGCCAATCCGGGGATGAAGAACGCGGCGGTGGTGCTGATCACCGCCGAGCTGCCGCCGTTCGCGAAACCCGGACAGCGGCTCGACATCACCGTCGCTTCGATGGGCAAGGCGAAGAGCCTGCGCGGTGGCAGCCTGATCCTGACGCCGCTGCTCGGTGCCGACGGTCAGGTCTACGCGATGGCGCAGGGCAATCTCGCGGTCGGCGGGCTGGGCGCGGAAGGCGCGGACGGCAGCCGGATCGTGGTCAACATTCCCTCGACCGGGCGCATCCCCGAGGGCGCCACCGTCGAACGCGCGGTCGCGACCGGGTTCGATACCGCGCCGACCCTGACCTTCAACCTCCAGCGCGCCGACTTCACGACGGCGCAGAACGTCGCGGGGGCGATCAACCGGCTGCTGGGCGGCGGGGTCGCGCAGGCGGTCGATGCGGTGTCGGTGGCGGTGCGCGCGCCGCCGGGGGCCGACACGCGCGCGACGCTGATGTCGACGATCGAGAACCTCGACGTGGTCGCGGCCGAACCGCCGGCCAAGGTCATCGTCAACGCGCGCACCGGCACCGTGGTCATCAACTCGGCGGTCCGTGTCGGCCCTGCGGCGGTGACGCACGGCAAGCTCACGGTCCGGATCGACGAGGCGCAGCGGATCAGCCAGCCCGAGGCGTTCAGCCAGGGGCAGACCGCGGTCGAGAACCGGTCGAACGTCCAGGTGCAGGAGGAGAAGAAGCCAATGTTCGTGCTCGCCCCCGGCCCCAAGCTCGCCGACATCGTCAAGGCGGTGAACGCGATTGGCGCGTCGCCGGCCGACCTCGTCGCGATCCTGGAGGCGCTGAAGGAGGCAGGCGCGCTCAAGGCGGAGCTGATCGTCCTGTGACGCAGATCCTCGCCACCCCCAACGTCTCCGGCGCGGGCGCCGTCGACACGACGCGCCTCAAGAGCCGCGACAATCTCGCCAAGGCGGGCGCGCAGTTCGAGGCGGTGTTCACGCGCATGATGCTGGCGTCGATGCGCAAGACCAAGCTTGCCGACACGCTGTTCGAATCCAAGGCGCTGGACACGTTCCGCGACATGGCCGACGGGCAGGTCGCCGACACGATGGCGACCCACGCGCCGATGGGGATCGGCCGGGCCGTCACCGAATTCCTGGCCCGCTCTCAGAAGGATTTGGCGTCGCAAGCCGATCTTAACCCCGGCAAGGCTAGCGCTGACGAATCATGAGCGACATGCTGTCCATCGGCGCCTCGGGCGTGCGCGCGTACCAGACCGCGCTGGGCGTCACGTCGGACAACATCGCCAACGCGGGCAGCGCGGGATATTCGCGGCGAAGCGTTTCGGTGCGCGAGGTCGGCGCGAGCGGGTCCGTCGGGCTCAACACCGGCATCGCGCGCACTGGGCAGGGTGCTACGGTGGGGGCGGTAGTGCGCCACGGCGACGCCTTCCAGGCCGCCTCGCTCCGCCTCGCCTCCGCCGACCTCGCCCGAACGGAGGCCGGCACTGCTCAGCTCGAACGGGTCGAAGCGGTGCTGAGCCAGGGCGCGATCACGACGCGGATGACCGCCTTTTTCGCGGCGGCGCAGAGGCTCGCCGCCGATCCCACCTCGACCGCCGCGCGCGAGGCGGTGATGACGGCGGGGCAGACCGCCGCCGACGCGTTCCGCACCACCGGACGTGCCATGGATGCCGCCGCTGCCGAACTGGACGAGCGGATGACGGCCGGCGCGGGCGAGATCACCGCGCTCGGCCAGGCGCTCGCCAAGGTCAACGACGCGATGGGGCGGGCAGCGCCGGGGTCGGCGGCGTCCGCCAACCTCCTCGATCAGCGCGACCGCATCCTGGCCGACATGAGCGCGGTCGCCGACGTGTCGGTCCAGATCGACGTCGCCGGCCGCGCGGCGGTGCGGCTGGGCGGTGCCACCGGGCCGGTGCTGGTGTCGGGCAGCGAGGCATCGCGCGTCGCCGTCAACCGCAACGAGGAGGGCACGGTCGCCTTTGCCGTGCGGCGGGCGGGCGAGGAGCAGGGCTTCACCCCGACCGCCGGCGCGCTTGCGGGCATGGCGGAGGGTGCCGCACGAATCGCGGACGCGCGCGCGGGCCTGAACGGCGTGGCAGCGAGCTTTGCCGCAGCCGTCAACGGCGTGCTGGTGCAGGGCGATGACCTGTCCGGCAACGACGGCACCGCGTTGTTCATCGTCGGCGAGCCGGCGACCGAGCTGTCGCTGGCCTTCACCGACGGTGCGCTGCTGGCCGCAGCCGGCCGCGACAAGGGATCGCGCGACGCGTCCAACCTCGTCGCCCTGCAAGGAGCGCGGACCGGTGCCGGCGTCGAGGAGGCGGGTACGCGGCTGGTTGCCGGGGTCGCCACGGCAATCGAAGGGCGGCGGACCGTCGCCGATGCGCAAGGCGCGATCCGCGACGCCGCGGTGGCGGCGCTCGACGCCAAGATCGGCGTCGACCTCGACCAGGAGGCGGTGGACCTGATCCGCTTTCAACAGGCCTATCAGGCGTCGAGCCGCGTCATCCAGGTCGCGCGCGAGACGATCCAGACCTTGCTGGAGATCCGCTGAGCCATGGCTGTCATCGCTCCCTCGACCGCATCCTTCTACACGCAGGGCAAGGTACGGATGGGCGGGCTGACCGCGCAGGCCGACCGGTTGCAGACGCAGATCGCGACAACCAAGCGACTGAGCGCCGCGTCTGACGACAGCGTCGCCTATCAGCGATTGCAGCGGCTGGGGCGGCAGGACGCTGATGCGGGCGCGTTCGACGCCAATCTTGACCTCGCCTCCTCGCTGCTCGCCCAAGCGGACAAGACGCTGGGCGCGATGGGCACGCAGATGAACCGGGTCGGCGAACTGGTGGTGCAGGCGCGCACGGGCACGCTGGACGAGGCGGCGCGCAAGGCGATCGGGGCGGAACTGGCGACGATCGTCGACGGGCTGGTGCAACTGGCCAACACCACCGACACACGCGGCCAGCCGATGTTCGGTGGCGGCGACGGCGGGGCGGCGGTGACGCGTGATGCGAACGGCGGCTTTGTTCTGGCGAGCAGCGCTTCGGGTGCGATCCCGATCGGCGAGGACCAGGCGGTGCAGGTTTCCGAGCCCGCGGCGCGCGCCTTTGCGCTGTCGGGCGGGCGCAATACGCTGGCGGTGCTGGCCGCGCTGGCGGCCAAGCTGTCGATCGGCGAGGCGCTGAGCACGGACGAGGGCGCGGCCGCGATCGACGACGTCAAGGCGGCGGGCGACCAACTGTCGCTGGTGCGCGGATCGCTGGGCGCGCGGGCGGCGCGGGTCGACCTGGTGCAGGCGCAATCCACCGCGATCGCCGCCGAGCGCGAAACCGAGCGGTCGGGGCTGGAGGACACCGACCTTACCGCCGCCATCGCAGACCTTCAAAAGACCATGACCGTGCTGTCGGCGACGCAGGCGAGCTTCGCCAAGCTGTCGCAGCTGTCGCTGTTCAGCTACCTGCGCTGATCGGCCGACCGGGCGGTAAAGTCGTGCCGCGGTAACCAGTTGAAGAGACTTCGCGGTTAACCATCGCCCCGAACGGCCGCTCTCGGCCCCACACGGGACCCATCATGTTTCCAGCCATCGGCCTCGTCGTTCTCCTCGCCATGGTGTTCGGCGGCTTCGCCATCACCGGTGGCGCGCTCGGCCCCGTCATGCACGCCATCCCGCACGAGATGCTGATCATCGGCGGCGCCGCGGCCGGCGCGCTCATCATCGGCAATTCGGGCGCGGAGCTGAAGGCGATGGGCGGCGGCCTCGCCAAGGTGTTCAAGGGCCCCAAGTACAAGAAGCAGGATTACCTCGACACGATCTTCCTGGTCAGCAAGCTGATGAAGATGCTGCGCACCGAGGGGCCGGTGGCGCTGGAGCCGCATGTCGAGGACCCGCAATCCTCCGCGGTGTTCGCCGAATATCCCAAGCTCCTCAAGGACCACACGCTGGTCAACCTGATCGCCGACACGCTGCGCCTCGTGGTGGTGTCGTCGGGGACGCTGGATGTCCATGCGGTCG
>Ga0325400_1000692_pt1 | contig 25884 bp, 30 predicted proteins | sample PopdelMetagenome_2_FD_205662 | JGI IMG/M metagenome (GOLD analysis project Ga0325400, IMG submission 205662) | Populus deltoides microbial communities from Bellville, Georgia, United States - Xylem-PdKOR-R1 | ecosystem: Host-associated > Plants > Phyllosphere > Stem > Wood/Secondary xylem...
CTGCTCGCCTGGTACGACCGCCACCACCGCGATCTCCCCTGGCGCGTGCCTCCCGGCTCCCCCGCCCGCCCCGACCCGTACCGCGTCTGGCTGTCGGAGGTGATGCTCCAGCAGACCAGCGTCGCGGCCGTGCGTCCGCGGTTCGAGGCGTGGGTGGCGCGCTGGCCGGACATCGGCGCGCTGGCGGCGGCCGCCGACGCGGACGTGATGGCCGCCTGGGCCGGGCTGGGATACTACGCCCGCGCGCGCAACCTGCTGCGCGCCGCTCGGATCGTGGCGGGCGAGCGCGGAGGGCGCTTCCCCGACACGGAGGAAACCTTGCGCGCGCTCCCGGGCCTGGGCGACTATGCGGCGGCCGCGGTGGCGGCCATCGCCTTCGGCCGGCGCGCGGTGGTGGTGGACGCGAACGTCGAACGCGTGGTCGCTCGGCTGGAGAACATCGCCCATCCTCTGCCGGCCGCGCGCCGAGCGATCCGCGCCGCCGCCGACCGGCTGACGCCCGACACGCGCGCGGGCGACTTCGCGCAAGCGGTGATGGACCTGGGGCAGGCCGTGTGCACGGCGCGCGCGCCCCGCTGCCTGCTCTGCCCGCTGCACGATCCCTGTCGCGGCCGCGCGGCGGGCGACCCGGCCCGGCTGCCGGTGAAGGCGACGAAGGCGGAGCGGCCCACGCGCCGGGGCACCGTCTTCTGGGTGGAGCGGGGCGGCCGCGTGCTGCTGGTCCGCCGCCCGGCGAAGGGCCTGCTGGGCGGGATGCGCGCGCTGCCCACGGGGCCGTGGGTCACGGAGGACCCGGGGCTGGAGGGCGCGCCCGCCGCGGCGGACTGGCGCGTCCTGCCCGAGCCGGTCCGCCACGGCTTCACACACTTCCGACTGGAACTGGCGGTGGCCGCGGCGCGTCTGCCCGACGACGCCCGCGTCGCGGCGGAGGGGGAGTGGTGGCCGGCGGACGCGCTGGACGCGGCCGGCCTGCCCACCGTGTTCCGCGCGGCGGCGGTGCTGGCGAGGGAGGGCGTATGAGGGTGATCCACTGGTTCGCAATGGCGGCCGTGCTGGCGCCGACGCCGCTGGCGGCGCAGGCGTTGCCCGCCGTGCGCGCCCAGGCGTCCGTCCCCGCCGCCCGGCCGCGGACCGCGGCGGTGCAGGCGCTGTTTGACGGCTATGTCCGCGACCGGCGGATGCCGGGCATCGTCGGCGCCTTCGGCACGGGCGACGCGCCCCCCGTGTTCGTATCGGCCGGGCGGATCGCGGACGATCCGCGCGCGGGCCGCGCCGGACCCGACACGCTGTGGCGCATCTACTCCATGACAAAGCCCGTCACTGCTATGGCGGCGATGATGCTGGTGGAGGAAGGAAAGATGGGGCTGGACCAGCCCTTGTCCAATTTCGTGCCCCGGTTCGCGGGCGTGCGCGTCCTCGCCCGGCCCGACGCGGGGCTGGAGAGCCGCCCGGCCGTGCGGCCTATTACAATCCGTCACCTGCTCACCCACACGTCGGGGCTGGGCTACACCATCGTCACCAAGGGGCCGCTGCTCAAGGAATATGAGCGGCTGGGCCTGGTGCCCTTCCAGGTGGAAGCGCGGACCGAGGCGCTCGCGCGCGCCGCCCGGCCCACCAGCCTGAAGGATTTCGCCGAGCGGGCGGCGACGGCGCCGCTGATTGCCGACCCCGGCACGCGGTGGAGCTATTCGATCGGGCTCGACGTGCTGGCGCGCGCGGTGGAGGTGGCGGCGGGCGTCCCATTCGAGCGGTTCCTGGCCACGCGCCTGTTCGTGCCGCTGGGCATGACCTCCACCTTCTTCACCGTGCCCGCGGGCGAGGCGGGGCGGCTGGCGACCAGCTACGCCTATCTGGGCGCGCGCGGCGTGCCGTTCGATCCCGGCGCCGCCTCCGTCTGGCTGCGGCCGCCCTCCTTTCCCTATGGCGGGGCGGGGCTGGTGTCGTCGGCGCGCGACTACGACCGGTTCCTGCGCATGATCCAGAATGGCGGCGCGCTGGACGGCCGGCGCGTCCTGAAGCCGGAGACGGTGCGGCTGGCGACGTCGAACCTGCTGCCGCCGGGCGTGCGCTTCACCGGAGGCGGGGCGGGGGGCTACGGCGCGGGCGGCTACGTTGTCACGGCCGGTCCGGCGCGCGGCACCTATGGGTGGAGCGGGGCGGCGGGCACGCTGGCCTGGGTCAACCCGCTGGCCGGCACGAGGGCGACCGTGATGGTGAACTATTTCCCGCCCGAGCGCGTGCCGCTGCGCCGCGACGTGTCGGCGGCGCTGGGGGCTGGCCTGTGAGCGCGCCCGGCGTCACGCCGCCGGGCTTCACCGGCGGCCGGCTGGACCGCGCCGACGCGCTGCGCCGCGATCCCGCCGGGCTGGCGGCCGCCGCCGCCGATCCGGCCGCGCGCCTGCTGGTGCTGAACGACGGCCTGGAGCCGGAGGTGGACGCCGGGGGGCGGCTGGTCTGGGCACACGTGCCCGAAGGCGCGGCGCTGGCGCTGCTGGGGCTGGAGGACGGCGCGCCGCGCTTCGTGGCGCTGGGGGCGGGGCCGGGCGGCGGCTTCCGCTCGCCCCGGTTGATGGACCTGCTCGCCCGGATGGCGCCGGGCGAGGCCGCCACCTGGGCGGCGGCGCGCAGCGTGGTGGACTGGCACGCGCGCCACCGCTTCTGCGCCAACTGCGCCGCCGCGACCGAGCCCTTCCGCGCCGGCTGGGGGCGGTGCTGCCCCGCCTGCGGCACCGAGCATTTCCCGCGCACCGACCCCGTGGTCATCATGCTGGCCGAGCATCGCGGACGCTGCCTGCTGGGGCGCCAGCCCAGCTGGCCCGCCGGCCGCTATTCGGCTCTGGCGGGCTTCGTGGAGCCGGCCGAATCGGTGGAGGAGGCGGTCGCGCGCGAGGTGATGGAGGAGGCGGGCGTGGCGGTGACGGCCGTGCGCTACGTCGCCAGCCAGCCCTGGCCCTTCCCGTCCCAGCTGATGATCGCCTGCGTGGCCGAAGCGGCCGACGACGCGCTGGTGCTGGACCGCACCGAGCTGGAGGACGCGATCTGGGTGGACCGGGCGGCCGTGCGCGCGGCGCTGGAGGGCGAGGGGCCGTTCGGCGCGCCGCCGCCCCACGCCATCGCCCACACGCTGCTGCGCGTCTGGGCGGCGGGGGGGGACTGAGGCCCCGCCCGCGCTCCGGGGCGCCTCAGGCCGCCAGCCGGTCCACGAAGGCGGCGGTCAGCGCGTCCAGGTCCGACAGGTCGCGCGCCACGCGGGCCGATCCTTCCAGCACGGCCTCCACGTCGCCGGCCACGGCGTCCATCGCGTCGCGTATGTCCGCCACCGCGCCGGCCACCGCGTCCGCCGCATCCGACGTGTCGCCCACCGACCCGGCGATAGTGCCCGCCGTACGCGTCTGGGTCGACATGGTATCCGCCACGCGCGCGGCCGCGACCCGCATCTGCGCCAGCTCGGCGCGGATCGCGGCGGTGGCGCGGACGGAGCGGTCGGCGGCCGACTGGATGGCCGCGATCTTGGCGGCGATGTCGTCGGTGGCGCGGCCCGTCTGGTTGGCGAGGCTCTTTACTTCCTGCGCCACCACCGCGAAGCCGCGCCCCGCGTCGCCCGCGCGCGCGGCCTCGATGGTGGCGTTCAAGGCCAGCAGGTTGGTCTGGCCCGCCACGTCGCGGATCAGCGACAGGATCGATTCGATGGCGGCCGCGTGGTCGTGCAGCAGGGCGGCCGCCGACGCCGCCTCGTCCGACGCGACGCCCGCCTGCGCCGCCACGGCGACCGCGCCCGCCGCATCGTCGCGCGCGACCGCGACGGCGGCGTTCAGTTCGCCCGTGCCCGCCGCCGCCTCGCGCATCACGGCGATCGAACGGTCGCCCGCCGCCGCCGCGGTTGCGGCCGCCGCGCGTACCCGGTCGGCCTTCGTCGCCGCCAGCTCCGTGTGCCGGTGCAGCAGCCCGGCCCTGTCGCGGGCGTCCGCGACGCGGGCCGCCACCTCCGCCCGGAACGCCTCGCCCGCGGCGCCGCGCCGGTCGGCCGCTCGGCGGCGGTCCAGCAGCCGCGTCTGCGTCAGCACCAGTTCCAGCTCCACCATCATCAGGCGGCGCACCGTCTCGGCGTGGCGCGCCGCGCGTTCCGGGTCGTCGTGGAACGCGCGCAGCAGCGCGCGCACGATCCGGTCGCCGTGCCGCCGCAGGCCCACCGCTACCGCTTCCGGCGGCACGTCGGTATGGAAGATCAGCCGCCCCAGGCTGGCCACCCGCGCGATCCAGGCGCCGTCGAACGGCGCCGTGCAGCGGAACGTGACGTCGTCCAGCCCGGCCGCCACCAGCGCCTCGCGCTCGTGCGCGGGCAGCGCGGCGTTGTGCGGCAGCAGCACCACGGCGCGCCAGTGCGCCTCCGTCTCGGCCAGCACCGCCCCGCGTGCGTCGCGCCACAGCGCGGCCAGTCGGCGCCCGAAATCGCCGTCGGGATCGTAGGCCGCCAGGCGCGCGGCCACCTCGGCCTCGCCGAGCAGCGTTCCGGTCTCCGCTTCGTCGATCACCTGCGCCTACTCCCTTCCGTGCGGCGGGAGGGGGCATAGCGCCGACCCGTCAAGGCCGCGTTAACCCAACCGCCGTCCGCCGGGCGGGGGGGCAGGCTAACCCAGTCCCCGGTCCCTGGCGCGCGCGTAGCTGCCCAGCAGCCGCACCCATTTGCTGTGGTAGCGCAGCTCGTCCAGCGCGCGGTCGAAGCCCGGCTCGCCCGGCCGCCCCTCCACGTCGGCGTAGAACTCGGACGCCGCGAAGCTGCCGCCGCGCTGGTAGCTCTCCAGCTTGGTCATCTGGACGCCGTTGGTGGCGAAGCCGCCCAGCGCCTTGAACAGCGCGGCCGGCACGTTGCGCACCGCGAAGACCAGCGTGGTCATGCGCGGGCCGTCGTCGCCCGCGGCGGCCGCCTCCCCGTCCCGCGCCAGCACCACGAACCGCGTGGTGTTGTGCTGCGCGTCGGCCACGTCCGTCTCCAGCAGCCGGAGCCCGTAGAGTTCGGCCGCCCCCTCGGGCGCCAGCGCCACCGCCGACGGGTCGCCGCGCTCGGCCACCATGGCGGCCGCGCCCGCCGTGTCGGGATAGGCGACGGGACGGATCGCACGGTCGCGCAGCCAGTGGCGGCACTGGCCGAGCGCCTGGGGGTGGCTCAACGCCTCGCGCGCGCCTTCCAGCGTGCCCGTCCCCATCACCGCGTGGCGGATGGGCAGGAAATGCTCGCCCACGATGCTCAGGCCCGATTCGGGCAGCAGGAAGTGGATGTCGGCCACCCGCCCGAAGGCCGAGTTCTCGATGGGAATGACCGCGCGGCCCGCGCGCCCGTCGCGCACCGCGTCCAGCGCGTCGGCGAAGTCGAAGCAGGGGAGCGGCAGCGCGTCCGGCAGCGCGGCCGCGACGGCGACGTGGCTGTTGGCGCCCGGCGCGCCCTGGAACGCCGCGGCGCGCGCGGGATCGGCGGCGGCGGCCAGCGTCATTTGCTCCACGAGCGCGCGGGCGGGGGCGGGGTAGGTCTCCACGGGGGCGCGGGCTAGGCGGAGGCGGCGCGCGCGGCAAGGGCGGGGAAAAGCGCGCGCTTGCCCGTGGCCGCTCGCCTGGCCTAAGGACGGCCGGATAGGCAGGGGGCTCCCGGACACGCGATGGACAACCGTACCAACACGATCGCCGGCTGGACGCTGGCCGCCTGCGGCGCCGCACTGGGCTTCGCGATCGTGGGCAACATGATCTTCCACTCCGAACGGCCCGAGAAGATGGGCTTCGCCATCGAGGGCGTGGAGGCCGACGGTGGCGAGGGTGCCGCGGCCGAGGTGGCCATCGCCAGCCTGCTGCCCACCGCCGACGCGGCCAAGGGCGCGGAGGTGTTCAAGAAGTGCGCGTCCTGCCACACCATCAACCAGGGGGGCGCCAACGGCATCGGCCCCAACCTGTGGCACACGCTGGGCGAGGGTGTCGGCCAGGGCAAGGGCGGCTACGCCTTCACCGACGCGCTGAAGGGCGTGGGCGGCACCTGGGACTTCGACAAGATGAACGCCTGGCTCACCAGCCCCCGCAAGTTCGCGGCCGGCACCAAGATGAGCTTCGCCGGCCTGTCCAACCCCCAGGATCGCGCCAACGTCATCGCCTATCTGAACGCGCAGGGGTCCAACCTGCCGCTGCCCCCGCCGCCCGCCGCCGGCGAGGCCAAGGGCACGGACGCCGCCGCGGCCAACGCCGACACGCCGGCCGCGGCCAACGCGATCCAGGCGGTGGGCGACGACCCGCGGGGCCAGACGGGCAACATCGCCAACACCGGCACCGCCGCGTCGGGCGCGCCGTCGGTCGACAAGGGCGCGCTGGAGCAGTCGAGCAAGCTCGACAAGTAATCCCGGGCCTGCCCCGGAGCACGCGAAAGGTGCCGGTCCGCGTCCTGACGGTGATCGGCACGCGGCCGGAGGCGATCAAGACCGCGCCGCTGGTGCTGCGCCTTGCCGCCGACCCGCGTTTCGACGCGCGGCTGTGCGTCACCGCGCAGCACCGCGACCTGCTGGACCGGGTATTGGCGCCGCTCGGCATCCGCCCCGACATCGACCTGGACGCGATGCGCGACGACCGGTCGCTCGCCGAGCTGACGGCGGCCGTGATGACGGGCGTGGGCCGCGCGCTCGACGGCTGGCGGCCGGACGCCGTCCTGGTCCACGGCGACACCGCCACCACCGCGGCCGGGGCACTCGCCGCGCACCTGGCGCGCGTGCCGGTCGCGCACCTGGAGGCGGGCCTGCGCAGCGGCCGGCCCGACCTGCCCTGGCCGGAGGAGGGGAACCGGCGGCTGGTGGGAGCCATCGCCGACCTGCACCTGGCGCCCACGCCCGCCGCGCGCGACGACCTGCTGGCCGAAAACGTCGCGCCCGACCGGATCGTCGTTACCGGCAATACGGCGGTGGACGCGGTGCGCCTGGCGTTGAACGTGCTGGACCGCGATCCGGCGGCGCATCCTCCCCCGCCGCCCGGCTGCCGGACGATCCTGGTCACGGCGCACCGGCGCGAGAGCCTCGGCGCTGGGCTCGAGGACATATGCGAGGCGGTGGCGCGGCTGGCGCGGCGCGGGGACGTGGAGGTCGCCTGGCCCGTCCATCCCAATCCGGCCGTGCGCGACACGGTCAAGCGGCGGCTGGGGGCCGAGGCGGGCGTCCGCCTGCTCCCCCCGCTCGACCACCTGCCTTTCGTGGCGCTGATGCGGGCCGCCCATCTGATCCTGACCGATTCGGGCGGCGTGCAGGAGGAGGCGCCGTCGCTGGGCGTCCCCGTGCTGGTGATGCGCGACGTGACCGAGCGGGGCGAGGGGCTGACCGCCGGCACTGCGCGGCTGGTGGGTACGGAGCCCGACCGGATCGTGGCCGAGGCGACGGCGCTGCTAGACGACCCCGCCCATCGCGCGCGCATGAGCCGCCGCCACGACGCCTACGGCGACGGCCGCGCGTGCGGGCGCGCCGCGGACGCGCTGTGGGAGCGCTACGGGCGATAGGGGGCCGGTGCCGCCTCGATCCGGCCTCACCGGATCAGACTCGATGCCTCAGGCCGCGGCGGCCGTCGGCATCCCCTCCAGCCCCTCGATCACCGAGCGGTTGACCTCGATCAGCGGCTCCAGTGTCTCGCGCCCCGCCGCCACGTCGCTGGTGAAGCGGTCCACCCACAGGCCCAGCGACACGATGGACGCGCGCAGTTCCGTGGGAAGCCGGTTGCCCTTGGTAGCGCAGTCGTCGGCGAACGCGTTCCACACCTCGCGGTTGCGGAACAGCGACGGGGTGAGCGGCACGCCCGTCAGCCCCGCGTCGCGCGCCGCGATCATCTCGCCCGTCACCTGGCGCAGCAGCCGGGCCTCGGTGGAGCGGGGGGTCTCGGCGAGCGTGCGCGCGCGCTGATAGGCGGACAGGGACATGGGCGCTCCGTGGTCGTGATCGGGGTCGTGATCGGACCCATATTAGCGCGTGGCGGGGGCCGCCGGTCGCGGGACGGCCCACTTCGATGCCCCGCTTCGACGCACGGCGCAGAAACCATGCCGCCCGCGTCCGGCACGCCCGGACCCCGCCTATGATGGTGAACAGCCAAGTCATCCGGGAAGTCCTCGCCACCGCCATGCTCAACGCCGTCGGCCTCGTCATCATCCTCGCCTGCGTGTTCGGGAGCTTCATCATCTCGGGCGGCAAGATGGACATCGTGCTGCACGCGCTGCCGCACGAGCTGATGGCCATCGGCGGCGCCGCCATCGGCGCGTTCATCGTGTCCAACTCGATGCCCACCGTGAAGCTGGCGGGCAAGGGCCTGATGCGCTCGTTCAAGGGCGGGCGGTGGAAGGACTCGGACTACAAGGACCTGCTGACGCTGCTCTACGGCCTGCTGTCGTTGTTCAAGAAGGGCGGCGCCACCGCCATCGAGCCGCACCTGGACAAGCCGGAAGAGAGCAGCCTCTTCTCGCGCTACCCCCGCATCCTGGCCGACCATCACCTGACCGAGTTCGTCTGCGACTACCTGCGCATGATGACCGTCAGCTTCGAGGACCCGCACCAGATCTCCGAGGCGATGGAGAACGACATGGAGCGCCACCATCACGAGGAGATGGCGCCCCAGCACGCGCTCCAGCAGATGGCCGACGGCCTGCCCGCCATCGGCATCGTGGCGGCCGTGCTGGGCGTCATCAAGACCATGGGCTCCATCGACCAGCCGACCGAGGTGCTGGGCGCCATGATCGGCGGCGCGCTGGTGGGCACGTTCATGGGCGTGCTGCTCGCCTACTGCCTGGTGGGGCCGCTGGCCGCCAAGCTGCTGGAAACGATCGAGGCGGACTGCAAGCCCTACACCATCGTCAAGACCGCCGTCGTCGCGCACGCCCAGGGGCTGCCGACGCAGGTGGCGGTCGAGATCGCGCGCCGCATGACGCCCTCGTCCAAGGCGCCCAGCTTCCAGCAACTCGAAACCGCGCTCGAGGAGGCCAAGAGTGACTTCGCCGCCGCCGCCTGAACCCGTCCTGCTGCCCGCCCATTGCGGCACTGTCGCCGCCGCCGCCGTCCGCGACCAGTTGCTGGGCGCGGCGCGGGGCGACACCGCGGTGGACGCGTCCGCCGTGGAGAGTTTGGGCCAGGCGGTGCTGCAGCTGCTGCTGGCGGCCGCGCGCGACGCTGCCGCCGCGGGCCGCGGCTTCGCGATCCTGGACCCCAGTTCCGCCTTCGCCGGCCGCGTGTCGCGGTGCGGCCTCGCCCAGTCCCTGGGCCTCGCCCCCGAGGAGTCCGTCGCTTGAGCAAGACCATCCTGACCGTCGACGACAGCGCCAGCATGCGGATGCTGCTGAAGGCATCCTTGACCGCCCAGGGCTATCGGATCGAGGCGGCCGAGGACGGCCGGCGCGGGCTCGAGCGGCTGGCCGAGGTGAAGCCCGACTTGGTCATCACCGACATCAACATGCCCGAGATGGACGGCTTCGAGCTGATCGAGGCGGTGCGCGCCGACCCCGAGCATCGCGGCCTGCCCATCCTGGTCCTCTCCACCGAGTTCTCGGACGAGAAAAAGGCGCGCGCGCGCGCGGCGGGGGCCACCGGCTGGATCACCAAGCCGTTCGACGCGAACAAGCTGGGGTCGGCGATCCGCCGCGTCTGCCCGTGAGCGATGGCGTGAGCGACGATCTGGACGACATCCAGGCGATCTTCTTCGAGGAATGCGCCGAGGGGCTCGCCACCGCCGAGGCGGGCCTGTCCGCCATGGCGGCGGGCGACGCGTCGGCCGCGACGGTGGCCGCGGTGTTCCGCGCCATCCACTCGATCAAGGGGGGCGCGGGCGCGTTCGGACACGGGGCGCTCACCGCCTTCTCCCACCTGTTCGAGAACCTGCTGGACGAGGTGCGGGCCGGTCGCGTCGCGGCAACGCCGGGCGTCACGCGCGTCATGCTGTCGGCGTTCGACGTGCTGTCCGACCATGTGGCGGCCGCGCGCGGCCAGGCGCCCGTGCCCGACGACGCGCCGGCGCTGGCTGCGCTGGAGCGCGTGCTGGCGGACGGCGGCGTGCCCGACGAGGCACCGGTGCCCGCGCCCGAACCCACCTCCGACGACCCGTTCGACTTTGAGCCGGTGGCCGTCGCCTTCGACGGACTGGACTTCGACCCGCCTGCCCCGGAGCCGGCAGCCGACGCCGACTGGATGGTGACTTTCGCGCCGTCGGACGCCGCCATGGCCAACGGGGCCGAGCCGCTGCTGGTGGTGCGCGAGCTGGAGGGGCTGGGCGGCCGCGTAACCGCCGCCGACCTGTCGCGCCTGCCCCCGCTCGCCGAGCTGTCGCCCGAGACCGCGTACATCGGCTGGACGCTGAGCCTGCCCGGCTCGGTGGACGAGGAGGCGGTGGCCGAGTGCTTCGACTTCGTGGCGCCCGACGCCGCGATGGCCTGGACGCGCGCGGCAGCGGAGCCCGCGGCGGCGTCCGATCCCGTCATCCCCGATCCCGTCCTGCCCGCCGCCGCCGAAGCGCCGCCCCCGCTCGCCCCCGAAGCCGCATCTGCGCCGGCGGCCGCGCCCCCGGCCCTGCCGGCCGCCGAGCAGACGATCCGCGTCGACCTGCACAAGCTCGACCTGCTCCTGAACCTAGTGGGCGAACTGGTGATCCGCGGCTCCATCCTGGCCGACCGGCTGTCGCCGAAGGATCAGGAGCGCGTCGAGCTGCCCCAGCTCGCGCGCCTCACGCGCGAGATCCAGGACAACGTCATGTCGCTCCGCGCCCAGCCCATCAAACAGGCGTTCAGCCGCGTGCCCCGGATGCTGCGCGACCTGTCGGCCGAGACGGGCAAGACGGTGACGCTCGAGGTGTCGGGCGAGACCACCGAGGTCGACAAGGGCGTGATCGAGAAGATCGGCGAGCCCTTGACCCACATGATCCGCAACGCGGTGGACCACGGCATCGAGCCCGCCGCCGTCCGGGCCGCCGCCGGCAAGCCGGAGGTCGGCACCATCCGCCTGTCCGCCGAGCAGAAGGGCGCGCGCATCTTCGTGCGCGTGTCCGACGACGGCGGCGGCATCGACCGCCAGCGCGTTCGCGCCAAGGCGGTGGAGAAGGGGATCGTCGCCCCCGACGCGATCCTGTCGGACGAGGAGGTGGACCAGTTGATCTGCGCGCCCGGCTTCTCGACCGCCGAGACCATCTCGGCCATTTCGGGCCGCGGCGTCGGCATGGACGTGGTGCGCGCCAACGTGGAGGCGCTGGGCGGGCGCGTGGAGATCGCGTCGGAGCCGGGCGTCGGCACCGCCATCACCATGGTGCTGCCGCTGACGCTGGCGATCCTGGAGGGGATGATCGTGCGGCTGGCGGGACAGCGCTTCGTGCTGCCGCTCGCCAACGTGGTAGAAACGGTGCAGCCAGCACCCGGCCAGGTCCGCCCGACCACCACCACGGGCGAGGTGATCGAGCTGCGCGGCAACTACCTGCCCGTGCGCCGCCTGACCGAGACGTTCGGCTTTCCCGCGCTGGCCGGCGCCGCGCGCACCGCGCCCGAGGACGCGCTGGTCATCATCGTGGAAAGCGAGGGCGCCGGCCTGGTCGGGCTGATGGTGGACACCATCGACGACCGCCGCGAGGTCGTCATCAAGAGCCTGGACCAGAACCTCCACCCCATCCGGGGCCTGGGGGGCGCCACCATCCTGGGCGACGGCTCCATCGCCCTCATCCTCGACGTGGAGGCGCTGGTGGCGCCCGCCCAGCGCCGCATCGTCGCACCCACCCCGCACAGGATCGCCGCATGACCAACGACAACGCCCCCGTCACGTCCCCCGTCACGTCCGGCCCCGTTTCCCAGGCGGAACGCAAGATCGTCACCTTCTCGCTGGGCGTCCAGGTGTTCGGGATCGAGATGGCCTCGCTGATCGAGATTCGCGAATGGGCCGAGCCCACGCCGCTGCCGGGCGTGCCGTCCTACATCAAGGGCGTCACCAACCTGCGCGGCACGGTGGTGCCGGTCGTCGGCCTATCCGAGCGGCTGGGCTGGCCGCCAAGCCGCGTCCATTCGCGCTCCTGCGTGCTGGTGGTGCAGGCGGGCGGGCGCCAGGCGGGCTTTCTGGTGGACGAGGTGGCCGACATCGTGTCGATCAAGGACGCCGACGTGCGCCCCGCCCCCGACACGGAGATCGGCGAGCCCGCGATCATCAAGGGGCTGGTCCACGTGCCCGCGCGCGCCAGCGAGGGCGAGGGGGCGGGGGGCGCCATGGTGCTGCTCCTGGACCTGGAGGCGCTGAACCTGACGCGGTCCGCGGACTTGGCCGCCTGACGTGACGGCCGCCGCCGCCTTGACCCTGCCGTCCGGCGCGGGTGCCGACGCCGGCGTCGGGCCGCTGCTCGGCGACGCCGAGTTCGCGGCCGTGGCCGCCGTCATGATGGCGGACGCGCGCATCCACCTGCCCCCGACCAAGCGGACGCTGGTGCAGGGGCGGCTGGCCCGACGGCTGCGGATGCACGGGCTGGACGGCTTCCGCCCCTATCTGGCCCTGGTGCGCGCCGACGCGGCCGAGCGCCAGGCCATGGTGACGGCGCTCACCACCAACCACACGCACTTCTTCCGCGAGCGCCACCATTTCGACCACCTGCGCGACGAACTGCTGCCCCGGCTGCGGGCGGGGGGCGCGGGCGGGCGCATATGGTCGGCGGGCTGCTCCAGCGGCGAGGAGGTCTACTCGATCGCCATGACGCTGCTCGGCACCGACCGGGCGGGGGCCGCCTGGACCCGCACCGCCGACCTGAAGCTGCTGGCGACCGACATCGCGCCGCCCGTGGTCGATGCGGTGCGCGCCGCCACCTACGCCGCCCAGGCGGCCGACGCGATCCCGGAGGCCTATCGTCTCTGGACGCGCGCCGCCGAGGACGTCGGGCCGGGGGGCGCGCGCGCGGAAATGGCGCCTGAGGCGCGCGCGCTGGTTACGGCGCGCGTGCTGAACCTGTTCGCCCCCTGGCCCATGCGGCGGCGCTACGACGCGATCTTCTGCCGCAACGTGATGATCTACTTCGACGACGAGGCCAAGGCGGAGCTGGAGGCGCGGCTGGTGGAGCGGCTGGCGCCCGGCGGCTTCCTCTACATCGGCCATTCGGAACGGCTGGTCGGTCCCGCGGCCGCGGCCACCGTGTCGTGCGGCCAGACCATCTATCGCCTGAAGGGGGACGCGCGATGACGCCCGCATCCGCCCATTCTGCCGGACACCCGCGCCCCGTGCGCGTGCTGATCGTGGATGACAGCGCGTCCATCCGGCTGGCGCTCCGCCGCATCCTGTCCGCCGACCCGGAGATCGCGGTGGTGGGCGAGGCGCCCGAGCCGCACGCCGCGCGCGCGGCCATCAAGGCGCTGGAGCCCGACGTCATCACGCTGGACGTGGAGATGCCGGGCATGGACGGCATCGCCTTCCTGGAACGCATCATGCGGCTCCGCCCCATGCCGGTCGTGATGTGCTCCACGCTCACCCGGCGCGGCGCGGCCGTGACGGTGGAGGCGCTGAGGCTGGGCGCGGTGGATTGCGTGGCCAAGCCGTCGGGCGACCCGGCCGACCTGGAACGCGACGCGGACCTGCTGCGGCGCACGGTGCGCGCGGCCGGCCGGTCCACCGTCCGCGCCGCCGCCACCGCCGCGCCCGCCGCCCGCTCCCCGGCGGCGGCCCGCACCTTCCGGCCGGACGCGGTGATCGGCGTCGGCTCCTCCACCGGCGGCGTGGAGGCCTTGTTCACGCTGCTGCCCGCGCTGCCGCCCGGCTGCCCGCCCGTGATGGTGGTCCAGCACATGCCCGCCGCCTTCACCGGCAGCTTCGCCGAGCGGCTGGACCGCGAGTGCGCGGTGCACGTGGCCGAGGCGCGCGACGGCGAGCCCGTGCTGCCCGGCCGCGTCTACGTGGCGCCCGGCGGCGAGCGGCACATGGAATGGGCGGCGGGCCGCGTGCGCCTGCGCGGCGGCGACCTCGTGTCCGGGCATCGCCCGTCCGTGGACCGGCTGTTCGGCTCGCTCGCCGTGCTGGGCGCGCGCGCCACGGGCGCGATCCTGACGGGCATGGGCGCCGACGGGGCCGAGGGGCTGCTCGCCATGCGCCGCGCGGGGGCCGCCACCTTCGGCCAGTCCAGGGAGAGCTGCGTGATCTACGGGATGCCGCGCGCGGCGGCGACGCTGGGCGCCGTCGAGCGCGAACTGGGCCTTGGCGCCATGGCGGACGCGATCCTGCGGGCGTGCGCGCCCGCCGGCGCCCGGGCCGCCTGAAGAGATACGGGGAAGAACGAACGATGCCCGCAGCAGCCCAGATCAAGGTCATGGTGGTGGACGACCAGGCCTCCATGCGCGCCATGATCCGCCGCTCGCTCCAGGACCTGGGGTTCCGCGACGTGCGCGACCGCGGCGACGCGGCCGAGGCGCTGGAAGCGGTGCGCGGCGACAGGGTCCACCTGATCGTGTCCGACTACAACATGCCCGACATGGACGGCCTGGCCTTCCTAGAGGCGGTGCGCCGCGACCCGGTGATCGGCAAGACCGTGTTCATCATGCTCACCGGCTCCGCCGACCGCGAGGTGGTGCAGAAGGCCGCCGCGCTCGGCGTCAACAACTACCTGGTGAAGCCCTTCCAGCCCCAGGCGCTGAAGGAGAAGATCGAGCGCGTGTTCGGGGCGCTTTCGTGAGCGTCCTGTCGTGAGCGCGGCACTCGCGCACGCCCCGCAGCCGATCCACCGCATCAACATCGTCCAGGGCGAGCACGCGGCCTGGGACCGGCCGGGCACGGTGATCTCGACGCTGCTGGGTTCGTGCATCGCGGTGTGCCTCTACGATCCCGTGTCGCGCGTGGGCGGCATGAACCATTTCCTGCTTGGCGCGCCGGAGGCGGGCGCGCGCCTCTCGCCCGCCGACCGCCAGCGCTACGGCGTCCACGCCATGGAACTGCTGGTCAACGCGTTGATGGCGATGGGCGCCGGGCGCGACCGGCTGCGCGCGCACGTCTACGGCGGGGCCACCATGGTGGCGGGGCTGGGCGGCATCGGCACCGCCAACGCCGAGTTCGCGCGCCGCTTCGTCGCGGCGGAGGGCTTCGCGCTGGGCCGTTTCGACACGGGCGGCACCCGCGCGCGCAAGGTGGAGTTCCAGCCCCACGAGGGCCGCGCGCGCGCCATGCTGGTCACCGACGCGGTGCCGCTGGCACCCCTCCGCCCGGTCGCGACCGTCCTGCGCCCCGATCGGGCGGCGCCGGCGGGCGAGCTGGAACTCTTCTGAAACCCTCCTCCTGTACGGACCGTCCGCCATGACCTCCGACCCAGACAACGATCCCCTGGCCCGCCCGCTCCAGCGCGCGGTGGCCGTCGAGCTGCGCCAGGTGCGGCAGCGGCTGGAGGCGCTGGCCGAGGTGCTGGTGGCCGACGCGCATTTCATCGACAACTACCTGGACCAGCTCCAGGTGTTCGACTGGCTGGGCCAGTGCGCCGACGAGGCGGCCGACCTGATCAGCCGCGCGGCGGACGGCGTGCCGTCCGCGGCCTCGGTCGGGGCGGTGCGGCTGGGCGCGATGCAGCAGCGGCTGCTGGAAGCGCTCCCGCCCGCGCCCGGCCTGCCCGCGCCCGGCGGTCTTCCCACCGCCGCGCTGCCGGCGGCGGCCTGAGCCGTGGCGACGCTGCCCGGCGCGAACCAGCGCCCCATCGTCGTCCGCCGGGTCAAGAAATACGCCGCCGGTCACCACGGCGGCGCGTGGAAGGTCGCGTACGCCGACTTCGTGACCGCCATGATGGCGTTCTTCATGCTGCTGTGGCTGATCTCCAACCCCGACAAGCAGCGGTTGAAGGGCCTGGCCGAGTATTTCTCGCCCACCACCGCCACCGCGCTGTCCCAGACCACCGAGATGTCGTCGTCCACCAGCGGGGTGGGCGGGATGCCGGGCGCGGGCGGGCGCACGCGCCGCGCCCAGTCCGACGACGCGGGCAAACCCTCGGGCCAGCCCACCATGCAGTCGGGCACGGCGGGCAGCGCCACGGGCGGCACCGCGCGCGTGCCGGACGCCGCCATGCGCGTGCTGGCGCAGGAGATGACGGTCGCCATCGACAGCCTGCCCCCTGACACCGACGGCAATCGCGGCGCCAAGTCCGAGAGCGACCGGGACGGCCTGCGCATCAGCCTGTTCGACACGTCGCGCCGGTCCATGTTCCGCGACGGCACGGCGGTGCTGAACCCGTTCGCGCGCGAGATGCTGGCGCGCGTGGCCGCCAAGCTCGCTAAGTCGGACGTGCAGGTGGCCATCGAGGGCCACACCGCGTCGGACGCCGGCAGCGTGGCGGGCACGGGCACCGGCGGCTGGCGCCTGTCGGGCGAGCGCGCGCTCGCCGCGCGCGAGGCGATGATCGCCGCCGGCCTGCCCGCCGGCCGCTTCGCCGAGGTGGTGGCGCTGGCCGACACGCGCCCCGTCTACCCCGACCAGCCCGAGCGCGCGGAGAACCGCCGCATCACCGTGGTGGCAAAGGGGGGCACGCCCGTGCTGCCCACCGACGCCAGCTTCCGTTTCTGAAGGATCGGTTCCCGTGAAGAAGCTCCTCCTGCCGCTGGCTGTCCTCGTCGCGGGGCTGGGCGCGGGCGGCGGGGCGGCGGTGGCCGCGCGCCACGTGCTGGGCCCGCCGGCGCCCCGCGCCCCGAAGGTCGAGCCCAAGGCCTTCGTGGCGGCAGAGAAGATCGTGGCGCCGCTGGTGCTGCCCGACGGGCGGCTGGCCGGCTATGTCGGCTTCGACGCCGCCTTGGAGGTGTCGGCGAGCGCCGAGGCGCGCGTCACGGCCGAGCTGCCGCTGCTGCTCAACGCGATCAACATGCGCACCTATCGCACGCCGCTGGCGTCCGGCCCCGACGGCTCGCTCCCCGACATAAGGGTGCTGCGCCGCGTGGTGATGGAATCGGCGGCCGAGGGCCTGGGCCGCGGCACGGTCAGCCGCGTGGCGATCACGCGGGCGGAGCCGGCCTAGGGGGGCGAAATCCTACGGGAGGACGTGGGGTGACCCCGTGCCATTGTATCCGGGCGGTCTGGGCGACCGGATTTCTATGATCGTGGCGGGACGACGGGCCGCGATTACCCGTGATCGTCTCGCCGCGATCCTTCGGGTCAGGCGAGAACGATGCCCGCACGGCGGCGGCGCAGCCCTGTGCCCACCATGCCGAAGCCCATCAGCATCAGGCCCCAGGTGGCGGGCTCGGGCGCGGGCGCCGGCGACGTGGAAAGGGTCTGAAAGGAGAAGCCGCCGCCGCCTGCGGCTACCTCCTGCACCGCGAAATCGAATACCGTGGCCGACAGGTTGAAGCTCGTATATCCGGTGAAGCCCCGCCCGGCTCGGCCGCTCATTCCCATCGTACCGCCGCTGCCGGTCCAGCTTCCCCAGAAGCCGCGGCTATAGTCGGCGGAGCTTACAGAGGAGGACGCGGACAAAGTCGTGGGTGTGAACGTGGCGCTCTGAAGGACTGGCTTCGAATCCCAACCGTAGGTCTGGTAGAATCGGGTGCCATCGGCCGACGGCGTGACATCCGCGTCCACCGTTCCGGAGAGACGCACCACGGCGATCACGTAGGTGGTGGTGAGCCTGCCCTGGAGGTCGTCGTGCGTGGACGTCATAAGCCCCGACCCGGTAAGCGTGTATTGCACCCACCGCACGGCATTGGCCGGCGAGGCGGCCATCATCGCCACCGCTGCGGTCGCGGCGAGCGTCACCCCCTTCGTCATGCTATTCCCCCTGTTGTAGTCGCTGCTGACCGCAACCGGACGGTTGGAGCAATATCGCCCATCCCATGAGCGTTCGGGAATAAGGGGGTGGACGGAAGACCCCAAGCAGCTAGTGAAATGCCTTCACCGCCGCGCGGCGGTCGCCGTCGGCGCGGGGCGCGACGCCTGGCGGCGGGCTATGGCCATGGTCAGGGCGGCCGCGCCCTTGGGGCTCATCGCGGCCAGGATCAGCGCGGTGGAGCGGTCGCGCATCTTCTCGGCGACGCGCATCTGCACGTCGAGGTCGAGCTGCTCGAAGACGGTGGCGGCGGCGGCGGGCTTCATCGCCTGATAGATGCGCGCCAGGTCGTCGAACTGGTTCACGACGGCTGGAGCGGCCGGGCCGGCAGGCTTCGACGCGTCGGTTTCGGCTTCCGCCGCCGGCGCCTTGGCGCTCATCCGCGCTTCCGCCGCGCGCATCGCCTGCTCGCGCAGGTCCAGCGCGCGTCCCCGCCGCGCGGCCTGCGCGTCGCGCGCGTTCAGGTCGTCGGCGATGGCCACGCCCAGCCGCGTGCGCGCAGGGTCGGCGCCGGCTGCGTCCGCCCCCGTGCCCATGGGGCCGGCGGCGGCACCCATGGCGTTGCCGACCGCGGCCGCGCCCGCCGCGGCCGCCGTCAGCAGGAGAAGGAGGGGGCGCCCGCTCACGCGCGCTCACCCGCCCGGCGCGCGGCGTCGGCGGCGTCCGGCCCCCGGTGACGCGCCGCGTCGGCGGCACTGGTGAGCCGGTCGGCGGACGCGTCGGCCAGGCCGATCATCACCGACAGCTCGTCGGCGATGGCCTTGCCGCTGTTCAGCGTGCGCGCCGCCGGTCCGCAGTCGGCGAGCGCCACCCGCAGCTCGGACAATACCTGGCGCGCCTGGGCGGTGGAGCGGTCCAGCGACTGCACCACCTCCAGGATCGCGCCGCCGCGCAGTTCCTTCAGCGAGCGCATCATGCGCACGCTCTGGACGATCACGGCGACGCACAGGATCGCGGTGACGACGTTGGCGAGGAAGGCGAAGCTCACGATAGCGGCCCTTCGGCGGTGTCGGTGGAAAGGCAGACGGCGACCTGGCCCGAGCGCTGGCCGATCCGGCCCAGCGCCAGCACGCGGCCGCCGACCTGGAGGCGAAGCGGATCGCTGGGCTTCAGCCCCAGCGACAGCGTCTGGCCCACGGCGAAGCGGCGCACCTCGCCCAGGGGCACCGTGGCCTCGCCCAGCACCACGTCGGCCGACACCTCGGTGCGGCGGATCTCGGCGGCCATGTGCGCGCCCCAGATGTTCTCCGGCCCGCGCTTCTCGCCCATGAAGCGCTGGCCGAGTAGCTGCCGCACCGGCTCGATGGTGGCGTAGGGCAGCAGGATGCTGAACGCGCCCCCGCGCCCGTCCATGTCGACGCGCAGCGTGGCGACGGCGCAGATGTTGGTCGGGTCGGCGATAGAGGCGAAGCGGGGCGAGGTCTCCACCCGGTCCAGCGAGGCCGTGACGGCCGCCACGGGCGCGAGCGCGGCGGCGAAATCGTCGAGCGCCAGCCGGATCATGCGCGCGACCAGCCCCGTCTCGATGCCGGTGAAGGCGCGCCCGTCGATCACCTGGCGCCCCGCGGCCCCGGCCGTGCGCCCGCCGAGCAGCGCGTCCACCACCGAGTAGATCAGCCCCGGCTCGACCGACAGCAGCCCGTAGTTGCGCCATTCCTCCACGCGGAACACGCCTATCATGGCGGGCAGCTTCACCCGGTTCACGAAGTCGCCGAACCGGACCGAGGTGACGCCCTCCAGGCTGACGTCGATCGCGTCGGACGTCAGGTTGCGCATGGAGGTGGCGAAGGTGCGGATCATCCGGTCGAACACCACCTCCAGCATCGGCAGCCGGTCGTAGGCGATCACGTCGCTCTCGATCACCGCCTTCAGCCCGACGCGCGGGCGCATGGGCGCGGCCCCCACGTCGCCGAACAGCGCGTCGATGCCCGCCTGGTCCAGCGCGCCGTCGCCCGCGTCCATGGCGGGCGGGGCGGGCAGGTCGTCGAAGGAAAGCTCGCTCACTGCTGCACCAGCTCCTGCACCAGCACGTCGTCCACCTGGCCCGGCCCGATGCCGTCGCGCGCGCGCAGCATCAGCTCCTCCTTGACGCGGTAGACGGCCGCCGAGCCCGACAGGTCCTCGGGGCGCAGCTCGCGGAGGTAGGGCTGGTAGGCGTCCATCAGGATCGGCAGCTTCTTCTTCAAATCCTCCAGGTTGCTCTTGGGACCCGGCACCAGCATCACGTGGACCTTCAGAAAGTGCGGCGCGCCGTCGGGCGTGCGCAGGTTCACCAGGATGGGCGGCACGTCCAGCGGCAGCTTGGCCTCGGCGTCCGCGCCGCCGTGGCCCCCGCCCTCGGCCGCGTCGTCGTCGCCCTCGTCGCCGTGCGCCTCGGCCTTGGCGCCGTGATCGCCTTCCGCCGCCTCGGCGGAGCCGCCCAGCATCATGTACGCGCCCCCGCCGCCGCCCAGCAGCAGCGCCGCGGCCGCCGCGCCAAGGATCACCAGCTTCTTCTTGCGGCTGGACGCGGCGCCCGCCGCCGCTTCCGCCTTGTCGCCCGCCTTCTCAACCGCCGCCATCGGCCCGCCTCGCTTATTCCGTCGGTGCCGACCGGCGGCACCCCCACCGGCCTATTATAGGACGGTCGCTGGGCAGCTTTTGCCGGGCGCGCCGCGAAAAGCGGAAAAAACAGCCGGGTGCCCGAATGGACGTCTCCTCCTACGTTCTGCTCAGCCAGGAACAGGCCTTGAAGCGCCGCATGGACGTGGTGGCCAACAACATGGCCAACATGAGCACGGCCGGCTTCAAGCGCGAGCGGCCGGTGTTCCGTGATTACGTGGAGGAGCAGCCCGAGAACGCGGTGGACGCCGCGAAACGCACCGCCTTCGTGCTGGACTACGGCGCCGCGCACGATGCCTCGGCCGGCGCGTTCCAGTCCACGGGCAACCCGCTGGACGTGATGATCGACGGGCCGGGCTACCTCTCGGTCGAGGCGCCGGGCGGCGGCACCGCCTATACGCGCGCCGGCTTCGTGCGCGTCAACGGGGCCGGCGAACTGACCACGGCGGGCGGCCAGCGCATCCTGGGCGAGGGCGGCAGGCCCATCGCCGTGCCCGCCGAGGGAATGGCGACGCTGTCGGTCGGCAAGGACGGCACGGTCGCCACCGCCGACGGCGCAGTCGGCCGGATCGCGGTGACGGTGTTCGCCGACGAGCGCGGCGTGACGGCGCGCGGCGACGGCCTGATGGATGCCGCCAACGGCCGCGAGCTGACCGCAGCCGAGACCAGGCTCGTCACCGGCGGCGTGGAGGGCTCCAACGTCGAGCCCATCGCCGAGACCACGCAGATGGTGGAGATCCTGCGCGCGTACCAGACCAGCATGAAGCTGTCGCAGGACATGGACGACATGCGCCGCCGCGCCATCGAGCGGCTGGGGAAACTGGGCTGAGGCCCGCGATAGAATAGGAGGAACCGATGCGCACCCTGTCCATCGCCGGCACCGGGATGCTGGCCCAGCAGACCAACGTCGACGTCATCTCGAACAACATCGCCAACATGAACACCACGGGCTTCAAGCGCCAGCGCGCGGCCTTCCAGGACCTGCTCTACCAGCAGGAGACGCGGCCCGGCACTTCCGCCGGCGGCGCGGACGGCGCGCGCGTGCCCACGGGCATCCAGATCGGCGCGGGTGTGCGCACCGGCGGCGTCTATCGCATCACCGAGCAGGGCGCGCCCAACCAGACGGGCAACCGCTACGACCTGGCGATCCAGGGGCGGGGCTATTTCCCGATCACGCTGCCCGACGGCACCACCGGCTACACGCGCGACGGCTCGTTCCAGCTGTCGGACCAGGGCGAGCTGGTGACCGCCGACGGCTATCGCGTGGAGCCCGGCATCACCGTGCCCGCGGAGGCGGTGGACGTGGCCATCTCCAAGACGGGCGAGGTGCAGGTGAAGCTCGCCGGCGCCACCGAGATGCAGACCATCGGCCAGCTCCAGCTCGCCAGCTTCGTCAACGAGGCGGGGCTGGAGGCGCAAGGGGGCAACGTCTTCACCGTCACCGACGCGTCGGGCGAGCCCAACCTGGCCGAGCCCGGCCAGCCCGGCTTCGGCACCACGATGCAGGGCTTCGTGGAGGCGTCCAACGTCAATCCCGTGTCCGAAATCACCTCGCTCATCACGGCCCAGCGCGCCTACGAGATGAACAGCCGCGTGGTGAAGACGGCGGACGAGATGCTCCAGACGTCGAGCCAGCTCCGGTGAGCGCGCTCCTGTTCCTGCTGGCGGCCGGCGCGGCGGCCGTCCCGGCGGCACCCGCAGCCGTTCCCGTATCGGTGCTAGCCCGCGCCGTGGCGCGCGGCGACGTGCTGTCGGCCGCCGATTTCGAGGCGGCGGCGCGCCCGGCCGCCTCGGCGCGCGGCGCGCTCTCCCCACGCGACGCGGACGGGCAGGAGGCGGCGCGCGCGCTGCCCGCCGGCGCCGTGGTGCGCGCGGCCGATGTGGTGGCCCCCCGGCTGGTCCGGCGCGGCGAGCCCGTAACCATCGTGTGGCGCCAGGGCGGGCTTTCCATCACCGGCGGCGGCCGCGCGCTGACGTCCGGCGGGCAGGGCGACATGGTGCGCGTGGTGGCCAGCACCAACCGCACGCTGGACGGGATCGTGGACGGCGCCGGCTCGGTCCGGTTGCCGTGAGGAGACGAAAGATGAAGCACATCGTCGCGGCGGGCTCTGCGCTGCTGCTGCTATCGGGCTGCGGCGCCGTCGGGCGGCTGAAGGAGGTGGGCCGCGCGCCCGCCATGACCGATCCCCAGTTCGGGGATCAGCCGCCCATCGAGCAGTCGCTGGGCCTGGCGGGCGCCACCCAGCGCCGCGAGGCGCGCACGCCCGACCCCGCCGTTCCCACCGCCTCGCTGTTCCGCGCGGGCGCGGGCGCCTTCCTGGGGGACCAGCGCGCGTCCAGGCGCGGCGACATCCTGACGGTGCGGATCAATGTGGCCGACCGCGCCGACATCGGCAACAGCACGGCGCGCACGCGCGGCGGATCGGAACAGGCCGGCCTTTCCGCGCTGCTGGGACTTGAGAAGGTGCTGCCGGGCGACGCGTCCAAGGCGGTGGCCGGCAACTCGTCGTCGAACTACAACGGCTCGGGCACGATCAGCCGGTCCGAGAACATCAACCTCACCATGTCGGCCATCGTCACCGACGTGCTGCCCAACGGCAACCTCGTGCTGCGCGGCCGCCAGGAGATGCGCGTCAACTACGAGCTGCGCGAGCTGGTGCTGACGGGCATCGTCAGGCCCCAGGACATCGCGCGCGACAACTCGATCCGCCACAGCCAGATCGCGGAGGCGCGGATCAGCTACGGCGGGCGCGGCCAGCTCAGCCAGGCGCAGCAGGCGCGCTGGGGCCAGCAGATCTACGACGCGCTGTTCCCCTTCTGAGGGCGCGGCCGTTCATCTTTCCTGACGCCTCGTTAACCGCGTCCGTCAGCACGACGTACACTGCTCACGTTCCATGAGAGCCCTGCGGCCCGGAAGAAACCGGGTCGCCGGCGGGTCGCCGCAGCGACCCTCGGCCGCAGAAGCAGCCGGCATCTTCCAGAAGGAACAGTGCAATGGCGATGTCCGTGAACACCAACGTCGGCGCGATGGCGGCCCTCCAGCAGCTGAACGCGACCGGCAAGGGTCTGTCGACCATTCAGAACCGCATCAACAGCGGCATGAACGTGTCGTCGACCAAGGACGATTCGGCCAGCTACTCGATCGCCCAGAACCTGCGCGGCGACCTGGGTGGCCTGAAGGCCGTGACCTCCTCGCTCAGCCGCGCCAAGAGCGTGACGGACGTGGCGGTCGCGGGCGCGGAGCAGATCTCCGACGTGGTGAACCAGATGAAGACGCTCGCCAAGCAGGCGGCGGACGAGGGAATCAGCGCGGAGAGCCGGACCGCGTACAACAAGGACTTCACGGCGCTGCGCGACCAGATCGGCACCATCGTGGATTCCTCGTCGTTCAACGGCACCAATCTGCTCAAGACGGGCGGCGGCTCGGTGAGTGCGCTTCAGTCGCTGACCAACACGGCGGCGTCGGCGACCGACACCTACGCGCCCGACTCGCTGACGGTGGCCAACCAGACGATGGACCTGGCCACGACCGAGACCAAGGCCACCACGGCGACCAACGGCGTGCTGGGCAAGGACTCGCAGATCGCCTCGGCGGCGGACGCCAAGGCGATGGTCAGCACGCTGGACACGCTGTCGGAGAGCATCAACGGCAAGCTGTCCACGCTGGGTTCGGCCTCGCGCAAGATCGACGCGCAGCTGAGCTTCAGCAGCAAGCTGTCCGACACCATCGAGGGCGGCATCGGCAACCTCGTCGACGCCGACCTGGCCAAGGAATCGGCCAAGCTGCAGGCGCTGCAGGTCAAGCAGCAGCTGGGCGTGCAGGCGCTCAGCATCGCCAACCAGGCGCCGCAGACGGTGACTTCGCTCTTCCGTTAAGAGAGCGCCGGGCCGGGACGCGAATACTCGCGTCCCGGCCCATCTTTTCCACAGACTAGGTAAATTAAATCCGGCCGCGGCGACCGCGCGACCGGATCGCGTCCCATTATGCTTCCTGAAACCGGTTCCATCGCGAGCGACGGACGCCGGATTGGTCGCAGAAAGGGACCGTCATGGGTATGTCCGTCAACACCAACGTCGGCGCGATGACCGCGTTGCAGGCGTTGAACAGCACCAGCAAGGGGCTGGCCACCGTCCAGAGCCGCATCAACAGCGGCCTGAACGTGTCGTCCACCAAGGACGACAGTTCCGCTTTCTCCATCGCCCAGAACCTGCGATCCGACCTGGGCGGACTGAAGGCCGTCACCTCCTCGCTCCAGCGCGCCAAGAGCGTGACGGACGTGGCCGTGTCGGGCGCCGAGCAGATCTCGGACGTCGTGAACCAGATGAAGACGCTGGCCAAGCAGTCGTCCGACGACGGTATCAGCGCCGACAGCCGCACGGCGTACAACAAGGACTTCACGGCGCTCCGCGACCAGATCACGACCATCGTCAACTCGGCGAACTTCAACGGCACCAACCTGTTGAAGACGGGCGGCGGTACGGTGAGCGCGCTGCAGTCGCTGACGAATACGGCCGCCACCGCGACCGACACCTACGCGCCCGACGCGCTGACCGTCGCCAACGCCGAACTCGACCTGCCCGCGACCGAGACGCTCTCCGCGGGCAGCGGCACGGGCGTGCTGGGCCAGAACTCCCAGATCGACACGGCCGCCAAGGCCAAGCAGATGGTGGACACGCTGGACACCATGACCGCCAGCCTGGCGGGCAAGCTGTCCGACCTGGGCTCGGCCGCGCGCAAGATCGACAACCAGATCACCTTCACCAGCAAGCTGTCCGACACGATCGAGAGCGGCATCGGCAACCTGGTGGACGCCGACCTGGCCAAGGAGTCCGCCAAGCTTCAGGCGCTCCAGGTCAAGCAGCAGCTGGGCGTGCAGGCGCTGTCCATCGCCAACCAGGCGCCCCAGACCATCACGTCGCTGTTCCGTAGCTGATCCGGGCGTCCGCCCTCCGGCGCGGAGGGCGGATGTTCCACGTGGAACATTCGTGAAACACCGGCCGCTCCCAGGATGGGGGCGGCCGTTTCCGTTCTCAGCCGCGCGCCGCCATCACCTGCACCAGCAGGACCGAGCGCAGGCCCGGCGCGCGCGGGCGCAGCGCCGCGTCGAGCGCCGCCGCCAGCCGTCCCGCGTCCACCGGCGTCCATGGCGAGGCGTAGAGCCGCGCGAAGTCCGACACCGCCAGGAACGACGCTTCGCGCAAGCTCGGCAGCTTGTCCGTCAGCGCCTGTGCCGCGGCCGCGTCGGCGGCGCGCAGCACGAGGCGCACGTGCAGCCGCCCGGTGGTGCGCGGCCCCTCCACGATGGGAACGTCCAGCGCGTCGAGGGGTACGAGATGCGGGCCGTCCGCCGCGCCGCCCCCGCCCGACGCGGCGGCGGGGGCCGCGGCCAGCATCAGGGCCGCAACCAGCGCGAGGGGGATGGATCGCTTCACGTCGACGGTTCCCCGATCAGGGTGGTTGGGCGCGGCCCGAGGAGGCGCGCATCCCCCTATAATAGGAGGGAA
>Ga0325400_1000694_pt1 | contig 25847 bp, 21 predicted proteins | sample PopdelMetagenome_2_FD_205662 | JGI IMG/M metagenome (GOLD analysis project Ga0325400, IMG submission 205662) | Populus deltoides microbial communities from Bellville, Georgia, United States - Xylem-PdKOR-R1 | ecosystem: Host-associated > Plants > Phyllosphere > Stem > Wood/Secondary xylem...
GCTGCGGACGCTGCCGGATGTAGCCTACAACCTGCAGGTTTCGGCCAAGAACTTCACCGTTCTAAACGCGGCCCGGAAAGACAACGATTATGCGTACGGTAATGCCGCAATCAGTGCCAACCTGAACATCAAAGGCAGTGGCACCAGCCCATCCGTCGACGGGTCTATCCGCCTGGAAGACGGCAGCCGGATTTCGGTCGTACTACCGGATGAGAGCCAGACGGTCAACGAAGCCAACCAGACCGTTATCTTCATTGATCATAAAGATTCGCTGGCGCTTCAGAAATACCTGGTTCGCGCCCGGCCCCGGCCCGACACCACGCTGCCTAAAATTGCGTTTGAGGAGTTAAGCAACTCGAATATTTCGCTTAATCTCGAAGTCGACGAAAAATCGGAATTAACGATCATTGTCGATGAGTTGAACGGTGACAACCTCCGCGCTCGGGGTAACGCCCGGCTGAACGTCACGCTGAACGCCAGTGGTGAACTGTCCGTTCTGGGTCGTTATGACGTAACTGAAGGAGTTTACGCACTGACCTACGAAGTGCTGAAGCGGCAGTTCCAGATTCAGAAAGGTAGCTCAATTGTCTTCACCGGCGATCCATTGCGGGCCAACGTCGACATTACGGCGATCTATCAGACAATGGCTAATCCGTCCGGCCTGATTGCCAACGAAGTGAGCAGCCAGACAGCCGCAGCCGACAAGCGCAAATATCCGTTCAACGTGAACCTGAGCATGAGAGGCAACCTGGCGAAGCCGGACATCAGCTTTGACATTACGCGTCCTCAGGGCGATGTAAGCGAAGGCCAGACCGACCCAATTGATCAGAAACTGGTGCAGTTGCGGGAAAACCCGTCGGAGATGAACAAGCAGGTGTTTGCCTTGCTGGTACTAAACTCGTTCCTGTCCGAAAACTCGTCGAGCTTCTTCTCCGGCGGTGGCGGGGGCGGTTTGAACGCCGAGGAGATTGCCCGGAGCTCCGTCAGTAAAATCCTTTCGGATCAGCTGGATCGCTTCGCGTCCGGCCTGGTGAAAGGCGTTGATCTGAACTTTAATCTGATGTCAACCAGCCAGTTTGCCGGAAGCGCAACAGGCGGTGCGCGGACGGATTTCAACGTTGGTTTATCGAAGAGCTTTATGAACGGTCGGCTTAGCGTATCCGTAGGACGGAACTTTGTCCTGGAAAACAGCACGGGTATCAGCCGTAACCCGAATGAGGTGTTCGATAACGTATCGCTGAACTACAACCTGACTCGCGATGGTCGCTACATGTTACGGGGTTATCGCAAGAACGAACTGCAGACGGTGCTTGAAGGGTACGTGATTGAAACCGGCGTCGGCTTTGTCATTACCGTAGATTACAATACGCTAACTGACCTGTTCAACCGGTCAAACGACAACAACCAGTAACCGGTTGGCTAGAATTAAAACAATAAACTTGTTTACGTGCTAAAGCTTAAATTCCATCTGGCTGCTTCTATTCCTATGCCCATGAGGTCGTGGGGTGCTTTTATATTGATCTTATCTACGCTGGCCGGTTGCAATATTTCCAAGCACATTCCGCAGGGAGAAAAGCTGTTTACGGGCAGTGTCATTCAGTTACAGGAAGACTCGACCCTGTCCGGTGGCGACCGGGATGATTTAAAGGAAGAACTATCTTCGCTGGCCCGCCCCAAGCCAAACAAGCGGATCCTGGGTTTCCCCTTCAAGCTGTGGTTGTATTACGCCGTTGGCGAACCCAAGAAAGACTCGGGCCTGCGGGCTTCGATTCGGCGGAAGTTTGGGGAGCTGCCCGTTCTGGCGAGTGCAAAGGCGCTGACCTCCAACGCCACCATCATGTCAGCCCATCTGCAGAACAAAGGCTACTTCCGCTCTTCGGTGCAGGGCAGTCTGGTTGAAGAAGGATACCAGGCCCATGCCGTTTACAATGTTCTGGTTCGACCACGCTACATCATTGATTCCGTGGCTTTTCTGGTCGACTCCACCCCTATCCGCAAGGCACTCGATTCGGCCTCGGTCAGGACGTTGTTCAAAAAGAAAGACCCTTACGATTATTCCGTCGTTCAGGCCGAACAGGCGCGCATTAGTGATCTGATCCGGCGCCGGGGCTTTTATTATTTTCAGCCGGACTATCTGACCATTCTGGCCGATACGGCGGTTGGCGATCATAAAGTCCGGTTGTTTGTCGCCCTTAAACCGGATATGCCCCTGGCGGCCGGATTGCGTTATTACATCCGCAACGTTTATATCTACCCGAACTACACCCTGACCAACGCAGCGAACGACACCAATCGGCGCGAAGGTTACTCGCCCATGCGCCGGTTTATCGTTGTTGATTCCGCCCGCATGTATAGCCCCAAGCTTTTCCGGGACGTGGTCAGCGTTCGGCCGGGACGGCTGTATAACAGCCGGGCGCAGGACCTGACGCTGTCGCGGTTTATCAACGTGGGAACATTCAAGTTTGTGCGCAACCGTTTTGAACCCGCCATGAAGGGAGATACCGCCATGCTGGATGTCCATTACTACCTGACGCCTTACCCAAGACAATCGAGTCGCATTGAACTGGCGGGCACGTCTAAATCCAACAACTTAACCGGTTCGCAACTAACCATTGGCTGGCGAAACCGCAACGTATTCCGGCGGGCCGAACTCCTGAACATCAACGCCAACCTCGGGATTGAATGGCAGATTGGTGGCCGGTCGCAGGGCGTTACCAACTACCGCTACGGGGGCGATGCTACGCTGTCGTTTCCGCGACTGGTGGTTCCTTTTCGCGTCCGGTACGACCGTCGGCAGGGACTGCCCAAAACCAACATTACGCTCGGTTATTCACTGATTGTTCGGCAGGATCTGTATAATCTGAACTCGTTCCAGACCTCCTACGGTTTTGCCTGGCAGCGTAATCAGCGGGTGGAGCACTCGTTTCAGCCGTTCAACATTACCTACGTTAACACCTTTGGCTTTGGTTATCGATTCAGGGAACTGGAAGCGGACCCTAATACATCGCAGCAATATTTGCGAAACATCACCGCCAAGCAACTCATTCTGAACACCATTTACTCGCTAAATTTCAGTTCGTCACCGCGTACGTCTTCGCCCTATACCTACCGGGTTAACTTCAACGCGGAAGCCGCCGGTAATGCCGTCAGCCTGTTTGCCCGTGACCGAGACGGCGACGATACGACGAGGATCTTTGGCGTTCCTTACGCTCAATATGTCCGGTTTGACATCGACACCCGCCATTACGTTCGCGTTGCCCCCAGTCTGACCTGGGCCAACCGGGTTTTTATTGGTCTGGGCATTCCCTACGGCAACTCGGGGCAATTACCGTTCGTGAAGCAGTATTTTGTGGGGGGTAGTAACAGCATCCGGGCGTTCCGGCCCCGCGCATTGGGTCCCGGCACATACACCCGCGTTACGGACACGCAGGTTCCTTTGATCCAAGATGGCGGGGGTGATATGCGATTGGAGGCCAACACCGAAGTCCGTGCGTCACTAAATCAATACATTAAAGGCGCACTTTTCCTGGATGCGGGGAACGTCTGGATGTACTCCGATGAATCAACATACGGCCCTGGCTCAAAATTCAGTCCGGCGTTTCTGCGGCAGGTCGCGGTCGGTACGGGCGCCGGTGTTCGCATCGACTTATCCTACTTCCTGCTCCGCTTCGATCTGGCGTTTCCGATCCGCAAGCCCTGGCTACCCGACGGACAGCGCTGGGTGTTCGATCAGATTGCGTTCGGTAGCCGGACCTGGCGTCAGCAGAACCTGATCCTGAACGTCGCCGTTGGCTATCCGTTCTAAAGCAATCAACAGACAAGAGGGAGACGTTTTGACAAAGCCGGCCCAGTGGCCAACTTGCCAAAACGTCTCCCTCGCTGTTTCCGGCCTCTCTCCTGTCAGCGGAGCTTTTTGGGGTCGATGCCCCGGATTACTTCCCGCTTATTGAAAACGACCCGCCAGACGACAAAAGGCAGACCCGCACTATCGCTGCAGGTGCGACAAACGGTGCTGCTGGCCGCAACGGGCGCGTTGTACACAAAGAGCGTGTCGGCCAATGGCTGAATGTTATCACTCTGCGGTAGCTTCTTTTCAGCATTGTATAGGTAGGCATCAAGCAGTTCGCGTTCTTTGGGGAACAATTCCGGATTTTTGACATCGTTGGCGCCCAGCAAATCAATGTGAACCTTGTAGCGTTTTTCCAGATTCTGGATGGCCGTTATGCCATTCAGTTCGCAGAGGCCCGCCGTATGGCCCGGGTTGCCGGAGGTTTTGTCCAGTTCGGCGGTCAGGCTTTTCTGGGCCGCGTCCACAATGGCCTTGCCCCACTCATCGACGGTTGAGGTCAGCTGGGCGGCCGTTACACGCTTGATCTGGTGGTCGTTCATCTCCTGAGCCAGTTGCCGGGTGTTCTGGGTACTATCGGTTGGCGTACAGGCCGACAGGGCAAACGAAAGAGCGAAAGAGCGAATAAGAAAATCGCGTATCATACTGGAACTTATCGAATTAGATTATTGTCATTCAACTGGTTAGTGGCTACACTAATCCGTTTCACAAAGGTACGGCTTACCCCCTTAGCCAAATGGCTTCCTGCGTAGATTTTTGTACCTTTGTTTTCTCGAACGACGCCGACTATGATTGATCAATTAGAAGCGATACAGGAACGATTTAATGAGGTAGCTCAGCAAATCATGATGCCGGAGATTGTCTCCGACCAGAAGAAATTCATGAAGCTGAGTAAGGAATACAAAGATCTGGACCGAATCGTCAAGCAATACCTGGCTTACAAGAAGCTGGTCCAGGATCTTGACGGAGCGAAAGAGATTCTGGCTACCGAAAAAGACGAGGACCTGCGGGAACTGGCCAAAGCGGAACTCGACGAACTGGCGCCCCAGCAGGAAACAATGGAAGATGCCCTGAAGGAAATGCTCATGCCGAAGGACCCCAACGATAGCAAGAACATTATTCTTGAAATTCGGGCTGGTACCGGGGGTGACGAGGCCTCTATCTTTGCGGGTGACCTGTTCCGGATGTACCAGCGCTTCTGTGACCGGATGGGCTGGCGGATGTCCCTGATGGATTATACCGACGGCACATCGGGTGGTTATAAAGAAATTATCTGCCAGATTGAAGGCGAAGACGTTTACGGCAAACTGAAATTTGAATCCGGCGTTCACCGCGTTCAGCGCGTACCGGCGACCGAATCGCAGGGACGTATTCACACGTCAGCCGCTACCGTAGCCGTATTGCCCGAAGCGGAAGAGGTGGACGTAGAAATCAACATGAATGACGTGCGGAAGGATACCTTCTGTTCGTCAGGGGCCGGTGGACAGTCCGTCAACACGACGTACTCAGCCGTGCGTCTGACGCACATCCCGTCGGGTCTGGTGGTGCAGTGTCAGGACGAGCGTTCGCAGTTGAAAAACTTCGACAAGGCGCTGACCGTACTCCGCTCCCGTCTTTACGAAATTGAATTGCAGAAACACAACGACGCCATTAGTTCGCAGCGCAAATCGATGGTGGGCAGCGGGGACCGTTCCGATAAAATCAGAACGTATAACTACCCCCAGAGCCGAGTTACCGATCACCGCATTGGCCTGACGGTTTACAACCTGCCGGCAGTAACGGACGGTAATATTGACGACTTCATCGAGCAGCTCCGAATTGCCGAGAACGCTGAAAGGCTGAAAGAAGGCGCCGTTGCTTAATCAACCTGTAGTCTGAAAAAGGCCTGATACCGTAAGTTATCAGGCCTTTTTTGGTTACAATCCGCCCGTTTTCCCGCCATCGACCGGTACGTTGATGCCACTAATGGCGGCCGCGGCTGGCGTACAGAGAAAGGCGACGGCCGCGGCTACCTCCTCCGGTTCCATGAAACGCCCGATGGGAATTTCGGCGGCTCGCTCGGCTGCGTAGGCATCTACTGGCTTGCCGGACTCCTTCGCTCCTTTCGCCATCAGGGCATCTAGGCGGGCCGTTTTTGTTGAGCCAGGCAGAACGTTATTAACCGTAATGCCGAACTTACCCAACTCCAGCGACAGCGTTTTAGCCCATTGGGCAACGGCACCCCGTATCGTGTTTGACACGCCCAGGCCAACGATTGGCTGCTTGACCGACGTAGAAATAATGTTGACTATTCGTCCGTAGCCCGCCCGCTGCATCGCCGGAACAACCGCCTGAACCAATTGCTGATTATTGATCAGATGGGCCGCAAATGCCTTCGTAAATTCTTCGGGCCCGGCTTCCAGCAACGGACCGCCCGCCGGCCCCCCGGTATTATTAATCAGAATATGGACCTCGGAGTAGTGCGACAGGTAAGCGTCTATAGCGGCTTTGACGGCTTCGGGCTCTGAAAAATCCGCGACGACATAGTGATGCGGCTGCCCGTGCCCAGTAGCCAGCTCCGCAACAACTTCCTTTAATTTATCCTCGTTGCGGGCCATCAGCGTGACCGTTGCGCCCAGCAAAGCCAGTTCAACGGCGACGGCCCGGCCAATGCCCTGGGTGCTCCCGCAGACGATAGCCGTTTTACCTTCTAAATTTAAATTCATTACGTATTTCCCGGTCAAATGTGGTAGCCGTCCAGTCAGATTTGAAACAAAAGGGACGGTTAGTCAGTAAACTAAATAAATAGAGTTCGGATTACCCGTAAAAACGAATTGCCTGCTTCCAATCATCAATCCTACGAGTGGTTCAGAAGGGCAGGAAACCGGTAATGTAGTTTTGTTTTGCGAACTCCGCGGTTTCATCCAATTTTGAATCAATCATTAATCGTTAAACAACCATGTCCAGAAGTCTTATCATTGTCATTGTAATCGTTGCTATTTTCGGTTTCTACGGATGCAGTTCTTACAACGGTCTAGTGGATAAGGATACGCGAGTTGACCAGGCCTGGGCGCAGGTGCAAACCCAGTACCAGCGTCGTGCCGACCTAATTCCTAACTTAGTCAATACCGTTAAGGGGGCCGCTAACTTTGAGAAGAGTACGCTGGAGTCGGTTATTAAGGCCCGCGCCAACGCGACCGGGATCAACCTGAATGCCGATCAGCTGACGCCCGAAAACATACAGAAATTCCAGCAGGCTCAGGATCAGCTAGGCGGAGCGCTTTCGCGGCTGCTGGCGGTTTCCGAAAATTATCCGCAGCTGCGGGCAACCGAGAACTTCCAAGAGTTACAGGCCCAGCTGGAAGGTACCGAAAACCGGATTGCGGTATCGCGGAATGATTTTAACGGCGTCGCAACGGAATACAACCGCTCGGTGCGTTCGTTCCCGAATAACATTTTTGCCGGCATCTTTGGCTTTCAGCGTCGTGGTCTCTTCGAGGCATCGCAGGCAGCCCAGAATGCGCCAACCGTTCAATTCTAAACACAGTGCAGTCATGGGTACCGACCGACGGTCTACGGCGGCCGGTACCCATGACTACGCTTACCGTTTTATGTCTGCCATTAACTTGTTTACGGCTGATCAGCAGCAACAGATTATTCAGGCCATCCGTCAGGCTGAATTGAACACGTCCGGCGAAATTCGGGTGCATATCGAGAACGAATGCACGGCTCAGAACGTACTGGACCGGGCTGTTGAGGTGTTTTCTCAACTGGGTATGCACCAGACGATTCAGAAAAACGGCGTTCTGTTCTATCTGGCCGTTGGCAGTCGCAAATTTGCCGTACTGGGCGACAAGGGGATCGATCAGGTAGTGCCAACTAATTTTTGGGAGGATACCAAAGAGATCATGCGCGACCACTTCCGCCGGGAACATTTTACCGAAGGGCTTTGCAGAGCCATCGAACAAGCGGGCAACCAGTTAAAACAGTATTTCCCTCGTCAGAGTGATGACACCAACGAGCTTCCTGACGAACTTTCCATTCAATGAGTAGTTCACTATTGATCAGAGCATCCAGCCTGCCTACTGCTTTCCGGCGCACGCTCCTGAGCGTGCTTTTTGTGTTGCTGACGCTGGCAGGTTTTGGGCAGAATCAGGGTATTCCCCCCCGACCGAATCCACCGCGCCTGGTCAATGACCTGGTTGGGATTCTGAGTGCGGGTGAGCGGGACCAACTGGAACAGAAATTGCGCGTTTACAACGATTCGACATCCACCCAGATCGTCGTTCTAATTGTCAAAACAACCGACCCTTACCCGATCGGCGATTACGCGTTTCAGGTGGGCCGCGCCTGGGGCGTGGGCCAACAGGGTAAAAACAACGGGCTGGTACTAGCCTGGGCAACCGACACCCGTAAAGTCTTCATTGCCACCGGATACGGCCTGGAAGGGGCGATTCCAGATGCTATTTCCAAACGGATTGTCAGTCAGATTATCATTCCCCACTTTAAGAACAAAGAGTGGTACGCGGGACTGGACGAAGCAACTACGGATATTATTCAGCGGGCGAGTGGCGAATACAAAGCGAACCCGTCTGATAACGATGATGACGGTGGTGGACTGGGACTTGTCCTCGCCCTGTTCATCATTATTATCGTCATTATCTGGATTAGCCGCAACCGGGGTGGCGGTGGCAACAATCGCAACCGCGGGGGAGGCTTCTTCCCGGTCCCTTTCCCTTACACCACTTATTCCGGCTGGGGTGGCTCATCCGGCAACTGGGGTGGCGGAGGAGGTGGTGGTGGCGGAGGCAGCAGCTTTGGCGGCTTCGGTGGCGGTAATTTCGGCGGTGGTGGGGCCGGCGGAGACTACTAAAAAAAGATGAATAAAAAAGAAGAGCTGTCTGGATGACCGCTCTTCTTTTTTATTGGATAGTTCCTTCAACCAGAAACGGCTTTTTATCCAGCCAGGCCAGTTGCTGGAAACCTTCCACATGGTAACGCCTGACGTTACCGTTCTCGCTTTCGAGCCATACTTTTCGCTCTGATTCGTAGAGCGTATTTTTCGTCTTTAACACGGCCTCCACCCGCCGGGGCTGGTGACTTTTCGGGTCGAGCTCAACACGCAGAAATTGCACCGCCAGGTGTTCGGTGGGCTTTAAACGGTATTCGTACGTGAGCGAGTCCGGACGGCTTTGCTGATAACTTGCCTGATAAGCCTGTTTGTTGATGTCGGCCTGCAAGAACAGTTCCAGTTCGCGGCTCCAGTTGATATTCCGATCCGTTTCCTGCTCTTGCTTGCCGTCAAGACTTACCTGCTTGACAACCGTCGGCTTGCGACCGTCGAGCTGAGCGATCTGCTTTTCGACATAGGACTTCAGATCGTAATAGGTACCGGCAGGCGCTTTCTCAGTTGGGTTGGAACAGCCAGCCAGCAGCAAAATCAACACGCCGTAAATAACTTTCATAGGATAAAAAATAAAGCCCCTGATCTGGTTTAGATCAGGGGAGCACTGTGCGTTGCTCAAAGAAGCAACAGTAACTTATTTTGAAAAGTTTAATTGCTGCCAATAATCAGGCTTTGGCCCGTCATGACCGCCGGTTGGGGAATACCCATCAGGTCGAGAATGGTTGGGGCAATGTCCGCCAGCACACCGTTGTTGAGTCTGGGATGAAAATCCTTGTCGACTAAGATACACGGAACCGGGTTCGTTGAGTGGGCAGTGTTTGGCGAGCCATCTTCGTTAACCATAAAGTCAGCGTTACCGTGGTCAGCAATGATAATGGTTGTGTAGCCGTGTTCGAGAGCCGTTGTAACGACAGCCTGCGCGCACTGATCAACCGCTTCGGCGGCTTTTATAACCGCCTGGAAAACGCCCGTGTGGCCAACCATATCCGTATTGGCGAAGTTGAGACAAACAAAATCAACTTCTTCCTTTTCCAGTTCCGGTACAATGGCATCGCGCAGTTCATACGCACTCATTTCCGGCTGAAGATCATACGTCGCCACTTTGGGGGAGGCCCGCAGCAGCCGGGTTTCGCCGGCAAATACTTCTTCGCGACCACCGGAGAAGAAAAACGTAACGTGAGGGTATTTCTCTGTTTCAGCGATACGAATCTGCTTCCGGCCGGCACTAGCGACCACTTCACCCAGCGTATTGAGTAAATTGTCCTTATCAAAAATGATTTTTACGCCCAGGAAGTCGCTGTCGTAGTTGGTCATCGTGACGTAATACAGATCCAGCTTTTTCATGCTCTGATCCGGAAAATCACGCTGCGTCAGGGCGATTGTAATCTCCCGGCCACGGTCCGTACGGAAGTTAAAGCACAAAACTACGTCGCCTTCCTCGATTCGCGCTACCGGGCTTCCATCAGCATTGGTGGCGATGATTGGCTTGATGAACTCATCGGTTACGCCTTCGTTATAAGATTGCTGAACCGCAGCCAGCACGTCCTGCGTCGGCGTACCAACGCCATTCACCATCGCATCGTAAGCCAGTTTAACCCGCTCCCAGCGATTGTCGCGGTCCATGGCGTAATAGCGACCAATCACGGTAGCAATACGGCCGGTAGTAACCTGCAGGTGTTGCTCCAACTCAGTCAGATAGCCATAGCCACCTTTTGGATCGGTATCCCGGCCATCCGTGAACGCGTGGATGTATACATCCGTCAGGCCCTGGTTTTGCGCAATGGTCGTCAGACCCTTCAGGTGTTCGATATGCGAGTGGACACCCCCATCCGATACCAGACCAATAAAGTGCACCTTTTTACCAGTCGACTTAGCGTAATTGAGGGCGTCGACCAGCACGGGCTCGTTGTCCAGGGTATGCTCTTCAACCGCCTTGTTTATTTTAACCAAATCCTGGTAGACAATGCGCCCGGCGCCCAAGTTCATATGGCCTACTTCGGAGTTTCCCATCTGCCCGACCGGTAAACCAACGGACAATCCCGACGCCTGAAGCTGGCTGTGCGGATACTGGGGGTACAATGAATCAATAAACGGCGTATTCGCAGCATCAATGGCCGACACGGACACTTTATCCTTATTGGCGATGCCCCAGCCGTCTAAAATCATCAGAATGACTTTCTTGTTCATAATTTTCTGTCAATTCGTCAATTGACTGTCAAGTTATAGTTTGACAAAAATAGTACAGGAGTGGGTTAGGAAGGCTCGCCGGACTAACCCACCCTGTTCAGAACTGCAATATTGGCCTTAAACGTTCAGAAAGCGGCCTTCAACGAAATTAAAATACAAATGACCTTACGCAAACGTACACAACGACACGATGTGATCCTTACTGCCGTCGGTTACCCACGCATCCAGCTGAGCCGGATCTTTCATCTGCTGTCCACGGAAACGGGGAACGGCGATATAACCACACTGAACATCCGTTAGCGCCGACATGTCACTCCACAGCTTTTCAATCTGCGTAACGGGGTAAATATCTTCCTGACCGTGTCCCCAACGGTATTTAACGTCCTTGATCGTTACGTACGTTGGAATACGGTGCGCCACGCTCCGAACGGCTTTGGCCAGTTGCGCGTCGTCGCCGGTCTGCAGATCATCCCGGGTCAGGCCGAACAAATTCAGCAGCGGATCGATTTGAATCCAGGTGGTCATGGTGTTGTAATAACTCAGGTTCAGCTCGTCTTCCTCGCGGGGTTGAGCCAGACCTTCCAGCAAACGCAAGTTGCCGTTTACGCGCGCCAGTCCACCCCCTCTGTCTTCAATGCGACGGGGCACTACTTCAAACGTCAGGACGTTTCCGGAAGCTAGATGATGGCCTAAGGCAGCCGGATTAATGTCCGCGCCTAAGGTGTCGATGTTGTGTAGCATCAGGGTTTCCAGCTGCGGATTTTCCGCCAGCAGACGCGCCAGCGTTCCGTTCCGCAACAGGTTGGATACTTCGTACCAGTGACCCAGGGGCGAGAAGCGCTGAGCCGCGATGTTATCGACGTAATCGGTACCTTCGCCTTTGGACTTCGCCCAGCCAATCATGGTTTGCCGAACCGCATCCCGAACTTTCTGCTTGTTTTCGTCCAGCGTTTCCTGCGGCATTTCTTCCCACATAAAGCGCAGGTCACGTTCCATCGGGACAAAGCGCTGCCCGATCGAGCGGCCCGGCGACAGATAAGTTGAGCCGCTGTAACCGAAATTACGCGTATCCTCGAGCGCCCGGCGAATCGGTTCGTGCGTCAGGTAGCTTGTTGCCACCAGATGCGGAATCATGGCGCCGTATGCCTCGGCCACTTTGCGGGTTTTGGCAAGGTGAATCTCCAGGAAGCTGCGGTGAACGCCTTCTACTTCCACAAATGGATTCAGGGCCTTGATCACGCCCGCGCCTTTGGTCCAGCGACTACCCACGCCGGCCGCCAGGCTCATCACGCCGATCTTGCCTCCGCGGATAGCCTCTTCACCCCGCGCAAGGGACTCAGCCAGGCCTTCTAGATTAACCAGGTCACCCGGTTGCACATCTTCGATGACTGTCTCAACGGCCAGCCGGTTTCGCGACAGACCAATGCGGCCTTTCTGCAAATCCTCCCGGATTTCCTCGTGCTGGATATAATCGAAGCCGTTTTCTTTCTTGATTCGATCGGCTTTTTCGTCCTCGGTGTTTCGGTTGCCCTGCGAGGTAGGGTCGGACACTTTAAACAGGTTGCTGACCACCGTGCGCAAGAGCGGGTAAGCCAAGTTGTTCTTTTCGCAGAACGTGGTAAAGAGATCAATCTCGGCCCGCCGGATGTAGGAGATCGAAGCGGGGTCTTTACGCACCAGCTCCGAAACGTGGATGCCGTAATACTGCTCAGGCATTAAGGCGTCCGTTCCTTCGTGCAGCGTAGCCCAGGTTCCTTTGGAGTTGATGCTCCAGTTGTAAACCACGGGCTCCATCGCGAACGGCAGCGAAGCCGACAGTTCAGCCTTCGTTGTCCGCAGGATTTCCAGAACCTTGGCCTTGTATTCCTCATTGCGTTCGGGATCGAGGAACATGCCCATCCCCCCGCCGGACATACCACCCAGCATCAGGAAGCCGTAATAGCTATCGCCAAACTCTTTCTTGGCCTTGGCGATAATCCGTTCAGTGAAGTGCGTTGACGCCCACGGGATAATCGTTTTGATGGGCTGCTCCCAGTTCCGGGCGGTGTTGGCGCCCAGCTTCCGGATGTCGCCTTCCCGGAGGGCCGCCAGCATGTTGTCGTAGATCTGGTTGGTCTGCTGACGGGCGTTCCATTCCTTCTCCCCGCGCAGCAGGTATTTTTCGGTGACCATTTCCAGAATCGGCCCTACGTTCGAGGCCATCCCGCCATGCATCAGCACCAGCGAGTTCATGATCCGGTTGCCGGTTTCGGGATGGATTTCTTCGCCCTGCAACACCCGGTGACGCGGTAGCAAGGTCCCGCGGCTGATACCAAACTCGGGGTCTGTTTCACCCGAGAAAGTACCCTGAATGGCTTTGATGCTTGGCCATACCCCACCGGAGTCCTGCCAGCCACCGCCCGAACCACCAATCCATTCGCCCAGGATAGCCCGCGAGGCCACCAGACGCCGTTCGGCTTCTTCCAGACCCCCTTCCAGGTTTTTCGTCTGGCCGGTCGCCCGCATCAGCAGGCTGATGATGGACCCTAAGAGGTTGGTTGAAACGGCAAAGCGCGAACCCTTCGGAATATCGTTTACTTTGGTCACCAATTCAATACCCATACCCGGCGCAACAATGCGGGCCAGAATATCGGCCAATGGCTGGTTGGTTCCTTCGAACGAAGGCGGAATCAAACCGGAAGCAATCACCCCCGCCTTCACCAGACTCAGGTAATCGTTCCCAAAGTTGAACAAATCCGCCAGGTCATGAATGTCCTTGGTCGTGTTTAAGTCGATACTGGTTAAGCGCAGCACCGGGTCCGGAATGACCCGCACGTAGGCGTGCAGCGGTGGCCGGATGTCTTTATCGCGGCCAAAAACGCCGAGGTCAATGGAGAGGTTGATGACCCGGGCGCCTTCCGGATAATCCATACCCAGGAAGAAAATGTCCGACCAACCGCTGTGGGTTAAATCCATCCGCACCGAAGTGTGTTCGTGCAGGATAGGATAAAACAGCGAGTTGTCGGGCCGTTGCAGTAGCTTCGGATGGATACGAATGGGGTGTTCTTCGCGGTGACCAACCCGGAACATCCACTGGTTCCCTTTACTGGAACGAACACTTTTCCGCACCTGATCGGCCAGAATCTGGAAGGAAAGATGGTGATAGCTCTCGGCTAAGGCGCTGTAGAGGGCCGCGTTGGGGCCATGTCTATCCAGATCCTGCAGGAACGTCGTAATGGCATTTTCAAAACGACGCGACAACAGATCCTCAAAACCCGAGTAAGGCACTTTTCCCGTCGAAGGCGTCTCTTTCGACTCCATCAGGAAAAAGCGAAACCCGGCGTAGAGGAAGAGAATCGCTCTTACTTTGTCGTATAAGTTAGGCGTCGACTTCCGAAAATCATCCAGCTCGCGCAGGGCCTGCAGCAGCTCTTTGTTCGACAGCTTCCGACTGATCTCGAAGAAAGACGCATTCCGCTTGGCCGCATCGGTGGAGGTAATGGTTTCTATAAATATATTCATAATGCCTTCGTTTAGGAGATGGCTTTTGTTGACCTTGGACGCTAGACTTTTGACGTTGGCTATACCAGCAGGACGGGATTCGCTCGCTCGTCAAATGTCAATAGTCAACGGTCAGACAGTCCGGCCATTGGCTTCTGCCAGCGATTCAACTAAGGTGGTGAGGGTTTCGTCGTGGGCATCACCCGCCAGACCCAGCGCAACCTGAGCGCGCAGCAAGCCGTGTTTCCGGCTTAAATCATAGCGTTTTCCTTTGACTTCCAGCGCCAGATACTTCTCGGATTCCGCCAGTTCCTGCAAAGCAGGAGTCAGCAGCGTGTTGGTACTTCCGCGCTCGATGTGTCGCTTTAAAATGTCGAAAACCGCCGGCGTAAAAACGTGCATACCAAAGAAACAGAGGTAATACCCGATGCGTAATCCTGGCGTTTGTAGTTCCAGTTCGGCAACACTCAGGGAAGGCTTTTCGATGAGTTTCTCAATTTCGTAAACGCCCGTCTGGTTTGACAGTTGCTTACCCGTCAGCGTACCGTAACGGCTTATCTGGTGCTCAATCGTGGGGTTAACGGCCGAAACAGAGCAATTTTCCTGCGAAGCCAGTTCAATGAGCTGGGCCGCGCACCGTTTTTGTCCCTGGTTGGAGACGTACAGATAATCCCCTAAGAGCAACAGAAACGGTTCGTTGTTGACAAACTCCCGGGCGCAGTACACGGCATGACCGTAACCCAGGGGCTCCTGCTGTTCCGTAAACTGAATACGATTGAGCAGATGATCAATTTTTTCGGCCTGCGTTTTGGCCCAGTCGACACCCTTGAATGATTTAACCAGGTTATCACGCAGGGACGTAAAGGCGCTGATGTAACGTTCGCCATCGCCGGGCGCGCACACAACGCACAGTTCCTCAATGCCGCTGGCAAAAGCCTCTTCGGCAATAATCTGCAGAACGGGTTTGTGCAAACCATCAATGTCAATCACCGGCAGCATCGCTTTCTGAATCGTGTCAGCAACCGGGTATAATCGTTCACCGCGAGCGGCTGCGGTAATTACGGCTTTCTTAATTCTCATATCTTAATTGTGTATAACGCTATACTATTCAGGTCAATCAGTTTATTGAGGTGCAACTTTCGACAGGTAACCACTGTGTTGTAAATAGCCCTTAAGGCCGTCGGTTCAACCCGTCTCAACTTCAGTCACTCACCAGCCAGGAATACACCAGCCCCGGCCGTCGTTCTGCCCCGGTCGGGTCTTTACTGATTCGATTGGCGTTCTGCGTGAGGTTGTAGTTCATGCTGCTCAATAAGGTATTTCAGTAACGTGTCACAACACCGGTGAACAATCTGGTAAACTTGCTCAAAGAACTCGGCATCCTCGTAATAAGGGTCAGGGACATTCAGGCCACCCTGGTTGGCGTCCTGGGGTTCGGGGTCAAATTCCCGAAGGAGAAAGGAGTAATCTTCACTGTAAATTCCGGAGCTCCGAAAACTCAAAGCCTGTACGTTCTCGAAGTTGGCTTCATCCATCATGATGAAGTAATTAAACCGGGAGAAATCTTCTCCGCTGATCCGCCGGGCGCGGTGCGTGAGGAGCAGCCCGTGTTCGAGGGCATTTTCCCGGGTTCGGCGATCAGGTAGTTCGCCGATGTGATACGAAGCGGTTCCGGCCGAATCGCACTGGATAAAATCGCTCAAGTCCCGTTCCTTGACCAATTGGCGAAACACCGCTTCGGCCAGTGGCGACCGACAGATATTTCCCAGGCACACGAACAGGACATTAATCATAGGTAATCGTCAGCCAATTCGTTTTTGGACGAAAGACTATTCTGTTATTTCTCGATGGGTTCGTTTTTTTCGTTTACCAGCACATAGACATCTTCGGCCGGCTTTTTCATCAGGTAGTTCTCACGGGCGAATTTTTCCTGCAGGCGGTAGTTGCCCATAATCTCCTCCCGTTGTTCCTGTAATTTGCTGATATTTTCCTGAAAATAAACCCGCTCGCGTTCCAGCTGCTTTAGTTTCCACCAGTTGCGCGTTTGCGAAATAAGGTCGTTGGTATCAAAAAAAAGCATCCAGAGCAGCAACCCGGCCCCGGTCGCCACATAAAAATTCTTTCCGAATCGAACGAGTTTCTGCAGCATTTTGTCCGTGGCGAATAATAAAGAAGCAGGAAGCAACATCCGGTCCAGATGTTACTTCCTGCGCTTAAATGATTACATTTTAATTCCGGGGAAATAGCCGGTATCACCCAGTTCTTCCTCGATGCGGAGCAACTGGTTGTATTTAGCCATCCGGTCAGAGCGCGAAGCAGAACCCGTTTTGATCTGGCCCGTATTCAGAGCCACTGCCAGGTCAGCAATCGTAGCGTCTTCGGTCTCACCCGAACGGTGCGACATGATGTTTTTGTACGCGTTGCGTTTGGCCAGGTTTACCGCGTTGATGGTTTCCGTCAGTGAGCCAATTTGGTTAACCTTAATCAGGATAGCATTGGCGATGCCCTGATCGATCCCCTGCTGCAGGCGGCTTACGTTCGTTACGAACAAGTCATCACCCACCAGTTGAGTCTTCTTGCCAATCAGATCGGTCTGTTCTTTCCAGCCATTCCAGTCGTCTTCAGCCATACCATCTTCGATGGAGATAATGGGATATTTCTCAACCCATTCTTTCCAATAGTTGGCCATTTGCGACGAGGTCAGTTTATCACCCGTCGATTTTTTGAAGTGATACAGTCCTGATTCAGCATCGTAGAATTCTGACGCTGCCGCATCCATCGCCACGAAGATATCTTCGCCCGGACGGTAACCCGCCTTCTCGATGGCCTGAAGAATGATCTGGATGGCTTCTTCGTTCGAGGGAATATTCGGGGCAAAACCACCTTCGTCACCGACGTTGGTTGACATTCCCTTACCTTTCAATACTTTCTTCAGCGAGTGGAACACTTCCGTTCCCATCCGCAGGGCTTCTGAGAAGCTGGGGGCGCCAACCGGCATAACCATGAACTCCTGGAAGTCGATGGAGTTATCCGCGTGGCTACCTCCATTCAGGATGTTCATCATCGGTACGGGCAGCGTGTTGGCGTTAACTCCACCGATGTAGCGGTACAACGGCAGACCCGCTTCCTGAGCCGCCGCCTTAGCAATGGCCAGTGATACGCCCAAAATAGCGTTGGCACCTAACCGACCTTTATTGGGTGTACCATCCAGTTCAATCATGATCCGATCGATCATGCTTTGATCAAAGACTGACAGGCCAACCAGTTCGGGAAAAATCAGTTCGTTAACGTTTTGTACGGCCTTCAATACACCTTTACCGACGTAGCGCTTCGGATCATCGTCCCGTAATTCAACGGCCTCGTGGGAGCCAGTCGATGCTCCTGATGGCACAGCCGCCCGACCTAAAAAGCCGTTCTCCGTCCGAACATCTACTTCTACCGTTGGGTTACCTCTCGAATCCAGAATCTGTCTGGCATGAATGGTCTGAATGATACTCATTGTGTTAATTGGATTGATTACTGTTTCAGAAATGAAAAGTCTGATTGGATCTTACCAGCGACAAAAACCGGAGAAAAGTCCGAATTTTGCCGTACAAAGTAACGTATTTTTTCGGGATTGTACCGAACCGGAATTTTAAATTGAGCCTAGCCAACAGCGGCTCCTGATGATCAGCCCCCGAATGGTCTTAGTTCCCGTCTACGGATCGAGTCAAATCCCGGCCCGTCAGCCGTAAATGCCCTTTGGGTTCCCGTCACCTTCTCTTTACGCTGCTCCTGGTTCCTCATTAATTCGTCATTTGTAACCAATTTTATAATTTAATAACTTCTATTAAGTCTATCTACTTAACTTAATTGATCAGATTCTAGTTAGTATTCAGCGCTTGTCTTATTTATAAGACGACTCTTTGTTTCGCTTAGCAAGACCTATATGGTTATACTCTACCCGATACGGCTCCACGGGCCACGTTTATATTATATTCTTTTATTCGTAAGCCTATTTGCCAGACAGGCTTCTGGTGAACCGCACGCGGTACGGGGAACGCTTGATTTATCTCATCACGACTATACTTCCACACAATCGGTACCGCTTACGGGTCAATGGCTTTTTCAGTGGGATGCGCTGCTGGATTCGGCTTCGCTTGTTGAGACTGATCGATACACAACAATTCCTGATAACTGGGATACCTATACGGGAAGCTGGCTCTGGTTTCCGCAGCAGCTGGGCCATTGTACGTATGGTTTGCGGGTGCGCTTGCCCCAGGCCGGTAAAATATGGGCGCTACGGCTGCCACTCATACGCACGGCCTACAACTTATACGTTAATGGTCAGCTCATCGCAAAAGCCGGAAAAGTAGCGTCTGGTCTGACCATGCAGCCGGCCGTTAACAACAAGATTGTTTCGTTCTTCGTCCCGGGTCAGGAGGCTTTTATTCTGCTGCAGGTTTCTAATTATTACTTCAGCTATGGCGGTCTACAGGACCCTTTGCAGCTGGGTAATCCACAAACGCTCATTCAGAGTCAGCAGAAAAGCCTTTGGTTGTCCGCCTGCATTATCGGGATTCTGTGCATCATTGGTTTGTACCACTTTGTCTTGTATGGACTGAGGAGTCAGGACAAAGCGCCGTTTTACTTCGGTCTGTTGTGCATTGCCACCGCTATCCGGGAAAGCTTTAACGCGGAACGTATCTTCTACCAGTTATTCCCGAATCTTGCCTGGGAAAATGCCGTTCGGATTTCATTTATTGCCTTTCCCATTGGCATTACCAGCATGGCTTTGTACCTGAATAGTTTGTTTCCTGATTTGATTGCCAAACCAATTAAGAGAAGCATTCTTGCGTTTCATCTGGGCTTACTGCTGCTTATCTTAATTACTCCTGCGCTGACCTACTCTGCCTGGGCCACGCTGATGATTCCCGTAGCCGTTGTTCAGTGCGGTTATTTTGTCTGGGTTGCCGGGAAAGCTACCTGGCAACACCGGGAAGGCGCTATTCTAATTTTGCTTGGCATGTTTATTCTTTTTCTGGGCGTAGTCAATGACACTCTTTTTCACATTCACTACGTTCACTCCTACTATCTGCTTTCGGCGGCCATCGTGGCTTTCACGTTCTGTCAGGCGGTGGTGCTGGCCATTCGCTTTTCCAGCGCGTACGCCCGGAGCGAAGCGTTGACCCAAGAACTTCAGACCGCGCACCAGACAGTAGCCCAAATGACCTGGCAGCAGGAAGAGGCTGAACGGAGCCGGATTCTGGAGGAAATGAAGAGCCGCTTTTTTTCCAATATTACCCACGAATTTCGTACGCCCTTAACCCTAATTCTGGCCCCCGTTGAACAGGTACTGCAAAAGATTAACAATAGCACCGAACCAGATCCATTTCATCTGCGGCATACACTCACGACCATTCACCGGAACGCCCGGCAGTTGCTGGCCCTGATTAATCAACTGCTTGATTTGTCGAAGCTGGAAGCGGGTAGCATGCCGATTAGTGAATCGCAGGGCAATGTGGATTCTTTCGTAAAGGAGTTGGTTGATTCCTTCGAGTCGGCCGCCCAGGCTAAGGGCGTCGCTCTATTATATCAGTCGGGGCTTTCTGATGGAGAATTGTTCTTTGATGCCGACAAGCTGGGTAAAATTGTTCGTAATTTGCTCGCAAACGCTCTCAGGCACACGCCCCCCGGCGGAACCGTCCAGGTGCAGTTGGCTTCTTCTGCTGCTTTTTCCTCAACCAGCCTGCAACTGGTCGTTTCAGACACGGGGACAGGCATTTCGAAGGAGCATCTACCTTTTATCTTTGACCGATTTTATCAGATCGCTGATCCATCGGCGCAAACCGTTGGGGGCAGTGGTATCGGTCTGGCCCTGGTGAAGGAACTGGTCGACCTGTTGCAGGGGGAGATTCGGGTGAAGAGTCAATTAGGCCAGGGCACCACATTTACCCTCGACTGGCCCATGAAGACCCTGAATGAGTCGGTTAAACAAGTTCAGCCTTATTTTGCGGACGTTTCGGATAACACCTTTATCCTGGAGCCCGTCCAGCCTGTTGAATACGCCCCGGAGACTAATGCACCCTTAATTCTGGTGGTTGAGGATAACCCTGATCTGCGGGCTTTCATTACCGGTGCTTTGATAACTTCGTACCGAGTAATAACCGCTCCGAATGGCCTGGAGGGCTGGAAGCTCTGCCAGCAGGAACTGCCTGAACTGGTCATCAGCGATGTCATGATGCCTAGTATGGATGGCTATTCCCTTTGCCGATTAATTAAACAAACCAGAGTAACCAGTCACATTGCCGTTATGCTGCTGACAGCCAAAGCCGCAGCAGAGAGCCGAATCGAGGGCTTATCTTCCGGCGCCAACGATTATTTGACCAAGCCGTTTCAACTCAACGAACTACAAATCCGGGTCGATAATCTGATCCAATACCAGCAGCAACTGCGTCAGTTCTTCCAGCACCAGTTTGTTCAGCCCGAAACCCACGCACCGTCTGCGCCGACCGAAGATCCTTTTTTAAACGTTTTGTATGCCTTACTGGATCAGCATCTGGATGACGTTAACTTATCGGTAGGTACGTTGGCCACGCAGGTCGCCATGAGTGCCCGTACTTTAAACCGAAAACTATCTACCCTGACCGGAATGACGGCTAAAGAATTTATTCGAAACTACCGCCTGGTCAAGGCTACTGGTTTGCTTAAAGCGGGTCACAGTATCTCGGAGACGGCTTATATGGTTGGCTTTGAGAGCCCTTCCTATTTTGGGCAGTGTTTCAAGGAACTCTACGCAGTCTCTCCTTCGGATTACGTCCGCACCACCGATCTGTCCGGAAATTAAGAATTTTTGTCCTAAAATTAAGAGTTGATTCGCGGTGAATTAATGACCTTTGTAGGCTATCATTTTCTCTGAAATACGCCCGTATTAGTCACTTACTAAAGAGAACATTGCCAATGGCTACAGAAAAAACCTTAACGATCGAAGACCTGACGCTTGTCGAAAATCTGGAAGGTCTATACCAGCGGTATTTGATTCAATTGTATTACCAGCAGGTTGTTCATTCCCAGTTCCCCATCAAAGGAACGGAAAGGCAGCAGTGGTATCCATCGGATGTTGCCTCAGCCTAAACCGAACTATTCCTAAGCCCTTAAAGCAAAAGCGACTACCCAAGGGCAGTCGCTTTTTCATTACTCAGACTCTTTAATCAGTTTCACAAAGTCATCAAACAGATACCGCGAATCATGCGGCCCTGGCGAAGCTTCCGGGTGATATTGAACCGAGAAAGCGGGTTTATCTTTCCGGCGTATACCTTCAATGGTTTTATCATTCAGGTTAATGTGCGTCAGTTCAATGTCTGGATGTTCCATCACTTCTTCGGCCCGAACCGCGAAACCGTGGTTCTGTGACGTGACTTCACAAAGACCCGTAATTAAGTTCTTAACCGGATGGTTAAGTCCTCTGTGCCCATTGTGCATTTTATAAGTCGACAAACCACTGGCCAGTGACAGAATCTGGTGTCCCAGACAAATTCCAAACAGCGGCTTTTCCGTATCTACTGCCTGCTTGACGGTTTCAACGGCGTAAGGCATAGCCGCCGGATCACCGGGGCCATTGGAAATAAAGTAGCCATCAGGGTTCCAGGCGGCAATTTCATCAAACGAAGTCTTGGCAGGAAACACCTTGCAATGAGCTCCGCGGCCAACCAGATTTTTCAGAATGCTTTTTTTGATGCCCAAATCCAGTACGGCCACTCTAAACTCACTGTCATTAGGATCGCCAATTTCGTAGCGATCTTTCGTACTTACTTCAGAAGATAACTCCAGCCCAGCCATATCCGGAATCTGGTGCAAACGCGCCACTAAAGCCGCAGGGTCCAATAGTTCGGAAGAAATAATGCAATTCATCACCCCTTTATCCCGGATGTGTCTTACAATCTGCCGCGTATCCACCCCACTAATTCCAACAATATTAGCGCGCTCAAAATACTCCTGCAACGATGAATCGGCAGTGGCTCTGGAGTGGATCGGCGAGAACGAATTACACACCATCCCGCTAATTTTTACACTACTGGATTCCTCTTCATCCAGATATTGAATACCGTAATTGCCAATATGAGATGTCGTGTTGACAATGACCTGGCCAAAATAGGATGGATCCGTGTAGATCTCCTGATAACCAGTCATACCTGTATTGAAGCAGATTTCGCCACCGGCCGTACCTATTTTGCCCAGGGCTAATCCCTTGAAAACTGTACCGTCTTCCAGTACTAGTAATGCTTCTTGTTGAGGACGCTTCATTTGCAGTTTTGGAATTATTAGTTTAAAAAAAAGGGCTTAACCTAATCGGTTAGCCCCTTTCCTTATTATTCAATTGGAAACACCATTTACTCTTTAGAAGTTTCAGGCTCCGTTGATGAATCAGTTTGATCCGTGCTAGGCGCTTCGGCAGCCGGTTCGACCGTCGTTTCAGCGGCAGGTGCATCTTCTACTGGAGCGGCCACAACCGGGCTGTTTTCAACGGCTGCTTCAACTGCAGGTGAATCAGATCTTCTACCACCACGACGGCTACGACGCGTTCTGGTTTGTTTCTCATCCGTTGCCGCCAGTAAAGCTTCGTTAAAGTCAACCAGTTCGATCAGACAGGTTTGGGCATTATCACCAAGGCGGTTACCCAACTTGATGATCCGCGTGTAACCTCCTGGACGAGCAGAGATTTTATCCGATACTGAACCGAACAGTTCTTTCATCGATTCTTTATTCTGCAGGTAAGAAAAAAGAACCCGACGGTTTTGGTACGTATCTTCTTTCGCTCTCGTCAGCAGTGGTTCAACATACTTCCGCAATTCCTTTGCTTTGGCGAGCGTTGTTTCAATGCGCTTGTTCAAAATAAGCGATGACGCCATATTTGACAGCATGGCAGACCGGTGCGAATGGGTTCTACCTAAGTGATTATCTTTTTTACCGTGTCTCATTGATGTAATTAGTAGGTCTAGTTGAGACTCATCCCTCTACGATCTGAACTACTGATCAGATTGTAATAGAGATCAATCTTCTTCTAGTCTGTATTTTGCAATGTCCATTCCAAAGGTTAGCCCCTTTTCGGCAACCAGTTGCTCTAACTCTGTTAATGACTTCTTACCAAAGTTGCGGAATTTCATCATGTCCGAAATTTCCAGCCTTACTAAGTCGCCCAGCGTTTTTACGTCTGCTGATTTCAAGCAGTTGTAAGCCCGTACGGATAGATCAAGATCAGCCAGCGGAGTTTTCAACAACTTCCGCATGTGGAGCATTTCTTCATCAACCACGTTGTCTTCTTCAGCTTTGGCGGCCTCAAACGTCATCGTTTGATCAGAGAACAGCATGAAATGTTGAATCAGGATATGAGCAGCTCCTTTTAAGGCTTCTTCTGGATGGACAGAACCATCCGTTTCAATATCTAATAAAAGCCGTTCATAATCCGTTTTTTGTTCAACCCGCGTGTTCTCAACGCTGTAGCGAACATTTTTAATCGGCGTATAAATAGCATCAATTGGAATATGACCAAACGGAAGTTCATTTGCTCGTGGTTCATCGGCAGGAACGTATCCACGGCCTTTCTCCACGATAATTTCCATTTCCAATTCACGGGTATCATCAATATGACAAATCTCGAGATCGGGATTCAACACACTGAACGATGCACTAAATTTCGAAATATCACCGGCTTTTAGAACCGCTTGGTTCTTAATCGTAACGGTAATTTTATTATCAACCATATCCGAAATCTTCTTGAACCGAACCATTTTCAGGTTTAATATAATTTCGGTTACATCCTCAACGACTCCTTCTATAGACGAAAATTCGTGCAGTACGCCAGGGAATCGCACACTGGTAATGGCGTAGCCCTCCAGCGATGACAGCAGAATTCTCCGCAATGCATTCCCAATGGTCACGCCATATCCCTTTTCGAGTGGCTTGAACTCAAATACCCCATGAAAGTCGTCAGCTCTTTCCATGACAACTTTATCGGGCATTTGGAACGCTAATATTGACATACGATTTTGTTGTTTGAGATAAGGTAACCCGTTAGGCTACTAAAGATTATCAAACTTCTACGTCCACACTGAGTGGCGCAAAACAGCAAAACAAACTTCTGGGAGAAGTTTATTTTGCCGTTCACTATATCTTATTTCGAATATAATTCGACGATTAATTGCTCGTTGACTTTCTCCGGAATTTGATCGCGCTCAGGATAGTTTGTGAAGATACCCTGCAGTTGCTGCTGATCCCATTCCAACCAGTTGTAACGGCGCGCATTACGGCCACCTAAACTAACGGTTACAGCTTCCAGAGATTTTGACTTTTCACGTACACCAATCAATTGACCGGGTTTCAGTGAATAAGAAGGAATATTTACGACTTCGCCGTCAACAATAATGTGCTTATGAGACACTAATTGACGCGCAGCACGACGAGTTGGAGCGATACCTAAACGATAAACTGTATTATCTAAGCGAGCTTCGCAAAGCTTTAGCAGGTTTTCACCCGTAATTCCTTGCTTGATTGTTGCCCGATGGAATAAGCTACGGAACTGGCGTTCCAAGATACCGTAGGTATATTTTACCTTCTGCTTTTCCTGCAGCTGAACAGCGTATTCAGATTGTTTACGCTTACGTCCACGACCATGCATGCCGGGACCATAATTTTTCTTTTGTAATGCTTTATTTGGGCCTAAAACAGGTTCACCAAACTTACGTGAGATCTTGGCCTTGGGGCCGATATATCTTGCCATTGTACTTATTAATGAATAAAAACTTAAACTTTGAACAGACACAACTCAATGTCACCTGCTCTTATTCATTCCTCGCGTAGGTAAATTAAACACGACGACGTTTTGGAGGACGGCAGCCGTTGTGTGGCAATGGAGTGATATCCTTGATGGATGTTACTTCAATTCCGTTATTTTGGATAGTCCGGATTGCCGACTCACGGCCAGCACCAGGGCCTTTAACGAAAACTTCTGCTTTCCGCATGCCCAAATCATGCGCTACCGTTGCACAGTTTTGTGCGGCTGTCTGAGCAGCGTAAGGTGTGTTTTTCTTTGAGCCTTTAAAGCCCATTTTCCCGGCTGATGCCCAGGAAATAACCTGTCCTTGGCTGTTTGTAATTGAGATGATAATGTTATTGAAGGTAGCTTTGATATGCACCTGGCCAACCGGTTCAATAACTACTACCCGCTTTTTCGCTTTATCTTTGCGTTTTGCCTGAGCCATTTGTTAGTTAAAGTTTGCAGCAGGTAAAAGAACTTTACCCACTATCGGCTTACTGTTACTTCGTTGCTTTCTTCTTGTTAGCAACCGTCTTACGTTTACCTTTCCGAGTACGCGAGTTGTTCTTGGTATGTTGACCACGAACCGGTAAGCCTTTCCGGTGGCGTAGTCCACGGTAACAACCGATATCCATTAAGCGCTTGATGTTCAGTTG
>Ga0325400_1000698_pt1 | contig 25822 bp, 22 predicted proteins | sample PopdelMetagenome_2_FD_205662 | JGI IMG/M metagenome (GOLD analysis project Ga0325400, IMG submission 205662) | Populus deltoides microbial communities from Bellville, Georgia, United States - Xylem-PdKOR-R1 | ecosystem: Host-associated > Plants > Phyllosphere > Stem > Wood/Secondary xylem...
TAGACCGTCATCATCTTGGCCATCGACGCGGGCGGCATCCGGCGATCCGCGTCGCGCTCGAACAGGACCGCGCCTGACGACAAGTCTTCCAGAAACGCCACGGGCGCCGGCGTATCGAAGCGGGGCGCGGCGGCCGCCGACGCGGCAAGCAGCGCGGCAAGCGTGGGTATGGCGATGAGCTTATTCACTGGCGGCGGGGTCCGTTCATAAGGCGTCGGGGCTCGGCTGAGTAGCGGGCGGCGCCTGGGACGGGCGCTCGACGGCGTCGGCCAGGACCCCCACAGACAGGGCGTAATTGGTGGAGCAATTATAGTCCAGAATGACGCGGTAGTTGCCCGTCAGCAGATAGGCCGGAGCGCCCTCCCCGTCCGGTTCGACCAGGGTCGCCATCACGTCGTCGGCGGGCCACGGCCGTTCGATCGGGGCGAGGCCCAGGGCCCGCCACTCCGCCACCGTGCGCCAGGCACTGTGCCGTTGGAACACACGGGGGCAGCGGGGCGACACCAGGCGATTGCGCAGCCCGGTCCGGTCCAGCGTCGGCGGCACGGTAACCGCCCAGCCCCAGGGTACGTTCGGTCGCCAACCGGCGTCGGCCAGATAGCCACCGATCGAGGCCAGCGTGTCGGCGGCGCTGGTCCAGATGTCCGGACGGCCATCGCCGTCGCCGTCGCGTGCCACGCGCAGGTACACGGACGGCAGGAATTGGGGGCCGCCGGTGGCGCCGGCCCAGCTGCCCTTCAATCGATCGCGCGGGATACCCTGGTCCAGCATTTTTAGGGCTGCCACGAACTCCGCCTCGAACAGGGCGCGGCGTCGACCGTCATAGGCCAGTGTCGCAAGCGCGCGCGGCAAGTCGAAGCCACCGGTATTGCTGCCATAGTCGGTTTCGTGCCCCCAGATGGCGACCGCGATCGATTCTGGTACGCCCGTCGCCCGTTCGACCGCCTCAAGCCGCGGGCGTTGCGCCGCCCAGGCATTGCGGCCCCGACCGATACGGGCGGCGTCGACGTGACGATCACGATAGGGAGCAAAGGGGCTGATGGGCCCGGTGGCACCGCCGCCAGGCTGGGAGCGATCAAGTTCCAGCACGCGGGGCTGAAGCGTCAGGTCGGTGAAGACGGCGGCGATCATCTCTGGACGTATTCCGGCGGTGACCGCGCGTTGCCGAAGGGTGGGCAGATATGCTCGGAACGCCAGTTCGTCGGGGGACGGAACAGGCTCGGCGAGCACCGGGACCGACTCGGCGGGCGGCGTGACGACGGGAAGCCCCGGTGTGTCCTGCGCGTAGGCGGCCGTCGCCAGCACCATCGGCATGATCAACGCTGAAACATTTCCCGGCATCACGGCGCTAGTGGCACGAGGCGAACGGCGGCGGAACCCGTATATATCGCGGTGCTTGCACGGGCGGGCGCGGGGCGCGTAGGAGCCGGCAGGTACGGAGCGGTGGCCGAGTGGTTTAAGGCAGCGGTCTTGAAAACCGCCGTGGGTTCGCGCCCACCGTGGGTTCGAATCCCACCCGCTCCGCCGGGGACGGAGACGTGGCCGCCGGAGCGGCCGCGCCGATAAAGTATCAGCCGCGCTTGAGCGTGAGGCCGCCGAAACGCTTGTTGAAACGCGCCACTTGGCCGCCCTGGTCCAGCACCTGGCCGCGACCGCCCGTCCAGGCGGGGTGCGCCAGCGGATCGATGTCCAGGGTCATCGTGTCGCCTTCCTTGCCCCAGGTGGAGCGGGTCTCGAACACGGTGCCGTCGGTCATCTGAATCTTGATGGTATGGTAGTCGGGGTGGACGTTCTTCTTCACGGGTCTGTTCCTCTAGGGCAGCCGATGCGACCGGCCGCGGGAGCGCGCGCACTATTCGGGCGGGCGGATGTTGTCAAAGTTGCCGCGTATCGTCAGGCGGGTGGATCAGCGATCATTGCAGTAAAGTCAGCTTCTGCAACGACTTGCCCGTCGATCTTCGCTTCACCCCTAAACTTGCAAACGCGGGCGCGCTTTTGAACGAAGCTGGCATGAAGTTCGAGCAGCACGCCCGGTTCGACGGGGCGGCGGAACTTGGCAGCGTCGATGGCCATGAAATAAACGAGCTTGCCGGTCCCCGCGAGCCCCAGGCTCTGGACCGCCAGTACGCCGGCCGCCTGGGCCAGCGCCTCCACGATCAGCACGCCCGGCATGATGGGGCGGCCCGGGAAATGGCCCGCGAAGAACGGTTCGTTGATCGACACCGCCTTGATCGCGACGATGCGGTCGTCGGGCACCAGTTCGGCCACCCGATCGACCAGCAGCATCGGGTAGCGATGCGGCAGCGCCGCCATCACCGCGCGCACGTCCAAGGGGCCCGCGGCCCCCTGAACGTTGCCGGTATCGGTGCCGGTCACCGGCCCGAGGAACGGCGCGCCGGCGCCGGCGTGGTCGCCGCGGGCTGGCCGGCGGCGGGAGCGACACCGGCGGCGGCACCCGCGCCCTGTCCCTGCTGGCCGGGCTGCCAGTTGGCGGGCGGCGTGGTGTTCACGCTGGGCACCAGTCGGTCGAGTTCGGCGGTGATGGCGGCGGTGATGTCGGCGGCCGGCTGCGCGAACAGCGCGGCGTCGGGGCGAACCAGCAGCTGGACGTTGCGCGCGCGCACCGCGCCCTGCACGGCTTCCTGGAGCCGGGCCGAGATCTGTTCAAGCGCATAAGCCTGGGCGCGCTGCGCGGGCAGCGTCAGCCGCTGAAGCTCCTGATTGGCGGCGTTCTGGCGCGTCTCGATCGCCTGGGCCTGGCTCTGGAGCGAGGCCTGGTTGGCGTTGGGCTGGCTCCGCGCGGTTTCGAAGGCGGTGACGAGCGGCTGGAGCTCGGTGGTGATCGCCTGGCGACGCGCATTGGCCTGGTCGAGCTGGGTCTTGTAGGTGGTCTGGATCTGCGTACGCGCGGCGGTCCAGGCGCGGGTATTGGCGACCGCCGCCTCCGGATTGGCGACGGCGACGGACTGGGCGTGCGCGGCGGCGGGCAGCAGGGCGGCGCCAGCGAGTGCTGCGGCGAGCGCGGTCTTGGTGATGCTCATCAGAACTGGGTCCCCACGTTAAAGGTTATGAGTTTGGGATCATCGCCTCGCTGCGTCAGCAACGCCTTGGCGACGTCGATGCGGAGCGGGCCGAAGGGCGAGTTCCAGTTAACGCCGATGCCGACCGTCAGACGCGGTTTCGCACTGTCGCCCAGGAACTGCTCGAAGAAATAGTTGGTGTTGAGGCTGGCGGTGTTGGGCGTGGTACCGACGCAGGCGCCGTTCGTGCCCGTCGGCGTGCCGGCTGAGCAGATGGTGGTGATGCCGCCTGAGATGGCGCCGGTGGTCGGATCGGTGACGAGCGGCGTGGTGTAGAGCGGGTTGTTCGAGCTGTCGCGGTTCTGCGTCGGCAGGTAGGTGGGCGTGCCATCCGCGTTGAAGCGCAGGTTGCCGGCGGCATCGGTCGCCTGGGTGAAGGTCTGGTTGATCCTGGGCCGCGTCACCGAGAAGAGGCTGCCGACCTGGGCGTAGATGCTGGGGCGCAGGCCGAGTTCGCGGGCGCCGGAGCCCAAGGGGATCTCCAGCTCGGCGCGGGCAAGATAGTACGCCTTGCCGCCCAACGGATCGTCGACGACGTTGTTGCGGCCGGTGATCGCGGTCTGGGTGCCGTCGGCGGCGACGTTGTAGGGCAGGCGAAGGATGCGTGGGCCGACGCCGCGAATGTCGAAGCCGCGGAACTGAGGCTCACCGAGGTAGAAGCGATCGATGATGCGCACGCGATCTACGGTGGGATCGGCTCGGGGCCCTTCCAGCGAGCGGATATAGCCGCCCTCGCCCAAGATCGAGAAGATGAAGCCGCTGCGCCCCAGGCCCCAGTATTTCGCGCCGTTGAACGTGCCGCGCAAATATTTCACGTCGCCGCCGAGCCCGGCGAAATCGAAGCTGAGTGCGAGACGCTGGCCCGCGGTCGGGCGCAGGCGGCTGTTGAGGCTGTCGTAGATCAGCGACGTGCCGATCGAGGAGGTCCAGCGGTTGCCGAGCGAGTCGCAGATGTACCGACCGACGTTCGCCGGCTCGCAACGGCCGTTGGTGAGCAGCGAGTCGTCCAGCCCCACCTCGTCGTAGGACAGGCCGTAGCGCCCGGCGAGCGACCAATATTCGGTCAGTGGCACGCCCGTGCGGACCTGGAAGCCCGTCGAGGTCTGATTATACAACGTGCGGCGGTCGTTCGACTGGAAGTTGAACTGATTGAAGTCGCGGCGGAACACGTCGACGCCGAGCGCGATGTTCTTGTTGAACAGATAGGGTTCCTGGAACCCCAGCTCGATCGATTTGGAATAGCTGGAATAGTTGACGCCCAGCCGCACTTCCTGGCCGCGGCCGCCGAAATTGCGGTCGGCGATCGACGCCTGGATGATGAAGCGTTCCAGGCTGGAGAAGCCGGCGGACAGTGACAGTTCGCCGGTCGACTTCTCCTCGACGGCGGCGTTCAGCGTCGCCCGGTCGGGCGTGCTGCCCGGTTCCTGCTTCAGCTCGAACTTGTCCTGGAAGAAGCCCAGCGAGTTGATGCGGTCCTGGCTGCGCTTGACCTGGAAGGTGTTGAAGGCGTCGCCTTCCCCTAAGCGCACCTCGCGGCGGATCACCTTGTCCTGGGTGCGGGTATTGCCCGTGATTTCCACCCGCTCGACATAGGTGCGCTGCGCCTGACCGATGTGGAAGTTGATCCCCATGGTCAGCGTTTCGCGGTCGCGCTGGAACTCGGGGTTCACCTCGGTGAAGGCATAGCCGAACAGGCCCGCCGTCTGGTTGAGGCTGTCGATCGAGTCCTCGATGAACTTGGCGTTGTACCAGTCGCCCTTCTTCATCGGCAGGCCCTTGGCCAGCGCGTCGTTGTCGAAGTCGCGGATCTCGCTGTCGACGGTCACGTCGCCGAACTTGTAGCGCGGCCCCTCCTCGACGACGTAGGTGATGATGAAGTCGCGCTTGTCGGGCGTCAGCTCCGCCACCGCGGAGGTGACGCGGAAATCGGCATAGCCCTCCGTCAGGTAGAATTGCCGCAGCTTGGACTGGTCGGCGTTCAGGCGATCCTGATCGTAGGAAGTGGCGGAGGAGAAGAAGCGAAAGAAGCGCGACTGCTTGGTGTACATCTGGCCGCGAAGCTCATCGTCCGAGAACTTCTCGTTGCCGATGATGTTGATCTGGCGGACCTTGGACTTCGGCCCCTCGGTGATCTCGAACACCACGTCGACGCGGTTCTGGTCGAGCGCCACCATCTTGGGCTCTACGATGGCGGCAAAGCGGCCTTGGCGGCGATACAGTTCGACGATGCGGGCCACGTCCTGGCGCACCGCGGTGCGGCTGAAAACCTGGCGCGGCGCGAGCTTGATCTCCTTGGTGATCTTGTCGTTCTTGAGGCGCTTGTTGCCCTCAAGGATCACGCGGTTGATGATCGGGTTCTCGCGGACGCGGACCACCAGGTCGCCCGTCTCGTTACCCGACACCTGAACGTCGGCGAACAGGTCGCTGGCGTAGAGGTCGTTGATCGCCTGGTCGACCGATTCGTTGGTGTAGGGCTGGCCGACGCGCAGCTTGGTGTAGCTGAGCGCGGTTTCGGGCTCGATGCGCTGGGAACCTTCAACGCGCAGCGACTTTATGATCCGGGGGGCCGCGGGCGTCGCCGTCGCGGCGGGCGCGGCGGGTGCTGCCGTCGGCCGGCCGGCAGACGCGCCCGTCTGGGCTGCAAGCGGTGCGCCGTCGGTGAGCGCGGTTCCAGCGAGAAGGAGCGCGGCGCCCTTCAGGTAAGCAGACTGCAAACTAAACACCCCAACCCGAATTGCGACCGAATGTTACCGCGCGCGCCCCATGCGCGCCCCTGCCCCGGTTCGGTCGCGGGATCAAGCGGTTCCGCCGGATCCCGTGGCCGCCGTCAGCCGCCGATCAGCCCCGCCAGTCCGCGCCAAAGGCCGAGCGACCCCAGGTCGTTGAACGTCACCATCAGCATCAACGCGAGCAGGGCCGCCAGCCCGCCGCGGAACGCCCATTCCTGGACACGCGGCTCCAACGGGCGTCGCCGCACCGCCTCGACCGCGTAGAAGAACAGGTGTCCACCATCCAGCATCGGGACTGGCAGGAGGTTGATGAACCCCAGATTGATGGACACCAGCGCCAAGAGGAAGGCGAAGGCGTCCCAGCCCAGCGACGCCTGTTCACCCGAAACCTTGGCGATCTGCAGCGGACCGCCGAGTTCCGCGACCGAGCGGCGGCCGGTGATGACCTGGCCCAGCGTTTCCACCATCATCTGCACGATGTCGCCCGTGCGTCGGACGGCGATGGCCGGCGCCTCCAACAGCGAGACGGGGACGATCACCGGGCGGTCGCCGACGATGCCCAGCCTGCCCAAACGGAACTCGTTGCCGAAGCGGTCGCGCTGGAGGTCGGTCGCCACCGTCACCTCCGCGCTGCGGGCAGTGCCGGCGCGAACGTAATCGACGCGCACCCGTTCGCCCGCGCGGATGCGGACGAAGCGCGCCACGTCGTCGAACGTCTCCACCGATCGGCCGCCGAGTGCCGCGATGCGGTCGCCCGGCGCCAGTCCGGCAGCGGCGGCGACGCTGTTCGGGGCCACGGCGCCCACGACCGGGGGCATCCGCACGTCGCCGTACGCGACTGCGAACCCGCCCAGAATCAGCATCGCGACCAGGAAATTGACGAACGGCCCGGCAGCGACGACGATCGCGCGCTGCCACAGCGGCTTGGCTTGAAAGGTTCGGACGCGCTGGTCGGCGGGCAGCGACAGCCAGGCGGCGTCGGGCTGCGAGGCGGGGTTCATGTCGCCGGCGAACTTGACGTAGCCGCCGAGCGGCAGCCACCCGAATTTCCAGCGGGTGCCGCGTCGGTCAGTGAACCCTGCCACCTCGCGCCCGAAACCTATCGAGAACGCCTCGGCATGAATGCCGAACATGCGCCCGGCGAGGTAGTGGCCCATCTCGTGAACGAAGACTAACGGGCCGATGACCGCCACGAAGGCGAACAGGGTAAAGAACAGGCCGGGGGATGGACTCATGCGACGGAACACTCCACGCGCTCGCCCGCCAGCCGCCGGGCCTCCGCGTCGACGCCCAATACCGCGTCGAGCGCGTCGGGCGCGGGCGGGTCGTAGCGTTGCAGGATATGGTCGGCCGTGTCGGCGATTTCCAGGAAGCCGATGCGCCCCGCCAGGAAGGCGGCGACCGCTATCTCGTTGACCGCGTTCAGGATGGCCGGTTTGGCGCCCCCCGCCTCCAACGCCTCGCGCGCCAGTCGCAAGGCGGGGAAACGCTCCGGATCGGGCGCCTCGAAGTCCAAGCGGCCGATCGCGATCAGGTCGAGAGCCGCCATGGGGGTGGCCATGCGGTCGGGCCAAGCGAGGCAGTGGGCGATGGGCACGCGCATGTCGGATGGGCCAAGCTGCGCCAGCATCGACCCGTCGACGTAATCGACGGCGGAATGGATGATCGACTGGGGGTGGACCACCACCTCGATCCGGTCGGGCGCGACGGGGAACAGGCGCGCCGCCTCGATCAATTCCAGCCCTTTGTTCATCATGCTGGCACTGTCGACGGAGATCTTGGCGCCCATGGACCAATTCGGATGCGCCACCGCCTGGGCGGGCGTGGCGCGCGCCATTGCCTCGCGCGACCAAGTCCGGAACGGGCCGCCGCTGCCCGTCAGGATCACGCGACGGACGCGGTCAGGCCGGGCGAAGTCGAAGCACTGATAGATAGCGTTGTGTTCGCTGTCGGCGGGCAGCAGCGTCGCGCCGCTGGCCCGCGCGGCGGCCAGGATCAGTTCGCCGGCCGCCACCAGCGGCTCCTTGTTGGCGATCACCACCGTGCCGCCCGCCCGAACGGCCGCCATCACGGGCGCGAGGCCGGCGCAGCCGACGATGGCGCCCATGGTCCATTCCGCCCCTGCCGCGGCCGCGTCAGCCACCGCGGCGGCGCCGCCGGCGGCGCGCACCCCCGTCCCCGCCAGCGCGTCGCGGAGTGCCGGCAGGCAGCCTTGGTCGGCGACCACCGCCAGTTCGGCCCGCGTGCGGATCGCGGCGGCGGCCAGCCGATCGACGTCGCAATTGGCGGTCAGCGCGACCACGCGATACCGCTCCGGCTCGCGCTCGATCAGGTCCAGCGTCGACGTGCCCACCGATCCGGTGGCGCCCAGGATCGTGACGCTCCTCACGGGACCACGCTGCCCAGGCCGGCCAGTGCGATCAGCGCGGCGACGGGGGCGACCGGCACCACGCCGTCCAACCGGTCCAGCACGCCGCCGTGGCCGGGCAGGACATGGCCCGAATCCTTGACGCCGGCGCGACGCTTCAGACCGCTTTCGAACAGGTCCCCTGCCTGCGCGAGCACGGCCAGCAGCGGGGTTCCGACCGTCAGATAGGCAGGCAGCGCGAAGCAAAGGTGCAGGATGGTCGCCAGCGCCGTCGACAGCGCCACGCCGCCGATCAGACCGGCCCAGGTCTTGGAAGGGCTCAGCCGTGGGGCGAGCTTGGGCCCGCCGATCGCGCGCCCGGCGAAATAGGCGCCTATGTCGCACGCCCACACCAATGCCAGCGCCCAAAAAGCGAACAGCAGCCCCTGATCCTGTCGCCGCAACAGCGTCAGCGCCAGGACGGGCAGGCCGCAATACAGGACGCCGCCCGCCAGCTGTCGTCGTCCGGTGACGATGACCACAAAGAACGCCGCCCCCGCCAACAGGCCGGACGCGAAGAAATCGCGGTTCTCCAGGATCAGCGACGGCGGCGCCATGACGGCGAGCGGCACCGACAGGGCGTACCGGGCGACGCGCTTCTCGCGCGCGGAGGCGCCCGCCAGGTCGGCCCATTCGGTCATCATCAGCAGCGCAATCACCACCGCCAGCATCCAAAAGGCGATACCCCCCGCCCAAAGCGCCAGCACGGCAACCGCCATCATCGCGACGCTGGCGACGACCCGCAGGCGGAGATTGGACGGCGTGCGCAGCCGCGCGTCGGGCGCCGACCGAAGCTCGGGCGGGGTCGGGTCGGACAGGCTCACAGCCCCCCGTAGCGACGCTGACGCCGACCGAAGGCCGCCACCGCGTCCGCCAGCGCCGCCGCGTCGAAATCAGGCCAGAGCGTGTTCACGAACATCAGTTCCGCATAGGCCGCCTGCCACAACAGGAAATTGGACAGACGCTGTTCGCCGGACGTGCGGATCACTAGGTCCAGCGGCGGCAGCTCGGCGGTATCCAGCTCTGCCTCGATCGCGGCTTCGTCGATCGCGTCGGCGGGGATTTCACCCGCGGCGGCGCGCGCGGCGAGCCGGCGGGCAGCGGCGGCGAGCTCGGCCTGCGCGCCGTAGTTGAGCGCGATGACGAGGATCGGCCCCGTATTGGCGGCCGTGCGCGCGACGGCGCTGTCCACCAGTGCCACCAGGTCGGACGAGAAGCGGCGATGGTCGCCGATCACGCGCAGCCGCACGTTCTCCCGCACCAGTTCGTCCAGGTCGGAACGGATGAACAGGCGCAGCAGGCCCATCAGGTCGCCGACCTCGCTTTCCGGCCGCCGCCAGTTTTCCGAAGAGAAGGCGTAGAGGGTCAGCGCCTCGATGCCCATGGCACGCGCGGCGCGCGTGACGCGGCGCACCGCCTCGACGCCGGCACGATGGCCGGCGACGCGGGGCAGCAGACGCTGCTTCGCCCAGCGGCCGTTGCCGTCCATGATGATGGCGACGTGACGCGGCACGCCCGTCGCCCCGCCGGTGGCGGGTACGTCGGTCAGCGTGGAAGGGGCGGTGACCAAGGGAACGGCTCAGGCGGCGCGCGCGCGGGTCACTTGTTCAGAATTTCCTTTTCCTTGGCTGCCGCCGCCGCGTCGACGTCGGCGATGGTGGCGTCGGTCAGCTTCTGGACTTCCGTCTCGTGACGCTTGCGGTCGTCCTCGCCGAACACGCCCTTCTTCTCGTCGGTTTTGAGACTGTCCATGCCGTCGCGACGCACGTTGCGGACCGCGATCCGCGCCTTTTCGGCATATTGCGACGCCAGCTTGGCCAGCTCCTTGCGACGCTCCTCGGTCAGGTCGGGGATCGGCAGGCGCAGCGTCTGGCCGTCGACGATCGGGTTGAGCCCCAGGCCGGCCGAGCGGATCGCCTTGTCGACCGGGCCGACATTGGATTTGTCCCACACCTGCACCGACAGCATCCGCGGTTCGGGCGCGGATACGGTCGCCACCTGATTGAGCGGCATTGACGACCCGTACACGGTGACGTTCACCGGATCGAGCAGCGACACCGACGCGCGGCCGGTGCGGAGCCCCGTCAGGTCGTGCTTCAGCGATTCGACCGCGCCGGCCATGCGGCGTTCCAGGTCGGCCTTGTCATATGCGGGCATTTCAGGCTTCCTCGTTCCGGACCAGCGTGGACACGCCTTCACCCGCCAGGACGGCGGCGAAGTTGCCATGCTGGCGGATGTTGAACACCACGATCGGTATGTTGTTGTCTCGGCACAGCGCCACGGCGGAGGCGTCCATGACCTTGAGGTCGTCGGACAGCACGCGGCCGAAGGTGACGGTTTCGTACCGCTTGGCGTCCGCCACCTTCTTGGGGTCGGCGTCGTACACGCCGTCGACCGACGTGCCCTTGAACAGCGCATCGCAGCGCATCTCGGCCGCGCGCAACGCCGCCCCGCTGTCGGTGGTGAAGAACGGGCTGCCGACGCCGGCGGCGAAGATCACCACGCGGCCCTTTTCCAGGTGGCGTTCGGCACGCCGGCGTATGAACGGCTCGCAGACGCTCTGCATGGGGATGGCGGACTGAACGCGCGTCTCGACGCCCGCCTGCTCCAGCGCGTTCTGGACGGCGAGCGCGTTCATCACCGTTGCCAGCATGCCCATGTAATCGGCGGTCGCGCGCTCGATGCCCTTGGCCGCCGCGGACAGACCGCGGAAGATGTTGCCGCCGCCGACCACGACGCAGAGTTCGTAGCCCTGGTCACGGACGTCCGCGATCTCGCCTGCGACGCGGGCGGTGACGGCAGGATCGATGGCAAGCCCGCCCTCCCCCATCAGGACCTCGCCCGAGAGTTTCAGCAAGATACGTTTAAAGCGGGGGGCGGTCATGCGGTCTCGAAAGCGGGGATGGCCGCGGACCTTAGGGGCCGGGTGCCGGGGGGGCAACGGGGTGCGCGACGATGCGGCTTCATCGCGGTTACCTTTCCGAGGGGTCGGGCCGGCCGACGGCAAAGCCGCCGGCTCGACGTCGAACGGATCGGGCGGCGCGGCCGCCCGTCCGCCGGCCGGCTTTCGGGATGCGTCGTCGCCTGGCGACGACGCATCGGGGCGGACGTTGCCGCCCCTGCCCTCAGCCCTGCGGGATCCCCGACGCCGCCGCGACCTCGGCCGCAAAGTCCGACGCCTCGCGCTCGATGCCCTCGCCCAGCTGGAAGCGGACATAGTCCTTGAGGATGATGGGCGTGCCGGCGTCCTTGCCAGCCTTGGCCACCACGTCGCTGATCTTCGTCTTGCCGTCCATCACGAACAGCTGACTGACCAGCGCGTGTTCCTTGCGATACTTGGCGATCGAGCCTTCGACCATCTTGGCGATGATCTCGGCGGGCTTGCCGCTCTCCGATGCCTTTTCGGCGGCGATGGCACGCTCGCGCTCGATCTCGGCCTCGTCCAGATCGTCCTCGTTCAGCGCCTTGGGGAAGGCGGCGGCGATGTGCATCGCCAGCTGCTTGCCCAGGTCCTGAAGCGTCGCCTCCGGCGCGTCGGACTCCAGCGCGACCAGCACGCCGATCTTGCCGATACCGGGGGCTGCGGCGTTGTGGACATAGGGCACGACCGCGCCCTGGGCCACTTCCAACCGCTTGGCGCGGCGGATCGACTGATTCTCGCCGATGGTGGCGATGTTGTTCGTCAACGTGTCGCCGACGCTGGTGCCCGACGCCATCGCCGCGCCCTTGATCGCCTCAACGTCGTCGCCCTTATCGAGCGCGACTTGAGTGACCTCGCGAACGAAATCCTGGAACTGGGCGTTCTTGGCGACGAAGTCCGTTTCCGAGTTCACCTCAACCGCGGCGCCGCGCGTGCCGGACACGGCGATGCCGACCAGCCCCTCGGCCGCGGTGCGGCTGGACTTCTTCTGCGCCGCCGCCAGGCCCTTGGTGCGCAGCCAGTCCATCGCGGCGTCCATGTCGCCGGCGGTTTCATTGAGCGCCTTCTTGCAGTCCATCATGCCCGCGCCGCTCTTCTCGCGCAGGTCCTTGACCATCGAAGCCGTGATGTCGGCCATTGCTGCAATCCTCTTTCAAGCAAACGTGACGGCGGGCGAGGCCGGGTTTCCCCTGCCCCGCCCGCGTGAAGGGCCCGTGACGGCCCGGTCGATGTCAGGCGTCGATCTGGCGCTCAGCCTCGGCGCCCGCGCCCTCGACGGTGCCGGCACCCACCTGCTCCGGCTCGGTCGAATAGGCTTCCTCGGGCACGGGCTCGGCCATCGCGCCGATATCGGCACCCGAGCGGCGCTGCTGCTCGTGCCCGCCGCGGGTGGCGGCGATGGCGATCGCCTCGCAGTACAGGCGGATGGCGCGGCTGGCGTCGTCGTTGGCCGGCACCGGAAAGGCGATGCCGTCGGGCGAGACGTTGGAATCGAGGATCGCCACCACCGGGATGCCCAGCGTGTTGGCCTCCTTGATCGCCAGCTCTTCCTTGTTTGCGTCGATCACGAACATCACGTCGGGTACGCCGCCCATGTCGCGGATGCCGCCCAGCGACTGTTCCAGCTTGTCGCGCTCGCGCGTCAGCTGGAGGACCTCCTTCTTAGTGAGGCCGGCGGTGTCGCCCGACAGCTGCTCTTCCAGCGCCTTCATGCGCTTGATCGAGTTGGATATGGTCTTCCAGTTCGTCAGCATCCCGCCCAGCCAGCGGTGGTTGACGAAGTGCTGGCCCGCGCGGCGTGCGGCGTCGGCCACAGGCTCCTGCGCCTGGCGCTTGGTGCCGACGAACAGCACCTTGCCGCCCGACGCGACAGACGACGACACGAACTCAAGCGCGCGCGCGAACAGCGGCACGGTCTGGCTGAGGTCGATGATGTGAACGCCGTTGCGGTCGCCGAACAGGTACGGCTTCATCTTCGGGTTCCAGCGATGCGTCTGGTGGCCGAAATGCGCGCCGGTTTCGATGAGCTGCTGCATGCTGACGACGGGTGCCGCCATGGGTCGTTTCCTTTCCGGTTAAGCCTCTGGGAAGCGAGTGACGCCGGCCTGAAAAGGTCGGCGCACCGGGATGTGATGCTTCCCATGCGTGGTCGAGGGACGGGCCCATAGGCGAGAAGCGATCGTACGGCAACAGCGTGATCGACGCTTGACGATGGAACGAAGGTAGAACATAACGAGTTCGAACAGGGGATGGCCGACCAAACCAGGTGATGCAGGTTTCACAAGCCTGAATTGCCCGATCGCGGTAGGAACCTGTGGATAACACGGCCGTTGGGTCGAAAAGCGGGACGGTCCGAGTCCGGGAGGCAGTCATGGTGGCATTTTTCGGTTTCGTGATTTTCGCCGCATCGCTCGTGATGGCCATTGGCGTGATTGTCTCGACGGTGGCGCCCCACTGGGCGCGCATCTCCCGCATGGCGATCGGACATGTAGAGCCGGCGTTTCAGCCTCTGTCGATGCTCGCGGGCGCCGAGCGCCGTATCGCGGTCAGGAGCCGCGCGGCTCGCTGGACGTCGTTGGGGCGTTCCTCGATGGAAGGGCGGGCTGCCGCCTGATCTTGGAATAGCTAGCGATGCTCATGGGTATCGTCGCTAGGTAGATTAGCGAGACGACCGTCAGCGTCTGCCACGGTGCGGAGACGAGCATCGCACCCAGTAGCACTACCAGTGCCAGCGCCTCGAAGCGGACGGAGCGGCGCAGACGCAGCGACGACCAGGAAAAAGTCGCCACGCTCGACACCATTAGCAGCGCGACCATCGCGGTCCAAGGCGCTACCAGCCACGGCGACGCCAGGCGTGGCTGGTCGATCCAGAACGACAGGAACAGCGGCAGCAGCGCCAGCCCCGCCCCGGCGGGGGCCGGAACGCCGGTCAGGAAACCGGCGGACTTGTGCGGCTGGTGGCTCTCGTCGATCGCGGCGTTGAACCGCGCGAGCCGTAGCGCGCAGAACACGGCGAAGATCAGCGCCGCCGTCCAGCCGAAGCGTGGTAGGTGCTGGAGTGACCATAAATAGAGGATCAGCGCGGGTGCGACGCCGAAGGATATGGCGTCCGACAACGAATCGAGTTCGGCACCGAACCGGCTCTCACCATGCAGCATCCGGGCGATGCGGCCGTCGATCCCGTCCAGCACGCCCGCCACCAGGATCATCGTCACCGCCATTTCCCACTGGCCCGCGATCGCGAAGCGGACGCCGGACAGGCCCGAACACAGCGCCAGCGCCGTTACCGCGTTGGGCGCGACGGCGCGGAGCGGAAGGCCGCGACGTGGCTGGCCGTCGCGGCGGAAGCGCAGGCGTTGGCCCGGCGTCACGGCCGCGCGTCACCCGAGCGTGAAACCTTGCGACCGTATCGCGACGTCATTGGGCGACGCCCGTGACGGCCGTGCCGCCGACGCGGCCGATTACCGTCTCGCCCGCGATGGTTCGCTGGCCCAGCGCCACCTGCGGCGCGGTGTCGTCGGGCAGATATACGTCGACGCGACTGCCGAAGCGGATCAGGCCGACGCGCTGTCCGGCCGCGACCATGTCCCCCGCCTTGGCGTAGCCGACGATGCGGCGCGCGACGAGACCGGCGATCTGCGTGAACCCGACACGGCGGCCGTCGCGCCCTTCGACCACGAAATACTGGCGCTCGTTCTCGTCGGACGCCTTGTCCAGGTCGGCGTTGAGAAACCGACCCGAGACATAGACCACCTGGCGCACCGTGCCCGCGATCGGGGATCGATTGATGTGCACGTCGAACACCGACATGAACATCGACACGCGGACCCGTGTCTCGCCGTCGATCCCGCCGCCTTGCAGCTCGCGGGGCACGGGGACACGCTGGATCATCGTCACCAGTCCGTCGGCGGGTGCGATCACCAGGTCGTCGCCGATCGGCGCGGTGCGTATGGGGTCGCGAAAGAAGGCCGCGACCCAGATCGTCAGGCCGACCATCGGCCAGAACAGGATCTTGCTGACGATCGTCAGCAGCAGCGTCAGCCCGATCGCGATGCCGACGAACTTGTGACCCTCGGGGTGGACCGAGGGGAACCGCCACTTAACCGTGCTGGTCGCCACGGGCGGCTTCTCTAGCGAGCTCATGGTGGGTGGGTGTACCGGCGGCCGTCGCGCCGCACAACCTGTCGCATGTCCGGGGCGGTTCGCCCGCCCGGTTGATCGGGGGGGCGCCTTTCCTTAAGCGGGCGCGAACTCCCCCTCCCCGAGGACAAGCAGAATGGCCAAGATCAAGGTGAAGACCCCCGTCGTGGAGATCGACGGGGACGAGATGACGCGGATCATCTGGGAATGGATCCGCGAGCGTTTGGTCAAGCCGTACCTCGACATCGACCTCGATTATTACGACCTGGGCATCGAGCATCGCGACGCCACCGACGACAAGGTCACGGTGGATAGCGCGCGGGCCACGCAGAAATACGGCGTCGCGGTCAAGTGCGCGACGATCACCCCCGACGAGGCACGCGTCGAGGAGTTCGGCCTGAAGAAGATGTGGAAGTCGCCAAACGGCACCATCCGCAACATCCTGGGCGGCGTGGTGTTTCGCGAGCCCATCGTGATCCGCAACGTGCCGCGCCTGATCCCCGGCTGGACTCACCCGATCGTGGTCGGACGTCACGCGTTCGGCGACCAGTATCGCGCTACCGATTTCCGCGTGCCCGGCCCCGGCAAGCTGACCATGAAGTGGGAAGGCCAGGACGGCCAGGTGATCGAGGAGGAGGTGTTCCAGTTCCCCTCATCCGGTGTCGCCATGGGAATGTATAACCTGGACGACAGCATCCGCGACTTCGCGCGCGCGTCGATGCATTACGGTTTGAACCGCGGCTGGCCGGTGTACCTGTCCACCAAGAACACGATCCTGAAAGCGTATGATGGCCGCTTCAAGGACCTGTTTGCCGAGGTGTTCGAGGCCGAGTTCGCCGGCGCCTTCAAGGATCGCGGCATCGTCTACGAGCATCGCCTGATCGACGACATGGTCGCCAGTGCTCTGAAGTGGAACGGCGAGTTCGTCTGGGCCTGCAAGAATTACGATGGCGATGTGCAGTCGGACCAGGTGGCGCAGGGCTTCGGCTCGCTGGGCCTGATGACCAGCGTGCTGCTGACGCCGGACGGCAAGACGGTGGAGGCGGAGGCCGCGCACGGCACCGTCACGCGCCATTATCGCCAGCACCAGCAGGGCAAGGCGACCAGCACCAACCCGATCGCGTCGATCTTCGCCTGGACGGGCGGCTTGAAGTATCGCGGTCAGTTCGACGGCACGCCCGACGTGACCCGCTTCGCCGAGACGCTGGAACGCGTATGCATCGAGACGGTGGAGAACGGCCAGATGACCAAGGATCTGGCCATCCTGATCGGCCCGGACCAGCCCTGGATGACCACCGAGCAGTTCTTCGAGGCGGTGCGGGTCGGCCTGGAAGCCAAGATGGCCAACTGGGCCTGATACGACGTTCATCGGGTATCGGCGCGGCGGATCCGCGCCGATACCCGGTCAGGGTCGTTGCCGCCGAAGCTCCACCACCAGTCCGCCGTCCCCGCTGAGGACGATCGGCGACGCGGCGTCGAGGCTGATCGTCTGCCGTATCTCCACCACCCGCGCGCCGCCGCAAGGGACGCCCGACGGCCGCGACCAGCGCGCGGTGACGGTCGCCTGACCGGTATCGCCGCCATAGGGCGGGGCCGGTACGACCTGAATGCTGGTTTCGGTCTGGGCGCCGGGCCAGCTTGACGGACCGCATCCGTCGTCCTGCGCCTCCTGGAGCGTCTGACGCCAGCTGCTCGGCCCCCGGCCGCCGATCCACAAAGTCCCCCGCCACAGCAGCGTATCGCCGCCTCGCACGACGACGTCGTATCGTGCCCTGGACGGTACGCGGCGCGCGGGCGACGCGTGGTCGGCCGCCGCGTTGGGCACGAAGACCGGCGGGGGCGTCGGTACGGTCGTGATCGCGACTTGCGCCGCCGAGGCGAAGATCAACGCTGCAACATCCGTGGCACCCTCCTGCCCGACGATAGTGGCGGGCGAACCCTGCCATCTTTCCAACGCTTCTGCTTAACGCGGCAGCGCGCCGCCGGATCGAAACCGAGCGACACGGACGCATCGGTGCCATAGGTTGGCGTCATGGCGATCGGACTGGACAATGAAGGCTTCTCGGACGCGCTGGTGATCTTGGGGGCGGCGGGGATCGTGATACCGGCGTTCGCCCGGTTTCGGATCAGCCCCGTGATCGGCTTCATCTTGGTGGGCGCGCTGGTGGGACCGGCGGGACTGGGCACGCTGGTGGGTCAGGCGCCGTGGCTCTATTACTTCACCATCAGTCGGCCCGAGGCGATCGAGCCGTTCGCCGAGTTCGGCATCGTGCTGTTGCTGTTCTCGATCGGGCTCGAACTGTCGTTCCGGCGATTATGGACGATGCGGGCGCAGGTGTTCGGGCTGGGGGCGGCCGAGCTTCTCGGCTCGGCGGCGCTGATAGGGGCGGGACTACACCTGATCGGCCAGGAATGGCCCGGCGCGATCGGCTTGGGGCTGGCGCTGGCGCTGTCGTCCACCGCGCTGGTGCTGCCGCTGGCGGGCACCACGGGGCCGGTCGGGCGGGCGGCGTTCTCGATGCTGCTGTTCGAGGACTTGGCGCTGGTGCCGATCATCTTCGCCCTCGGCGCGATGGCGCCGACCGCGGGGGGCGGCTGGGGGGAGCTGGGGTCGGTGGCCGTACGCGGCGCGCTGACGGTAGCCACCCTTTACGCAGGCGGGCGGCTGCTGTTGCCGCGCCTGTTCGAGCAGGCGGCGCGCACCAAGAGCCCCGAACTGTTCCTGGCCGCGTCGTTGCTGGTGGTGATCGTCGCCAGCGTGGCCACGACGGCGGCCGGCCTGTCGCCCATCGTCGGCGCGCTGCTGGCGGGCGTGCTGATCGCGGAAACCGAATATCATACCGAGGTCGAGATCGTCACCGCCCCCTTCAAGGGACTGGCGCTGGGCGTTTTCCTTATCACCGTCGGCATGAGCCTGGACCTGGGCGACATCGCCGCCAACTGGTCGTCGCTGCTGCTGGCGGTGGCGGGCGTGGTGGCGGCCAAGGCGGTGGTGACGTTCCTGCTGCTGCGGCTGGCGGACGCGCGCCGGGGGGTGGCGGCGGAGACGGGGCTGTTGATGGGCAGCCCAAGCGAGACGACGCTGATCGTGCTGGCCACCGCGACCCAGGCGGCGCTGATCCAGGGGGGTACGGCGAGTTTCTGGCAGACGGCGACGGCGATCGGTCTGACGATCACGCCGCTCCTCGCGCAACTGGGGCGGGTGGTCGCCCGGCGGATCGAGGCGGATCCGGAACAGCCCGTGGTCGAGCCCGGCGGCGATCCGCGCACGGTCATCATAGGCTTCGGACGCGTGGGGCGGCTGGTGGCGGATATGCTTCGCCAGCACGACAAGCCGTTCCTGGCGGTCGAGGGCGACGTGGACGCGGCGCGCGGCGCGCGCGCGGACGGCTATCCGGTGATGTTCGGCGACGCGGGACGCGGCGGGCTGGTGGAGCGCCTGGGCCTTGAGACGGCTCGCACATTGATCCTGACGATGGATGATCCCGTGCTGACGGTGCGGCTGACCCGGCGGATGCGCGCATTGGCGCCCGACCTGCCGATCATCGCGCGCGCCCGCGACGCGAGCCACGCGGCCGAGCTGTACCGCGCCGGGGTGACAGAGGCGGTGCCGGAAACGCTGGAAAGCTCTTTGCAGCTGTCCGAGGCGGTGCTGGTCGACCTGGGCGTCGCGATGGGCCCGGTCATCGCCTCCATCCACGAGAAACGGGACGAGCTGCGACAGGCTATACGGCGCGACGCGAGCCTGGATCGCGAGCCTCGGATACGCCGCCTCCGAGGCCGCGGGGAGGCGATGGGCGGCGCCTGATGCGCGGCAGGCGGCGGAACCGGGGTGCGGCGGCGTCGTTCCATTTGAGCAACAAAGGAGGTTTCCCTATGCGAATTGCCCCGCTGAGCGCGCTGGCGCTGGTCCTGTCCGCCGGTGCCGTCGCACAGACCAATCCGGCCCCCGCCCAGACGCCAGCACCCGCCGCCACGCCCGGCCAGCCGGCTACCGGTCAGGCTCCGGCAGCGGCGCCTGCCAGTCCTACTCTCGGCGCCGTAGTCTACGGGGCCGGCGGGGCGCAGGTCGGCACTGTGGATAGCGTGACGCCGCAGGGCGTGGTCATCAACACCGGCACCGCGCGGGTTGCGGTCCCCACGGCGTCGATCGGCACGGGTCCGAACGGGCTGACGGTGTCGCTGACGCGCGAGCAGCTGACGGCGGCGGCGTCCCAGGCCCAGGCGGCTGGGGCGGCGTCGCTGACGGCCGGGACCAGCGTCAAGAGTTCGGACGGCGTCACTGTCGGCAGCGTGAAGGCGGTGGACGATCAGTTCGTGACGCTGACCACCACCAAGGGCGCGGACGTGCGCCTGCCCAAGAACGGCATCGCCAACGGACCGACCGGCGCGGTGATCGGCCTGACGGGCGCGCAGTTCGAGGCGTCGACGGCCGGTGCCGCCACCGCCGGTTCGGACAGCGGATCGACCACGGGCGCGGCCGGCAACGCGGCCGCCGGCACGGGCGATACCACCGCCGCGCCGAGCGCGACCAGCAGTACAACGACGACGACCACCAAGCGGACGACGCGTCGCCGCTGATCGGCCGTCACTGAGACGCCATGAGGCGGGTGGGGCTACGACGCCCCGCCCGCCCTTCGGGGTGTCGGCCGGAGAGCTGCTATTCCGTCAGGCGGCCGCTTCTTCAATCTCTGCACGGATCGCCGCCAGCGCGTCCGCGGCCTTGTCGCCGTCCGGCCCGCCGCCCTGCGCCATGTCGGGGCGGCCGCCGCCGCCTTGCCCGCCCAGCGCCGCCACGGCACGGCGCAGCAGCGTCACGGCGTCGAGGCGGCCCGCCAGATCAGCCGTCACGCCCACCGCTACGGAGGCGCGACCGTCCTTGACGGCGACCAGGGCCGCGACGCCGGATCCCAGCCGCTGCTTGGCCTCATCCACCGCGCCGCGCAGACCCTTGGCGTCGAAGCCGTCGAGCACCTGACCGCTAAAGGCGACGCCCGCCACTTGTTCCGGTCCGGCGGGTGCCGCCCCGGCTCCGCCACCGAGCGCCAGCGCGCGCTTCGCCTCGGCGAGTTCGCGTTCCAGGCGACGTCGATCCTCGACCAGGGCGGCGACGCGCGCGGGCACCTCGTCGGGCGAAGCGCGCAAGGTCGCCGCGGCCTCGCGCAGCTTTTCGTCTCGGGCGGTGAGCCATTGGCGCGCCGCCTCGCCGGTCAGTGCTTCGACGCGGCGGACGCCCGAGGAGACGGCCCCCTCGCCGACGATCTTAAAGAGGCCGATGTCGCCCAGCGCGGCCACGTGCGTGCCGCCGCACAATTCTACCGAATAGGTTCGGCCGTCCGTCTCCGTGCCCATCGACACCACGCGCACCTCGTCGCCGTATTTCTCGCCGAACAGCGCCATCGCGCCGGTCGCGATCGCGTCGTCGGGCGTCATCAGCCGGGTGGATACGGTGCCGTTGGCGCGCAGCTGGGCGTTCACGTCCGCTTCCGCCCGCGCCAGTTCGGCGGGCGTCATCGGCGAAGGGTGGGAAACGTCGAAGCGAAGACGCTCGGCCGCAACCAGCGAGCCCTTTTGCGCGACATGGGTGCCTAGCCGATCGCGCAGCGCGGCGTGCAGCAGGTGCGTGGCGGAATGGTTGGCCCGGATTGCGGAACGGCGGGCGTGATCCACCGACAGCTGCACGACGTCCCCGAGCGCCAGCGGCGCGTCACCGGGCGCCACGTGGTGGACGAACAAGCGGCCGAGATGCTTGCGGGTATCGTCCACCGCGCGGGTGCCCGCCGGGCCGGTCAGCGTGCCGGCGTCGCCGACCTGACCGCCGCTTTCGGCGTAGAAGGGCGTCTGATTGACGATTACCTCGCCCGCCTCACCTGCCTCCAGCCGATCGACGCGAGCACCGTCGCGGATCAGAGCCAGGACGACGCCCTCCCCTTCTTCGGCACCGTAGCCGGTGAACTCCGTCGACCCCAGCTCGTCGGCCAGATCGAACCACAGTTCGTCGGAGGCGGCAGCGCCCGAACCCTTCCACGCCGCCCGCGCTGCTCGCTTCTGCTCGGCCATGGCGGCGTCGAAGCCCGCACGGTCGAGTTCGAGCCCCTGGGCCCGCAACGCGTCCTCGGTCAGATCGAAGGGGAAGCCGTAGGTGTCGTAAAGGCGGAACGCCGTCTCACCGGGGAGGGTGGCACCGGGGGCGAGGCCCGCCGTCGCCTCGTCCAGCAGGCGCAGGCCGCGGTCCAGCGTGCGGCGGAACTGCGTTTCCTCCTGGGCCAGCGTCGCCTCGATCAGCGGCTGGGCGCGGACCAGCTCGGGATAGGCCGCGCCCATCTCGGCGATCAGCGCGGGCACCAGCCGGTGCATCAACGGGTCGACCGCGCCCAACAAGCGGGCGTGGCGCATGGCGCGGCGCATGATGCGGCGAAGCACGTAGCCCCGCCCTTCATTGCCCGGCAGCACGCCGTCGGCGACCAGGAATCCGGACGAGCGCAGATGGTCGGCGATGACGCGATGCGAGGCGCGTGCTTCCCCCTCCGCCACGGTGCCGGTCAGCGAGACCGAGGCGGCGATCAGCGCGCGGAACGTGTCGGTGTCGTAATTGTCATGGACGCCCTGCATCACGGCGGCGATGCGTTCCAACCCCATGCCAGTATCGATTGAGGGGCGCGGCAGGTCGGACACGATCGCGCCCGCCGCCTGCTCGTACTGCATGAAGACGAGATTCCAGATCTCGACGAAGCGGTCGCCGTCCTCGTCGGGCGATCCGGGCGGGCCGCCGGGAATGTGTTCGCCATGGTCGTAGAAGATCTCGGAACAGGGGCCGCAGGGGCCGTCGTCACCCATCGCCCAGAAATTGTCCTTGGTCGGAATCCGGATGATGCGGTGGTCAGGCAGTCCCGCCACCTTGCGCCACAGATCGAACGCCTCGTCGTCGGTATGATAGACGGTGGCGGTCAGCCGATCGGGGTCCAGCCCCCATTCCTTCGTCAGCAGCGTCCAGGCGTGGACGATCGCCTGTTCCTTGAAATAATCGCCGAAGCTGAAATTGCCCAGCATCTCGAAGAAGGTGTGGTGGCGCGCGGTATAGCCGACATTGTCGAGGTCGTTGTGCTTGCCGCCCGCGCGCACGCATTTCTGGCTGCTGGTCGCGGTCGAATAGGGGCGTTTTTCCAGGCCGGTGAACACGTTCTTGAACGGCACCATGCCGGCGTTGACGAACATCAGCGTCGGGTCGTTCTGCGGCACCAGCGGCGCGGAGGGCACGACCTGGTGCCCCGCCCGGCCGAAATAGTCGAGGAACCCGCGGCGAATGTCGTTGGTCGAGGTCATAGCCTGCCGCTTAATGGAGCGCGCCCGCCCTGCCTAGCGGGGCGAAAGTTCCGAAGGTTCCGGAAAAGCGACATGTCCGCCGGCCCTCAACATCGGTCCGGCGAGTCATAGGTGCGATCGAAGCGCCGCATCGGCTCGGCATAACAGGCCGCGAACAGCAAGCGGTTGTCAAAGCGCCGCCGATGCGCGACGACGCGGCCGTCGCGGGTGACGGGGACCAGATGGCCGTCGCGACCGCGGCGCACCGCCTCGTCCCAGGCGCGGTCGCGCCCCTCGAACAGGGCGGCGTCCCAGGCGGCGGCGAACGCCTCCGCACCGGGACGGCGGCGGAGGCGGTTGGCTGACTGCGGCGTCATTCCCACCGCGCGGGCGGCCGCGCCGACCCCGGCGAGGAGGCGAAGCGCGGAAACGAAAGCGCGCTGGCGATCGGGCGTCCAGCCGTCGTGGCGGGTAGACGCGGTGGGCACGGGAGCGAAGTCGAGCAGGTCGTCCATCGGGCAGTCTATGCGCGATATCGGACGTGTAGGACAGCGGGTCTATTCATAAGCCCCGGCAATGGTTTAGCCGATTTCGACCGTTCGACGGAAAGCCGTGTCGATCATCGCCGCGGCGGGTCGAAAGGCGGGCAGCGCGCGCTGGAGTCGTACGGCCGAGAAGGACGGGGGCGGCCTAACCCCGGATGCGTCCTATCGCGACGGATCGGCTATACCGGCCGCTCTAATCCTGCCGGCGGCGTGCTGAACCATTCCGGTCCCGTCGCCGTCATGTGAAAGCAATCCTCCAGCCGGACGCCGAACTTGCCGGGCAGGTAGAGGCCGGGTTCGTCGGAAAAGCACATGCCGGACGCGAGCCGCGTCGTCTCGCTGCGGACGAGGTTGACGGGTTCGTGGCCATCCAGGCCGATGCCGTGGCCGGTACGGTGCGACAGGCCGGGCAGGCGATAGTCGGGGCCGTAGCCGAGGGTCGCATAATATTGGCGCACCGCGTCGTCGACGTTGCCCGCAGGAGTGCCGAGGCGCGCGGTACGAAAGGCAAGCTGCTGGCCGCGTGCGACTTGATCCCAGACGCGCGCCTGTTCGGGCGTGGGGGTGTCGTGGACCCAGGTACGCGACACGTCGGATTGATAGCCCTGGACGGTGCAGCCGCAGTCCATCAGCACGACCTGACCGGGGCTGACGCGATGGACTTGGCGGCTGCCGTGCGGATAGGCGGACGCCTCGCCGATGAGGACCAAAGCGAACTCCGGACTGCCCCCCAGCGCGCGGGTGGCGGCGTTCATCAGCGCGGATACGTCGGCGCCGGTCATGCCCGCCTCGACGCGGGGATGGGTCCAGCGATAGGCGGCGACCGTCACGTCGGTGGCGAGCTTCATCAGCGCGATCTCGGCCGGCGACTTTATCATGCGACAGCCGCGGACGATTACGTTGGCGGAGACGAACGGCTGCATCGGCACGGCCAACGCACGCCGGAGGCCGTCCGAGACGAAGAAGCGCGTCGTCTCCTCGATCCCGATGGAGCCGCCCCCGGCGCGCTCACGCAGGACTGCGGCGACCAGGGCCAACGGGTCCTCGTCCTCCTGCCACGTGCGGACGGTGGCGGGGATCGCCAGCGTCTCACGCACCGAGGGTCCCTCGAAGAACGGGGTGACGATCACCGGGTCGCCGTCGGGCAGCAACACCGCCGCGGTCAGCCGCTCCGACCGGCCCCAGCGGACGCCGGTGAAGTAGAGCAGGCTCGATCCCGCCTCGACCAGCACGGCGCCGATGCCGTTCGCCTTCATCAGCGCCTGGGCGCGCGACAGGCGGCGGGCGCGCTCGGCGGCGTCGATGGGGCGGGCGCCGCCGGTGATATCGCGAAGCCCCGACAGGTCGGGCTCCGCGGCGCGCAGGATCGCGGCGGTGGACGGCGCGACCGCGGCGGCGGCGATCAGGGTGCGGCGGGTCAGCATGGGGCAGGACGCTAGCGCTTGACCAGCGGGCCGCAATCCCCTTCCGTCCCGGCCGGTACTTCGCGGGAGCGGTGATGGGTAACAGGCTGACATGGTGGATCCTGGCCGGGCTGGTCGCCGGGCTGGCGGTCGGCCTGGGGATCAACGGGTGGCTGGACGACGGCACGCCCGCCGCGGCGGCGCAGCTAAAGGAAGTGGCGGGCTATTTCTCGATCGTGACCGCGCTGTTCCTGCGGCTCATCAAGATGATCATCGCGCCCCTGGTCTTCTCGACGCTGGTGGTCGGCATCGCACATATGGGCGACACGGGGGCCTTGGGTCGCGTGGGCCTGCGCAGCCTGTTGTGGTTCGTGGGGGCCAGCCTGGTGTCGCTGCTGCTGGGGCTGATGCTGGTCAATCTCCTGCAACCGGGCGTGGGGCTGGCGCTGGAATTGCCGGCCGCGACCGCCGCGTCGGGGGTCGAGGTTAAGGCGTTCGACTTCGCCAACTTCGTCGCTCACATCGTGCCGGCCTCGATGATCCAGGCGATGGCAGAGAACGAGATCCTTCAGATCGTCGTCTTCTCGGTCTTCCTGGGCGTGGCGATCACCGCGGTGGGCGAGCGGGCGCAGCCGCTGGTTCGCGCGGCCGAGGCATTGGTTCAGGTGATGCTGGTGGTGACGGGCTACGTCATGCGCGTCGCCCCGCTGGCGGTGTTCGCCGCCGTGTCCGCGACGCTGGCGGAGCGCGGCGCGGGCGTGCTGGGCAGCCTGGCGTACTTCATGGGCAGCTTCTACCTCGGGCTGGCGCTATTGTGGGTCGTGCTGTTCCTGGCGGCGCGCGCGGTCGTGGGGCCCAGGGCGGGGACGCTGTTCCGCTACGTTCGCGACCCGCTGGTCCTGGCGTTCTCCACCGCATCGTCCGAAGCGGCGCTGCCGCGGACGCTGGAGGCGCTGGACCGGTTCGGCGTGCCGCCGCGCATCGCCAGCTTCGTGCTGCCGCTGGGATACTCGTTCAACTTGGACGGGTCGATGATGTACATGACGTTCGCATCGCTGTTCATCGCGCAGGCCTATGGCATCGACCTGTCGCTGGGGCAGCAGATCACCATGCTGCTGGTGCTGATGGTGACGAGCAAGGGTATCGCCGGCGTGCCGCGCGCGTCGCTGGTGGTGATCGCGGGGACGCTGTCGATGTTCCGCATCCCGGAAGCGGGTTTGCTGCTGATCCTGGGCGTGGACCATTTCCTGGACATGGGGCGGTCGGCGACCAACGTGGTCGGCAACGCGGTGGCCG
>Ga0325400_1000701_pt1 | contig 25788 bp, 26 predicted proteins | sample PopdelMetagenome_2_FD_205662 | JGI IMG/M metagenome (GOLD analysis project Ga0325400, IMG submission 205662) | Populus deltoides microbial communities from Bellville, Georgia, United States - Xylem-PdKOR-R1 | ecosystem: Host-associated > Plants > Phyllosphere > Stem > Wood/Secondary xylem...
TAAACGTTTTCAGCCCCGGTATAATATCCTCCTGCGGGATGATAAAACGTACCCGTTCATCTGCGTCACCAACGAGCATTTTCCGCGCGTCGTTACGACCCGGCGCATCGACCGCAAGCTGGGAACGTTCTACGGACCTTACGCAACCCTGCGCCCGATGTATGCCCTGCTGGAAATGTTCAGCCAGTTGTTCACCATCCGCACGTGTAACCTGAACCTGTCGCCGGAAAACATCGAGGCCAAAAAATTTAAGGTCTGTCTCGAATACCACATCGGGAACTGCAAAGGTCCCTGCGAAGGTCTGGTCAGCGAAAACGACTACCTGAAAGACATCGATCAGGTGCACTCCATTCTGAAAGGAAATCTGTCCCCGGCGCAGCATTATTTCAAGGATCAGATGGTTGAGTCGGCTAGTCAACTGCACTTTGAACAGGCCCAGCAGTACAAGGAAAAACTGAACGTGCTGCAGAACTTTCAGAGCAAGTCGACCGTGGTCAATCCGAAAATCGCTGATGCCGACGTGTTCACGATTGCTTCCGATGAGTCGGCGGCCTACATCAACTTCATGAAAGTGGTCAACGGGACCATCACCCAGACCAACACGCTGGAAGTTAAGAAAAAGCTGGACGAAACAGACTCCGATCTGCTTACCATGATGATTGTGGAACTGCGGAATCAGTACGGCAGTGAAGCCCACGAGATTATTACCAATATTCCGCTTGACGTGGATTTAAAGGTTGAGGTGACCATTCCGCAGATTGGTGACAAAAAGAAGCTGCTGGATATGTCGCTTAAGAACGTGTTGTATTTCCGCCGGGAACGGGCCGAACGCGCAGCCGCCGAAGCCACCGCGAGTGCCAGTAAAAAAGACCGGGTGCTGATCCGGCTTAAACAGGATTTGCAGTTGAAGACTCTCCCCCGCCGGATTGAGTGTTTCGATAACTCGAACATTCAGGGTACGAATCCCGTGTCGGCGATGGTCTGCTTTATCGACGGCAAGCCCTCCAACAAAGATTATCGGCACTTTTCGATTAAAACCGTCGTCGGTCCTAACGACTTCGCGTCCATGCAGGAAGTAGTCACCCGGCGATACATCCGCGTGCTGGATGAACAAACCGGCCTACCCGACCTGATTGTCATTGACGGTGGTAAAGGACAGCTAAGCGCAGCCTGCGACGCCCTGAAGCAGCTCGATCTGTACGGTAAAGTGCCCATCATTGGCATTGCCAAACGACTCGAAGAAATCTATTTCCCGGAAGATAGCCTCCCGCTGTACATTGATAAAAAGTCGGAATCGCTGAAACTCATCCAGCGTATCCGGGACGAAGCGCACCGCTTTGCCATTACTTATCACCGCGACAAACGAAGCCGAAACAGCTTAATCAGCGAACTGGAGAATATCGAGGGGATTGGGAAGAAAACAGCGGCTAAGCTACTGAAGTATTTTAAGGGCGTTAAGAAAATTCGTGAGGCTTCCCTTGAAGACATCGCTACCGTGGTTGGCAACGACAAAGCCCATAAAGTAAGGGAATATTTCACAACGATCGAACAGTAAGTAGCGTAGAATCTTAACCAGTATAAAAAGCCTTCGGGGACAGCCCTTCTGTCTTCGGAGGCTTTTTGTGTTCACGGTTTTATTATAGAAATGAAGCTTTTTATAGTCATTGTACAACATCCTGTTTAGCCAATAAACCTTATTAGATTAATACAATCAAGTAGCTTAAGTCTATTTACCGCTTAGCCTTATTTACAGCCTTTTACATTAAAAACAGACCGAAAAATAAGTTACAGAATATTATTCGGATAAAAATAGTACATTTGTGACGTTGATAGAATGAACAACAAATTAATTGAGTTAAAGACCATGAAAAAGATAATCTTGTCCCTCCTGTTTATCAGTACATTTATTTCAGGTACTGTATTGGCTGCTACGCCATCCGTTACGTCGATTAAAAAACAACAGACTATAAAACTGGAAAAGCAACTGGCTTCGTTCGTTATCAGTTCGGGCGTAGTGAAAGGTGTCGGCCAGGAAGGCAGCGCTCTGGTTCATTTTCAGGTAAATGCCAATAACCGGCTCACTAACGTGACGGTTGACAGCGATAACCCGTCATTGGATGCTTATCTGGCCAAAGAGTTGAACGGTAAAAAACTGGTTGGCGTACACCCCAGTTATCGGAGTACTTACATAGCGATGGTACGCTTATAATTAGTGCACGCCAGTGGTGACACGACTCGGAGTCGTGCCGCCACTGGCTCACTGCATTGATTCGATTAAAACAGAAAAGCCAGGAAATTTCTTCCTGGCTTTTCTGTTTTACTGTCTCAGACTAAGATTTGATGAACGGACCAGCAATCGCCAGCACTTGTTCTTTCGTCAGTGGTTCGTCGAATGCTTCACGAACGATCATTTCGGTTGCCTGCTGATTGGTACCGTTGGACAGGTACATGTCTTTGTAAGTCAGGGAAATCAGGTCAATCCCTTCTTTTTGGTAGATGTTGTTTTCTCCTGCGTAAACGGCCGCTGGAACACCACCTGTTTCCATTTCCGATGCCCACACGCGCTGGCCACGGATCAGGCGCACTTCAGCCGCGTGACGAGCTTCTACCGAGTGAATTTTAAGGGCAGCCAGCAGGAAAGGCTTATCGTCTTTCAACCGCGGAGCCTGGCCTTTGTAAGCCCGAACCCCGGTGTCTTCAAAGGCCTGCGACAGTGTCAGGAACACCTGATAGTTCATGAACGGATCCGGAAATGCGCCACCCGCCGTAAAATCGAAAGCTGGCTTAGCAACGGCCTGGTCGCCCAGCGCTGTTTTCAGGAAATCAACGTGTTCTTTTTCGTGCATGCCGATTTTTTCGAACACCATTTTGTCGCTTTCCGGAATCAGGCCAGGTGCCATGTTTCCTTTTTCGTAAAATTCAGCTTCCAGATACTCTAGCGTCAAGGCAAAATTTAAAACCTCAACAACGGTAGCGCTGTCGGCAAACGCCTTGTTAACCGTGGCGGCAAATAAAGCCGGCGTGGCAACGGCAGCAATGGCAGAAGTCTTCAGCAATTTGCGACGTGAAAACTGAAAGCGTTCAGTAGCTTCGGCGTCACTCTTTTCGATTTCAGAAAAAATATTAAATAAGTTCATCGGTGTTCGGGTTTACATTTTTGGAAGATTAGCAACACTGATTTTCTGTTTGATGAATGGCTGTGCCTTAGCCACGACTTCCTCCGGCGTCAAAGCCCAGTCGAGGCCGTTGGCGTCGATCAGCTCATGTCCCAGGGCAAAGTAGCTCTTCGGCTGGATCATGTGACGAGCCAGCGTAGCGTGGCGCGCTTCGATGGATACCATTTTGCCGGCAATTTTCAGTACATCATCATTATCGATCAGTGGCCCCGTTCCGTTGAAAGCCCCAACCCCTACATCTTCAAATTTCTGGGCAGCGTCGAATACGGCATTGCGTTCGTTAAAATTAACGGCGCTAAAGTCAAAATCCAGCATCGGAATTGCGGCCGAACCCAGGAAAGCCTTGAAGAATTCCTTGTGAACGATTTCGTGATCGTGCAACTCCTGCAATACCCGCTTATCTTCAGCGCTCACCCCCATGGCCTTTTCAACCGCCATTGTGTAAAAGGCTACTTCTAACTGATCCAGCGTATAAGCCAGATTGGCAATTCCAATATCACCTGAACCTAAATCCACTGTTCCGTCGGCAAGAACCGAAGCGTCTCGTGCGCCCGAACGGATCGTGCCAGTAGGTGCAACAATTTCATCTCTCGAACAAGCAGTTAGTAGGGCTAGGGTTGAAGCCGAAAACAGGCCCATGTTACGCAGGAACATGCGCCGTTCCACCGAGGGAATAGCTGGCACGGTAGGACCTGCCTTCTTCTCCGTTAAAGAGTTAATTTTTTCCATAAATAAGAAAAGTTTTAAGAAAGATGAATGCTCCCATTAGAAGCCGTTTATATGAACAGGAATTAAACTCGTTTGTCTGTTAGGTATTCCTATATTGAGTGAACGGTCTGCCTGGCCATCCAGCGGTGGATTGAACAATGACGTAACCGGGCGTATACATAAGATGTTTGCCCGTTTAATAATTAATATTTATTCCTCATCGGCAATTTGTTCTACGCGTTTAATTGACTGGGTACCAAAGAAAAAAGGCACCTCTTGAGGTGCCTTTTTTCTTTGTCGTTGCCAGCGTCTTTTATTTCAGGAACGGAGCAACAATGGCTAACACATCAGCCTTCGTCAGCGGCTCGTCGAACGATTCACGAACATACTTCTCAGCCATCATTTCCGGATTGCCACCTTGCTCCAGTAATTTAGGTTTGGTCAGCGAAATCAGGTCAACGCCATCCACCTGATAGATGTTGTTTTCACCTTTGTAGACTGCGGCCGGAGCGCCCCCGTTGCTGGAGTCGTTGTTGCCTTCGTTGGCGAAAGGGGTAACACCGCGCAGAAGTCGGATCGTACCGGCGTGCCGGGCTTCTACCGAGTGGATTTGCAGAGCAGCCTGCAATACATCCGGATTGCTCATCAGATTGGCCGCCTGACCTTTGTAAGCCCGAACACCAGTGTCTTCGAAAGCCTGCGATAAAGTCAGATAAACTGGGTAATTTTCTTTGGCGAACGGATTGGGGAACATGCCCTTGGCGGTGAAGTCAAACTCGGGCTTTGAAACAGCCGCCGAACCCAACGCCGTTTTCAGAAAATCAACGTGTTCTCTTTCGTGCTTGCCGATCTCTTCGAAGAGACCGTAGTACGACATGAAATTAGAATCATCTTTTAGGTTAGAGGCCAGCGCTTTGGCGTAAAATTCGGCTTCCAGATATTCCAGCGTCAGCGCGAAATTCAGTACTTCGGTAACCGATGAGTCAGCGGCAAACGCCTTGTTCATGGCCAGGGCCGTAAAGGCAGTCGTGCCGGCAACGGCCATCGACGTGGTTTTGAGCATTTTCCGACGAGTGAAGTTAAATCGTCCGTCAGCATCCGCATCGTTTTTTTCGATATCAGAAAATAGATTGAACAGGTTCATGAGTACTCGTCAGTTTTAAGATGGTAAGTTGGCTCCGCTGATTTTTTGTTTGATGTACATCTGTACACCCGATAATACCTGAGAAGGCGTGTAAGCAACGTCTAAACCATTGCCGTTGACCAGTTCGTGCGCTACGTCAAACTTCTTACCGGGGTACAGCATGTACGCCGTGTAAGCCGCGTGCCGGGCTTCAACCGAAACAATCTTACCAGCCAGGATGAGGAACGCACTTGTTTTTAACAGCTTGCCGGCGCCATTGTAAGCACCTACACCTGTGCTTTCGAATTTGTTGGCTGCGTCGAAAACAGCGTTGCGGCTGTTCCAGTCGATGCTGCTGAAATCCACTTCCAAATCAGGGATGGCTGCGGTACCTAAGGCTGCTTTGAAGAGTTCGCGGTGTGCTACTTCGTGCTCCCGGATTTCGATCAGCGCCTTTCTATCCATTGCTGACAAACCTTTCGTTTCCGAAACCGCCGTTGTGTAGAAAGCAGCTTCGAGTTGCTCCAGTGCATAGGCGTAATTCAGGATACCGATGTCACCAGAACCCAGATCAACGGTACCATCGGCCGCTACCCGGGCAGCTGCGCCCGTCGAGGGACTAACGATTGCTTCTTTCGAACAAGCCGTTAAGAAAGCAGCCGTTGAAGCGGTAAAAAGACCCAGATGGCGCAGGAACATGCGTCGCTCTACAGAGGGGATAGCCGGTACGGTAGGCCCCACCGGCTTTCCTGTTAAAGAGTTCATTTTTTCCATTGGAAAGAGTTGTTAGATCATGTGAAGTTTCGTCGACAAGACTACAATACCAACGAGCCATGTCTGAATCTGGATTTCGACTCATTCATAAAAACTTGCTCCTATTGACAGAACGGCCCAGCGGTGCAAAAAAATAAGGACCCGCCTGAGCCGGTCCTTACCAAAGAGATGCCTGACACTAAACACTTTAGCCCAAATTTGATATACAATTCAATCTTATTTAAATCCTAATCAAATAAATAATTGATATTGCAGCGTTAGCTGTCCACGACGGCCCTGCTGACTCAATGAGTTGCTGGTGACAGGCTGATTATAATAGGGCCGGTTTTGGTAGTCAAGAGTCAGTTTGCCATTGTGCCCCCGGATCATCCAGTTAAGGCCGGCGTTGTAAATCCCTAGTGTCTTCGCAATGCGGTCGTAGCTGGCAATCTGCGCCTGCGCGTAGGGCAGCAGCGTTCCGTTGGCTCCCAGCAAATCCCGGCGAAACAGATAACCCACCTGCGCGTAGATCACGCTACCGGTTCCGAACATCGGGAAGGCGTTACCCTGCGTTCCGGCTACGCCGGAGATAGCCTGCGTGGTGCCGCTGGCCGGATTCATAATTCCGTTGAAGCGCAGGTAGTCTTTGCCATAGTCGGTATGAAAATAACCCAGATACGCGTTAATGGCCGAGCCCGTCGCCGGGTTGGTTGGCATATCCAGGAAGCTCGCTACCGACCACAGATTCATGGCCTGGTAAACCGTATCCACGCCTTCCCGGTGCCACATGGCGGCCTTCTGCGTGATAAAGCCCGCTTCAATGTTGAAAACTTTCTTTTTACCCAGGTACGTTCCCGCCATGTAACCGGGCAGCGTGTGGTCTTCCTTGTCGAAGATATTGTACAGAAAATAACCCTGGAACTGCTTGTTGTGCCGCAGTAGGGCAAAGTTTGAATTGGTACTCAGCGCCGGTGGAGTGGCTCCGTTGGTCGCAACCGGGAAAGGGTCCGAAATAGCCAGACGGTAGTCAATGGGCCCAATCTGACCGCGGGCGTAGAGGCTTAATTTACGGGAAAATTCGTCCGTCTGGTCAACCGTGGCCTGGGCAAACACCGGCACATCCAGCGACATAATCGTCCCAACGCTGGGCTGACTAAAGCGCGACAGTCCGTTGACAACCGTCAGCCCACCGCCTATCTTCAGGGAGTTTTTACCCTTAAACACGATGTATTCGCCAACGGCATCGTGCATAAACGCCTGCACTTTCCGGTTGCTCGGCGTTCCGTTCGTGTTATACGCCGGGAAGGCATTCAAAAAGTTGAAGTTGTTTAAACCGTACTGGAAGTAAACAAAAAGATGGTCGCTGATCTGCCCAAACAACTGCATCCGAGTCCGGCGTAAACCAATGTCAAACGTATTGGCTTTCGGCTCGCCAATAACGGTCGTGCCAGGGTTGCTTTGGTTGAGCCGCAGCCAGGTCTGGTTGAGGACCGTTACCCGGAAATAGCGCGATCCGGAAGCATTCAGATTATAGCGTAATTCATTCTTCTCAGCCGTTGGCGAAGCAGCCGGAGCCGCCCGGCCAGCCGCCGACGAGTCCGTCAGGGTCGGATTGGCGCCGGGTGACTGGGCAAAGGCTAGGCGACTAATCAGCAACGTAGCGAGGATAAGTCTTTTTCTCATAAGAGGTTGTCGAAGGTTGTCGCCGGCTTTTGACCAAACTAAAAAGCCGGACAGTCCAAAATTAGACTGTCCGGCCCGTGATTACGTTAAAAATAACTGAAAGCCCTTTAAAAACTAGGTTCCGGCCCGTTTATGGTCTCCATTCGCAATCGGGCTGCAACCACTCCTGACCGGGGTCAATCGGCTGACCATCAGGCGGGGCCAGCGTCGTAGATTGCGGAATCTGCTCTGGGTTCTGCTCGTATTGACAGATTAAATAAGCCACCAGGCCGTCGCCTAATTGGTCCTGATTAACGAACCGTTTGATCTGCAAAATAGCCTGATGAGCCTGCTCCCGGACGGTGCCGTCGTTGTCTTTACCCAGGGATAAAGCCATCAACTGTTCTAGCAGTTTGAGCCGGGTCATCCGGTTGATTTCGCCCGAATAGGACTGATCCGGTATCCGCCGGTAAACGGTCGAGACCAGCCGATCCAGAGTTTCCTCGAAGCTCACCTGTTTCCGGTCCAGCGCCCGCTGGTGCACCAGCCGCGCACACCGTTCCGGATTCAGAATCAACCGGAGCGTCATGCCAGCAGCGGCTTCCGGGGGACCCATTGGGTCAAACGTTATGCCGGTATGCCGTTTAAACACTTCCCGCTGATTGGGGGTGTAGCGGAAAGGGCGCGGAGGAATGGCTTGCAGTAGATAAGGGGGTACGGCCAGAAACTGCGGATCGAGCGTTGCCAGCAACGCATTCAGGGCCCGCATCTGTTCGTCAGCCGAAACCGTCGCCAAGACCGGCTGCCCGTCGCCCCGCAGGGCGTTGGTGTAGGTTTGCCCGCCCAGCACTTTCGCGGCTGCTTCGGTCTGGTAGCGGTGGAACATGTACATCGGAACAAACACCTCTTCCAGCATCGCCATCGGCGTACCGGCCGGAATGCTCTTTTCCGAGAAATTCTCCAGGGCCACGCGACGCACATCGCTCACCCGTTTCAACTCATCGACGGCGTTGCTGCCGTTGTCCCACAGGTGCGTAGCGGGGTGGGCGCTGCCTTCGGGCCGGGCGTCCTGGTCGGTTAGGAACGACAGCCCTTTGTCCTGCATCTGGCGCACAATTTTTTCCAGTTCTTTTTTCTCATCGACACCATCCGGAAAGTCCTGATAACCCCAGATGATCGACCATTTGTCATAATCACCAATGCTCTTGGTGTACGCATCCGACAGGTCAATCCGGGCGCCTTTCAGCTTGGCGACCATATGCGGGTAATCCATGACCGACGCCCGGTTCTGCGTACTGGCGATGTAGTTATGGGGCAATCCCAGCGTGTGGCCGACTTCGTGGGCGGCCAGTTGTCGTAACCGCTCAATCGACATTTTCATCATTTCAGACACACGCGAGGTATCGGTATCAAATTTTCCAACCAGTCCCTGCGCAATGAGGTAATCTTGGCGCACGCGCAACGAACCCAGCGTTACTTTTCCCTTAATAATTTCGCCCGTGCGTGGATCAATTACACTGGCACCGTATGACCAGCCGCGCGTGGAACGGTGCACCCATTGAATGAGGTTATACCGAATGTCCATTGGGTCGGCATCGGCGGGGAGCAGCTTCACCTGAAAGGCATTCTTGTAACCAGCCGCTTCAAAAGCCTGATTCCACCACGCCGTACCATCCATCAGGGCCGAACGAATGGGCTCGGGCGTACCGGGGTCCATGTAATAAACAATCGGCTTAACGGCCTCGCTGACAGTCGCTTTTGGGTTCTTTTTTTCCAGTCGGTGCCGCGAGATATAGCGTTTCATGATCGGCTGACTGACCGGCGTTGCGTAGTCAAAATACTCGATGCCGCCGTACCCAATGCGCGGGTCAAATGCGCGGGGTTTGTAGTTGTTGTCGGGCAACTGCACAAAAGAATGGTGCTGACGCATGGTCACCGCGTTGGCCGTGGGCACCACCGAGCGCAGGAACGGACCGGGATTGTCGCCCGTTACCGTAATGGTTACTTCAAATTCGGTGTTTTGCGGAAAAGCTTTGCTGTGCGGCATGTACATCGCGCACCGGCTGGGGTCCAGCCGAAACGTTCCCTGTTTGGTCTGGCTGATGGCCTGAACTGCGCCGACGGCATCCTGCATCAGCATGGGCGTCAGGTCAACCAGCACCCGACCGCCTTCTTCGGCCACCACGTCAAACCCCCAAAGGGCCGACTGTGCGAACGACTCCTCAACCGCCCGGCGTTCCAGCTGGTCATTGCTGATGGCCCGGTACGAGTAGTTCGGTTCAACCATCAGCACTTTGGGACCACTGCGCTGGAACTTCACGACGTGCTCCTGACCCAGCCGCCCCCGGTCCAGTCCAATGTCGTTGGAACCGATCCCGGATGCCAGACTTGGATAATACAGCAACTCCGTGTCGAACTTATCGATTTCGAGGAAAATTTTCCCTTTTTTCGCATCCCAGTAGAACGACAGGAAACCAGGCTGTTTGTCCATTCCGCCCGTAAAGGCCGCAATGGTTTGCTCGGCTTTAGCGCCTGATTGGGGCTGGGCTAGTACAAATCGGGTAAAAAATAGAAACGTTAAAATGGGTAAGCAGTATCGCATAGGTTTAACAGGTTAGCCTTTTAAACATACAAAAAAGTGCGATACCATCCCACGGAGAAGTATGGAGGTGAGTATTCCGGAGTTTTCGTTAATTATGCTGATTGGCGTTACGGGTTCGGGTAAGTCGACCCTGGCCCGGCGCCATTTCAGCCCTACGCAGGTCGTTTCGTCCGATCACTGCCGGGCCCTCGTGGCCGATGACGAAAATAATCAGTCGGCTACCGGCGATGCTTTTGAGTTACTGCATTTTCTGGTTGCCAAGCGTCTGAAGCGGGGCCGGTTGACGGTGGTTGACGCAACAAATGTTCAGCCTGCTTCCCGCCAGTCGCTCGTTGAATTAGCCCAGCAACATGCCTGCACGCTGGTGGCGCTGGTTCTGGATATGCCCGAAGACGTGTTGAACCAGCGCCGGAAGCAACGCACCGACCGCAACTTCGGCGATTATGTGCTCCACCGCCAGCGCCGGGATTTATGGCAGTCCTCCGTTCAATACCTCCAGTATGAGGGATTTCAGAAAGTCTTCCGGCTTTCGTCACCGGAAGATGTAGACAATCTCGTTATTTCAATTCAAACGTCAGCTTGACTTGCGCCGGAATTTCAATTTTCTGCGGGATATCAGCCAGTGAATCGCCTGCTTCGGCGGCAAAGTTGGCCTTTCGGGCGGATGCGTAGACTGGAATTACTCTCCGTAATACTGGATCCGTCTCTTCGGTATCCCGCACGCTCAGCACCACGCCCAGCGTACGCCCGGACGCTTTAGCCATAACCGCGGCTTTTTCGCGCGCTACTTCAATGGCTTTTTCTAGCGCTTTGTTTTTGTTCTGTTCCTGCAGCGTGGAAGCGAATGACGCGTTAAACCGATTAAAGCCCGCGCTGATCAATGCCAGTTGCACTTCCGGATACCGCTTTAAGTCATTAATTTTAAAAATAACCTGCTGATTCGTGTTGACCTCCTCGCGCCGACGGCCGTCATTGCCGTAAATATCAACTGATTTATTCACGCTTACCGGTGAATAAACAATGTCTTTCTCGTCGACTTTGAACGTGCGAATCAGTTCAACCAGTTTTTTCTCGGCTGCCTGATGGGCCACGTACGCCTTGCGGGCATCGGTCGGATCGCTGTACTGGAGCGTTACCGCCACGCGGATCTGATCGGCGGGTAATTCCAGCGTCGCGTCGCCAATAACTACGAGCCGGTTCTCGGGCAGATTAAACGTCGATGGGGTTGTTTGGGCAAACGAAGTCATAGAAAGAAGCAGTAATCCGGCACTCAGCAATTTTTTCATAGTCAATGGATAATGTTTAAATAGACGATAGCACAACGCGTCCCGTCACCGGTTCTTAATTAGACGCCTTTATGCATTGGACTGCCAAACTCCTCGGGGGTTTAATCGGATTCTTAAAATGGCAGTCCAGGAATGCGTAACAGGTCATTCGGATTCGGACAGATGGACAGATAATCCGCCCGCTCTCCCAGCGAACAAACACCGGGGAAGTCTCCCTTAAGACCCCGCATATCGGTCATCAGTTGGAAATGCAGGTGCGGAGGCCAGTCGCCATTCTCGGGAAATGGGCCAATTTCGGCAATTGGCTGACCCGCTTTCACCGGTTGTCCTTCGGCCAGTCCGACCAGTGATGCGCGGCTCAGGTGGCCATAAAGCGAGTATAAAATGGCTCCGTTCACGGCATGCTCCAGGATGATAGTTGGCCCGTAATCGCCGAAGTTGGCATTGTCCCGAAAACTATGCACCCGCCCGTCCAGGGGCGCAGAAACGGGCGTTCCGGCAGCGGCCCACAGATCGATTCCCAGATGAATAGCGCGCGGTTCGGCGGTTTGCTGGAAATGGGCGCTCCGACGGTAGATGACCCGGTGTTCGTTGTAGCCCCCTACCCCAACAACGGCCCCGGCCGCCCGCAGCTTTCCAAAGACGTACTCCGTAAAAGCCGCCGTATCGGTGAGGTCAACGGCGTCCAGTTCGCCATTGCGGGCCGTAAAGTCGAGGACCCGATAGGATTCGTTCGTAAAGTCAACCGGTAACACCGGCGCCACAAAGGGCAGGTTTTTCAGCCAATCCGTGTTCATAAAAAAAGCGATAACACCCCCAAGGTAGTTACCCTGCCGCATTTTATACGATTAATTCCCCGGAATCCGCAATGCCCCGTACCGGACCTCCTGCTTACCCGTTATACTTTGTCCAACTTTGGGTAGTTGCGTCCTGATCTGTATATTTACTGTCCTGTAAACTGTTTTTACAGAATTTTCTTTTTCAACTTATTCATTAACAAACATCTGAATGCAAGCAGTAGCCCCCTCATCCGCTACCTCTAACCGGCATCCCGTTGGCCTGTACGTTCTGTTTTTCACCGAAATGTGGGAGCGGTTCAGTTACTACGGGATGCGCGCCATTCTGCTTCTTTTTCTGATTGATAAAATACGGGGCGGGATGGGTATGTCAGCTGCGGAAGGAGCCGCCATTTATGGCATATACACCGCATCGGCTTACCTGCTGGCCCTACCCGGCGGCTGGATTGCCGACAATATCCTGGGGCAACGCAAGTCTATCTGGTACGGCGGTATCGTCATTATGCTGGGCCACCTTATCCTCGCCATTCCGGGGGGAGCCGCGCTGTTTTTCACCGGACTCTGCACGGTTGCCATCGGTACCGGACTGCTGAAACCCAATATCAGCTCCATCGTCGGTGAGCTGTATCCGGAAGGGGGTGCGCGCCGGGATGCGGGCTTTTCGATTTTCTACATGGGCATCAACCTCGGCTCTTTCCTCGGCATTACCGTGGTAGGTTATCTCGGCCAGAAAGTAGGCTGGCATTACGGCTTCGGGGCCGCTGCCGTGGGCATGTTGCTGGGCGTCATTCTCTTTCGGACGCTGGGCCAGAAATACCTGAGCGAGTACGGAAACGCGCCCAAGAAAGCCACTGTAGAAACGAGTTCCGGGAATCAGACGCGGGGACTTTTCTTTCTGCTGGGTCTGGCCGCCATCCTGCTGATCCTCCAACTGACCGGCCAGATCAATTTGACTACGGCGCGGGGACTGGCGCAGGGCGCGGGCGTTATCATTTCGCTGACGGCGGTCGGTTATTTTCTGTTTATCCTAATCTGGGGCGGTCTGGACCTGGTGGAGAAAAAACGCGTAACGGTCCTGTTCGTTTTCTTTCTTGCGATTGCTTTGTTCTGGGCGGGTTTTGAGCAACAGGGCTCATCGCTCCAGATTTTTGCCGACCGTTACACGGATCTGAACATCCTGGGCTGGCAAGTTCCCTCGAGCTGGTTTCAAAATTTCAATCCGGCCTTTATTCTTATCTTCTCGCCGATTCTGGCTTCGCTCTGGATTTTTCTGGCTAACCGGAATCTGAACCCACCCACACCGATCAAATTTGCGATTGGTCTGTTGCTGCTGGGGGCGGGTTATCTGATCATGGTAGCGGCTTCGAAGATTGCGTTAACTGGTCAGTTGACTTCGCCGATTTTTCTGACCTTCACTTATTTATTCCATACCCTCGGCGAGTTGTGCATGAGTCCGGTGGGTCTGAGCAGCTTCACCAAATTATCACCCAAACGGTACGTTAGTCAGCTGATGGGGCTTTGGTTTGTCGGCGCTTCACTGGGTAACCTGATTGCGGGCTTGTTTGCCGGGGGGTTTGACGAAGAGAACGTCCAGCAAATGCCCGACCTGTTCATGAGTGTGGTCTATTTCGGCTTTGGTTCCGGTCTGCTGATCCTCCTCTTTTCCGGCTTTCTCAAACGCTGGATGGGCGGAATCAAGTAAAGTGTCTCGACCGTTAAAGAAAAGCGCAGCAGAATTGAGGTTCTGCTGCGCTTTTCTTTAACGGTGTCTAGGCTTACTAATCCTGAACGTAACGGTGGTCAAGGCGACAAACTACGCTAGTTGATTAGCCACCCGCTTTCTTCGCTTTGTACCCTTTCCCCGTCAGCCAGGCAAGCACCTTATCGCGGTGGTCGCCCTGAATGAGAATTTCGCCATCCTTGGCTGAGCCCCCCGACCCGCAGGCATTTTTGAGTTGTTTACCTAGTTCAGCCAGATCAGCCTCGGCCCCGACAAAGCCCTGAACAGCCGTCACGACCTTACCCCCACCCTTGCGATCCAGCCAGATTTTAAGGTTCTGCTGCTGCGGAGGCAGCGTCTCTTCGGGCACGGCCCCGTCGGATTGGTATTCAAAATCAGGATTGGTCGAATAAATGATCCCACTGCGATTTTTCTTGCTCATAATTACACCACTAAGTCCTTACAAGATAACTAACAAACTGGAGGGAACGACCTGCACCACCGCCGTGTCACTGTCCAGCAGCACCGGCTCCCCATCGACGTGGATCGGCAGGGACCCCGCTCCTTTTATTGTCACTATGCGCTGGGGCTGCGTCACCAGAAACGGCGACTGATCCAGGGTTTTATTGAACAACCGCCAGACCAGTGTCCCGGCGCTACGGCGCGGAAACGGTTTCAATTGACAGACATCCAGCAACCCATCGGCCACATTGGCTTTAGGAGCAATCCAGGCGTTGTTGCCAAACTGCCCGGCATTGGCAACCGTCAGCGAAAACAAGGTCTGGGGGTGACCATCTACCTCATAGTCGGCGGGCTGGTACGTCCAGAAAGCCCGGTAAGCGGTCTGAATATAAGTAGACAAGCCCCGCACCGGCTGACGGGCAAACTGATGGGCCACGTACGCGTCGAAGCCCAGACCCGTAGTGCAGAAAAACAGGTGTTCGTTGATTTTGCCACTGTCAATCACAACGGGTCGGCCATTCAGCACCCGGTCGATGGCCTGCCGGGGCGTCACCGGAATACCCAGGTGCCGCGCCAGCCCGTTGCCCGACCCAAGGGGCACGATACCCAGCGCGGTTCCGCTGTGCAGAATGCCCCGGGCCGTTTCGTTCACTGTGCCATCGCCCCCAATGGTAATAATCCGGGTGACACCCCGGCGAACAGCCTGGGCCGCCAGCTCGGTCGCGTGGCCCGGATGTTCCGTAAAAACAGCCTCCGGATAAAAGCCCGCGGCCTCCGCTCCTTTCAGCAGATAATCGGTTAGCTGTTGTTTCTGCCGCAGCGGCACCGTTCCCGACAAGGGATTAACAATGGCCAGTAAGGTTGTCTGCGCCACGATCAGGAGAAAAAGACAAACAGAAGAACGATAAATACAAGGATGAAAATATAATACCAGCCGTCCGAAAAGATATACGGCTTGTAATCATCATAAAACTTTCGAATTCGCTTCATTTGTTGGACGTTTGACAGTGGACTTTTGACCGTATCAATGGCCTGCCTTACGTAATCATCTACCACTTTAGACAAAGTTCGTGATAAAATGAGAACAGTCCGCTTACTCCTGCTTTTTTCCCTCTTTTCGGGTGCTGTTTTCGCCCAGACCAGCGCCGACCGCCAGGCGATTCTGGGCATTCTGCACCGTCAGACCACCGATTGGAACGCCGGAAATGTGGAAGCTTTCATGAATGGGTACTGGAAATCCGACTCGCTGACGTTTGTGGGCAAGGTGGGCATAACCTACGGCTACGAAGCAACGCTGAGCAATTACAAACGCCGTTACCCCGACCGGGCGACCATGGGCACCCTCAAGTTTACGATTCTGAAAGTGGATTTTCCGGCCAGGAACGTCGCTTACATCATCGGCAAATTTCACCTTACCCGCCCAAAAGTTGGCGATGCGGAAGGACATTTTACGTTACTTTGGCGAAAAATAGGTGGAAAGTGGGTGATCGTCAGCGATCATTCCAGTTAACTGTTAGCACATGATCCCTTTCGAATTAAACGCCGTTCACACGTACGATTTTCGATTTACCCAGGCTGATGTCGAAGCCTTTGCCCAGGTGACGGGCGACAATAACCCCCTGCATCTCGACGCTGAGTTTGCCAGTCAGACGCCGTTCAAACGCCCCATTATCCACGGCATGCTGGGCGCCAGCGTGATTACAAAAATATTGGGTACTGAATTTCCGGGCTACGGCTCGGTGTATTTGAAACAGACGCTGGAGTTTTTGCGCCCGATGTTTGTTGACACCGATTATAAGGCGGTTTTCACCGTTATCACCACCGACCCGGCCAAACACACGGCCGAAGTATCGGCGGAACTTAAAGATGCCCAGACCGGCAAGGTGACCACCCGGGGCGTAGCTACCCTGATGCACCGGGAAAAAATTTAGGCGTTTAGAGAGCCGGAGGAAGTCAGGTTTTCCTGCTGTTTCCGGCTCTTTAAACGCCTAACTATTAGAATGCTATAACTTACTCCTTTTCGGCGCCAGTGTTTTTCTTGTCCTGCACCTCAGCGCGAATATCCTGCGCCAAAGTCTTCAAATCCTGCATGCCTTTGCGGACACGGGTACCTGCTGCCTGATTACCCTTTTCGTAGAATTTTTCAAAATCGCCTTCTAACGATAAAATCAAATTTTTTACTTCATCGAAGCGTGCCATATTAATACGTACGGTTTTAAGTTTGTAAAAAATGCCCTAAAACGCTCAAAAACGGCGTTTTAGGGCGAAATATACGCATTTAGCAATAGAGCGCAACAGCGGAAGTAAAAAAATCGTTGGAAAAGTCCAAAAATACAGACATTCCTTAGCGAATGGCTATTCTGCGGCCGCAGCGGCCTTTTCGGAGGCTATTATAGGCGCTACAGCCTCACCTGATTGCGCTTTTTCGCGGTAATAGCCTTGGCTTAAGCGCTGGGCGACTTCTGTAAATGCTTTTAGGGTTACCTCCACATCTTCCAGCGAATGGGCGGCCGTCGGAATAATCCGGAGCATAATAACGTCTTTCGGCACCACCGGATAAACCACAATCGAACAGAAAATACCCAAGTTTTCCCGCAGGTCACGAACCAGCGCCGTCGCTTCGGGTAAACCGCCTTCACTTTGCAGTAATACCGGCGTTACGGGTGACTCAGTCTCGCCGATTTGCAGACCCCGGGCGCGCAGACCATCCTGAAGAGCGCGTACATTTTCCCAGAGCTTCGCCCGCAGTTCGGGCCGCGTTTTGACGATCTCCAGCCGCTTCATCGCCCCAACCACATAAGGCATGGGTAAGGCTTTCGCGTACGTCTGCGAACGCATATTATACTTCAGATACATGATCAGGTCATGGTCGGCCGCCACAAAAGCGCCAATGGCCGCCATTGATTTGGCGAACGTCGAGAAGTAAACATCAATACCATCCTGACAACCCTGTTGTTCGCCTACACCAGCCCCTGTCTCGCCCATCGTGCCGAAGCCGTGTGCATCGTCAACCAGCAGCCGAAATTCGTATTTCTGTTTCAGGTCAACAATTTCTTTCAATTTGCCAACCTTACCCGACATACCGAATACCCCTTCCGTGATCACCAGAATGCCACCGCCTTTCTCGGCTGCTTTCTTGGTAGCCCGTTGCAGGTTCTTATCTAGGCTGGCGATGTCGTTGTGGTTGAACTTGTAGTATTCTCCCAACTTGGCTTTGTGCAACCGAATACCGTCGATCAGACAGGCGTGACATTCCGCATCGTACACAATCACGTCGCGGTGATCAACCAGCGCTTCAATGGCGGACATCACGCCCTGGTAACCATAATTAAGGAGAAACGCGTCTTCCTTGCCGACAAAAGCGGCTAAATCAGCTTCCAGCTGTTCGTGCAGATCACTGTTGCCGGACATCATCCGTGCGCCCATGGGGTAAGCCAGCCCCCACTGGGCAGCCGCTTCCGCATCGACCTGACGCACTTCGGGTAGGTTGGCCATGCCCAGGTAATTATTCAGACTCCAGTTCAGCATTTGCTTACCCCGGAAAACCATATGAGGTCCTAATTCACCTTCCAGCTTTGGAAAAGCGAAATAATGATGAGCGTTTAGCTGGCGGGACGAGGATCCAAGAGGGCCTCGGTTGCTACGTAGTTTCTCAAATAAATCCACTTTATGCCTCCTTTTACTGATTTATAATGAGTGAGTTAATGCAATAAATGCAAAAGTAAATCAAATTTTTTCAATGCCAAAGGTAAGGGTTAACTTTCGATTTTAGCGCTAACCCGTGAGAATCCGGTCCGCGAATCTTATTTTTGTTCGCTTGTCCTTTGTCTTTCAGGATCTAACCGATACGCCTAAACCTATAAACTTGACTGCCGGCTGATGACAACCATCAAAAAATTACTCGTTGCCAACCGGGGGGAAATTGCCCTGCGGATTATGCGGACCGCCCGCGAAATGGGCCTGCAAACGGTTGCCATCTTTAGCGAAGCCGACCGGCAAGCGCCCCATGTTCGTTACGCCGATGAGGCCGTCTGCATTGGTCCGGCGCCGTCGTCGGAATCTTATCTACGGGCCGATGCCATTATCGAGGTCGCCCGGCAACTGGGCGTGGACGCCATCCACCCCGGCTACGGCTTTCTGTCCGAAAATGCCCGGTTTGCCCAGTTGGTTCGCGATGCCGGACTTATTTTCGTGGGTCCCTCCCCCGAGTCGATTGACATCATGGGGAACAAGCTGGCCGCGAAGGCCGCCGTGGCCGCCTACCACATTCCGATGGTACCCGGTACGCCCGATGCCATCACGGACCGCGAAGCCGCCAAGCGGACAGCCGCCGAAATTGGTTACCCCATCCTTATCAAAGCCAGCGCGGGCGGGGGCGGAAAGGGCATGCGCGTGGTGGAACACGAAGCTGAATTTGACGAACAGATGGAGCGGGCCGTGAGCGAAGCGACCTCGGCGTTTGGCGATGGATCGGTGTTTATCGAAAAATACGTCACCTCACCCCGGCACATCGAGATTCAGGTACTGGGTGATCAGCACGGTACTATCATCCACCTTTTTGAGCGGGAATGCTCGGTGCAGCGCCGACACCAGAAAGTCGTGGAAGAAGCGCCGTCGTCGATTCTGACGCCCCAGATCCGGGCCGAGATGGGTCGGTGTGCCGTGGATGTGGCGCGGGCCTGCGGCTATTACGGGGCCGGGACGGTAGAATTCATTGTCGATAACAGCCTGAATTTCTACTTTCTCGAAATGAACACCCGCCTGCAGGTCGAGCACCCCGTTACGGAACAGATTACGGGCATCGACCTGGTGAAGCAGATGATTTACATTGCGGAAGGCAGACCGCTGGCCATTCGTCAGGAAGACCTGGAAATCAAAGGGCATGCCGTGGAGCTTCGCGTCTACGCCGAAGACCCGGCCAACAACTTTCTGCCCGATGTCGGAACGCTGCAAACCTACAACCGCCCCCAGGGCAACGGCATCCGCGTCGATGATGGTTTCGAGCCGGGCATGGCCATTCCGATCTACTACGACCCCATGATCGCCAAGCTCATTGCAACCGGGGCTACCCGCGAGGAAGCCATCGAAAAGATGATCCGGGCCATTGACGAATATGACGTTACAGGCGTGCAAACAACCCTGTCGTTTGGGCGGTTTGTGATGGAACACCCGGCGTTCCGGTCGGGGCAGTTCGATACGCATTTTGTCGGTCGTTACTTTACCCCGGACAAGCTTCTGCACCAATCCAATTCGACGGAAGCGCGGCTGGCGGCCGTTCTGGCGGCTTATCTGCTGAGTTCGGAAAAGGCCCCGGGGAAAGACGCGGACGAAGGGGCAGACAGCGGGGGGCAGCGGAGCCGATGGAAAGAAAACCGGTTGCGGTAAGATGCGGCCACGGCTGTTGAACACAAAGGGGGCAATACATGTGATTAATAGAACCGACCGCCATAATTTTTTCGGCTTCATTAAATGCTGAATGTGCACCCTTTTTCAGCCTGGTGATAGCACACTTAGCGTTCACCGTTTCTTTCTCTAACGGAATCAGGTTGGGGGAGGTCTGTTTCCTAGTTGAAAAGTGGCCCTGATGGAAGCCGGTTTACTTGAAAGGGATTGTGAAATGCCGGTTGAGTTTGAATCACCTTTATTGGGCAGTGAACCGCCCTCACTGGTCTTTACTGACTTACCAACCGCCATCTGGCAACTTGAAACTGAACTAGAGTCTTTTGACCAATATTTTGCGCAGAATCAGGACGATCAGCCAACGAATCCCGTGCTGAGCCCTCTTAATAAGGCTGAATGGCGCTTGTTGTGGGACAAGCATTTCACCCACTACTTTAAACAGTTTGGGCTTGTTTAGCTATGCAGCTTTTTGTGTTATCCTTTTTACTGTAAATGAATACCCGATACTTGGTTTACCAGGCTTACGGAAACGTTGCCATCATCCACGAATTGATCTATTCGGTTTATTCGCTAATTGAAGTGTATGGAGGGAGACCTCCGTTCCAGATTGTAATCTACACAGATAATCTAGCTTTCCTGAAAGAATGGCTGCCCGATTGGGTAGAGTACTCCGTTCTTGACGAGGAACGCCTTCGAAATTGGGCCGGACCGCGTCAGTTCGTCCACCGGGTCAAGGTTATGATGCTGCTCGACTTTATGCAAAATCATTCCGGTCTGCTCCTGTATGCGGACACTGACACTGTTTTTATTCACCCCATTGATCGTTATTTTGACGCTGTTGAGGCTAGTGGCCACGTCATGCATCTGGATGAAGGCGTTATCGGGCAACGTAGCAATCTGGTATTTAGCAAGGTGGATGCATTTCTGAAAAATCATCCTGAATTTGGTATTGATTCAACAACCCGAATGTATAATGCGGGTATCATCGGCCTCAGCAGTATGGATAGATCGCTGGTCAAGGAGGTACTTGCGCTCACCGATCGGCTGTATGCCGTTTTCCCAAAACACATCGTGGAGCAATTGGCTTTCTCGTTTGTATTGGTAAAAAAAGGCCCTGTCGTAGAAGCGCACGAAGCGGTCTATCATTACTGGAATTTCAAAGAGTTCAGGGCAGTACTGCACGAATTTTTCACTTTTTATAAGGGCCAGCCGTACCAGGTAGTTAGCCCGAAGATTAGCCAGATCAATCCTGAGCGTTTAAGCAGACCAAAACTGGCGTATGAACAACTTCCGTTCTGGAAGAAAGCCGTCCGCAAGCTCAAAAAACCGCGCTGGCAGTTGCCGCCCTACACGTTGTCCTGATCCACTCAACTGCCCAGTTGAACCTTCCGGGCCTATTCGGCGGGTTTCATGCCCATAATCGTTTTAAACTGGCGGTTGATATTGGACAAATTGGTATAACCGCACGAAAAGGCAATCTGGCTAATGCTCAGCCCCGGCTGGCTGAGCATTAGCCAGGCGTATTCAACCCGGACTTCGTTGAGCAGATTCGAGAACTTCTTGCGGCTATGCACTTTAAAAAAGCGGCAGAAGGCGCTGGGCGTCAGATTAGCCACGTCGGCCACGTCTTCCAGCCGGATGGGTGCGGCATCGTTTTGCAGAATGTAACCGAATACCTGATCAAGCCAGCGGTGATCGTCGGGGCGCCGGGGTTGCTCGAAGGCTTTAATGGACAATACCTCGCGCTGCGAATCAGTTGCCAGGCCATCCAGAATGGTTTACAGCGCGATTAACTGTTCGAACGGGTGCAGACTGGGCAGGGCCTGCATGCACTCCGTTAAGGCTGTTAGTCCTCAGCAATAGCAAATCAAACGGCCGAGCCGGTCGCCGATGATCTGCGTTCCCTCTCCTTCCAGAATCAACGAGAGCTGGATTTCCGGATGAAAGTGAATCCGGTCGTAAAAACGCGCCCCTAGATCTTCCTGAACCCGAGCGGTTTCATGAGTAATCCGTTGGCGTTAATGAATAAGCACTTCCTTTCTCAAAAGACGGGACAGGGATCATTAATTGACTGCCGAAGCCTACCTAAGCCAGAGAACCGGACAAAAAGTATCGTTACGCGTAAAAAACCAGCTTAACGCATCCAAAACAAGGCGCTAATTTTGATCGTAATTTCGGTACTAATTATAAATGGGCACCCAGAAAGACAGAATTATTTGCTGTCTGTCAAAATCATTCTTTAACGCTAAGCGGTGAAGTAGTAACTTTTGTTTTCCGGTTACTTTTTGGAGTCGTACGACTTTTCCTTTTAACAACGAATGATTTTACACCGACTCTTCCGCCATTCCTTACGGGCTTGTCTGCTAGCGGGGCTCTTCGGCAGCCATCTTCTGGTAGCCCAGACCAGTACAAATCCGCCCGCCCCGATCCTCAGCCGCTGGGAAAAACAGATCACGCCCGATAATGCCTGGCGGGAATACCCGCGTCCGCAGCTCGTGCGCAACCAGTGGCAGAATCTCAACGGCCTGTGGGAGTACGCCATCCGTCCTAAAAAAGACCCGCAGCCAACCCAGTTCGACGGTCAGATTCTGGTGCCTTTCTGCGTAGAATCGGCTTTATCCAAAGTTACTAAGTCGTTCAAGGCCGACCAGCGGCTGTGGTATCGCCGGAGCGTAACCATTCCGGCCGACTGGAATAACCAGCGGGTAATTCTGCACTTTGGCGCGGTCGACTACGAATGTAGTCTGTGGGTCAACGGCGGCCTGGCGGGTTCGCACACGGGCGGCTCGGACTCCTTTGAGTTTGACATCACCGAATACCTCAAGTCGGGGCAGAACGAACTGGTCCTGGGCGTAACCGACCCGACTAACGCGGGCGAGCAGCCCCGCGGAAAACAGGTTTTCAACCCCAATGGCATCTGGTATACGCCCGTCTCCGGCATCTGGCAAACCGTCTGGATGGAGCCGGTGCCCAACCCGCATTATATCGAAGAAGTTCGGCTCACGCCTGAACTGGATTCGGGCCGCGTGCGGGTAGAGGTGCTACTCGATAACTCATTCATCAACCCTACGCTGGGCATTCGGCTGACGGCCCTGGATGGCAACAAAACGGTAGCAACTACTGTCCTCCGCACCGGACGGCGGGGTTACCTAGCTATTCCAAACGCCAAACAGTGGTCGCCCGACAGTCCGTTCCTGTATAATCTGAAAGCCGAGCTGGTGACCGTGAAGGACCCGTTCGCCGGCATGGAATACCGCAACCGGCCCCGTCTAAACGAAACGGAGCGGCTCGCCTACGCCAAAACCGAGATAACGGGCAACCCCATTGATGTTGTGACCAGCTATTTCGCCATGCGCAAGATTTCGATGGGCATTGGCCGGGTCGCCAACCAGCCGGTACTGATGCTCAATAACAAACCGCTGTTTCAGAACGGCCCGCTCGATCAGGGCTGGTGGCCGGGCGGTCTGCTGACTCCGCCCTCCGACGAAGCCATGATTTTTGAACTGGACTTTCTCAAAAAATCCGGTTTCAACATGCTCCGCAAGCACATCAAAGTAGAGCCCGAACGCTACTACTACCATTGCGACCGACTCGGGATGCTCGTCTGGCAGGACATGCCGTCGGGTTTTGTGGAAGGTCAGGACATTCACCCCGACGAAACCATCGAGCCGCCCCACCGCTCGAAAGGCATGGAACAGTTTGAACTAGAACTGCGCCGGATGCTCGACCGGCTCCACAATCACCCCAGTATTGTCACTTGGGTGGTGCATAACGAAGGATGGGGTCAGTACGACAACATACGGTTAGCCGCCTGGGTTAAGGGCATGGACCCGAGCCGACTGGTGAATGCCGTCAGTGGCTGGACCGACCTCGGCGCGGGCGACTTCTACGATATTCACACTTACGAAGCCGTACCCCGCGAACCGGCTCCCAAACGGGATCGCGTCATTGTGGTTGGCGAGTTTGGCGGTATTGGCTGGCCAATCACCGGTCACCTGTGGAACCCAAACAACCGGAACTGGGGCTACCAAACCTATCAGGACAAAGATACGGTCATCAAAGCCTACCAGACGAAGTACGCCAAAATGGTGGATATGTACCAGAAGCGGGGCGTTTCGGCCGCCGTTTACACGCAGACCACCGACGTAGAAGGCGAAGTGAACGGCCTGCTGACCTACGACCGGGAAGTCATCAAAATTCCGGTGGAGACGCTGCGCGCCATTCACGCACCTTTATTCAAATAACGTGGCCGGCGATTAGGGCCGGTTGTCTAGTGGTGGCACAACTCGGAGTTGTGCCACCACTAGACAACCAACAACACAAGCATAAAAAGTAGCCCATTTTATGAAAGTACCGACGCATAAAGCACTCCTTTTCGGCGTGGTTAAGGCCCTGGCCCAGCCGGGGTACAGCCAGTCGAAACCCGGCGATTACTCCAGCCAGCCCGTGCCTTTCACTGCCGTGAAGATGAGTGACAACTTCTAGGCTCCGCGCATTGAACGCAATCACGACGTGACGATTCCGATTGCCTTGGGTCATTGTTACACAACCGGTCGGGTGATAACTTCCTTTTTGCTGGTCGGTTAAACCAGGAGAAGTTCTGTACGGAATATCCGTTTGACGATACGGGTATCTACAAGATTCTCGAAGGTGCCAGCTATTCCCTGCAAACATTCCCCCGACAAAGCCCTCGAAGCCCGGATCGACTACGTAGGAAAAGCGCAGGAACCCGACGGCTACCTGTCTACCTGTGTTCAGGACGAGTTTTACAGCGTTTACTGGGCCGTTTTTACGCCCCAGACCTGGGCGCAGCAGCAGAACGTGCCGGGAATATGAGCTGGAACAGCGCACCGTCGACGTGCTGCGCGGGGGCGAAATGCAACCGGAGCAGGACCACAATTTTACGGGCGACAAGCTGAAAACCGGCGAATCCTACAGCCGGAAATGGCGGCTGGCCAACGGGGCGGCTCGTTCACCTTTTCAATCAAAACCGCGCCGGATGCGGTCAATACGTTGATCTGTACGTACTGGGGGATGGACAACCGGGGGCGCACATTCGATATGTTCATCAACGACCAGAAGATTGCCACCGGGGATCCCAACCGCTACAAGGAAAGCCGCTTCTACGATAGTCCGTACCGCATTCCCAAACAACTGACGACCAGCAAACAGCAAGTGACGGTCTCCTTTCGCCCGCAGACCAGAAACCAGGCGGGTCCGGTGTATGGTATCCGCCTAGTTCGGTCGTAACGCAGTTAAAGAATTTTTAAAGTCGTTTAAGGTATAATCCGGTGAGTTGTTGACTTTTACCAACAGGCTAACGATTATTTTATTTTAACCCCGATGAAAACGCATTTAACGTTATTCTCCGCTGCGCTGCTCACCGTCTGCGTAGCCCTGGCCCCGCCCAAAAAAGACAAGGGCTGGATCAGTCTCTTCGACGGTAAATCGCTGGATGGCTGGAAAGTCGGCAAAAATGCCGATTCGTTCAAGGTAGAAGATGGCGCGATCGTCGTGAACGGCAACGTAGCCCATCTTTTCTACGTGGGACCCGTCAATGACCACAACTTCAAAAACTTTGACTTTAAGGCGCAGGTGATGACTACGCCCGGTTCCAACTCCGGAATGTATTTTCACACCGAATACCAGGAAGGTGGCTGGCCCAAAAAAGGGTTTGAGGTGCAGGTCAATAACTCGCACACCGACTGGCGCCGGACGGGTAGCCTGTACGCCATCCAGGATGTAAAGGAGCAGGTCGTGAAAGACAATGAATGGTATACCGAAGAGATTGTCGTTCAGGGCAAGAAGGTAACCATCAAGATCAACGGCAAAACGGTCAACGAATACACCGAACCCGACAACGTTGAACGCCCCGCCGATATGGCCGACCGCAAAATCGCCAGCGGCACCTTTGCGCTACAGGGCCACGATCCTAAAAGCAAGGTCTACTTCAAGGACATCATGGTTAAACCGCTGCCTGATTAGCGAAAAAAGGGATTGGTCTTTCGGCCAATCCCTTTTGGATTAACGAAACTTCTGAATGCTGTAGTCATTGGACTGCAACTGGCCGGGGTTCATGGCCATCACAGCCGCGCTCAC
>Ga0325400_1000702_pt1 | contig 25736 bp, 23 predicted proteins | sample PopdelMetagenome_2_FD_205662 | JGI IMG/M metagenome (GOLD analysis project Ga0325400, IMG submission 205662) | Populus deltoides microbial communities from Bellville, Georgia, United States - Xylem-PdKOR-R1 | ecosystem: Host-associated > Plants > Phyllosphere > Stem > Wood/Secondary xylem...
GAGTGGCGCGCCACCACGGTGCAGGCCTGCGGGCTGTGGCCCTTCGCCGCCGGCACCGGCTCGCCGATGACCGGGGTCCCGCTGGGCCGCAACCTGGTCTCGGGGGCGACGCTGTGCTGCGACCCGATCTCCTGGTTCCAGCGCGCCAAGCTCATCTCCAACCCATCCTGCTTCGTGCTGTCCAAGCCGGGGCTGGGCAAGTCCACCGTGGTGCGCCGCATGGCCTTGGGCCTGGCCGGCTACGGCACCATCCCGATGGTCCTGGGCGACCTCAAGCCCGATTACGTCGACCTGGTCGAGGCCCTGGGCGGGCAGGTCATCCGCCTGGGCCGCGGGCGCGGGCACCTCAACGTGCTCGACCCCGGGGAGGCCAACGAGGCCGCCGACCGCCTCACCGGTACCGCCCGCGCCGCGGTGCTCGCCGACGCCCACGGCCGGCGCACCACGATGGTCTCAGCGCTGCTGACCATCCTGCGCACCTCTCCGCCCACCGACCGGGAGGAGTCGATCCTGGACCGGGCGCTGAAGGTGCTCGACGAGCGTAGCCGCGCCCACGGCCGCACCCCGGTGCTGGCCGACCTGCTGCAGGTGATCCGCGAGGCCCCCGAGGACGTGCGCGCCGTCGCGGTCGACCACGGCCGCATCGAGCGCTACCGCGAGCTGACCGAGCCGCTGGAAGCCTCCCTGCTGGCGCTGCTCGGCTCAGGACGCCTAGGGGAGATCTTCTCCTCCCCCACCAGCCACCCGATGCGCCGGGACCGGCCCGTGGTCTTCGACGTCTCCTCCATCAACGACGCCGAGACCGACCTTCAGGCCGCGGCACTGTTGGCATGCTGGTCAGCCGGGTTCGGCGCCATCAACATCGCCAACGCCCTGGCCGACGCCGGGCTCGAGCCCCAGCGGCACTACTTCGTGGTGCTGGACGAGCTGTGGCGGGCGCTGCGCGCCGGGCGCGGGATGGTCGACCGCGTCGATGCCCTGACCCGGCTGAACCGCCAAGGCGGGGTCGGCCAGGCGATGGTTAGCCACACCATGAGCGACCTCATGAGCCTCCCGACGGCGGAGGACAGGGCCAAGGCGCGCGGGTTCGTGGAGCGCTCGGGCATGGTGATCTGTGGCGGGCTGCCCTCGGCGGAGATGCCGATGCTGCGCTCGGTGGTGGGCTTCACCCGCGCCGAGGAGGACCTGCTGGTCTCCTGGCAGGACCCGCCCGCCTGGGACCCCGACGCCGGCGCGCAGGCTGACCCACCCGGGCGCGGCAACTTCCTGGTCAAGGTCGGCGGACGCCCCGGTATCCCCGTGCACGTGGCGCTGACCAGCGTGGAGACCGAGAAGGGTCTGCACGAGACCAACGCGCGCTGGCGCGTGACATCACGCATCGGCACCCGCGCGGCTGGTGCTGTGGCTGACGTCAATACCCGCAGCACCAGCGATACCCACGCTGCCAGTGATACCCGCGTTACTGGCCTTCGTGACACGACGCAGGTGTTGCCCGCCGTTCCCGACGTCTCAGCGCTGCAGCCGTGAGCGGCACCCGACGCCGCACCGGCTCCAGCTCGACGGGGCTGGAGCCGGGCACCGTGCTGCTTTGGGTCGCGATCGTCGTGGTCGGTGGTGGCGGGCTCGTCGTGGCCGCCGCCGTTCACCTCGGCGCGCGGCTGCAGGCGCAGCTGGAGGGCACCACGGTGCCGGTCCTTCCCCGCAACCCCGCGGCCCTCGTGGTCGCCCTGGTTACCGGTGAGGTGGCCTGGCCGCCCGCGGCGACCGGCGTCCTGGTGGCGCTGGCCGTCCTGGTTCTGGCGGTGGCCACCACCGCAGCGGTGATCTGGAGGCGACGTCGCCGCGGGCGCCTGCAGGTCGACCGCGCCAGCCGCCACCTCGGGCGGCCCCGCGCCGTGCACGCCCTCACCGAGGCCGGGGCGCGGGCCACCGCCACCCGCCTAGGGGTGCAGGCCGACAGCGCCGGGCTGCCTATCGGCCGCCTTGTGCCCGGTGGGGCGCTGCTGGTCTCCTCCTGGGAGGACGTGTGCGTGGACGTCTGGGGCCCGCGCACCGGCAAGACCACCTCCCGTGCCATCCCCGCGATCCTGGCTGCGCCCGGTGCGGTGCTGGCCACCTCCAACAAGCGGGACCTGGTGGACGCCACCCGTGACGTGCGCGCCGCCCGGGGGCAGGTGTGGGTCTTCGACCCCCAGGGCGTGGCCGGGGAGGAGGCGACCTGGTGGTGGGACCCGCTGAGCTACGTCACCGACGAGGTCAAGGCCGTCACCCTGGCGCGGCTGTTGGCCACCGCCTCCCGCGACCCCGGCGCCCGCAGCGATGCCTACTTCGACAAGGCCTCCACCTCCCTGCTGGGCAACCTGCTGCTGGCCGCCGCCATCGACCGGCGCCCCATCACCCAGGTCTACCTGTGGCTGGCTGACCCCCAGGACGACGAGCCCGCCCTGCTGCTGCGCCAGCACGGCCACCCGATGCCCGCGGCCGCGGTCGCCGGGGTGGTGGCCGCCCCCGAGAAGCAGCGCGGGGGCATCTACGGCACCGCCCAGGAGGTCGTCTCCTTCTTGACCAACCGCGCCGCGGTCCGCTGGGTCACCCCCGAGGGCGGCAGCGCCGCCGCCGACCGCCGGCCCCGCTTCGACCCGGCGGCCTTCGTGGCCGCCGGCGGCCAGGCCCAGACGCTGTACTCCCTCTCGCGCGAGGGGGAGGGCTCGGCCGGGCCGCTGGTGACCGCGCTGACCGTGGCCGTCACCGAGGCCGCCGAGCGCCTGGCGCGCCGCTCAGCCGGTGGGCGGTTGCCGGTGCCGCTGGTGGGGGTGCTGGACGAGGCCGCCAACGTCTGCCGCTGGCGGGGCCTGCCGGACCTGTACTCCCACTACGGCTCCCGCGGCATCGTGCTGATGACGATCCTGCAGTCCTGGTCCCAGGGCGTGGAGGTCTGGGGCCGGGAGGGGATGCGCAAGCTGTGGAGCGCGGCCAACGTCCGCGTCTACGGCGGCGGGGTCGCCGAGCCGGAGTTCCTCGCCGAGGTCAGCCAGCTCGTGGGGGACTACGACGCGCCCTCCGCCTCGACCTCCACTGGCCGCAGCGGGAGGTCCACCAGCCACTCCACCCGCCGCGAGCGCGTCCTGGAGGTCGCCGAGCTGGCCGCCCTGGCACGGGGCCGGGCGGTGGTATTCGCCTCTGGGGCGCCGCCGGCGCTGGTGCGGACCCTGCCGTGGATGGAGGGCCCGCACGCCGAGGCGGTGCGCGCCTCGCTGGCCGCGCACGATCCCACCGGTCGCCTGGAGGCTGAGGAGGTCGCGGATCTGCGTGACATTGCGCAGCACCGGGCTCAGCGCACCAGCGCAACGGAGTGGTCCTCAGACCACAAGGGCAACCCGTGGCTGACGTGAGCGAGTCCGCCAGCGAGGTCGACGAGTGGCATGAGCCCGCCACCACCACCCCTGGTGACGCCGTCGCGTCCACCCCGGTGCAAGAGGCCGCCACCCAGAAGCGGCAGCTGCGCTACCCCGACGTCGAGGCCTTCGTGACTGAGTGGCTGGTCGACGCCTACCGCCGCGGCCTGGACGGGCGGGGACGCACCTGGTGCCCGCAGTGGTGGCAGCACGTGGAGGCCCTCTCACGCATCGAGGCGATGTGGCGCGCCTTCGAGTACCTGCGCCAGGAGCCGGCCCTGGGGATGTCCACCTGGTGGCAAGAGCACGCCGACCCCCACATGGCCGTGCTACTCGACCCGGAGGGCCCCTTCCGCTACTGCGACCCCGAGAAGGGCCACAGCGCCCGCATCCCGCCCCTACCGGTCGAGAAGGCCCCCGAGGGCCACCTCACCGACTACGCCCGGCGGATGCAGCGCCAGCAGCCGGACGCCCAGACCGACACACCCGCGCCCGCCGACCACTGACCACTGCCTGTCACCGCTGACCGAGGAGAGAGCCATGTCCCGACGCTCCACCACCACGCTGACCACGCTGGTCGTGGCCGCTGCCCTGGCGTGCACCGCATCGCCGGCAGCGGCCGCCGCCGCCGAGCCGCCCCCAACGACCAGGCCGACACCGACGGCGCAGCTCACCAGCACCCCGTCGACCACCACCGCCGTCTCTGAGCGTGACCGCGATGAGCGAACGCCGTCCGCGAGCGCGACGGCGGAGTCAAGCGGTGACGATGACGACCTGGTGGATCAGGACGGCGGCGACTCGACCGAGCAGCCCACGGAGGGGGCGAGCGACCAGCCGGGCGAGAGCGGTGCGTGGCTGTCTGGGGCCTCTGGAGAGGGAGCCGCCGACGGCGCGCTGGGCCAGTGGCGCGGCGACGACGTCGACATCGTCGGCACCTGGGCCGACCAGGGCGACAACCAGACCGAGCTGTACTCCATCGCCCCCGGCGGGGAGGTCGCCGACTTCGACGGCGCCATCGACATCGCCCCCGGCGGCCTGCAGGACGGCGAGACCTGGGCCGCGGCCGCCGACGGCGCCTACGAGGACCGCTGGCGGGAGTCCCTGACGCGGATGGCCGAGCTGCGCGAGGGTCGCGGAACCACCTACGTGCGGCCCTTCCACGAGTTCAACCTGGGCGGGTGGGACTGGTCGGTCAGCCCCGGTGACGTCGAGGACTTCAAGGCCGCCTGGGCGCGCTACCGCGCCGTCCAGAAGGAGGTCTTCCCCGAGGCCCAGCTCGTCTACGGGGTCAACGTCACCAGCTCGGGCACCGACCTGGACTGGCGCACCACGTGGCCGGGGCAGGGTCAAGCCGACGTGCTGGGGGTGGACACCTACAACGGCTGGCCGGCGATTACCTCGGAGGCCGACTTCCAGGCCCAGCTCGACGCCCGCGGTGACGACGGGATCCCGGTGGGGCTGGACGCCTACGCCGAGCAGGCCGCGGACTGGGGTGTGCCTCTGGCGGTGCCGGAGTGGTCTGGGCGCGCGGAGATGGGCGACGAGCCGGCCTACGTGGAGGGGATGGTCGACTGGTTCGCCGCGAACGCCGGGGACGGGCCGGGGCAGCTGGCCTACGAGGTGCTCTTCAACGCCCCCCAGGACGACGGCAACTTCCAGCTGTTCGCCGACGACGGCCGGCTGCCGGCCTCGGGGCAGGCCTATGTGGAGGCCACCGAGGCCACCGCTGAGCAGCGCCAGGGCGAGACCGCCGAACCGTCGCGCGACGCCGGCGCCGAGCCGTCGCGCCCGACGTCCAGCGCGACGGCTGACGATGCCGCGACCGCGAGGCCCACCCCCGGCCCTACGTCGACGCACGCCGCGGGCGACGGGGACCAGGCCGACGGTGAGGCCGACGGCGAGGCCGACGGCGAGGGTCAGGCCACGGTCGACCAGCGCGACCTGCAGGACCTTGTGTCGCGCCTGAATGCGCTGCTCGCCCAGCTTGAGCGGGACTAGCGGCCTATCGAGGAGCATGCGATTGGGCGAGCCTGCGTGACGCTGCGGTGACTCTGAGTGGCCGATCCACCCCTGGAGGCGCCCCGTAGGGTGGTTGTTCACCATCAGCGTGAAGTTCCCGGCGTGTAGCGCTTGAGTTCCCGGGGTCGAACGCCGAAGGTAGTTCATGTTGCTCCCCGCCGTCCTCCGGGACTGGCGGGGCTTCTTCTTGGAGGACAACTGTGGCGGCAGCGCGGCTGGCCATTGTGATCGACTACCAGAACATCCACCTCACAGCCACAGACCGCTTCGCCCCCTACGGGACTCAGCATCACGAGACCCTGGTTCACCCGTTGCACTTCGCGGAACAAGCCGTTGCGGGCTGGTCGGAGAAGTACGGCGAGGCGGAGCTGGCGCAGGTCCTGGTCTTCCGTGGTGCCCCGAGCAACGCTCGACAGCCGACGCAGTACAGCGTGGTGCAGAGGCAGAGGTCGGAGTGGACCCGCGACCGCAGGGTGAAGGTCAACTACCGCACCATTCGCTACTCCGACCGCCCTGGCATTCCGCCCCGCGAGAAGGGCGTGGATGTCCTCGTAGCCCTACATCTGGTCAAGCTTTCGACTGCGGAAGACCTTGATGTCGTGCTGCTTGCAGCGCATGACACCGACCAGGAGCCTGCGCTCGAGATGGCGGTTCGAGAAGGCACTGTCCGCGTGGGGACAGTGGGCTGGGATCGGTGTAAGCGGCTGCGCGTGCCGGGCGCAGATGTCCCGCACGTGTCATTGGACGGCAGCGCCTTTGTGCGCAGCCGAGACCGGCGGGTCTACCTGCAGCCGCCGACCCGATGACGAAGCTGATCAGGAAAGATCGATGCGGACCATGTCCAGCGCCTTGACCACGACCTCCACCGGCTCCGAGTCATCTCCGCGTCCAATGGTCAACACCATCTGACCCACCAGTGGGTCGACGGCGAGGAGCTCTCCCTGCACCGTCGTCTCGAGCGGCGCGCCGTCTTCCGGGGAGATGGGCCTTGCGGTGATCCGCTCTCCTAGGTGACGCGACTCCAGCTGATACGCAGGCAGGGTCTCTATGGGCGAACGCTAGAGCCAGGTACCGCGTCGCCCCGCAACAGACGCCTCCGGGCAGACCCGGACCCTGCGCGCCACGCGCAAGGCCGGAGTGCTCACCGGCTACATCGACGGGGTGCAGGTGGCGACCTACACCCTCTCCAGCGCCGAGCTCTCCAAGTTCACCGCCACCACGGTGGGCATCCGCCAATCCACCGCGGCCGCGGTCAGCTTCGACAACTTCACGGTGCTGTCGGTCTGACCCGAAGGGCCAGCAGCGGTGCGTGACACAGCTGCTACTACCCGCTTCCGCTTTGCTTGGTCGGCATGCATACTGCTTGCTGCCAAGCAGAGCGGAGTAGTCGTGGACGTTCCGATCGAAGACGCCAACGAGGCGGCCCTGTTCCACATGGGGGCCAGCAAGGGTGGCCACGCCCGCGCTAGGCGCCTAACCTCCGAGCAGCGCAGCGCCATCGCGCGCCAAGCTGCGGAAGCGCGCTGGGACGGCAAGACCTTGCGGGCACCCCACTCGGGCATCCTCAAGATCGGAGACACCCGGATCGAGTGCGCGGTTCTCGATGACGGAACCCGCGTCATCTCTCAGGGCACGATCCTGGAGGCGCTCGGCCGCGAGAGAAACACCGGCCGCAAGAAGGGGGACCCGGAGAACCGTCGGCCCCCGTTCCTGAGCGCTCAGAACCTTGAGCCCTTCATCAGCGCCGAGCTGATGGAGAAGCTCACCCCGATCGAGTACAAAATGCCCGGCCAGCGGTTCATCAGCCTCGGCTACCGCGCCGAGACGCTGCCAGAGGTCTGCGACGTCTACCTCGCCGCGCGAGCCATCCCGAACACGCTGCAGCCCAACCAGTTCGCCGCGGCCAACGCGGCCGAGGTGCTCATTCGAAGCCTGGCCAAGGTCGGCATCATCGCCCTGGTCGACGAGGCCACCGGTTACCAGGCGGCCCGAGCCCAGGACGAGCTCCGCAGGCTTCTCGAGCAGTATGTGAACGAGGAGTTCCGCACCTGGGTGAAGACCTTCCCGGACCTGTTCTTCGTGGAGATCTACCGGCTGCATGGCTGGCGATGGGTCGACGGCAACCGCAAGCACCCTCAGTACGTCGGCCACTTCATCAACCAGTACATCTACGACCACCTGCCCGAAGGTGTCGCAGATGAGCTGCGTCGGGTCAACCCGGTGAACGCCAGCGGTCGACGCAGCCGGAAGCACCACCAGCACCTGACCGTCGACACCGGCAGCATTCACCTGGACCGGCAGATCACGGCGGTGACCACGCTGATGCAGGTCAGTCGCTCCATCGACGAGTTCAAGGACCTCTTCGACCGCCGATTCGCCAAGGTCCCACCCAAGGTGCTCCGCGTGCAGATCGGCAGCGGAAACGAGGTCATGACCCTCTTCGAGGTCGACGAGCCAACGGTTTAGTCGTTACTCATCGTGACGACTTTCTCGCCGGGCGGGGACGGCCTGCACAAGGCGTTCCTGCAGCGTGCTGAGCCGGTCGCGACCTCCGCCCCGACTCCCTTGATCGCCACTCAGCGTGACTCCGTCGTCAACCCAGTCGGGTTAGTAGACGAGGTGCTTAGGCTCCGCCGGTGCCCGTCAACCGCCACCTGCTCTTGGTCTCCTCGGTGGGCTGGCAAGCACAAGCGGGCGCCGTCGTAGCCCAAGAGCGGGTGCCCTGCCTGGTGCGCGCCGTCTTCGCTGACGGCTACGAGGCCGAGGTGATGGCCACCGCGAGCGTCTGGTCTTCAGAGGCGGTGCACGTCTACTTCGCTCACCCTGACCCTGCGGTAGGGACTGCGGCCTACCGGGTGTGGGTGTCGGTCAACCACGTGCGCCGGCCGCCGCCGGAACCGGCGCAGAGTGCGCGACATTGCGCGGCGGCCCGGCCTGCACCGGGCCGCCACAGCTCAGCGGCCCTGACCCTGCACGCGCTGAGCAGCCTGGCGAGCAGCCTGCTGCGAGGCCTGCCGGGACCGGGTGTGCGCACTGGGCCCCTGCGGCGTCAGTGGCGGGGTCGCCGGCGGCGGCAGGTCCAACACCGCGGTAGCCGGGTGCGCCTGCGCGGACTCGGCCACCACACGCACCCGGGCCGCCTCCACCGCCACCCCCGACGCCGGTGACGACGTCGAGGCCGTCGCAGGCTCCTTGCGCGGCTGAGGCTCGGGCCAGATCTCCGCGACGGGCGCGTTGGCACCCGCCCGATCCCGCTGGTTCTGGGCGATTTCCTCACGCACCCCGCGGATGTCCAGCGCCCGAGCCCGCCGCTCCAGCTGCTCGGCCTGGCCCTGCTGCTCGGCGGCCTCCCGCTGGAAGGCGTGCTGGCGTCGGCGCGCGAGCGCCTCCACCGTCTGCGCCGCCAGCGTCAGCCCCACCTGCGCCCCACCCCGCATCGCCTCAGCGACGCCGTCACTGTCCTGGCTCACCACGACCCCCTCACCTCTCCACTCCACCCTCACGAGCCCGGTCAACGCCGCGAGCACGACGTCGACGTGCTGCTCCCGCGCCCACCTCAGGCACCGCCGGCACCAGCGGCGCAGGCGGCACGGCGTCCGGTCCCTGCCCAGGCAGCCGGGCCGGGACCACCGAGCCCGGCTCCCGCCGCGCCAGCACCTCCCCCGCACCCACCGGCTCCGCAGCGACGTCGTGGCCACCACCCGGCACCTGCGCCGGTCCCTGCGCCGCAGCGGCCACCCGAGCGCGCATCACCTGCGCGATCTGCCCAGCGCGGTGCGCCTCCCCCGCCGCGGCGTGGGCGTCGTGCAGCGCCTTGACGGTGTTGCGCAGCTGGCGCACCAGCGCAACCTGCCCCACCGTCCCATCACCCGGCTCAGCCGCAGCCGCCAGCAGCATCGCCGTCCCCCGCGCCCACGACGGGCTCGGCGCGTCCAACAGCGCCCCCTGCACGCGGTGGGCCCGGACCTGGGCGCTGGAGGCCAGCGCCGCCGCGGTCTCCGCCAGCGGACCGGGGGTGGCCTCCACGCGCAGCGACCACGCCGCGAACGCCCCCGAGGTTTGCCGGGCCACGTGCGACCACGTGGCGACGTCGTCGACGGGGACCGCGCGCAGGTGCTCTCGCATCGTGGCGACCTCACGGGCGCAGCGCTCCCACAGCGCCGGGTCCACCGGCGCCCCTTCACGGCCCGGTGCGACGGCTGCCGTGCCGCGGCGTGCGGCCTTCCACTCCGCGGCCGCGGCGCTGGCGTGCTCGGGGGTGTCGGGCCACTCGGCGCGCAGCCGGGGCAGGGTCAGGTCCCGGGCCAGATGGCCGCCTCCGTAGAAGACCGGCGCCACATCGGGACGCTCCTTCGGCGGGCGCAGGGCCACGGAGTAGCCCGCCACGACGTCGTCACGCCCGGCCGCGAACCGCGGGCGGACCATAAGCCCAGCCCCCCGCAGACGCCGAACGAACTCCGCCTCGTCGGCGGCCGCTGCCACACTGGCCCGCACCGTGCGCTCCAGCGTCGGGCGGGCCGGCTCGGCCCAGCCGGCCCGGGCGGCGACCTCCCGCTCACCGGGCTTGATGCCGCGGTCACCGCGGCCGGCCTCGCGCGACTCCAGCACCTGCAGCCCGTAGCGGCGCTCGAGCTCCCCGGCGAGCGCCTGGGCGCGGGGGCGGTCGTTCCAGACGTCGGCGCGGGTGCCGTCCTCGCGGGCAAGGGACACGGCGAGGTGGACGTGGTCGTTGCCGGCCTTGGACAGCCCGTGGTGGACGGCCACCCACCGGCACGCCGCGCGCTCGGAGGTCTCGGTGAAGCCCATGCCCTCCGCGAAGTCGGTGGCGATCGCCGCCCACTTCGCATCCGGGATCCGGCCCTCCTCGGCTTTGAGGCTCAGGGAGCAGTGCCAGACCGTGCCGCCGGGGACCTGCACGCTCATCAGCTCGCGGGGGTAGTCCAGGTCCCGGGCGACGGCCAGGGCCGCGGATCGGGACAGCACCGCGTCGTCGTGGAAGGCCATGATCGCTGAGTCGCCAGCGACCAGGTGCGGCTCGGTGTGCTCATCGGAGCGGCCCGGGCCGGCCAGGTAGAGCATCAGCCCCGCCATGTCCTCACCGCGGGTGATGTTGGGCATCACCGCGTCATCACTGACCCCTCGCTGCCGTTCACTGGCCGGCCGCCGCCCAGCGGCGCCAGCCCTCGTCCTGCCCCGCCACCGCCGCGCCCAGGTCCTCGGTGCGGTCCTCGGCGTCCCCGGCCACCGCGGCCGCAGCGTCCTCACGAGCGCGTGACATCACGCGCTCGTCCCCCTCCACCCGGCCCCAGCCGCGCCGCGGCCCAGCATCGGACAGGCCCGCCAGCACCTCATCGATCCGGCCCGCCGTGCGCCGCGCAGCAGCCATCACCGCGGCCGTCTCGCTCGGGACCTCCCCGGTGGCGTTCGCATGCCGGGCGACCTGGTTGGCGTTGTTCGCCAGCCCAGCCATCAGCCGTCGCAGCGCCAGCAGCTCCACCATCGCCTCGTGCCGCTGCGCGGTGGTCTGCGACCGGCCCGGGTCCGCCAGCGCCGACTCCACCATCAGCCGCGGCACCGACACCCCCACCGCCGCCGCCCGAGCCGCCAGCGCAGCAGCCTCAGCCTCGGTGGTGCGCACTAGGTGCGCCTTGGTCCGGCCCCCCACCGCGTTGGCCTGACGGCGCCGGCCGAAGCGGCGCACCCGCCCCGGGCTGGCGCTCAGCGCCGGCTCCGCCGGGCCCTGCTCGCCCTCGTCCTGGCCCTGCTCGTGCCCCTGGTCGACCACGGCGACCCCCTCGTCCTCGGCCCAGCGCAGCGACCCCGCACAGCGGGGACCGGAATCCAGTGTGCCCGGCGCCGACCGCCAGGTCGAGAGCACCGGGTGCACTGGATAACGCAACTCCATAGCTTGCTGCCCTGCGTACCCTGAGGGGACCGGCCACCGACCGCAGCCCAACCCCTCTACGGTGGGCCCGTGCTGACCGCCGTCCTGCTCCAGGCTGCCACGTCGCCGCGGAGCTACTTCGACTACGGCTTCGGCCGCTTCCTCGTCAGCCCCGGCGCCGGTGGTCTAGCCGTCCTGGTGGCCGCCATCATCACCGGCGCCATCGCCATCTGGGCCGCCCGCCGCGTCTCCCGTGACGCCCAGGCACGCCTCGGACTGGACCGGGAGTCCGCCCGCCAAGCCAGGTGGTGGGAGACCTTGCGCTGGACCTACGACCGCGCCACCGACGCCCGCGCCGAAGCCCGCCTCAAGCCCGACGTGGTGATGAGCCTGGTCGACGCCCTCGGTGATCAGGCGCAGACTGACACCGAGCTGGCCGCCGCGATCAGCGTCCTCGACAGCCTCGACGACGAAAGGGATGCCCGATGACCAACGAGAAGCCCACCGCCGTGGACCAGCTGCTCGAGGCAGGCCGTGACGGGTTCGTGCTCCTGCATGCCGAGGGAGCCGACGCTGTCAGCGCCGACGTCGTCGCGCGCTTCACCCGGCTCAACGGCGACGAGACCCTCCCCGATTGGGCAAGGCCAACCCCAGACGACGACCTCGCCGACCTCGGCGACGGAGTCCAGGTGGCCGGCGTCATCTACGAGGGCTCCGCCGTTCGAGGGACACGCCGCACCCGCTACGTGCGGCGGGGGGACGTCACGGTCGATCCTGATCGTGTGGAGCAGGGACCGAGCCAGGCACAGCCGCAGAAGCCGGCGAACGCCTTCCTGCCGCTGACCACCACCGAGCAGGTGGAGCGACGCGACGCCATCAAGGCCAAGCTCATGCGCAAGCGCACCGCGCTGAGCCAGCGCACCGCCTGAGCCCAGCGCCCGGGGCGCGTCCCGGCGACGCGTACGGCGGCGCACCGGCGGTGGTCCCTCACCCAAAGGCGGGCCCAGAGGCGGGGTGGCATCAGTGGGGCTCACGGCTGCTGCCCCGCGGTGTCTGCCGGGACGAGATGACGGTCACGAAGAGCGGCCCGGGCGCTGCGCGCGCAGCAGGCGGCCGACCACCTACCCGGACTTGCTGAGGTGGCGGTAGATCGTCGCCCGGCCCACACCGATCACCTCAGCGATCTCGCTGACCGATCGACCCTCGGCGCGCATCGCCTTCGCCTGGCGCAGCTTCGCCGGCGTCATCGCCAGCGGTCGGCCACCGACGCGGCCACGGGCACGAGCAGCTGCCAGACCCGCCAAGGTTCGTTCCCTGATGAGCTCGCGCTCGAACTCGGCCAAGGCACCGAATACGTGGAAGACCAGACGCCCACCGGGGGTGGTGGTGTCGATGGACTCCCGCAGCGAGCGGAAGCCGATACCGCGGTCGTGTAGCGCCTCGATGGTCTCGATGAGGTGGCGCAGGGAGCGACCAAGGCGATCCAAGCGCCACACCACCAGGGTGTCCCCCGGGTGCAGGTGATCCAGCGCGGCGGCCAGCTGGGGGCGGTCAGCAAGCGCACCGGAGGCGGCGTCGGTGTAGATCCGCGCGCAGCCGGCCTCGGTGAGGGCGTCGTGCTGCAGGGCTGCGTCCTGATCGCCGGTGGAGACCCGGGCATAGCCGACCGCGTAACCGATGTCGACCATCAGCCGACCTCGTCCCAGAACCGTCGCGCGTCGCCGCGGTGAGACGACGGTTGCGGACACGGCTTTCGGACACCGCCCCGAGGGTGCTGGGAGGTCACGCCGGAACCTCCTCGGTAACGGTCGTTCACGCGACGATGGGAGCCGTCGACCCTGACCTGTGTGCCTTCACTCACCTTCGTCCTTGTCTGAGCCCGTCCACGACGTTCGTGTCCAGCGTGGTGGCGAGCCGCTCGGCAGGTGCAATCACGGGCGACAGAGACCGTCCACCGTTCTTTAGTGTTGGCGGATATCACTGGAGCGCCCGCGGCGGCTACCGCGCCTGCGCAGGCCATCGTCAGCGCAGCATCGATGCTCACTGGTGCGTTGCACCTTCTAGCCGCGCCGGCCAGATCAGCCGCCCCAATCCCAAGATCATATAGGGATCCCGCACCAACCAAGCGAAGCGGACCACTTGGGACAGTCGGTGGCGGCCGCTAAGTTCAAGCCATGCGCCTGACACACGTCACGATTGAGCGTTTTCAGAACTTCATGGACGCCCAGGAAGTGACCATCGAGCCGGACGTCACCTGCCTCGTGGGCAAGAATGAGTCGGGGAAGACCACCATTCTTCGCGCTCTGCACCGGCTAAATCCGGCTAACGGTACCTCGCGCACCTTCAACCTCACCACGGAGTACCCACGCGCCCGCCTGTCACGGGACCGTCGTCGCGATCCGGAACTAGAAAGTTTCTGCCCAGTCACCGCGCGCTTCCATGTGGACGAGGTTGAGCGAGCTCAGCTTATCCAACGCGGCCTGCGTATCCCCCGTACGTCAAGCCTGGTTCTGATCGCGAGCAGAAGCTACGGCAACACACTGCGCTTCCAATTTGAGGCAGCGGCTTCTCAACTGATTGAGGAGGCAGCCGACGCTGCGGACGTGCACGAAGATGACCTGGCGCGATTGAGTGAGGAGGCTCCAGGGTCCGACATCGCTGACCGGTGTCGAGACCTCGCTGCTGAATTGACGACGGATGGGCAAGCTGCACGCGCCAAAGCCGTTGCCGCTGTGCCTACCGAACTCGCCAAGTTGAGGGCGGACCTCGGCGCCGTCACCGATGAGGAGAAGTACGCTGCCGTGCACACGCTGCTACCGCAATTCTTCTACTTCTCCGACTACGGGAGCCTGCCGGGTCAGGTTAACCTTCACAGCCTCGCTGAGCGGGTTGAAGCAGGCACGCTCACGGCGAGCGACGATACCGTCGTCGCACTACTCGACTACGCGGGGCAGACACCCAAAGACTTGCTTGACGAGGAGTACATCAGCCGCCGTTCGGAATTACAGGCGGCGGGCAGGGAGTTGACCGACAAGGTTTTCGAGTATTGGAAGCAGAACACTGATCTCGCGGTCGTCCTAAACGACGACATGCCCATCGTCGCCCGTGACGCCCAGAATCGCGAGGTCCGGCACAGGGTCCTCCATATCGAGCTCCGCGATGACCGCCACGGCGGAGTCGAGACGAACTTTGCCACGCGCTCGTCAGGGTTTCAGTGGTTCTTCTCCTTCCTGGCGGCTTTCAGCAAGTACCAAGACTCCGACGAGGCGGTCATCGTCCTCCTCGATGAACCCGGCACAAGCCTTCACGGCGAGGCCCAGGCTGAATTCCTGCGCTACATCACCGCCGAGCTTGCCACCAAGCAGCAGGTGCTCTACACCACACACTCCCAGCACATGATCGACCCATCACGGTATGAAACGCTGCGCGCCGTGCATGACCGAGCAAGCCGCGACAATCATAATGCAGGCGTCTCAGTAACACCCGTCAGCCTCTCCGCCGACCGAGACACTGTGCTGCCCATTGAGGCTGCGCTTGGTTACTCCATCTCCCAACACCTATTCATCGGATCCGGGCATCACCTGATCGTGGAGGGGAGTAGCGACTTCATCTATCTGCAACGAGTTTCTGAACACTTGGTCGCCAAGGGACGCGAAGGGCTCGATCCACGTCTTGCCATCCTCGCAGTGGGGAGTGTCGAGAACGTTGCCCCCTTCGTGGCTCTCCTTGGGCGCAGACTGACCATGAGCGTTCTCATCGACGGGCCACAGAGTTCCCGCCAGTTGCAGCGCATCAAAGCCGCCGCAGCAGCGAATAACGTTGCGGACACCTCGCTAGTGCTGTGCGCGGACGTCGACGCCGATCTGCCCAACTCAGCGGACATCGAAGACCTTTTCGCAACCGATGATTATCTGTGGCTCCACAACCAAACCTTTCCCTCCAACGCCGTTAGCACTGAGCAGCTGCCTCCTACACGCGAACCCATCCTCAAGCGACTTCAGGCCGTTCGCGGCGCGGACTTCGATCACGCTCTGCCCGCTCACACTCTGACCCAAGTTCGCGAGGCCTTCTTCGCCCAAGCGAGGGCCGAGACGCTGGACCGCTTCGCTGCACTGATCGGCAAGTTGAACGCGACGCTGCCGGACGTCAGATAAAGGACGTTATCTGCGGGTTGGTCTGCTCAGCGCTCTACGGGTTCACGCGTCTGCTCAGCAGTCAGTTCCTCACTGGAGGGACTTCCCTCCCAGTCCCCCGGATAGGTACAGGCCATAGCCCCGGCACGGACTCCTGCGTGAAGTGCCTGACCGACGGCCTGGCCAGCCAGCCGCGTAGCGAGGTAGGCGGCCACAAAGCTATCTCCGGCGCCAACGGTGTCCAGGACTGCGACCGGCTCGCCGTCCTGCCGGTGCCATCCGTCGGCGTCTAAGACACCCGCTCCCGCCGCTCCTAGCTTGACCACCACTTCTGGGACACCCCGAGCCCGTACCGCCTCCGCGAGGTGGCGGGCACCCGCTTCACCGTCGCTGACCGGGCCGTTCACCAGCATGGTGAGCTCTTCGAGGCCGCCGAAGACGATGTGGGCGCGGGTGGCTATGGCGCGGTAGACCGGAGCCGCCTCTTCGATAGTCCACAGCCGTGAGCGGTGGTTGACGTCGAAGCTGACAGCAACACCAGCCGTAGTCGCTGCTTCGAGAAGGTGCAGCGCTGCGGCCCGGGCCGCCGCCGACAGCGCTGGGAGGATGCCTGTCAGGTGCACCAGCCGCGCACCGGCGATGTCGAGACCGTCGATGTCGGCAGGACTGAGCCGGCTGCCGGCGCTGCCAGTGCGGTAGAAGGTGACCTTTGAGCGTCCCGGGCGTGGTGTCTCCTTCAGCATCAGCGCGGTGGCAGCCTCGTCGACGATGCCAAGCGTGTGGACCCCTTCGGCGCGCAGCTCACGCAGAACACGCCGGCCCAGGGAGTCGTTACCGACCCGACCCATCCAGGTGACCGGGACGCCGAGGCGCGCCAGGGCGATCGCGACGTTGGCCTCTGCTCCCCCGGTGGAGACACTGGCCTGACCGATCTGGGCGAAGGTGCCTACACCTTCTGACCGGATGAGACCCAGGCCTTCACCCACCGTGATGACGGGCCTGGGCGGCTCGCCTGCCGGCAGGTCGGACAGGTCTACAGCGCGAGGACCTGGCGCAGTGGCGACGCCACTTCCTGGTGTGCTCATGAGGCGCTGTCGCGGGCGGTGGTCACCTCGGCCAGCGCCGAGCGGGCCCGGGTGGCCAGAGCTTGCAGGTCCCCACCGTCGAGGGCGTCCCCCAGCAGCGGGCCACCCAGTCCCACCGCGAGGGCTCCTGCACCGATCCAGGCGGCGATGTCCTGCATCCTGACTCCGCCTGAGGGCAGGAAGCGCATGTCGGGGAAAGGCCCTGCAAGGTGGCGAAGGTAGGCAGGGCCCACGGTCTGGGCTGGGAACACCTTCACCGCAGCGGCGCCGCTGGACCAGGTGCTGTGGGCCTCGGTGGGGCTCAGGGCGCCTCCCACCAGCGCCAGCCCGCGCGCGGTGGCGACCTGGGCGACCGCTGGGCTCACCGCTGGGGTGACCAGGAAGCCGGCTCCGGCGTCGGCGGCTGCGGCGGCGTCCTTCGCGGTGAGGACGGTGCCGACGCCGAAGGTCGCTGAGGGCAGGCGCTCCACGAGCTCCGGTAGCTGAGCGATGGTGCCTGGCGTGGTCAAGGTGAGCTCCAGCGCGGTGACACCGGCCTCGACCAGCACCTCACAGACCGGCAGGTAGTCCCGGGCGCACGCTGCCCTCAGGATGGCGACCACCCCGGTTCGCTCCAGATCCTGGGGCAGCGCCGGCCTCAGACCTGTCTGGCCTGTCCTTGAGGTGCCATCTCCTGCAGCGGTCGCAGCGTCCACTTCTGCCTTGCTCACTGCCAGGCCTGGGTGTAGGCCTGCTCGATGAGCTGCAAGGCCTCCAAGGTCTGCCCGACCGGCACCGGCGCCGGCCCACCCGTGGTCAGGGCATCGGCGACCTGGCGGTAGAACGCCGCGTGGTCTCCAGCACGCAGCGGTAGCGCGACGGCACCGTCAGGGGTGGTCAACGTGGCGGCGCGCCCGTCATCGAAGACCCCGAACCCCGGTTGCCCGGGGCGCCGCCCCGCCAGGGACTGCTCCTCCTGGGGGTCCAAGCCGACTGTCTCCAGAACCCCGCGCGAGCCGAGTATGCGGAAGCGAGGGCGGTTGGCCGGGGCGATAGCACTGGCCCACAGTCGTGTGCGCACTCCGTTGGCGTGTCGCAGGCAGACGAAGCTGTCGTCGTCGCTGCCGCCGGTGTGCCGGCGCCGGTCCAACTCGGCGTGCACCTGCTCGACTTGCCCGAACAGCTGCAGTGCCTGGTCGACCAGGTGGGGGCCGAGGTCGAAGAAGATACCGCCACCACGGGCTGCGGAGGCGGTGTCCTTCCACCCGCCGCCGACGCTGGGGGCGTACCACTCGAAGGCGGAGTCGAACTGGTAGACCTCCCCCACCAGCCCGGCTTCCAGGGCGGCCTTGATGGTGAGGTAGTCACCATCCCAGCGGCGGTTCTGGAACACCATCGCCAGCCGGCCGCTGTCCTGGGCGGCTTGCTGGACCTGCATGGCCTGCGCTGAGGTGAGCGCCACCGGCTTGTCGACCACGACGTGCAGCCCTGCACGCAGTGCCTTCACCGCCAACGGTGCGTGCGTCTCGTTCGGGCCAGCAATGACGGCGAGGTCGACCTCGCCGGGCTCGGCCAAGAAGTCCTCGGCACGGTCGAGGACCCTGTCTACTGCGTACTCCGAGCGCGCCAGGGCGCCGCGCTCAGGTGAGGAGGTCACCACCGTTCTCAGCTGCAGGCGCGGCTCGGCGGCGATGAGGGGGGCGTGGAAGACCCGTCCAGCGAACCCGAACCCGATGATCGCCACCTGCACCCGCTCGAGTAGGGAAGCGGGGCTGGCGGCGCCCGAGGCGCTGACTCCAGGACTGCTGCCCAGGCTGCTGCTCGCGCTCAGGCTGGCGCCGCTCATCGGGGCCCCATCCCCTCAGGCAGGGCGGCAATGACCTTGTCGATCTCCTCGAAGAGCCCGTCGGGGATCGTGAGCTGGACCGCCTCCACGCTCTGGTGGACCCGCTGCGGACGGGAGACCCCGACGATGGTGCTCCCGATGCGCGGATCGCGGGTGGAGAACTGCATCGCCGCTGCTCGCAGTGGCACCTGGGCCTCTCGGCACAGCAATTCGATGCTGGCGATGGCGTTCAGCAGCTCGGCGGGGGCCGCCCGGTAGGCGTAGCGGCTAGAGGAGGCACTGGCGCCGCCGGTGCCAGTAGCCAGGATGCCGCCACCCAGCACAGCGGCGTTGACCACACCCATACCGCGCTCAGCAGCAGCGTCGATGAGGGCGTCGGCGCTGCGGTTGACCAGGGTCCAGCGGTTGTGGGTCAGCAGCACGTCGAAGACGCCGGTGTGGACGTACTGGGCGATGGTGGCGGTGTCCCCACCGGCGACGCCGATGTGACCGGCGATGCCGGCTTCCTTCAACTCGCGCAACACCTGCACGGGCCCACCGGGAGCAGTGGCGGCCTCGAAGGTGGTGTTCTCGGGGTCGTGCAGGTACAGCAGCGGCACGCTGGAAAGACCCAGGCGGGCCAGGCTCCCGGCGATGGCCACGCGCATCTGCTCACCGGAGAAGTCCCCGGTGTCCAGGTCACGGGTGACCTTGGTGGCCAGCAGGTAGTCCGGCGGCAAGCCCCCGATCTGGGCCAGTGCCTGGCCGATGCGCCGCTCGGACTCCCCTGCGGAGTAGGCGCAGGAGGTGTCCAGGGCGCGGATGGGCCCGGTCAGGGCTGCCACGGCTGTAGCAACGCCGTCCTCGGCGCTGACGTCGTAGCCGAAGTTCTTCGGCATCGAGCCCAACGGGGCCCCTCCGACGGTCAGGCTGGTGGTCTGCAGCCCGGTGGAGCCCAAGGCCCGCAGTGGTAGAGGTGCATTGCTGGGGGCGGCACCTGTCGTCGTCTGCACTTCCTCGCCAGAGACAGCGCCAGGTAGATCACCCGCGAGAGGGGGTCGTGTTGTGAAGTGCGGTGTCGTGGGGGTGGGAGCCATAGGGCTTCGTGTCCTTTCAGTCCCAGTCGAAGAAGTGCTCATCACCGGGCGCCAGGTGCGGGCGGGCTGCGGCGACGTCGAAGGTGACGCCCAGACCGGGGCGGTCGGGGACGGCGACGAAGCCGTCGACCACGATGGGGTCGGGCAGGCCCTCCAGGACCTGGTACCACCACTCGTCGGTGGCCCTGGGGTACTCGAAGGCGATGAAGTTGTCCGGCAGGGTGGCGCTGACCTGAACGAGCGCGGCCAGCCCGAGCAGGCCGTTGCTGACGCCGTGCGGCGCGATCCCGACGCCGTGCAGGTCGGCGTACTCCGCGATCCACTTCAGCTCCGCTAGGCCGCCCACGTCACCGGGATCGGGCCCGATGATGCGGACCGCACGGGTCTCCACGAGCTCGCGGAAGTTCTGCCGCAGGTACAGCTGCTCCCCGGTGTGGGTGGGCACCAGGGTGTGGGCGGTCAGCTCTCGGTACTGCGCGACGTCATTCCAGGGCACGAAGTCACCGCTGAGCAGGTCCTCGGCCCAGGCGATGTCGAAGGGCTCCAGGGCCCGCAGCACTCTGACCGCATCGGCCATCGCCCAGCCGGGGCCCATGTCCAGGGCCAGGCGCCGGCTGGGTCCCAGGACGTCCTTCATAGCCGCCACGCAGTCGACCAGGTGTGCCAGGGCGTTGGGGGTCAGGAAGCCGCGGTTGGGGTGCAGAGTGCCCTCGCGCAGGTCCCCGTAGAGGAAGTCAGGAGTGTGCGGCGCCATGAAGCCGTGCAGGCCAACGCCCTCTTTGAGGATGGAGAAGCCCTCGGGGGAGGCGGCCATGTAGCGCATGGAGCGGGCGTAGTCCTCGGGGGTGTGGGTGCCCAGCCCGGTGCGCACGCCGCCGTTGTAGACGCGGACCCGGTCGCGGACCTTGCCGCCGAGCAGCCGGTGCGCGGGTACGGCCAGGGCCTTGCCGGCGATGTCCCACAGGGCGATCTCGATCGCGGAGACCATCGCCCCCCAGGGCTTGGAGCCTCCCATCCGGCGGATGCGCATCATGCAGCGCTCCACCTCGGTGGGGTCAGCGCCTATCAGCACCGGGCGGTAGACGTCCACAGTGGAGGTGACGTAGGCCTTGGCGGCCTCGATCTCGGCGTAGCCGTCCAGCCCCTCATCGGTCACCACTCGTAGCAGGGGACTGCGGCCCAGACGGGCCACCCGGATGTCGGTGATCTTCATCCCTTGACCGCTCCCCCGGTCAGGCCGCCGACGAAGTAGCGCTGCAGGGCGATGAAGACGATGACGATAGGGACGGTGAGCACGACCGAGGCCGCCATGGTGGCTCCCCAGTCGACGCTGAACTCCGTGGCGAACTCGGTCAGGGCCACCGGTGCGGTGCGCGACCTAGTCGACTCCGTCATCACCGAGGCGAAGAGGAACTCGTGCCAGGACTGCAGGAAGGCGAAGATGCCCGCTGCGGCCAGTCCCGGTGCGCACACCGGCAGCACCACGTAGGTCACCGCGTCCAAGCGCGAGCCGCCATCGACCTGGACGGCTTCCTCCAGCTCCACCGGGATCGCCGCGATTTGGTTGCGGACCATCCACGTCACCAGCGGCACGGTGATGGCCAGGTGGGCGAAGGCGAGCCCGACGACTGAGTCCAGCAGCTGGGCGGAGGTGACCAGGCGGTACAGCGGCAGCAGCACCACCGTCAGCGGTACCACCTGCCCCAGCAGGATGAACAGGGCCAGCGGGCGGGCGGCTGGGAAGCGGAAACGTGCCAGTGCATACCCAGCGCTGAAGCAGAAGACCAGCGTGGCGATGGCTACCAGGACACCGACCTGTACCGAGTTCCACAGCGCGGTGGGCATGGAGGAGTCGGTGAAGACGGTGGTGTAGTTCGCCAGCGTCCATGTGCGGGGCAGCAGTGTGGTGGGGACGGCGAAGATGTCGCTGGCGGCCTTGAAGGAGGTCAAGGTCATGACCGCGATCGGACCGAGGGTCCAGGCCATCATCAGGGCCAATCCGGCCCAGGTGGCCACCTTGGCTGGGGTGTGCCGACGGCCGGTGCGCCGGGGCAGACCCTGCTGCCGTGCAGGGACGCCGTGCCCAGCTCCTGCGATGGTCACGACCGGACCTGGTGCGGGGTCCGTCATCGCGCCTACGTTCCGTAGCTCCTCTGAGGTGAGCGGGGATATCCCGCGGGAGGTGGAGTCGGGGGACGCGCTCAAGAGAGCTCCTCCATGTCGGTGCGCAGGGTGCGCGCGAAGAGCACGGCGAAGACGGCGCCGATGAGGAGCTGGACCAGGGCGACGCCGTAGACCAGGGTCTCGTCGCCGCGCTGGAAGGCCTGGTACAGCAGGATCGGCAAGATGGTGGAGGCTCCCGCGGGGCCACCCCCGGTGAGCACCCAGATGATGGTGAAGGAGTTCAGCGCCCAGATCACCAGCGTCAGCAGGCAGATCGCCGAAGTGGTGCGGATCGCTGGCAGGGTGATGTTCCACAGCAGGGCCAGCTCTCCGGCGCCGTCGATGCGCGCCGCCTCGATGCGCTCTGCGGGTACACCGCTGAGAGCTGCAGAGACCATGAGCACCACGAAGGGTGCGGTGACCCAGACCTGTACCAGGGCTACTGACCACAGCACGACCGAGGGCTCTGAGAGCCAGCGCACCGGGGTCTCCAGGACCCCGGTGCGCAGCAGGAGCGCGTTGAGGATGCCGTAGTCAGTGGACAGCGACCACCGCCACACGGTGGCGCCCACGACGCCGGGAATGATCCAGGGAATCATGATCAGCCCGCGCCACAGCCCTATCAGGCGCAAATGGCGCGAGCCGAGAACGAAGGCACCTAGGTAGCCCACCAACATCGCGCCTACGACGGCCAGGAGGGTCCAGGCTGCGGTGTTGGCCAGCACCTGCCAGATGTTGGGCAAGTCGAACAGCCGGGACAGGCCCTGACCGCCGTCGCTGATGACCCGCACGACGGTGGTGATGATAGGGATGGCCATCAGCACCGCGGTCAGGGCTGCAGCTGGCAGCATGAGCGCGACCGGGCGCAGGTTGGCGCGGAGCGTGCGGGCTGCCTCGGTGTTCGCGGCGCCGTCGATAGGTTCGGCCGCCTTGAGGCGGGGGGGCGCTGTGGGGGTCAACTCGAGCTCGCCTCCTGCGCGATGCCGGTGATGGTGGCGCCGGCGTCGGCGGCGCTGGTCTGGCCGAGTGCAACGCGCTGGAGCTCGTCGTGCACGGACTGGATGACCGCTGTCCAGCGCGGGTCGTTGGGTGCGGGCGTGGAGTGCTGGGAGAGCTGCTCGGCGTAGGCAGAGCGCTCCGGGGTGGTGAACTTGGCGTCCTGGGAGGCGCTGATGCGCGCGGGGAAGGTCAGCGTCAGCGCGGCCATGTTCTGCGGCTGACCGAGGTATGCGACCAGCTCTTTCGCGGCTTCCTGGCGCTGGCTGGCCTCGGGAACGATGTACGCCCAGCCCACCCCCTGGGCGGTGCCGGGCCCGTCGGGGCCGGGCAGCAGGGCGGTGGCGATGGGCGCGCCCTGCTCCACAGCGGCATCGACGTCGAAGACCCCGCCGAGGTACATCGCCACCCGTCCCTGCAGGAACAGCTCGCGGATGCCGGTGTTGTCCAGCTCGAAGGAGCTGGGGCTGGCCCAGCCCTGGGTCACCGAGTCCCCGATGAGGCTGGCCGCGGCGGTACTGGCCTCTGGGGTGAGCGCCGGCATCCCATCGTCGATGCTCGCGCCGTCGGAGACGGCGAAGTCCAGGAAGCGCAGCGTCAGGTCGCTGGGCTCACCCTTCATCGGCCAGGCGGTGCCGACCACGTCGCCCTGGGTGAGCGCCTGGGCATCTGCGGCGAAGTCCGCCCACGTGGCCGGCGGCTCCTGGATACCGGCGGCCGCGAACAGGTCCGGGTTGTAGATCAGTGCGTTGGTGGCCCAGCGGTAGGGCACCGCGAAGGTCTGGTTATCCTGGCTGACGACGTCCACCACGCCGGGGGCGAAGTCCTCTACGGGCATGTCGGGGCCGTACAGGTCGCGAAGGTCGGCCAGCTGGCCCTTGTCGGCGTAACCCTTTACGCGCGCCACAGAGTCGGTGATGACGTCGGGGGTGTTCCCGGACTCCAGGGCGACCGAGACGCGGTTAGCGACCGTGTCGCCGGTGGTCTGGACCAGCTCCACATCGATGTCGGGGTGCTCGGCTTCGAAGTCAGCCACCACCGTTGTGGCTGCGTCGTAGTCCCAGTCCGGCACCCACCAGGTGACGGTGTTCTCGTCAGCAGGAGAGCCACCGGCGACGTTGGCGGCGACGGCACCCCCGATACCGACTACTGCGAGGACCGCGATCCCGGCGGCGACCGCGGTGCGGGGCTTGATGGCCACTCTCTGCTCCGTTGCTCGAGGGTGCCGCCAGCTTTGGCGGCGCCATCACCCTCAAGCCTGTACGTACAGGTTGTCAAGCACCTGTCCGTACAGGCTTGCTGACGGCGATGTCCAAGCGGCTTAGGTCACCTCGGTGGAAGCCGGTGAAGCGCTCCACTGCCCGTCCGTGCTGGTCGAAGGAGACGCTGTGCATCACCAGCACCGCCGCACCGGCCTCGAGATCGAGCCGGCTGCTGACTGCCGGGCTGGCCACCTGGGCCTCGACGGTGCGCTGGGCGCGCTCGAAGCGGATACCAAAGCGCTCTTCGAGCACTGCGAATAGCGACACGTCCTCAAGGTCCACGTCGAGCAGCTGCCCACCCACATCAGCGGGCAGCTGAGTACGCGTGTAGGCCCAGGGAATGCCGTCGATGTCTCGCAGCCGCTCGATCTCCACGACGAGGGATCCCTCTTTCACCTGCAGGTCTCGGGCCACAGAGGCACTTGCGGGCACATGGCCTCGGCGCAGCAGCCTGCTGTGCTGGGCGCCAGCACCGCTCTGGATGTCTTCAAAGCTGCCGACGAGCGGCCCTCCGATGCCCTGCGCACTGTGCTGGTCGGCCACGAAGGTGCCCCGGCCCTTCTCGCGCACGACAACCCCGTCGCGCTCAAGACCGGCCAGGGCCTGACGCACCACAGCCCGCGAGAGGCCGAAGCGCTCGCACAGCTCGAACTCCCCAGGTAGTCGGTCCCCCGGCTCGAGGCCGCGGTCGGCGATATCCGCCACGATCAGCTGCTGTAGCTGTGAGTAGAAGGGCAGTGGGGCACGGCGATCGATGGCCGGTACCTGGCTCACCGGCTCACCATAAACACCGGCACAACAAGGCTGCAGTGACCACCAGTCGACTTGCGGCCAAGGGAGCCGCCGACGCGCTCTCAGCGCAGCGGGTCTAGCGGTGGCTTCAGCCCTCCAGCAGCCCCTGAACGTTGCACCGCCCGGTAGACCGTGGAGCGGGCCACCCCGAACAGCTCGGCCAGCTCCGCGCCGGTGTGCTCCCCCGTCCGCCACAGGGCTACCAGGTGCGCCTCCTGCTTGGCCTTGAGCTTGGGGGGCTTGCCCCGCAGGCGGCCCTTGGCCTTGGCCACCGCCATCCCCTCCCGAGTACGGGCACGGATCAGGTCACCTTCGAACTCAGCCATCATCGCCAACACGTTGAACAACAACCGCCCCACCGGATCGGACGGGTCGTGCACGGTGGCGCCCAGCTGCAGGACCGCCCCCCGCTCGGTCAGGTCAGCGACGATATCGCGGGCGTCGGGCAGGGAGCGGGCCAGGCGGTCCAGCTTGGTGACCACCAGGGTGTCCCCGGCCCGGCAGGCGGCCAGCGCCTCGCGCAGGCCGGGGCGGGCGCGGTTGGTTCCGGTCAGGCCGTGGTCGACGTAGACCCGGTCCCCCTCGACACCGAGCGCCGCCAGGGCGGTGCGCTGGGCGGTGAGGTCCTGCTCGGTGGTGGAGACCCGGGCGTAGCCGACCTTGATGCCCACCGACTGCTGACCCGACTGCTGACCTAGCTCCGGGCCCTGCTGGCCCGGGCCGCGCTCGTCCGCTCGAGCCTTTGGCTTTAACGGTGTAGAGGCCGGTGCGTGCGGGTCAGTGACAGCCGGCATCTGCGGCGGCCGTGGCGTGGCCACGGGGGTGGGTGCGTCGCTGAACAGACTCACGCCGATCAGTGTGCCCGGCGGTGTCCCGCAGCGGGCACCGTCACGGGGCTTTAGTGCGGGCGGGGTATCCGGGCCCTCGTGGTGAGCACGACACCCGCCGTTGAGGCCTGCGTTGGGGGTGTCCCGTAGACCGGTCGCTCACTGCGACAGCCTCGGCGGACCTTTGACGGCCTACCGTGCACAGATGCTGACCCTGCAGGAACTGGCCGACCGCCTCGAACGCGTCGAGACCGAGCTGGCCCTGCACCGCCTGGCCGC
>Ga0325400_1000703_pt1 | contig 25732 bp, 29 predicted proteins | sample PopdelMetagenome_2_FD_205662 | JGI IMG/M metagenome (GOLD analysis project Ga0325400, IMG submission 205662) | Populus deltoides microbial communities from Bellville, Georgia, United States - Xylem-PdKOR-R1 | ecosystem: Host-associated > Plants > Phyllosphere > Stem > Wood/Secondary xylem...
CCGGGCGAACTGCTGGTGGTGACGCAGAACGTCGACGACCTGCACGAACGCGCGGGGTCGCGGCGGTTGCTGCACATGCACGGGGCGCTCAAGTCGGCGTTGTGCGCGGCGTGCGGCGAGCGGGTGCCGCACGCCGGCCCCCTGCCGCCCGGCACCGCCTGCCCCTGCTGCGCCGCGCCGCGGATGCGCCCGGACATCGTCTTCTTCGGCGAGGTGCCGTACGAGATGGAGCGGATCGAGACGGCGTTGGGCGCGTGCCGCCTGTTCGTATCGATCGGCACGTCGGGCGCGGTCTACCCGGCCGCGGGCTTCGTCCGGCTGGCGCGCGCGGCGGGGGCGGACACGCTGGAATTGAACCTGGAACCATCGGCGGGCAGCGCCGGCTTCGCGGAAAGCCGGCTCGGCCCCGCGACCCGGCTGGTGCCCGAATGGGTGGCGTCGCTGGGCATCTGACCCAGGGCGGTTTCCGACCGGATTGGATCATTGGCCCGGAGGTGATTCCAGTTTGGGGCAAGGCGCGAGGAGGGAGCGATGCCGAGGCATCGCGACCGTGTGAGCAACGCCGGCCGGGATCGCGATCGGCCCGCCGCGCAGCGGTCGCCCGCAGGGCGATGACGATGGTTCAGCCTGATCGGAAACCGCCCCGAGCCAGAAAAGAGGGGAAGTGGCCGAACCCTCGGGCCGGACGTCCCCGACCCCGTCGATCCGAACGACCTCCCCCGAAGTCGTCCATCCCACCGCGCAGCATCTGGCGAAATATCAACCAAGTCAAGCGCAGGCCGGCGTCAGTCCACCCAGTCCAGTCCCATGTCGCGATACACGTCGCGGTCCTCGTCCCACCCCTCGCGCACCTTGACGTGCAGGTAGAGGTGGACGGTGCGACCGGTGATGCGCGCCAGTTCGCCGCGCGCGCGCGCGCCGATCTCGCGCACGCGGGCGCCGCCGCGGCCCAGCACGATCGCGCGCTGGGTCGGCCGCTCGACCAGGATCTGCTGGTGGATCTCGACCGACCCGTCCGGCCGCTCCTTGTACGCCTCCGTCTCGACCGCGCTGGCATAGGGCAGCTCGGCATGGAGTTGCAGGAACAGCTGCTCGCGCGTCACCTCGGCCGCCAGCGCGCGTTCGGTGGCGTCGGACACCTGATCCTCCGGGTAATGCCAGGGGCCGTCGGGCATCAGCCCGGCCAGCGCGCGCTTCAGTTCGGGCACGCCGTCGCCCGTCTCCGCCGACACGAACCACGTCTCCGCCACCGACAGCCTGGCGTTCAGCCGCTCGGCATGGACCAGCAGCTTGGCCTTGTCGGCCACGTCCACCTTGTTCAGCACCAGGTGCTTGGGCTCGGGCCGTTCCGCCAGCGCGTCCACCACCGCGTCGACCTTGGGCCCCAGCCCGCCGCGGCCGTCCACCACCAGCAGGATCAGGTCCGCGCCCTCCGCACCGCCCCAGGCGGCGGCCACCATCGCCCGGTCCAGCCGCCGCTTAGGCTCGAAGATGCCCGGCGTGTCGACCAGCAGCAGCTGCGCCTCCCCCTCGATCGCCACGCCCAGCAGGCGGGTTCGCGTGGTCTGCGCCTTTGGGCTGACGATCGCGACCTTCTGACCGACCAGCCGGTTGACTAGGGTGGACTTGCCCGCGTTGGGCGCGCCCACCACCGCCACCAGCCCGCACCGCTCGCTCATGCCCCCAGCCTTTCCAGCAACGCGGTGGCGGCGGCCGTCTCGGCCTCCTGCTTGCTGGCGCCGGTGGCGCTCGCCTCCGCCAGCGCGCCGACGCGCACCGCAACGGTGAAGCGCGGCGCGTGGTGCGGGCCGGATCGGTCGGTCACTTCATACTCCGGCGCCCGGCGGTTGTTGGCGGCGGCCCATTCCTGCAGCCGGCTCTTGGGATGCTGGGGCGCGCGGTCGCGGGCGTGGACGCGCCCGCCCCAAGCCGTACGGATGAAGTCGCGCGCAGCATCCAGCCCCGCCTCAAGATACCAGGCACCGATCAGCGACTCGGTCACGTCGCCCAGCACGTTGTCGCTGTCGCCCGCCCCGTCGTCGCGCGCCTGCTTGCCCAGCCGGAGGCGCGCCGGCACCCCCAGCTCGCGCGCCACGCCCGCGCAGGTGACGCCGGAGACGAGCGCGTTCTGGCGCTTGCTCAGCTGACCCTCGGGCTCGTGGGGGAAGAGTTCGTACAGCCATTCGGCCATCACCAGTCCCAGCACCCGGTCGCCCAGGAACTCCAGCCGCTCATAGTCGTCGGCCTCGGCGCTGCGGTGCGTCAGCGCGCGGGCGAAGCGGGCGGGGTCGGCGGGCGGGCGACCGAAGGTCGTGGCCAGCCAGGGGCCCAGTGCGGAGGAGGGCGGCGCGCTCAGAACCCTTCCCCCACCCGAGCGGGCCGGGCGGCCGAGAACCAGGTCCAGGGCTTCACCCATTCAGCCGAGCCGTCCGTCGAAAAGAACGTCACCAGCGCGCGCCCCTCGATATTCTCCAGCGGCACCATACCCATGCCGGCCGGCGGCTCGAACCGGCTGTCGCCGCTGTTGTCGCGATTGTCGCCCATCACGAACACGTGGCCGGCGGGCACGGTATAGACTTCCGTATCGTCGGCCGCCGGGATCTTGCGCTGGTCCAGCACCAGCCACGACCGGTCGCCCACCGTCTCTCGATAACGCGGGTAACGGCACAATCGCTCGCCCGCGACCGTTACCTGCCACTGGGCATCGCAGGAATAGTTGGGCGACACGGGCACGGTGAAGTCGCCGACCCGATCCTTGGGGACGGGCCGCCCGTTCAGCACCAGCTGGCCGCCGCGCATCTGCACCATGTCGCCGGGCAGGCCGATCACGCGCTTGATGACGTCGTGGTCCAGCACCTGCGGCGCGCGGAACACGACCACGTCGCCGCGCTCTGGCACGCGCGACAGGAACTTGCCCGGCACGGGCGGCAGGCCCCAGGGAAAGGACCAGCGCGAATAGCCGTAGTTCCACTTGGACACGAACAGATAGTCGCCGATCAGGAGGCGCGGCAGCATCGACTCGGACGGGATCGAGAAGGGGGCGATCACCAGGCTGCGGAACAGCCACACGATCAGCGCCAGCTTGGCCAGGAAACGAAGCGTGTCGGCCCATTCGGAGCGCGGCTTGGATTGTGTGTTCGGAACGGCCATGCACGGCCGGGTTGGCTGGACGGGCGTTTCCCGTCAAGGCAACCCTTTCCCGATCATGTGGGAACCATCGCGGGCCGCCGGGGGATTGTGGCCCCGAAACCTCCCCTCGCAGCCGGAGAATACGCCATGTCCCTCGACTGGTCCGCCGTACAGCAACTGCCCCAGACCCGGCTCACCGACCTGTTCGACCGGGACGCCGACCGTCTGGCGCGCCTGTCGCTGGACGTGGGCGGCCTGCATTTCGACTGGTCCAAGACGCACCTGACCGCCGACGCCGTGGCGGCGTTCGAGCGGCTGGCGGACCAGGCGGGGCTGGCGCAGCGGCGCGACGCGATGTTCGGCGGCGAACACGTCAACGTCACCGAGGACCGGCCGGTCGAACATACCGCCGAACGCTACGAGGGCGCGCCCGACAGCGTGGCGCGCGCCAAGCGATACCACGAGCGGATGCGCCAGCTGATCGACGCGATCGAGGCGGACGCGTTCGGCCCCGTGCGCCACGTGCTGCACATCGGCATCGGTGGCTCCGCGCTCGGCCCCGACCTGCTGGTCGACGCGCTGCGCCGCGACGGCGCGCGCTACGACGTGGCGATCGTCAGCAACGTGGACGGCGTGGCATTGGAGGACGCGTTCGAGCGGTTCGAGGCGGACGCGACGCTGCTGGTCGTGGCCTCCAAGACCTTCACCACTACCGAGACGATGCTGAACGCCGAGAGCGCGGTCGCCTGGATGAGCCAGAACGGCGTCGCTGACCCGTACGGCCGCGTAGTGGCGCTGACCGCGTCGCCCGACAAGGCGGTGGAATGGGGCGTGGACGAGACGCGCGTGCTGCCGTTCAGCGAGGGGGTGGGCGGCCGCTACTCGCTCTGGTCCTCCATCGGCTTTCCCGCCGCGCTGGCGCTCGGCTGGGACCGGTTCGAGGATCTGCTGGAGGGCGCGGCCGAGATGGACCGCCACTTCCGCCTGGCCCCGCTGGGGCAGAACGCGCCCGCGCTCGCTGCCTTCGCCGACCTCTACTACACGCAGGTGCGCGGTGCCGAGACGCGCGCGCCCTTCGCCTATGACCAGCGGCTGCGGCTGCTGCCTTCCTACCTCCAGCAGCTGGAGATGGAGAGCAACGGCAAGGGCGTGACGCTCGACGGCCAGCCGGTCGGCCGCCCCACCGCGGCGATCACCTGGGGCGGCGTCGGCACCGACGCGCAGCATGCGGTGTTCCAGCTGCTCCACCAGGGCACGCACCTTGTCCCCGTCGAGTTCGTCGCGGTGGTCGAGCCCGGCGACGCGCTGGCGCCCGAGCATCACCGCCAACTGCTCTTGAACGCCTTCGCGCAAGGGGCGGCGCTGATGAAGGGCAAGCAGGTCGACGATCCGGCGCGCAGCTATTCCGGCGACCGGCCGTCGTCGACCATCCTGCTGAACGACCTGAACGCCCACACGCTGGGCGCGCTGATCGCCTTCTACGAGCATCGCGTGTTCGTGAACGGCACGCTGCTCGGCATCAACAGCTTCGACCAGTTCGGCGTCGAGCTGGGCAAGGAGATGGCAAAGGCCGCGGCCAAGGGCGGCGGCGACTTCGACCCGTCGACGACGGACCTGATCCGCCGCGCCGGCCTGGATTGAGGGGGCGGTAGCCGCTATGTGTACGTTTCTCCGGAGGCGTACACATGCGGACCAATATCGTTCTCGACGAGGAATTGGTCGCCAGCGTCATGCGCGCCACGGGCGCGACGACGAAGCGCGAAGCCATCGACAACGCCCTGCGCACCACCCTGCGGCTCAAGCAACAGGAGGGACTGATGCGACTTTGGGGGCTGGGCTGGGAAGGCGACCTCGACGACATGCGAACCGGCAAGCACATCCCAGCCGACAAATGATCCTCGTCGACAGCAGCGTCTGGATCGACTTTCTTCACGCGCGCTCCACCCCGCAAACCGATTATCTGAAGGAAGCGCTGTACCATCAGCGCGTCCTGACGGCGGATCTGGTGATCGCCGAAGTTCTGCAAGCCACCAAGACCGAGCGGGCGTTCGGCATAGCGCGCGACGAACTGCTGCGCCTGGACATCGTCACGGTCGGCGGACCCGATATCGCCACCCAGGCCGCCGGTCATTATCGCACCCTCCGCGACAAAGGGATTACGGTCCGCAAGACGATCGACACGCTCATCGCGACGCGTTGCATACGGGATCATATCCCGCTGCTCTTCGAGGACCGGGACTTCGTTCCGTTCGTGGATCATCTGGGCCTTCGATCGGCGATGCATTTCCCCAACAAGGCTCATTGAACCATGCCCCAACACGACTACGACCTCTTCGTCATTGGTGCCGGCTCGGGCGGCACGCGCGCGGCGCGCGTGTCGGCCGCGCACGGAGCGCGCGTCGCGGTGGCGGAGGAGTATCGCGTCGGCGGCACCTGCGTGATCCGCGGCTGCGTGCCCAAGAAGCTGCTGATCTACGGCGCGCATTTCGCCGAGGACCTGCGCGATGCCAGACGCTTCGGCTGGGACGTGCCCGATTGTGATTTCAGCTGGCCGACCTTGCGCGACAACGTGCTGGCCGACGTGGACCGGCTGAACCGCGCCTATACCGAGACGCTGACCAACGCGGGCGTCGCCATCCTGCACGAGCGCGCGGTCGTCACCGGCCCCAATTCGGTATGGCTGGCGTCGGGGCGCGAGGTGACGGCGGGCACCATCCTGGTCGCGGTCGGCGCCCACCCGGCGGTGCCGGGCTGCGACGGCATGGAACACGGCATCACGTCGAACGAGGCGTTCCACCTGGACGCTATCCCGAAACGCATCCTGATCGCGGGCGGCGGCTACATCGCCAACGAGTTCGCGGGGATATTTCACCAACTGGGCGCGCACGTGATCCTGGCGAACCGGTCGGACGTGATCCTGCGCGGCTACGACGCGGGCGTGCGCGACCGGCTGCTCCAGGCCAGCTTGGCCAAGGGGATCGATTTCCGCTTCAACGCCGCGTTCCAACGCATCGAGAAGCGCGCCGACGGCTGCCTGGACGTGCAGCTGACCGGCTGCGAGCCCGTGACGGTGGACCAGGTGATGTTCGCCACCGGCCGCGTGCCCAACACGCGCGGCCTAGGGCTGGAGACGGCGGGCGTCGAACTGGACGAACACGGCGCGGTGCGGGTGGACGAGCATAACCGCTCCGCCTGTTCGTCGATCTACGCGGTGGGCGACGTCACCAACCGCGTTCAGCTGACCCCGGTCGCGATCCGAGAGGGCCAGGCGTTCGCCGACACCGTGTTCGGAAACAAGCCGACGACGGTAGATTACCACTGCATTCCGTCCGCCGTGTTCAGCCACCCCCCCATCGCCGCGGTGGGCATGACGGAGGGCCAGGCGCGCGAGGCGCTGGGCGAGGTGCGCGTCTATCAGGCCGATTTCCGGCCGATGAAGAACGTGCTGGCCGGCCGCAACGAACGATCGCTCTACAAGATGATCTGCGACGCGCAGAGCGACCGGGTGGTGGGCCTGCACATGATCGGCCCCGACGCGCCGGAAATCCTCCAGGCGGCGGCCGTCGCGGTCAAGGCGGGGCTGACCAAGACGGACTTCGACGCCTGCGTGGCGCTGCACCCGACGATGGCGGAGGAGCTGGTGCTGATGCGCTGAAGCGCAGCGCCAGCTCCTCCGCCATCCGGCCGGCGACCGCGTGATCCCCTCGCGCGGGTCGACCGGCGACGCGGCTTCGTCGCGGCGCCCCTCCCGAGACAGGCTTAGACGTCGCCCGATCCGAACGACGGCGAGTGGCGCCCGCCCTACTCCCCCACGAACCGCCCAGGCCGCCGCTCATTGACCGCCCGCACCCCCTCGGCGAAATCGCGCGTCCGCTGCAACCGCGCCTGTTCGGCCAGCTCGTGGTCCGTCTGCCGCTCCACCAGCGCCGCCAAGTCGCCGCGGATCGTGGCGCGCGTCGCCTGCACCGCCAGCGGCGCGCCCGCCGCCAGCTCGCGCGCCAGGGCCGTCGCCGCCTCCACCAGTTGCTCGGGCGGCACCAGCTCGTCCGCCAGCCCCCATTCCAGCGCCTGTTGCCCACGCACGCGCCGCCCGGTCAGCAGCATCAGCTGCGCGCGCTGTCGCCCCACCACCCGTTCCAGCACCGCCGATATGCCGAAGCCCGGGTGAAAGCCCAGCTGAACGAAGTTCGCCGCGAACCGCGCCTCGGCCGTCGCGACGCGAAAGTCCGCCGCCAGCGCCAGACCCAGCCCCGCCCCCACCGCGGCCCCCTGCACCGCCGCCACCACCGGCTTGGTGACGGCGAACAGCTGCGCGGCGGCGACGTAGAAGGGGTTACGCCCTTGCCCCGGCACGCCGTCCGCCACCGGGTTGGCGTTCGCCAGGTCGGCGCCCGCGCAGAATACGCGCCCCTCCGACCGCAACAGGACGGCGCGCACGTCGCGGTCCGCGTCGGCCGCGTCGAACGCCGCGCCGATCCCCCGGATCAGGTCTAGGTCGGCGAAATTGCTGGGCGGCCGCGCGAACGCCACCGTCATCACATGGTCGCGAATGTCCGTCGTCACCGTCATGACCGATCCTCCCGTGAGGTCCCTTGACGCCGGACGGCCGCCCCGACAAGCACCGTACCGAGTTTTCGAGAAGGGACCGTTCATGCGCGAGGCCGCCATCGTCTCAACCGCCCGCACCGCCATCGGCCGGGCGTACCGCGGCGCCTTCAACGCCACCGAAGCGCCCATATTGGGGGGTCACGTGATGGCGGCCGCCGTTGAACGCGCCGGCATCGACCCCGCCCGGATCGACGAGCTGTTCTGGGGCGTCGGCAACCAATGGGGGACGCAGGGCGGCAATGCCGGGCGCATGGGCCTGTTCGCCGGCCGCCTGCCGCATTCGGTGCCCGCCTTCACGCTGGACCGGAAATGCGGGTCGGGGCTGACGGCGGTGGCGCTGGCCGCGCGCTCGATCATCTGCGACGAGATGGACGTGGCGCTGGCGGGCGGCATGGAAAGCATCAGCCATACCGTCACCAAGGACGCGCCCCGCTTCGTCAACACGTCGGTCACGGGTCCCGTGCCGGCCGCCTACATCCCCATGATAGAAACGGCGGAGATCGTCGCCGAACGTTACAACATCAGCCGCGAGGCGCAGGACGAATACGGCGCCCAGAGCCAGCAGCGCGCCGCCCGCGGCCTGGAAACGGGTGCGTTCGCGGACGAGATCGTGCCCATCACTGTTGAAAAGGCGCTGTTCGACCGCGCGGGGACGCGCACCGGCACCGAGACGGTGACATTGTCCCAGGACGAGGGCATCCGTCCGGGCACCACGCTCGACGCGCTGCGCAGCCTGAAGACCGTATGGGCCGGCGGCGAGTTCACCGGACCCGGCCGCAACGTCACGGCGGGCAACGCCAGCCAGCTGTCCGACGGCGCGTCGTGCCAGCTGCTGATGGATCGCGCGACCGCGGAGGCGGAGGGGCTGCCCGTGCTGGGCGTCTATCGCGGTTTCCAGGCGGCGGGCTGCGAGCCGGACGAGATGGGCATCGGCCCCGTCTTCGCCATCCCCAAGCTGCTCGCCCGTGCCGGGCTGACGGTGGACGACATCGGCCTGTGGGAGCTGAACGAGGCGTTCGCGTCGCAATGCCTCTACTGCCGCGATCACCTGGGCATCGACCCCGAGAGATACAATGTCGACGGCGGCGCGATCGCGGTCGGCCACCCCTTCGGCATGACGGGCAGCCGCCTGGTCGGCCACGCGCTGATCGAGGGACGCAAGCGTGGCGTACGCTGGGTGGTGGTGTCGATGTGCACCGCCGGCGGCATGGGTGCCGCGGGGCTGTTCGAGATCGTGTGAGGGGGCGGAGGGAGGCTGCCGCCCCGGCCCCTTATCAAGTAACGGCCACGGCCTTGACTATGTCAACTTCCGTTACACTTTCGGTCCATTGTAGAAATAAGTCTTGCTGGATCAGTTCTGGCACGACCGATGCTCCACCGTCTTCGCCTGGACACCATTTCGGCGCTCCGGGGGAGGGGAAATCGTTCATGAAAAGGTTCCTATTGATGGCGGCCGGAGCCGCCGCCGCCGTGTCCGCCGTTCCAGCCGACGCCGCGATCCTGGCGCAATATTATCAGGTCCAGGCCAACGGTCGCGACTTCCAGGGCGCCGCGATGAATTCCGTGGTCGACAACGGCGTTCAACAGAATCTCGGGCCCAACGGCCGGCCCGTCATCAGCGCCGGCAATCCGCTCGGCGCGCAGGACATCAGCGCCAGCGGCGAATTGCTGTGGTGGTCGCCCGGCGCCAGCACGCTGCTGACCGTGGCGCAGACGGGGACGCAGGTCATCGCCACCAACAGCTTCGACGACCAAACGTTCTTCGCCCCCAACGGCACGGGCGCCAACAACAACTCCTCGTTCCTGACGGCGATCTTCTCCGGCTCGTTCTTCGAGACGGCGGCGCGCACGATCAGCTTCACGCTGGGGTCGGACGACGACGCGTTCCTGTTCCTGAACGGCGCGGCCATGGCCCAGGTGGGCGGCATTCACGGCAACACGGTGAACACGTTCAACATCGCCACCCAGGCGGGCAACAACACCTTTCAGCTGTTCTACGCCGATCGCCGCCAGACCCAGGCATCGCTTTCCTTCTCGCTGCCCGATGGCATCGACGTGACGGCGCCGGTGCCCGAGCCCGCCACCTGGGGCCTGATGGTGCTCGGCTTCGGCCTGGTCGGCGCCGGCCTGCGCGCGCGTCGCCGTTCGGTCGCCTTCGCCGCCTGACCGACAGACGACCCGACCTGGATGGGCCGTCGTTCCCCACGGAACGGCGGCCCGCCCACGACATGGCGGCCGCCGCCCTGCGCTTTCCGCCGATGAGACCCGCTATATGAGATGCCCGGGCACGAGGCGCCCGGCCCCTGTTCTTGTCCGGGCCCTAGAAATGGGTTAGAGAGCCCGGGTCCGGCGGGCGGTGCCCGCGGAGGTCGGCGCGGGGGCGATCGAGCCCCACGCGCCCTTTTGCTTTCCGGCGACCTCCGCGATGCACGGCACGAAGGGCGCCGTTCCGGCACGGGGCCGGGGCGGCAGTTCGGCTTGAAGACCGTCGGACCCAACCGACCGGCCGGAAAATGAACACAGGAACCTGAACCCCTTTATGGCTACCCAGCTACAGCCCGATACCCAGCCCAGCCGCGACGATTTCGCGGCGATGCTCGACGACATGTTCGGCGGCGCCGACAGCTTCGAAGGCCGCGTGGTCCACGGCACCGTTACCGCGATCGAGAACGACCTGGCGGTGATCGACGTCGGCCTGAAGTCCGAAGGCCGCGTGCCGCTGCGCGAGTTCGCAGCACCCGGCCAGAAGGCGGACCTCAAGGTCGGCGACGAGGTCGAGGTCTATGTCGACCGCGTCGAGAACATGCACGGCGAGGCGATGCTGTCGCGCGACCGCGCGCGCCGCGAGGCCGCCTGGGACAAGCTGGAGCACGAGTTTGCCAAGACCGCGCGCGTCGAGGGCGTGATCTTCGGCCGGGTCAAGGGCGGCTTCACCGTCGACCTGCAGGGCGCGGTCGCGTTCCTGCCCGGCAGCCAGGTCGACATCCGCCCCGTACGCGACGTCACCCCGCTGATGGACATTCCCCAGCCCTTCCAGATCCTGAAGATGGATCGCAAGCGCGGCAACATCGTCGTGTCGCGCCGCGCGGTGCTGGAAGAAACCCGCGCCGAGCAGCGTTCGGGCCTGATCCAGTCGCTGCACGAAGGCCAGGTGATCGACGGCGTCGTCAAGAACATCACCGATTACGGCGCGTTCGTGGACCTGGGCGGCATCGACGGCCTGCTGCACGTCACCGACTTGAGCTACAAGCGCGTGGCGCACCCGTCCGAGGTGCTGAACATCGGCGACACCGTCCGCGTCCAGATCATCCGCATCAACAAGGACACGCAGCGCATCAGCCTGGGCATGAAGCAGCTGGAGAGCGATCCGTGGGACGGCGCCGGCGCCAAGTATCCCATCGGCGCCAAGTTGTCGGGCCGCGTCACCAACATCACCGAATACGGCGCGTTCGTCGAGCTTGAGCCGGGCATCGAGGGCCTGGTCCACGTGTCCGAGATGAGCTGGACCAAGAAGAACGTCCACCCCGGCAAGATCGTGTCGACCAGCCAGGAGGTCGACGTGATGGTGCTGGAGGTCGACGCCGACAAGCGCCGCATCTCGCTGGGCCTGAAGCAGGCGCAGAACAACCCGTGGGAGGCTTTCGCCGCCGCGCACCCCGTCGGCTCGACCGTCGAGGGCGAGGTCAAGAACGCCACCGAGTTCGGCCTGTTCATCGGGCTGGACGGCGACGTCGACGGCATGGTCCACATGAGCGACATCGCCTGGGGTGTGAACGGCGAGGACGCGCTGGCGCTGCACCGCAAGGGCGAAACCGTCTCGGCGGTCGTGCTCGACGTCGATCCGGACAAGGAGCGCATCTCGCTGGGCATGAAGCAGCTGGAGCGCGGCGGCCCGTCCGCGGCGGCGGCGACCGGCGATCGCCTGGGCAAGAACCAGGTCGTCACCGTCACCATCCTGGAGGTCCGCGACGCCGGGTTGGAGGTTCAGCAGGGCGACGACGGGGCCACCGGCTTCATCAAGCGCACCGATCTGGGCCGCGACCGCGACGAGCAGCGCCCCGAGCGTTTCCAGGTCGGCCAGAAGATCGACGCCATGGTGATCGGCTACGACCGGTCCAAGAAGCCGACCTTCTCCGTCAAGGCGATGCAGATCGCCGAGGAGAAGCAGGCGGTGGCGCAGTACGGCTCGTCCGACTCGGGCGCGTCGCTCGGCGACATCCTGGGCGCCGCGCTCAAGGCGCAGACCGACAAGAAGTAAGCGCGACGGGGCGGGGGCGGCGATGGTCGCCCCCGCCCTTGATCTGTGGTCGTCGGGGTTTTAATCCTGGTGCGCTACCGGTCATTGCCGGGGCCAAGGGGGGTTGAAGCGTGATCCGGTCCGAACTCGTGGGCAAGCTGTGCGAGCATCATCCCGACCTGTCCTCTCGCGAGGTCGAACGGATCGTCTCGTCCTTCTTCGACTCGATCAGCCAGCGTCTGGCGGATAACGGCCGCGTGGAATTGCGCGGCTTCGGCGCCTTCTCCACTCGCGACCGCGACGCGCGCGCCGGGCGCAATCCCCGCACCGGCGAACAGGTCGACGTGGACGCCAAGCGCGTCCCCTATTTCAAGCCCGGCAAGGAAATGCGCTCCCGCTTGAACGTGGAGTAGCGACAGGACGGGCGCGGCCCGACGTCGCATGGGTTCGATGGCTCCGCCACCGCCCGGGCGGCCGGCTGGCCCTTGACGCCCCCGCCGCTTCGCGCTTGGACCTTCGCCGGTGCGCGGACGTGGCGAAACCGGTAGACGCAGCCGACTTAAAATCGGCTTCCCCTGGAGTGCGGGTTCGAGTCCCGCCGTCCGCACCAGCCTCGCGGCGGCGCTGGCCTTGTCCGGTTGCGGCCCCGGTCCCGACAAAGGACCGATGGTGGTCAGCACCGTCGCGGACGCGCCCGCGATACTGACCGACGCGACCGCCCAGGGACTGGTCCGCTTCGACGCCGGGGGCCAAGTCGAACCGGGACTGGCCGAGCGCTGGATCGTCATCGACGGCGGCACCAGCTACATCTTTCGCCTGCGCGACGCGCGATGGTCCGACGGCCGGCCCGTGGTCGCAGACGAGGTGGCGGCCGCCCTTCGGCGCCGGCTGCGTCCCGCGGCGAACAACCCCCTGCTGCCCTATCTCAGCGCGGTCGACGACGTGGTGGCGATGACGCCGCAGGTGATCGAGGTGCGCCTGTCGCGGCAGCGGCCCGAACTGCTCCGGCTGTTCGCACAGCCGGACATGGGGATCGTGCGCGGGGGGCTGGGCACCGGGCCGTTCCGGCCGGCCCGCACCGGCCCCTCCCCCCTGCTGCGCCCCGTCCCCCCGCCCGCGGCGTCGGATGACGACGCCGACGACGCCCCCGGCCGGCCGGTGCGGCTGATTGCCGAACGCGCCAGCCGCGCCCTGGTCCGCTTCGCCGCCGGACGGTCGGACGCGGTCGCCGGCGGCGGTTTTGCCGACTGGCCGCTGGTGGCGCTGGCCGGCGTTCCCGCGCGCGACGTACGTCGCGACCCCGCCGCCGGCCTGTTCGGACTGGCGATCGCGCGGCGGACGGGCTTCCTGGCGGACACCTATAACCGCCGCGTGCTGTCCGCCGCGCTGGACCGCGCCGCCATCCTGTCCGCCGTCGCCCCGGACTGGGAGGCGGTCGACCGGATCGTTCCCGATCTGCTCGATTCAAGCGCGCCGCCTGTGGTGCCCGAATGGTCGCTGCTGACGCTGGATCAGCGCCGCACCGCCGCCCGCGCGCGCGTCGCCGCCTGGCCGGGAGGGCCGGTGACGCTCGACGTGGCGCTGCCCGGGGGGCCGGGGGCGAACCTGCTCTGGGGCGGGATCGCCGCGTCGCTGCGCCGTATCGGCATCGCCGCGCGTCGGGTGGGGGCGGACGCGCCCGCCGACCTCAGGCTCGTCGACGCGGTCGCCCCCTATGACAGCGCGCGCTGGTATCTCGCCACCGCCTGCCGACCGTGCGGAACGCCCGCCGCCGCGGCGCTGGCCGCCGCGCGCGACGCGCCGACCGTTGCCGAGCGCGCCCGCCTGATCGCGGAGACCGATCGCCTGGTCGACGCCGACGCCGCCTTTATCCCGCTGGCACGCCCGCTGCGCTGGTCGCTGGCGGGACGGCGCGCGACGGGGTGGCAGGCCAACCCCCGAGCCGCGCACCCGTTGAACCGCCTGATCGCCGATACCAACTGACGATCGTGCCGACTATCGACCCCGCCTTGTTCGACCGCCTGCCCGTCGGTCGCGATCCCGCCGCGGTCCGCCGCCGCGTCGAGGCGCTGGAAAAGCTGTTGGAGCGCAGCTTCGTGCTGCCGGGCATCAACCGGCCGGTGGGGCTGGACGCGGCGTTGGGCCTGATCCCCGTGGTGGGCGATCTGGCAGCGGCGGCGCTGGGATCGTGGATGGTGTGGGAGGCGCGCAACCTGGGCCTGTCGAGGTTCCAGCTGGCGCGCATGATGGGCAACGTCGCCTTCGACGCGGTGCTGGGCTTCGTGCCGCTGGTGGGCGACGCGGCCGACCTGATGTTCCGCTCCAACACCCGCAACCTGCGCATCATCCGCAGGCACTTGGACAAGCGTCACCCCGGCACCGTCACCGTCGAGGGGTAGCGATCCGCACCGTCGCGTCGCGGCCCAGCCCGCCCTGATGCGCCGGGCATCGCCGGTAACGGAACCGTCGGTCCAGACAGAGCCAGATCTCGTCCAGCCAGCCCTCCCGGTCCGCCGTGACCCGCATCGCGTCCGCCGGTATGCCGCGGTTCCCGCCGGCCATCATCGCCGCCAGCGATCCCGCACCGACGGAGCCGCGCGTGGCCAACGCCGCCATATCGGGGTATCGCAGCCGCCGGAACATCGCGTTCGAGCGGCGGAAATAGCCGGCCGGCGTCTCGCCCGGCATGCAGGTGCCGTGCTTGGCCCATTCGTGCTGCATCAGCTGCGCCGACGGCGTGGCGCACAGGCCGGCGCGGAGTACGCGCTGGGGCACCAGGTCGGCGGGGCGGCAATATTGCGGCCATTCGGGTCCCACCCCGTCGGGCCACAGCCCGTGCAGCGTCCAGCCGAACCGTCCGTCGCGACAGCGCAGCCGTTCGGACGGGGCATCGCCGCGAGTACGGCATTGGTTGGGGGACCAGCTGATCGCCAGCGTATAGCCGCCGGTCGCGCGCTGGCGCACGGGCTGTTCGGGCGTGGGATTGTCGGGGCGCACCGCCAGCGCGCCGCGCGGGATTGGGCAGGAGATCGCCTGCGCCATCGCAGCACCGGGCACCAGACCGGCCGCCGCCAGCATCAGCCCCCGCGCGATCACGCCGGTTCCTCCAGGTTGGGACCGGCGCGCCAGGCCCTGGCGTCGGGCCGGAACAACAGCACCGCGCCCGCGATCATCAGCACCACCTGCGCGACGTTGAGCGCGCCCAGCAGGTCGGGCGTCAGCGCCTGGGCCGACAATTGCCACGCCAGCCCGCCTGCGGCGAACACCGTCCCCAGCATCAGCAGCACCAGCCCAGCCCCGCTGCCCGCCCGCGTCGTCAGCAACGTCGCGGCCAGGTAGAAGCCGACGATCAGCGCGGTCGTCGCCCCGGCCACCCCGGCGCCGTAGGCCGCCGCCACCGCGCCGAACGTCATCAACGAGGTGGCGAGCATCAGCCCGATCGCTGCCGAGTACAGCCACTCCGCCTTCACAACCGATCCGGGTCGCATCGCCTCTCCTCGATCAGGCCGGCAGGAAGTCTAGCCCGATATCGGCCGCCGGCGCGGACTGGGTGATACGCCCGACCGAGACATAGGTCACGCCCGTGTCCGCCAGCGCGCGGATCGTGTCCAGCCGGACCCCGCCCGACGCCTCGGTCGGCACGCGACCGGCGACCAGCGCCACCGCCGCGCGCAGCGTATCGGGACCCATATTGTCGAGCAGCAGGTGGGTGGCGCCGGCCGCGATCGCCGGCTCGATCTGGTCCGGGCGATCGACCTCCGCGATCACCTGGGCCACGCCGGCCGCGACCGCGCGGGCGACGGCGGGGCCGATGCCGCCGGCCACGGCCACGTGATTGTCCTTTATCATCGCCGCGTCCCACAGCCCCATGCGGTGGTTGCGCGCGCCGCCCATCCGCGTCGCATATTTCTCGAGCAGCCTGAGGCCCGGCAGCGTCTTACGCGTGTCGAGCAGGGTCGCGTCCGTGCCGGCGATCGCGTCGACGTAGGCGCGGGTCAGCGTGGCGATGCCCGACAAATGCTGAACGGTGTTGAGCGCGCTGCGTTCGGCGGTCAGCAGCGCGCGTGCCCGCCCCTCGACCCGCATCAGCGCGGCGCCCGCCGGCACAGCCGCGCCGTCGTCGACCACCCGCTCGATCCGGACCGCGGGGTCGAGCGCGCGGAAGAACGCGTCGGCCACCCCCAGGCCGGCGACGGTGATCGCGTCGCGGCTGGCCATCACGCCGGCGAACCGCGCGCCGGCGGGGATCACCGCCTCCGACGTCACGTCGCACGCGTCCGGGCCCAGATCCTCGGCCAGCACGGCGGCGACGAAGGCGTCCAGGTCGAAGCCGGCGATGTCCCCCACCCTCAGTCCCCGCGAACGCTGGTGTTGGTCAGGCGGATCGGGCCGACATCGCCCAGCCCGACGGTGCCCGACGCCATCGCCAGCATCGCGTCCAGGCTCTTCTTGGCGCGCAGGCGAAGCCCTTCCTCCATCTCTATCCGCGGCTCCAGGTCGCGCAGGCTCACGTAGAGCTTCTCCATCGTGTTCAGCGCCATGTACGGGCAGATGTTGCAGTTGCAGTTGCCGTCCGCGCCGGGCGCGCCGATGAAGGTCTTGTTCGGCAGCACGCGCTCCATCTGGTGGATGATGTGCGGTTCGGTGGCGACGATCAGCGTGGTCCCCGTCATCGCTTGCGCGTATTCCAGGATGCCGCGCGTCGAACCGACGTAATCGGCATGGTCCAGGATCGCGGCGGGACATTCCGGATGCGCGGCGATCGGCGCGTCCGGGTGGCGCGCGCGGAGTTTCAGCAGCTCCGTCTCGCTGAACGCCTCGTGGACGATGCAGACGCCCGGCCACAGCAGCAGGTCGCGCCCCGTCTTGCGCGCCAGATAGCCGCCCAGGTTGCGGTCGGGACCGAAGATGATCGGCTGGTCGGCCGGTATCTGCGACAGGATCTTCTCGGCCGACGAGGAGGTGACGATGACGTCGCTCAACGCCTTCACCTCGGCCGAGCAATTGATGTAGGTCAGCGCGATATGATCGGGGTGGGCGGCGCGGAACGCGGCGAACTGTTCGGGCGGGCAGCTGTCCTCCAGGCTGCACCCCGCGTCCATGTCGGGCAGCACCACGATCTTTTCCGGCGACAGGATCTTGGCGGTCTCGGCCATGAAGCGCACGCCGCAAAAGGCGATCACGTCCGCGTCCGTTTCCTGCGCGCGGCGCGAAAGGTCCAGGCTGTCGCCGACGAAATCGGCCAGATCCTGCAATTCCGGATTCTGATAATAATGCGCCAGGATCACCGCGTTTCGCTCGCGGCGGAGGCGGTCGATCTCGGCGCGGACGTCGACGCCGGTCAGGCTGGGAGCGAAAGCGGTCATATCGCTCACATGGCGTTGCCCAGCACCTCCTGCAACGATCTGGTTACGTCCCACTGCTCGTCGGACACGTTGCGCGGTCGGCGTTCGTCGGGAAAGCGCACCGCGACGCGGACACCCGGCTGGCCGGCGGCGGTCAGCGGGGCCGCCACCAGCCGCTCCACCGCCGCGCGCGCCGCCTCGCGCGCAAGGGCCAAGTTGCCCGGCTCGCGCGCCTTGGCGCCCGCCGCGGCGGCCAGCCGCCCGGCCGCCGCGCTCTGCATGGCGATGCCCGCCGCGCGCGAGACGTAGAGCCCGTCCTGGGTGACGCGCGCGGCCGCCATGTCGACCGCGGGCCTGCCCACCGTCACCGCGGGCAGGTCGACCGTCAGGATGCGGTCGCGCTCGTTCCAGCGATAGGCGCTCGGCCGGAGGCCACCCAGCACCACGAAATAATCGACTGAATAGGGCGCGCGGGTCCGCTGGGTGTTGGCGAAGACGTAACCGCTGGTCCCCTCCGACGCCGCCAGCACCTCGCCCGTCAGCCGCGCCACGCGCAGGTCGCTGGTGCGCGCGAAAGTGGCCGACAGCGTGCGCGCCGCCGCCAGCCCAAGCTCCTCCTCCGCCCGCTCCGCCGCCCGCCGCTGCCACAGCGCGTAGCCGCCGATCACCAGCACCAGGGCCGCGAAGAGCACCGTCAGGCGGCGATCCACGACGCCCCCTCTGCCCGCACCAGCCCGCGCCGTTCCAGGTCGATCAAGTGCGCCAGCACCGACCGGCCAGCGGCGGGCGCCAGCCGGGGATCTAGCCCGGCGTACATGCGCGCCACCAGGTCGGGCACCGCGGCCGGCCCCTCGGCCAACCGGCGCAGCACCTGCCCCTCGCGCTGGCGGCGATGGCCCAGCATCCCGCGCACCAGCCGCGCGGGCGACGCGATCTCGGAACCGTGGCCGGGGTAATAGACGCGGTCGTCGCGGGCCAGCAGCTTCTCCAGCGAGGCCATATACTCGCCCATGTCGCCGTCGGGGGGCGACACCACGCTGGTCGACCAGCCCATCACGTGGTCGCCCGAGAACAGCGCCCCCGTCTCTTCAAGGGCGAAGGCCAAGTGGTTCGACGTGTGCCCCGGCGTCGCCAGCGCGGTCAGCGTCCAGCCCCCATCCGCACCCCCGCCCCCGCCCCCGACCGCTTCCCCGTCCGCCAGCACGCGGTCCGGGCGATAGTCTGCGTCGAACGCGGCGTCGGAACGGGCGGCGGCCCCTGTGTCAGCGGCGTGATCGGTGGTACGATGGACGGGGGCGGCGCCCAGGATCGATGCACCGGTGCGGGCGGCCAGTCGGCGCGACAACGGGCTGTGATCGCGATGGTGGTGCGTCACCAGGATCGCCGACACCCGCCGCCCGCCGATCGCGGCTTCCAGCGCGGCCAGGTGCGCGTCGTCGTCTGGCCCGGGGTCGATCACGGCGACGTCGCCGCCGGTCGCCCCGACCAAATGTGTCTGCGTGCCGGTGCCGGTGAAGGGCGACGGGTTGGGCGCCAGCACACGGGTGACCAGCGGTTCCAGTGTCATGGCCTGGCCGTGGGGGGCATCGTCGCTCACGCCGCCGGACATGGCCGCCGCCCGCCCGCGGTGCAAGCGGGCGGGCGGCGGGATCGGACGCTACTTCGTCTCGCGCAGGTTCTCGCGCACCTCGCGCAAGCCATCGTCGATGCCGGCCAGCGCGTCGCGCCGGGCGTCCTCGGGCATGGTGGCGGCCTCGACGTTGCGACGCGCCAGCTGGAGGCTGGCCAGCGCCGAACGCAGGGCGTCATGCTCGAAAGGGCCGCCGGGGAAACGCAGGGTCACCGGCCCGCGGATGCGGGTGCCGCCGTCGAGCGCCGCCAGCCGCGCCCCGGCCGCCGCGCGTTCCGCCGCGGAGGCGTGAAGCTGCGCCGTCAGCCCGGCCAGCCGCCCCGCCTCGGCCGCGCGGGCACCGGCGGCGGCGATACGGTTCTGACAGATGACGGTCACGCGCCGCCCCTTTTCCGTCCGGGTTTCGCTGGCGGAGCCGGTGTCGCCGCGGCAGGTTTCGGATCGAACGGTGGGCATGTCCGCGATCGCGCGCGCGACCTCGGGCGGCAGGGGCTCGCCGGGGGCGTAGGTCCGCGTGGTGGTCGTCGAGCCGTCGCGCTTCGTGACGACGATCGATCGGTGCCCGTCCTTGCGCGTCGGCGCGGTCGGCACCTGGGGGATCGCCGGCGCGGCCACGGGCGCGACCGGGGCGACCGGCGCTGGCGGCGCCGCCGGCGCGGGCGGCAGCACTTCCTGCACCGCGCGCACCGCGGCGGCGGCCCCCGTGCCCGACGCGGTCAGCACCAGTCCGGCCGCCGCGGTCAACGCCACGGACGCGACGCCCGCGAACAGTCGCCCGCCCGTGGCGGGATTCAGCTTCAGCATCCTCAATCTCCCTTTCAGATCCTCGACGGTGTGGAGGTGGCAGGCGGGCGTCACCGCGCGGCCGTGCGCCGCCTTGACGATGGCGCAGGCGTAGACCAGCCGGTCGGCCCGGCCGCGGCCCGCCAGCACGCGGGCGTCGCACGCCAGTTCCTGATCGGCGCGAAAGGCGCGGAAAGCCCGCCACGCCAGCGGGTTGACCCAGTGCAGCGACAGGATCGCCAGCGCCGCCCAATTGGCGAGAAGGTCGCCGCGCGCGTGGTGGGCCAGCTCGTGCGCCAGCGCCAGCTCGCACTCGTCCGCGTCGTAGCGTTCGTGCGCGTCGGCGGGCATCACCGCGTATCGACGCCGCACGCCGAAGGCGAGCGGCCCCGACGCGGCCGGGCTCTCGATCACGCGCACGCCGCCCGTCACGCCGATCAGGCGGTGGTCGGCCAGCAGGCCGCGGCGCAACCGGAGATAGCCGATCACGTGCCACACGAAGAAGCCGATCGCGCCCAGCGCCCATCCGATCGCCAGCACCGCGCCCAGCGTGGCCAGCAGCCCCGGACCGGACGACGCGGCGACCTCCGCCGGTACCGCGCCCGGCGCCGGCTGGACGATCACGGCCACCACCGCCTCGCCCGCGCGGCTGACGGGTGTGGCGGCGGCGGCGCGCCAATCCTCGGGGATAGGCGGCAGCATCAGGCGGAGCAGGGGCAGCGCCCACAGGCCATAGGCGACGCCCGGCCCGAAGCTGCGGCGCACCGGCGCGCGGATCAGCAGCACCAGCGCCATCAGGATCGCCGACGCCAGCCCGGCCTCTATGACGTGCGCGGTCACTTGCGCAGGTCCCGGATCAGCGCCTCGATCTCGTCGACGTCGGCGGCCGACAGTTCGTCGCGCTCGGCCAAGTGCGCGACCAGCGGCGTCAGGCGACCGCCGAACAACCGGTCGATCAGCCGGCGCGACTCGCCTGCCACGTAATCGTCACGACCCACCAGCGGACGGTACAGATAGCGCCGCCCGTCCTCGCGATGCGCGACGGCGCCCTTGGTCAGCAGCCGGCCGAGCAGCGTCTTGACGGTGTTGCCGCTCCACCCGCGGGCCGGGTCGACGCGCTCCACCACCTCCTGCGCGGTCAGGGGGGCCTCGTCCCACAGCACCTCCATCACGGCGTGTTCGGCGTCGCTGATGCGTTCGGTCACGGGGTGGCTCCTTGTCTGACTACGTCTGTAATCATCTTGATTACGCCTGTAGTCAAGGTGTTTTCGACGGCGACGGACCGGCCTATACGCGGGCGGGCGGCGGTGGCAGGGCGGGCACCCGATGATCCGCCTGATCTGCCTCGATGCCGACGACACGCTGTGGCACAACATGCGTCATTTCCAGGCAGCTGAGGACGCGCTGGGCAACATGCTGGCGCCGTTCGCCGAAGCTGGCGCGGCGCTGGAACGGCTGGCGGAAACGGAGGCGCGCAACCTGCCGCTCTACGGCTACGGCGCCAAGGGCTTCACTCTGTCGATGATCGAGACGGCGACCGATCTGTGCGGGAACGCGCTGACGGCGGACATGGTGCGGCGCATCCTGGCGGCGGGGCGCGACCTCCTGGCCCACCCCGTCGAGCTGCTGCCGGGGGTCGCCGAGACGCTCGACGCGCTGGCGGAACGTGCGCCCCTGGTGCTGGTGACCAAGGGCGACCTGCTGCACCAGGAGGCCAAGCTGGCCGCGTCGGGGCTGGGGGAACGGTTCGCGGGCGTGGAGATCGTCAGCGACAAGACCGCCGCCGGCTACGCGCGCGTGCTGGCTCGACATGGCGTGGCACCGGCCCAGGCGATCATGGCCGGCGATTCGATGCGGTCGGACGTGCTGCCCGCGCTGGCGGCGGGGATGTGGACGGCCTACGTGCCGCAACCGAACGCCTGGACGCACGAACGGGCGGCCCCGCCCGCCGACGCGGAGCGCTACGCCGAACTGGCCTCGCTGGCCGATCTGCCGGCGTTGATCGATCGGATCGGTCGACGCGGCACGGGCCGCCGCGCGGCCGCCCGGTCCAGCGCGGCGGGATAGACCTCTCCGAACAGGCGATCGAACGTCGCGGTCCAGCTGAACCGCGCCGCGACGTGCGCGCGCGCCGCGGCCCCGGCCGCGCGCGCCGGGCCGCCATCGTCCGCCAGCATTGCCGCCACATTGGCCGCCATCGCGCCGGCGTCGTCCACCGGGCCCAGCAGCCCCAGCCCCGGCCCCACCCGCGCGGGCATCGCCCCCGACGCCACACCCACCACGCCCAGGCCAGCCGCCTGCGCCTCCAGTACCGACACGCCGAACGTCTCGTCCGCCATGCCGGAAACGTAGAGGTCGGCGGACGCCAGCGCGCGTGCCAGCCGGGCGCGGTCGGGCTCGAACCCCGGCCAGGCGATCGGCAACCCCCGCGTGGCCGCCATCAGGGGGCCACGCAGCTTGCCCTCGCCCACCACCGCCATCGACGCGCCCAGCGCCGGGGGCAGCCGCCGGAACATCTCCACCAGCAGCCCCGCGCGCTTCTCGTTGTCGACGCGGCCGGCATAGATCAGCAGCGGGCCGGCGGCGGGCAGGCCCAGCTCGGCGCGAAAGCCCGGATCGCGCGCGCCCGGGCGGAACAGGTCGACGGCCACCCCCAGCGGCAGCACGTCGACGCGGGTCAGCCCGCGCGCGTTCAGCGCGGCGCGCGCGTCCTCGCCCAACGTATAGACGCGGTCGAATTCGCGATACGTCACCTCCGCATAGCCGTAGCTCAACCAGCGGAACGCGCGCCCCGCCCGGTCGCCGAAACGCGCGGACGCGACGCGGCGGACGTGCGCGTTGGGAAAGTCGGTGCGATACCCCGCCACCAGCGCGGTGCCCGGATACCGGCGCCGATGCGCGATCGCCGTCCAGGGCAGCACCCAGGGGCACAGCGACTCGATCAGGTCGGGGGCGTGGTCGGCCAGCAGCCGCCGCACCGCGGACGTGCGCAGGATGAAGCGATAATCCGGGCTGCCGCGGACGGGATCGCTGGCCACCTCGGCCAGCAGGTGGCGGCCGTTCACCGTCAGCCGGTCGACCGGCCCCGGCACGATCTGGAGAAGCCGGTGCGGCGTGTGCGCCAGCACGTGGTCGCGCTTCTCGCGCAGATAGGTGCTGATGCCGCCGCCGCCGCTGGGCGACCAACTCTGCGTCAGGTCGCAGACGGTGAGCGGACGCCCGCCCGGATAGGCGCCCGCGATCACGTGGGTCAGCCCTGGGGGGACGCGCCGATCAGCGTCGCCAGCTCGCCCGACTCGTACATCTCCATCATGATGTCCGACCCGCCGACGAACTCGCCGCGGACATAGAGCTGCGGAATGGTGGGCCAGTCCGAATAAGCCTTGATGCCCTGGCGCACGCCCTGGTCCTGAAGCACGTCAACCGACTCGAACTCGGCGTTTAGGTGCTGGAGGATGGCGACCGCGCGGCTGGAAAAGCCGCATTGCGGGAACAACGGCGTGCCCTTCATGAACAGCAGCACGTCGTTGCTCTTCACCAGCTGGTCGATGCGGCCGTGCGCCTCGTCGAGGGGCTGGCTGGCGGAAAGATCGGTCATGGTCTTGGTCCTTCAAGGAACGGCGGTGGTCAGCTGGAGCGCGTGCAGAACGCCGCCCATGCGGCCGCCCAGCGCGGCGTACACCGCCTGGTGCTGGCGAACGCGGGGCAGCCCGCGGAAACTCTCGGCCACGACGCGCGCGGCGTAATGGTCGCCATCGCCCGCCAGGTCGGTGATCGTCACTTCCGCGTCGGGGATCGCGTCCCGGATCATGCGTTCGATATCGTCGGCCGCCATCGGCATCGGCTAGGCTACTTCGCTTCCATCAGCTGGCGGCGGGCCTCGACGGCCTGCTCGTCCAGCGCGCGGCGGACGGCCGCCTCGTCGACGTCCGCGCCCGCCGCGGTCAGGTCGCCAACCAGCTTGCGGACCACGTCCTCGTCGCCCGCTTCCTCGAAATCGGCCTGGACCACCGCCTTGGCATAGGCGTCCGTCTCTTCGGGGGTCAGCCCCATCCGCGCGGCCGCCCAATGCGCTACCAGCCGGTTGCGCCGCGCGGTGACGCGGAACGCCATTTCCTCGTCGCGGGCGAACTTGGTCTCGTACGAGCGCTCGCGATCGTCGAATGTGGTCATGGCTGGCCCGTTTCCCCCAAGGCTCGGATACCCAGCCGAGATAGGCCCGGGCCCGGCGGCGCGCAACCGCCCCCCTCAGGCGGCCCCGCCCCCGCCCACGCCCCCGTCCGCGCGCAACCCGGCGGCCATCCCGGCCCAAGCGTCGCCGAACCAGCGCGCCGGATCCTCTACCCCCGTCACCTGGTCGCCGCCCGCCCCGGTCACCACGTCCTCCCGCCCGATCGGGCGCGCGCGCTCCACGTCCCAGAAGGCGCGCACCAGCGGCCGGCCGGAGGTCAGCGCGTCGTACACGTCGCGGATCGCGGCCATGTGCGCGAACCGGGTCAGCCGATCGCCCGACAGGCCGTGGGGGTGTCCGCCGCCGTCCACCCGCTCGTGATGGTTGAGCGTCACGTCCAGCGCGATCGCCGACACGCCCGCCGTACGCCGCAACAGCGCGTGCCCCGCCTCCGGATGCGAGCGCATCAGCCGCCGCTCGTCCTCGTCGAGCGCGTCGGGCTTATTCAGCAGGGCGGCGGGCAGCGTCATCTTGCCCACGTCGTGCAACAACCCGCCCAGCCCCGCCTGCTCCGCCCCCAGACCCGGCTGCCGCGCAAGGTTCAGCATCAGCGCGCACACCGCCACCGAATGGAGATAGGCGTATTCGTTCCTGGTCTTGAGCCGGGTGACGCTCGGCATCGCCGACCGGTGGCGCGTCACCGCGTCGGCGATCGCGTCCACCAGCGGCGGCGCCGCCTTCAACGGGACGGCTCGACCCAGCTGGACGTCGGCGAACATGCGCGCCACCGCGGCCTTGGACCGCTCCACCGTCGCGCGCACCTGAGCCAGTTCGCGACCGGCACCGGGACGCGGATGGGCCCCAGCCCGCGCGCGTCGTCCACCACCGCCGCGGTCGCCCCGCAACCGCGAACCCGCGCCAGCACGGCCTCGTCCGCGACCGGGAAGCGGCGGCGCCACAGCGATACGTCCAGCCACGACCGGTCGAAGCCGGTGACGTACATCCCGACGCGCGGATCCTCCACGGCGACGCTGTGCAGCATCCCTCCCCCGGTTCCCAACGGGCCGATCTACGCGACAGGGGTTAGGCGATGGTTCGCGGCCGGATGTTCCGGCCGGTCAGCCGACCTCGACCACCAGCTTGCCGATCGCGCCACGTGCCGCCATCTTGGCGATGGCGTCGCCGCCGCGTTCCAGGGGAAAACGTTCGGTCACGCGCGGCGCGATCCTTCCCTCCGCCCACAGCCGGAACAGGTGGTCGACGTGCCCGCGGTTCGCCTCTGGATCTCGCGCGGCGAAGGCGCCCCAGAACACGCCGCACACGTCGCAGCTCTTGAGCAGCGTCAGGTTGAGCGGCAGCCGCGGGATGCCGGCGGGGAAACCCACCACTAGGTATCGCCCCTCCCACCCGATCGATCGTAGCGCGGGCTCGGCATAGTCACCGCCCACCGGATCATAGATCACGTCGGCCCCGCCGCGACCCACCGCCGCCTTGAACTGCTCGGCCAGCGCCTTGGACTGGTCCTTGTCGAAGGGCGCGCGGGGGTAGACGATCGCCTCGTCCGCGCCCGCCTCTCGGCACGCCTGCGCCTTCTCCTCGGACGACACCGCCGCCACCACGCGCGCGCCGAACGCTTTGCCCAACTCGACCGCCGCCAGTCCCACGCCGCCCGCGGCCCCCAGCACCAGCAGCGTCTGTCCCACCTTCAGGTGCCCGCGGTCGAGCAGCGCGTGGATGGTGGTGCCGTAGGTCAGGATCAGCGCCGCCCCCTCGGCGAAGCTGCGTTCGTCCGGCAGGGGATAGAGCGCGTCGGCGTTGGCGGCGACCTT